>Ga0164308_10002230_pt1 | contig 10285 bp, 10 predicted proteins | sample Whisoiple_246_MG_FD_109983 | JGI IMG/M metagenome (GOLD analysis project Ga0164308, IMG submission 109983) | Soil microbial communities amended with fresh organic matter from upstate New York, USA - Whitman soil sample_246_MG | ecosystem: Environmental > Terrestrial > Soil > Unclassified >... | reverse complement strand
TCACCGGAACCAGGCGGGGCAGAGTCTGCCCGGCGGCCTCTTCGAGGCGATGGACCAGCTGCGGGATGCCTTCGAGCAGCGCGTCGGCGGTGTCGTCTCGGGCAGCACCGGCGGACGGATGTCGCGCGGCGACGTGCGCGCGGCGGTTCTCGCCCTGCTCGCCGAGCAGCCGATGCACGGCTACCAGATCATCCACGAGATCGAGGAGCGCAGCAACGGCGCGTGGAAGCCGAGCCCCGGCTCTGTCTACCCGACCCTTCAGCTCCTGGCCGACGAGGGACTCATCGCCGCCGAGGAGGCGGCCGGCAAGAAGACCTACTCGCTGACCGACGCGGGTCGCGCCGAGGCCGAGGCCGCCGACGGCAAGCCGGCGCCGTGGAAGTCGTCGGGCTCGCAGGACGCCCGCATGGGCGCGCTGCCGAAGTCGGGCATGAAGCTCGCGCAGGCCGCGGCCCAGGTGGGACGCACCGGCACGCAGGAGCAGGTGCAGCAGGCGGTCGAGGTGCTCGACGAGGCCCGCCGCAAGCTCTACGCGATCCTCGCCGAGGGGTGAGCTCGCCGACGCCTGAACGCACACCCGAGCGCCGGGACCGGGGACGAGCGATGGCCGGCACCGGCGATGCCCGCGCCCGCTATCGCCGCATCCTTCGTTTCGCCGCCCGGTACATGGTGCAGGCGTGGTGGTACGAGCTGTTCCTCCCGCGCATCGGGTTCGCCCGATTCGCGGCGCGGGGCCGCGCCGATCGGCTGACGAAGCTCGCCCGCAAGTTCCACGCGCTCGCCGTGTCGCTGGGCGGACTCATGATCAAGGTCGGACAGTTCCTCTCGTCGCGCCTCGACGTGCTGCCGCCCGAGATCACGACCGAGCTCGAGGGGCTGCAGGACGAGGTGCCGCCGGTCGACTTCGCCGCGATCCGGGCGCTCGCTGAGGCGGAGCTGGGCATGCCGCTCGAGCGCGCGTTCGCGTGGGTGGATCCGGTGCCGCTGGCAGCGGCATCCCTCGGGCAGGCGCATCGGGGGCAGCTGCGACCGGAGGACGCCGTCGACACGGGCTTCGCGGGGGTCGTCGTGAAGATCCAGCGTCCGGGCATCGACGAGATCGTCGACGTCGACCTCGCGGCGCTGCGCAAGGTCGCGGGATGGCTCAGCCGTGTACGGATCGTCGCCGATCGGGTCGATCTGCCCGCGCTCCTGGACGAGTTCGCGGCGACGAGCCTCGAGGAGATCGACTACCTCCACGAAGCGGCGAACGCCGAGCGGTTCTCGGCGCGCTTCGCCGGCGATCCGCGCGTCGCCGTGCCCGAGATCGCGTGGGAGCGCACGACCCGGCGCGTCCTGACGCTGTCGGATGTCACGGCGATCAAGATCAACGACGTGGCGGCGCTGCGCGCGGCCGGCATCGATCCGACAGAGGTCGCCCACGAGTTCGCGACGGTCATGTTCGACCAGCTGTTCCGTGACGGCTACTTCCACGCCGATCCTCACCCCGGCAACATCTTCGTGACCCCCATCGCGGCAGCTCCGGGGGAGCGCGCGTGGAAGCTCACCTTCATCGACTTCGGCATGATGGGCGAGGTTCCCGAGCAGCTGCGCAAAGGCCTGCAGCGGCTCATCATCGCGGTCGCGTCGCGCAACGGGCGGCAGATGGTGGAGAGCATCCGCGACGTCGGCGTGCTGCTGCCGTCGGCGGACACGACGGAGCTGGAGCGGGCGATGACCGCCCTCTTCGCGCGCTTCGGCGGCATGGGCTTCGCGGAGCTGCAGGAGGTCGACCCGCGGGAGTTCCGTGACTTCGCCACGCAGTTCGGCGACGTCGTGCGGTCGCTGCCGTTCCAGCTCCCCGAGAACTTCCTCCTCATCGTGCGGGCGATCTCGCTGACGTCCGGGATGTGCAGCTCGCTGGACCCGGCATTCAACATCTGGGATGCCGTCGAGCCGTATGCGGCGCAGCTGCTGCGCGACGAGCGGGGCGGTTTCGTGCAGGCGATCGGTCGGGAGGCCGTCGATCTCGCAGGGATCGCCGCGCGCCTGCCCCGACGCCTCGACGACGCCGTCACGCGGATGGAGGAAGGCCGACTCGCCGTGCAGACGCCACGTGTCGAGCAGCGCCTGCGGTCGCTCGAGCGCACCGGCCGTCGCATCGTGTCGGCGGTCATGTTCGCAGCGCTCTTCCTCGGCGCTCTGCTCCTTCGTGAAGATGCCCCGGTGTGGAGTGTCATCCTGCTCGTGGCGTCCCTGCCGGCAGCCCTGCACGCCGTGTTCGCGAACTGGGCGAGCGGCCGCGGTCCTCGCTAGCAGGGCGCGCGCGAGAACACGCCCGACCCGGGGCCTCCGGCTGGGTGCCTCAGGCGCCCGACGGCGTCGACAGCCGGCGCTCCCGCATCGCGAGGAAGAGCGGGAAGGTGAACGCGAAGGCGGTCACGAGCGAGAGCGCGATGTAGAGCCACGCGCGACGCATCCCGAGCCTTCGCGCTTCGACGACGATGAACGTCGCGCCCGCGATCGCCACGACGAGCAGGTCGACCCCGAGCGATCCGACGGCGGGCCCGCCGCCGAAGATGTCGCCGAAGTAGTTCCGCGCCTCGACGACAGTCCACGCGTTGAGGACGAACGTCCCGATGAGCCCCGCCAGCGAGAGGCACAGATAGGCGACGGCCAGCGGCGTCCAACGCGGTGTCATGGGGGCTCCTCTTACGGCTGCGGCATGCGGTTCCGCAGAGCGGGCGGGCGACGGATGCCTCGGCATCCCGATCCCGCATCGACGTGTCCATCATGCCGTCGTCTCCGGGTACCCGGATCGTCGCAACGGCGCCCGGCGCCACGGCCCTCGGCCCTCCCGCGCGCGTTTACGCTGAGGCCATGTCTCGTCCTGTCCCCGATCCGCCCGCACCCGGCCAGGAGTCGGTGTGGGACTACCCGCGTCCGCCGCGCGCCGAGGCTCGCGACGTCGGTGTCGTGATCCGCTTCGGCGGGGCCGTCATCGTCGACACGACCGACGTCGTGCGGGTGCTCGAGACGAGCCATCCGCCTGTCTACTACCTTCCGACGTCGGCTTTCCGTGCCGGGGCCCTCGTGCCGGCGGCGGGCTCGTCGTTCTGCGAGTTCAAGGGACAGGCGAGCTACCTCGATGTCGTCGGAGGGGCTGGGGTCCGGGCTTCTCGAGCCGCCTGGACATACCCCTCGCCGAGCCGCGGATTCGAGTCGCTCGTCGGCCGCGTCGCCGTGTACGCCGGCCCGATGGACGAGGTGACGGTGGACGGCGAGGTCGTCGTGCCGCAGCCCGGCGGCTTCTACGGCGGCTGGATCACCTCGGGCGTCGCCGGTCCGTTCAAGGGCGTGCCGGGCTCGCGGGGCTGGTGATCAGGCCGGTGTCGAGCCGATAGCGTTTCCCTCACGAGGCAGGGGGGTTCGCGGGTGGTCGTCGCCGTCATCGTTCGCATCGTCGATCTGCTGGTGCAGCTCGCGCTCATCGTCCTCGGCGCCGTGCTCATCTTCTTCACGGAGGACGACTCGGCCACCATCGGGGTGCTGGCGATCTGGTGCGCCGTCGGCACGCTCTACTGGCTCGCCGCGGTGATCGCCGTCGGAATCACCCTGCGGCGTCCCCTCGAGCGCACGCCGCCATTGCTGCAGCACGTCGATGTCCATCCGCTCGCGGGGCTGATCTCGACGATCGGCACCTTCGCCGCGAGCCTCGTCGGCCTCGTCGCGGCCACCGAGATCCTGCTGCTGCGCAACGATCCCGACTGGGCCGGCTGGGTCGAGCCCGTCGCCGTGTGGGCCATGCTGCTGTCGTGGGCGCTGTTCCACTGGGGCTACGCGCGCATCTACGACCGCCGCTACCGGCTGTCGGCGGCGACGCCGCCGCTCGTTTTCCCCGGCACCCCGACGCCGCGCCTCGTCGACTTCGTGTACTTCTCCTTCACCAACGCCACGACGTTCTCGGTCTCGGACGTGCTCGTGCAATCCAGTCGCATGCGGTGGACGGTCGTGTGGCACACGACGTTCAGCTTCTTCCTCAACGCGCTCATCATCGTGCTGGCCTTCAGCACGATCATCAACGCCTGACGACGGATGCCGCGGCCCGTACCCGGGCCGCACCGCCGCCGCAACCCCTCCCGGCCGAGCGTCGCCTCGACATAGCGTGAGCAGACCCATCGGTCCGAGGAGGCTTGGCGATGCCCGAGAACAATGCACACCACGAGGTCCTCGTCGTCGGCGGCGGCAACGGCGGCATCTCGGTGGCGGCGCGACTGCGACGACGAGGCGTGAGCGACATCGCGATCATCGAGCCCCGCGAGCATCACCTCTACCAGCCGCTCTTCTCGCACGTCGCCGGGGGCACGGCGCGAGCGAGCATCACGGTCCGCCCCCAGCGCGACGTCATGCCGAGAGGCGTCGAATGGATCCGGGGGCGCGCGGCGTCGATCGACCCCGACGCGAGTGCCGTGACCCTCGAGGACGGCCGACGCATCACGTACGAGCACGTCATCCTCTCTCCGGGCATCCAGCACGACTGGAGCGCAGTGCCGGGTCTCGTCGAGGCGCTCGACACACCCGCCGTCGCCTCGCACTACGAGCACGACCTCGCGGCCAAGGCGTCGCTCCTCCTGCGCGACCTCACGAGCGGGACCGTGATCTTCACCGAGCCGTCCGGGCCCGCGTCCTGCGCGGGGGCCTCGCAGAAGCCGATGTACCAGGCGTGCGACTACTGGCGCGCGAAGGGCGTGCTCGATGCCATCCGCGTGATCATGGTCGTGCCGACGCACTCGATCTTCGGCATTCCCGCGTTCGACCGTGAGCTCGAACGCACCATCGCGAAGTACGGCATCGAGGTGCGCACCGACAGCGAGCTGGCGGAAGTGGATGCCGCGGCATCCGAGGTCGTGCTCATCGGGCCGGAGGGCGCCGAGCGCATCCGCTACGACGTCCTCAACGTCGTGCCGCCGCAGTCGGCGCCCGACTGGCTGGCCGACTCGCCCCTCGTGGGACACGACGACCCGGGCGGCTTCGTCGAGGTCGACACGCGCACACTGCGGCATCCGCGCTACGGCAATGTCTGGACGCTGGGGGATGCCGCGGCCACCACGAACTCGAAATGCGGCGGAGCTCTGCGCAAGCAGACGGATGTGCTCGCGAGGAACCTCGCCGCGGTGCGCAAGGGCGAGGAGGCGAAGTGGCAGTACGACGGGTACGCCGTCTGCCCGCTGACCGTCTCGCGATCGACCGTCGTGTGGGCGGAGTTCGACGCGGAGGGGCAGCTCGCGCCCACCATCCCGTTCTGGAGGAGCATGTACCGCGAGAACCGCCTCGCGTGGATCGCCGATCGTCACGTGCTGCCGTGGGTCTACTGGAACCTGATCCTCAAGGGGCTCGTCTGACATGAGGCGACGGATGCCGCGGCCCGAGGGGTCGCGGCATCCGTCGTCATCGAAGGTCAGCCCAGGTTGTTGGCGGCGAGCCAGTCCTTCGCGATGTCCTTCGCGGAGCGCTGGTCGTCGGTCGACTCCACGTTGAGGGCGACGAGGCCCTCGGGGGTCAGCGCGGCGCTGACCGGGTTGATGACCTCGGCGATCTTGTCGGCGACGTCGGCGTTCACGAGGGGGACGACGTTCGAGGCGAGGAACAGCCCCTTCGGGTCGGCGAGCGTCACGAGGTCGTTCGTCTTGATGCGCGGATCGGCGCTGTAGACGTTGGCGACCTGGATGTTGCCGGCGACGAGCTCGGCGACCGTCGTGTCGGCCGTGGGGTTGAAGGTGACGTCGACGCCGTACAGCTCCTTGAGGCCCGAGGGGCCGTAGGGGCGCGTCTCGAGCTCCGGCGCGCCGCCGAGGACGAGGCCGGGAAGGCCTGCGAGGTCTTCGATCGAGCTGAGGTTGTTCTCCTTCGCGAACGCGGCGGTCACGTTGTACGAGTCCTGGTCGGTCGCGGGGGACTGGTCGAGCACAGTGAGCCCCTCGGGCAGCGCGTCCTTCAGGGCCGCGTAGACGTCGTCGGAGGTCGTGGCCTTCGCGTCGGGCACGTAGTACTGCAGCAGGTTGCCGGTGTACTCGGGGAAGAGGTCGATCGATCCGTCCTCGAGCGAGGGCAGGTAGGCGTCGCGCTGGCCGATGTTGAACTGGCGCTCGACGGTGAACCCGGCGCCCTCGAGCGCCTGGGCGTAGATCTCGGCGATGATCTCGTTCGAGTAGTACGCCTGCGATCCGATGACGATCGAGGACGAGTCGCCCGTCGCGTCGCCGCCGGCGCTGCCGCCGTCGAGCGGATCGGCGCTGGAGGCGCAGCCGGCGAGGGCGAGGGCCGCCGTCGAGACGGCCACGAGGGCCAGCGCGAGGCGAGTGCGTGTGTTCTTCATGTGATTCTCCGGTGTGGTGGGCAGGGACTCAGGCGATGGAGCCCGCGACGTTCGTCGCCACGGGCGGAGCGGGGGAGCGTCGCGAGCGCCGCGCCTCGGTGCGGGGCACGACGAGGCGGGCGAGGAGGACGAAGAGGCCGTCGAGGATGAGGGCGAGCGCGATGATGACGAGGGACGCCCCGAGGATCTCCGTGAAGTCGCGGTTGGCGAGTCCCTGCATGATGTAGAAGCCGAGGCCGCCCAGGCCGAAGTAGGCGGCGATCGTCACGGTCGCCACCACCTGCAGCGTCGCCGAGCGCAGGCCGTTGATGAGCAGTGCGAGGCCGAGCGGGATCTCGATGCGCACGAGGATCTGCCACTGCGTCATGCCGATGGCCCGCCCCGCGCCGATGACAGCGCGGTCGATGGCCTCGAACCCGGAGTAGGCCCCGGCGAGGATCGATGGGATCGCGAGCAGGACGAACGCGACGACGGCGGCGAAGGTCTTGTACGAGACGGGGATGAGCTCGAGAAGGAGCGCGACGACACCGAGCGCCGGCAGGGCGCGCGCAGCGCCCGAGATGAAGACGGCGGTCTCGCGCCCGCGGCCGGTGTGGCCGATGCTCCAGCCGATCGGGATCGCGATCAGCGCAGCGATCAGGACCGAGCCGAAGGTGAAGGCGAGCTGCTGCGCGATCGCGGTCGGCAGCGGCACCGCGCCGGTGAGCCGGGCGGGCGAGAAGATCCACGCGAAGGCGTCGACGAGGAGGTTCATGCCAGTGCCGCCTTCACTCCGCGGCCGCCCGCGGCACGTGAGCCGCGCGCCCAGGGCATGAGGAAGCGACCGGCCACGACGAGCAGCAGGTCGATGATGAGGGCGATGACGACCACGGCGATGACGCCGGCGAGGATCTCGGCGACGATGTGGCGCTGCGAGCCGTTGGTGAAGAGGTAGCCGAGGTTCTGCACGCCGATGAGAGCGCCGACCGTCGCGAGCGAGATCGTCGACACGGCGGTGACGCGCAGTCCGGCCAGGATGACGGGACCCGCGAGCGGGAAGTCGACCTTCCAGAAGCGCGCCCACGCGCCGAACCCGACGGCGATCGCGGCGCCCCGGGTCGTGGCGTCGACCGAGTCGAGACCGTCGGTGACGGAGCGCGTCATGATCGCGACCGCGTAGATCGTCAGCGCCACGACGAGGTTGGCCTCGGAGAGGTAGGGCACGCCGAACAGGGCGAGGATCGCGAACAGCGCGAAGGACGGGATCGTGTAGAGCAGGCCGACGGTCGTGAGGACCGACCCCCGCAGGCGCGTGTAGCGGAAGGCGGCCCAGCCGATGGGGAGTGCGATCAGGAAGCCGAACACGATCGCGAGGGCGCTCTGCCGCAGATGCTGCACGGAGAGCTGCCAGATCAGGTCGAGATTGGCCAGGACCCAGGTCACGTCATTCCCCGCGCGACCGGGGCCGCGGCATCCGTCATACCGGCGTCGTCGACCAGCACTCCCTGCGTGCGCCCGGCGGCGTCTCTGACCACCCGCCCGCGCGGCGTCTGCGCGATCGTGAACGCGCGAGCCCCCCGCTCGGTGCCGACGAACTCCGCCACGAAGTCGTCGGCGGGGTTCTCGATGATCTCGCTCGGACTGCCGACCTGGGCGATCCGCGCGCCCTTCTGGAGGATCACGACCTGGTCGCCGAGGAGGAAGGCCTCATCGATGTCGTGTGTCACGAAGACGACGGTCTTGGCCAGTTCGCGCTGCAGACGGATGACCTCTGCCTGCAGCTCTTTGCGCACGATGGGGTCGACCGCGCCGAACGGCTCGTCCATCAGGAGGATGTTCGGCTCGACCGCGAGGGCGCGCGCGACCCCGACCCTCTGCTGCTGACCGCCGGAGAGCTGGCTCGGATACCGGTCGGCGAGCGACCGCTCGAGGCCCACGACATCCATGAACGTCAGAGCCTGCTCGCGCGCCCGCGCGCGCGGGACGCCCGAGAGCACGGGAACCGTCGCGATGTTGTCGAGCACGGTGAAGTGGGGGAGGAGCCCGGCGTTCTGCAGGACGTACCCGATGCCTCGCCGCAGCGCCACCGGATCGCGTCCGGAGACCGGCTCGCCGTCGATGAGCACCTCGCCGCTCGTGGGGTCGATGAGCCGGTTCACCATGCGCAGCAGGGTCGTCTTGCCGCAGCCCGACGACCCGACCAGCACGGTGGTCTTGTGCGCGGGCAGCGTCAGGCTGAAGTCGTCGACAGCCACGGTGCCGTCGTCGAACCGCTTCGTCACGGAGCGGAACTCGATCGACATACGATCCTTTCGTCAACGGTGCTTCAAGAAAACCACGCTCTCACATGCCGGGGACATCGGATCCGCACACTTGACGCGAGGCTGTCCCTGTGCTTGTTCGGCGCCGAAAGCGCGGCGGATTGTCAAGCGCTGCTGTGTGTCGGCCCCAGACCGTAGCGTGGCGGGATGACCACGCGAGAGTACGACCTGATCGTCATCGGGGCCGGCCCCGTCGGAGAGAACGTCGCCGACCGGGCCACGCAGGAGGGGCTGTCGGTCGTCGTCGTCGAAGGCGAGCTCGTCGGTGGCGAGTGCTCGTACTGGGCGTGCATGCCGTCGAAGGCTCTGCTTCGCAGCGGCGCCGTGCTGCGCGCGGCACGCGATGTCGACGGCGCCTCCCAGGCCGTGACCGGGTCGGTCGACGTCGCCGGCGCGCTCCGCCGCCGCGATGCGATCGTGCACGAGTGGAGCGACCTCTCTCAGGTCGAGTGGCTTCAGGGCGCAGGCATCGACCTCGTCCGCGGCCACGGGCGGCTCGACGGCGAGCGAAAGGTCGTGGTGACCGGCTCCGACGGCGACGAGACGACCCTCGTCGCGCGGCACGCGGTGGCCGTCTGCACCGGGTCGGCGGCGCTCCTTCCCGACATCCCGGGTCTGAAGGATGCCGCGCCGTGGACCAGTCGCGACGCCACCGGCGTGCAGGAGGTGCCGCCTTCGCTCGCGATCCTCGGCGGCGGGGTCGTCGGCAGCGAGATGGCGACGCTGTTCGCGTCGTTCGGGTGCGAGGTCACGGTGATCGCGCGGTCCGGACTGCTGACCTCCCTCGAGCCCTTCGCCGGGGAGGCGGTCGTGGAGTCGCTGACGGATGCCGGGGCCACCGTTCACACCGACGTCGGCGTCGACCGGGTCGTCCGTGAAGACGGCGGCGACGTCGTGCTGACGCTCTCGGACGGGTCGGAGGTGCGCGCCGCGCAGCTCCTCGTCGCGACCGGCAGGGTTGCGCGCACCGGCGACCTCGGACTCGAGACGATCGGACTCGCGCCGGGGACGTGGCTCGATGTCGACGACACGATGCGCGTCCGCGGCGTCGACTGGCTCTACGCCGTCGGCGACGTCAATCACCGTGCGCTCCTCACGCACCAGGGCAAGTACCAGGCGCGGGCGGCGGGCGACGTCATCGCGGCGCGCGCGCTCGGCGGGGAGGTCGAGGACGCCCCCTGGGGCCGGCACGTCGCCACGGCGGATCACTCCGCGGTGCCGCAGGTCGTCTTCACCGACCCCGAGGTCGCCTCGGTCGGACACACCGAGGCGTCCGCCCACGCGGCGGGGATCGGCATCCGCGTCCTCGATTACGACCTGTCGTGGGTGTCGGGCGCGTCGACCCACGCCGACCACTATCGTGGCCGGGCGCGTGCCGTCGTCGACGAGGAGCGCCGCGTGCTCGTGGGGGCGACGTTCGTCGGTCCCGACATCGCCGAACTGCTCCACTCCGCCACGATCGCGATCGTGGGCGAGGTGCCGATCGAGCGTCTGTGGCACGCGGTGCCGTCGTACCCGACCGTCAGCGAAGTGTGGCTGCGCTGGCTGGAGGCCTGGGGTCGCTGATCTCCCCGCCCACCGGCGCTGTCGGGCCCGCCCGTCGGGTTCGCCCCGCGGGCACGGCCCGCGG
>Ga0164308_10002229_pt1 | contig 10285 bp, 6 predicted proteins | sample Whisoiple_246_MG_FD_109983 | JGI IMG/M metagenome (GOLD analysis project Ga0164308, IMG submission 109983) | Soil microbial communities amended with fresh organic matter from upstate New York, USA - Whitman soil sample_246_MG | ecosystem: Environmental > Terrestrial > Soil > Unclassified >... | reverse complement strand
GGCTTGCGCGCTCCGGGGCCAACCGCAGCGCAGCCGGGCAAGCGATCTCGGCTCGCCGCCCGCTGGATCCCATTGCACGAACACCAGTTCGTAGGACGGGCTCGCGGGTATGCCGCTGACGAACGCGAGCTCACCACGCGACCAATCTGCCGGCGAGTGTTTGACGCCGTAGGTCAAGAGGTAGCCCCCGCCGATGCTCCCGGTAACGTTCAACAGCGTCGCGTCGCGATCGATGGTCGGCTTTGAATCGTGGATGGCAAAGCCCGCGGAAACCTGCGCAGGCAGTGCAACTCTCGCTTGCCGCTGCGCCACTTGCTCCGACCCGGACGGGCTACTGGCACCGCAAGCAGCGAGCGAGACGCAAGCACTGAGAACCAACCATCGACGCTGCTTCGACATGAGCGATCCCTCCCGGCGCCGCACCGCCCTGGCAGGGACTTTACACGTGTCGGAACATACGGACCAGCGACACGTTGCAACACGAACCGCGCCGTTGAGTCGCGTTTCGCCCGCTACACACACGGCAACGCGACGCGCGAAGACCGAGCGCCGACTAAATACTCATACCTTGCAAATCGGCGAGAAGGCGGTGGACGGCTGTGCAGCCGGCGTTCGCGCCGTTTTTCGAGACGGGGCGCGTTGCCCGCTGCCGGGGAGGTACTATCGCCGCCCACTGGCCTTTGCGGGCCCGGCCTCGGTCAAAGGCCAGACAACTCGCAGGGTTCCACGCACTACTGCGCGTTCCGCCGCGCGCGGCCCGCCTCGGGGCCCCATCCGGCGTTGAGGGTCCCGGCGCGCGCCGGCGCCCGACGGCCACGAGCACGCACGGCGGAACACCAAGGACACACGGCAAGGAGCAACCAACCGCGGCAGGTCGCGTGGTCGGCAGTTCGAATTGGTCCGCCCCCTGCGATTTCCGGCTGGTTCGGCTCGAAAAGCGAGCAGTGAACGCGGACAATTTCGCCGTGGCTACCGAAGAACGCATCGTTTCGTTCAATTACGAACTGGAACTGGTTCCAGTCGTGCTAATCCAGCAAGGCCTGGCAAGGCGGCCAGTGACTTCAGGGCTAGACATCGAGCCCTCCACTACGCCTTCTCGCGAGGCACAGCTTCGAAATCTCGAACAGAAGTATGGGAGCACTGCTAGCTTCCCGCGTAGAAAGGTTCTGGCTCACCGATGACAACTTCGCTCGTTCACTCTTCGCTCACGTCCATCCTCGCACTGGGCGCGGCTCTGGTCGTCGCGACCGCTTGCGGCTCCGACCCAATGAAGTCTCCCTCGTCCGCTGCGTCGCATAAGAGCTCCCAGCCTGATCACACTGCGCCCATCACCGATCCTCCCGTACCGCCGCCGGTAACCGCCAACCCGCTCAAGGGCGCGAAGCTCTTCGTCGATCCCGAGGCGAGCGTGATGTTGAAGGCGAACTACCTGCGCAAGACCGAACCGGAAAAGGCCGCGCAGCTCGACAAGATCGCCAAGCAACCGCAAGCCCTTTGGATGGGTGAGTGGAATTCGAACATCTATCGCGCAGCCCAACACTTCGTAGATCGCGCGCAGCAGGACGGAAGCGTCGCCGTCATCATCGCTTACAACATTCCCCATCGTGACGCGGCGGCAGAAGCCGCAGGCGTGGGTGCCTCGGCGGGTGGTCTCGCCTCTAAAGAAAGCTATCAGCGCTGGATTCGCGACGTCTACGAGGGCGTCGGGAAACGCCCCGTCGCGATCGTCCTGGAACCCGACGCACTACCGGGCGTCACGAGCCTGCCAGCCAATCTGCAAGAAGAGCGCTACTTCCTCTTCAACGATGCAGTGAAGGTGCTGCGTCAGAACCCAGAAGCCGCCGTCTACATCGACGCCGGTCACGCCAAGTGGGTTCCCGCGAAGGAGATGGCGGAACGTTTGAAGAAGGCAGGCGTCGAGCACGCGAGCGGCTTCTCCATCAACACCTCGAACTATCGCACGACCGAGGAGTGCGTCGCCTACGGCAAAGAAATCTCCGCGCTGATCGGCGGCAAGCACTTCATCGTCGACACCAGCCGCAACGGCGCCGGCCCGTACGAGGCCGCAAAGAACGAACTCGAGACGTGGTGCAACCCTCCAGGCCGTAAGATCGGCCGTCCGCCAACTACGGATACCGGCGAGCCCCTGATCGACGGCTACCTCTGGCTCAAGCGCCCCGGCGAGTCCGACGGTGACTGCCAGCGCAACGAGCCGAAAGCTGGCGTCTTTTGGCTGGAGCAAGCGCTCGAATACACGAAGTGACCGCTGGCGGCGCCCACAGCGCTGCTTCCCGCCAGAGCCCGCACGTCGCGCGAGACGTGCGGGCTTCACGTACACGAATTTTCCTTTCTAACCCTGTCTCTGCCTCGACGTTGCCAATGTCGGCCTCCCGCGCTTTTCTCGGCTGAGCCGCTCCCAAAGGAGCACCCACAGACGCCGCACATTGCCCGCTCGGCTTCTCCCCGTTGGGTTATGTTCGAGGCATCTCGAATGAGCATGGCGCCGAAGCAGGTGTTGGGTGGTTGGTGGGTAGCGTTCGCGGGGCTCTCGATCGCTTCGGCTAGTACAGCGGTGGCGGGGTGTTCGGGGCCTGCGAGCTCGGGCACCGAGCAATCCAGCGCCGGGACCGGTGCCGCGCGCGCGGGTAGCGGCTCGGCAGGTGAGCCATCGCCTGTTGGCGGCAGCGGCGGTGCGCGCGCATCTGGCGGAGGACAGGCGGGAAGCGCAGCGGGTGCATCCGCGAGCGCCGGGACGGGCACTGCGGGCGCCAGCGCAGGGAGCGGAGGGAGCGCGGGTATACTCGCCGAGTGCAGCAGCGCAGACGACTGCGCGGCGAAGCCAAAGGACTTGTGCCGCGGTGAATGGCAATGTGAGTCGGGTTCTTGCGTGCAGTACAGCGCGCCCGCCGTCGATTGCTCGTCAGTAGCTGCCGAGCCTTGTCACGACGTGAAGTGTGATCCGCACACTGGCACTTGCGTCCAGGTCGCCACGCAAAGCGCTTCTGCCTGCGGGGACGATTTCTGCACCGCGGGCAAGTGCGTGCCCGGCACAGGGACGTGTCGGCCGCAAATCACGTGCAAGGGCTGCGAGAGCTGCGATACGAGCGCGCAAGCGTGCGTGCCGAACGCTGGCTCGTGCTCGATCGAAGGACAATGTTTCGCGGCGGGCGCGCTCAAGACCAGTGGCGGCTGCTTGCAATGCAATCCCGCTTCGGCAACTGCGTGGTCTCCGGTCGCGGCCGGCAGCGACTGCCAATTGCAGGACAAGTGCTTCGTCGCTTTTCAATGTAGCGCGGCCGGCGTGTGCGAAGGCGCGGTGCCCGTCGCACCAGCAATGCCGATGCCAGCAAGGCCGATCAGCGGCGCGAGAACGGGCAGCATGCACGCGCCAGCGGCGCGCGGTACGCTCCGGCCGAAGTTCGTGTGGAATGCATCGGCCGCAGACGGCTGCGCGCCGCCGAGCTACGAGCTCGAAGTCGACGACTCGTGCACAACGGTCAAGGATTGCGGCTTCCGAACACCTGCCATCCACGTAACGACGAGCAGCACCAGTTACCGCGCGGAAGTGGATCTCGAGGTATCGTCCGTCGCGCCCGTGGGCCGGCGCTACTATTGGCGCGTGCGCGCTTGCCGCGCACAAGCTTGCTCCGTGTGGAGTAGCACCCGCTACCTCGATGTCGGGCGCGCCGCCCATGACTACAACGGGGACGGCTACACCGATCTCAACTTCTCTTCCAGCATCGCGGGCCCGGCGGGCATCTTCTATGGCTCAGCCTTGGGACCAGCCGATACCGTCACGCGCATCGCGACCGATCATGACGTGACGTATGGGGACACGGGCGACATCGATGGCGACGGCTTCGACGACTTGTTGCTCAGTTCGGCCGGCCTGCGCGGCTACTTCGGCTCTGCAGATGGCCTGCCAGACAAGCCGACGTGGACGTTGAATGGCAACGGGTTCCCCTTCGTGCAAGCCGATTTCGACGGTGACGGCTACCCTGATGCCGTCGTGGTCGGCAGCAGCCCGGTGGTCATGGCCGACTACTTCGCGGGCAGCGCGAGCGGCTTACCCGCGAAGCGGACGTCGTACTTCATCAACCCGTTGCTGGGGGATTCACCCGGCCTTTACAACCTGCGAGCCGCTGACTTCAACGGCGACGGGATGGCGGACCTTGCCGGCAACTCGCTGTACACGTCTTACGTGTACACGTATCTGAGCGGGCCCTCCTTCCCGATGGCGGCTCCGAACAGTGCAATCAAGGGTCTCGCTGCGAACACCGACAGCATGCTACAGACCGCGATTTTCGATACCGACGGCGATCTACGCGACGACATCACGATCGCAACCGTCACCTCCCCGGGCTATCCATTCGGCGTGTTGTACCAGTACCGATCGCAAGGCAGCACGTTTCCGGCCACGGCGACGCTCACACTGCCGGACACCAGTCATCCGGCGACCGACGCTTACGGGGAGCAGGCAATCAGCGGGGATTTGATGGGCCGTGATGGTCTGCCGGACCTGGTGGTGACCGCGCCGCAGGCCTTTTACGGGGCCAAGTTCTACGTTTACGCCGGCACGGCCTTGCAAAGCACGCCGCCGCTCGAGATCTATAACCCGAGCACCAAACAAGGCTGGTGGTTTGGGAACGTGCTGAAGGTCGGTGACTTCAACGGCGACGGTGACGCTGACCTCGTGGTGTGCGACTCGGAGTATTCCCCGAAAGGCAGGGCGCTGGTCTACTACGGGCCGCTCGACAAGAGCACGGTGAGCCCGAACAAGCTCATCGACGCCCCGGCTGGCTTCAACACGTTCTGCACCGTCATGAACTGACGCCCGACGCGTCAATTGATGACTGGATCGAGGAAGACGTTGGAGGTCGCCGAGAGCCCCTGGGCGCTGCCCAAGAACACCCACAGACCGGATTTCTGAACTTGATTTTCGACGTAACCGTGACTCACGAGCAGGTCGTCGAAGCCGTCCGCGTTCGTGTCAGCAACGTAGCGCAGCTCGTTTGGAATGGAATACTTGTCGAACATGGAGAAGGTGCTCGTAGGCTCCAGCCCAGCCAGCGTTCCATAGTGAACGCTCATCTTGTGGTTATGGTCGTCGAGCAACACGAGATCGCTCATTCCGTCGCCGTTTAGATCCCCATCGATCGCGAGCGGCGACGCAAAAAGCGGATCTTGATCGGGGTACGCGATGCGGCGATTGGGACAGCGCCCGGGGCCGTTGAAGGCCTGATCGCTCTTGCCATCGCCGTCGAAATCACACGAATAGGAGCCTGAAAAGTAGCTACCGAACGGCCAAGAGAAGATCATCAGGTTGGTGTCCCAGTGACCCGGTGGCCGCGCGCGGATCACGAGATCCGAACGGCCATCGCCGTTGATGTCGCCGCCACTGGCCAAGAATCGCTCAATGCGATCGTCGCTGGATAGCAGCAGATTGACCGTGCCAGGGCCAGAGGTGCCTCCGAGCGCGAACGAGGCGGGCCGCTCCTCCATGGCCATGTCTTCGTAGCAGTCGCCGTTGATGTCACCGCGGGCGCCTAGATTCAGCGCCGCGCCGTCGCCACCTGGCTCCAAATAGCTATTGGCGGCGGGCTGCGCAGAGATCCCTAGGGGGCTTCCAGGATAGAAGTACATGACGCCGGATAGGCCCGGCAAGCCAGTGGGGGTGACGACATCGGCGAAGCCGTCCGCGTTCACGTCGGCAACGGTAAAGCCATACGGAAAGTCTTCGACGGTCTTGGCGTGGTTGTACACGATTGAGTCGGGCGTCGCTTTAGGCCCCGTAGCGCTGCCGTAGTAGACGTAAAATCGTCCTTCGTCCGGGCGCCCAGTTTCGCCGGGATGCGCGTCGCCTTCGGCCACCAGGTCGTCGAAACCATCGCCATTCAAGTCACCCATGCTGAAGCGGCGGGCGAACGGCGTGTCTGAATTCAGGTCGCCCGGGTACGGCGTCTGCATCTTGACCGCGGGGGACTTCGCTGGCCCCTTCGGCCCCCCGGGGTAGTAATACATCGAGTACAGGTGCTCCTTCCAACGAGTTGCGATGACGTCCGAATAGCCGTCGCCGTTCAAATCGTTGCGTGCGCGGCCCACTGTCACCCAGCGCGGCGCGCTCCAGGGCGAGTTCACCGCGTTGCGCACGGCGCGAATGCGCCAGGCATAGCGCGTCGCCACCGGCGCGCCCGCGTGCAGCGGCAAGTCCGCCGCCGGAGACCAGCTGCTACCAGAGATTGAACCGACATCGAGCTCGGGGGACGGAAACGTGCAAGTCGCGAGCTCTGCGCAGCTGTCGTCGAGCATGATTTCGAACGAGGCGGCGCCACACGAATCATCTGCATGACTCCAGGTCAAGACTGGACGGCGCGGGTGCGGGCGCGCTCGACCCGGCAGGCGGCCGTCTGGGGTATTTTCACATTCGACGCGCGTCTGCGGCGCTGCGGGCGGCTTCCCGCTGCCGCCGCACTTACCCCCCGTACAAGCGTCTTGCACCGTACAGACTTTGCCGTCGTCGCAGCTCGTGCCATCCGTCGCCGCGGACCAGAGCGACGGTTGCGCCGGGGCGCACACATCGCACGAATCCGTGGAACGACGAGCACCTTCCGAAAAACAGCTCCCACCGATGAAGCACGCCCCTGGATTGATGTCGCAGCTCTGCGTTGTTTCGTTGCAACTCAGACAACCGGAGCTGCATGGGCTACTGCTGCCCACGCACTCTCCCGCGTGACAACGGTCCGTGAGCGTGCAGTACAAGCCGTCATTGCAGGCAGAGCCATCAACGGCTGCCTGCGGCTCGCATTGTCCGTTCGTTGGATTGCATGCGCTCATCTGACAGGGAGCGGGCGAAGTGTTGTCACAAACCACGGCGCTCGCCGTGTCTCGCACGCAATTTCCGTCATCACAGACCAGCCGCCCGAGGCAGCGGTTCTGGTTATGCACGGCGCAATCGTCATCGACACCGCAAGGGGGCTCGCGGCTCGGCGTGCCGCCCATGCCAGCACTTTCTGCCGCGCCGGCGCTCCCTGCACTAGCGCCACCGGACGAAGGCGAAGCTCCGCCGTGGGCAGTATCAGCTGCACCGGAAGCGCCACCTGTGGAGCTACCGCTGCCGCCACCGCGGCCAGCTGTCGCGGAACCCGCTGACCCAACTGGGGTGGGATCGGAGCTAGCGCTCTCTCCCGACCCGCACGAGCACAGCCAAAGCGCGACGAACGCAAATAGCGAATTTTTCACTTGGACCAACGCCCCTTTTGCCAACGACGTCGAACGAAGGGAAGAGCGAAGAGCCAAGCGAGCCACGCGTGGCCGGGACTCTTCGGATTCACGCTGCACGAGCAACCGGATGAGCCCGAGCTCGGGTCGCGCGAGGCGGAAACGGTGTTGCTGGGAGCAGTTGAGCCCGCGGTGGCGTGCTCGGTTCGCGCGCCGGCCGTGGCGGCCGTGCCGCCCATCTCGAACGCGCCGCCGTTCGCAGGCGCACCGCCCGCGCCGCCGCTTGCCGGCGCGCCCCCGCCGTTCGCGCTGCTCGCACCAGCCGCGCCCGTGGAGACGCTACCGCCCGAGTCAGTACCGCCCGCCCCGCCGCTTGCCGGCATCGGCGGCGGAGTGTCGTTACCGTCGCAATTTTGGTCGATGCCATCGCCCGGGAGGTCGACGGCACCCGGATGAATGTTCGCGTCGGAATCGTCGCAATCGCCGGTCAAAGTGCTCGCGTGAGCGCTCTTACAGTCGCCGGTAGCGGACAGGACCTGTAGCACGCTGCCCCAGCGGTCAGCATCCTGATCCTCGAAACAAGTCAGGGTGTCGGCGCCGCTGCAGTCTTGATCGATGCCATCATCTGGCACGTCGACGGCGCCGTGGTGAACGACCGCCTTCAGCGGCGCGCAATCGAGGTTGTCCGGATCGCCGTCATTGTCGTCGTCGGGATCGGCGCTGTCGCAGAGGTTGTCGCCATCGGCGTCAGTCGAGCTTGCGTCACAGCCGGTGCTCACGCTCGGTCCAGCTACCCACACACTGTGGCTAGTCCCGACCAGGGACCCCGGTCGATAGACCAAGCGCAAGCGCGAGTGATAGGCGCTGTCCGCGCCGAGAGCGCGGGCTTGCAAGGTCAGATTGGCACCGGCGGTGCCGGTCCAGAGCCAGTCAGCGCTCCGGACCAAACCTTGACCGTTGAACGCGAGCGAAGCCGGCTTAATTTCGAGCTCGAGCTTCGCGAACACCCCGCCGAACACCCCGCGACCGGTCGCGCGAATGTCGAACCCGTTGCTCGCCGTGCTGTGTCCTTGGTCCGCGATCGGCTGCTGAGAGTCGGGGTGCAGCGCGCTAATGTTCCAAAGCACGCCGGTCCCCGACGACGCCGTGCCGACTCCCGAATAAACGTACGCGATACCGAGGGGTGGATTGTCTTTGGCGTTGGCTCCGGCAAAAGGGTCACCCACCCCGAAATCCGCAAGCCCATCGCCGTTCATGTCGCCCGCGCCCGTGACGACTTCTGCAAAGGCACCTGCACGAGGTGCGATTTCATAACCCTGCCACGTTGGATAGGTCGCCGGCTTCACGCCGCCGGAGAAGACGAACGCCCTGCCCGAGAAGTATTGGTTATTTGCAAATTCATCGCCGAAATTTTTGGCTCCAATCAGGATGTCTGCGTAGCCATCTCCCTGAAGATCGCCGGGGCCGGCGACCTGATCACCGAACCCGTCTTGGATCGAGCTGTTCGGAGACGAGACCGTGAAGGCCGCCGTCGAAGCGGGCTGCGCACCGCCGAAGTAGACCGCGACTTGGTTGCCCTTCACATAACTGTCCTTGGCCATCTCGACGCCGAGGTCGCTGTAGCCATCACCATTTACATCGCCCAGCGCCGAGACGCCGATGAACTTCAGGTCACCGCACGCTTGGTTGACGACGAAGCTCGGCTTCACCTCCGGCAGTGACGCCGTCCCGTACAGCACGCCGAGCTGCATCGGACACCCAGACGAGGTAAACCCAACGTCCACGAAGCCGTCTCCATTGAAGTCACCGATACCGGCTGCGCTTCCGGTGAACGGCATGTCATCGTTGGGGGTCAGTGTGGTCCATACCGGTGCGGCGCCGAGGCCGTCGCTCGTCCCGGCGTAGATCCACCAGATCCGCTTTGCTTTTCCGTTCGAATAATCGTCGTTGAAGCACAGGACGTCACTGCGGCCATCCCCCGTGACGTCCCCGATATTACCGGCGCAGGTCGGTACGATGCCCGGAAAGTCCAGATGCCAAACCGGCGTGGTCGAGATGCCGCTTTTCGAACCGAGTAGCAGCCACACGCGATGCGTGACGTGCGACCTATCGATTGAATCGATCAACAGGTCGGCGAAACCATCACCATTGACGTCTCCGGCGGCGTACGGACGCAAGTATTGCCACTCGTTGTATGAGCCGTCGATGAATTGGATGCGTGCCCCGGCGCCAGTGATCGATCCGTAGATGAGGTGAATGCGACCCGGGAACGGCTCGTAGATCGTGGGCTCCCAGTCTGGGGCGCCCACCGCGAGGTCGTCGAAGCCGTCTCCATTGACGTCCCCGAGTCCCACGACCGAGTTGCCGAGATGCCCGTCTCCGTCGGCCGTCGCAGGGCCGTACTTCCAGGCGGCGGAAACACCACTGCCGATGCTGGCCGCTGCTTGCCTGTCGTCGACGCGCTCCGATGCCGGCTGCGCACCGCAGGCGCAGATGCAGAGCAGCAAACAGATGCCCCATCCCCCAACCTTCTGCCTCGAGAATTCACCACACCGAACTACTTGCACCGAGTCTTGTTGCTCCTGCTGCGAAGCTATCACGAAAGCGTTTCGCGCCAGACTCATTCCGATCGACCGCTCGATTCCCAGCGCTCAGTGCGACTATGAAGCGACCGCCAAGCAGCACTTGACTGCCAATCACCACGCCAAGTCGCCGGGCACGAGGCGAACGCAACAGAGCTGCTCAGACGAAGTGAGCGAAGGGCGCGTCCTCCCGCGGGCACGCTCGTCCGAGGGCGCGATGCGCGCGGCGTCGATTCGACCGCAGGCGAAATTCGAAAAAAGAGCGCGTGATATAGGCAAATGAAGCCTGGACAGCGGGTAAGTGAACATAGGCAGATGAAGCCGAACATGGGCAAATGGAGCCGAACATAGGCAACTGAAACCGAGCACTGGCAGCGCAAGCCGAGCACAGCAATAGACTAGAGCGCGCTGCGGAGTGAACGATTTTGCACTCGAGTGCCCGCACGCGTTGTGCGAGCATGCTGCGCATGAGAAATTTATTTGTG
>Ga0164308_10002228_pt1 | contig 10288 bp, 8 predicted proteins | sample Whisoiple_246_MG_FD_109983 | JGI IMG/M metagenome (GOLD analysis project Ga0164308, IMG submission 109983) | Soil microbial communities amended with fresh organic matter from upstate New York, USA - Whitman soil sample_246_MG | ecosystem: Environmental > Terrestrial > Soil > Unclassified >... | reverse complement strand
GATGGGGTGGGTACCGCACTGATGCGGCCGCCGGCCCGCACGCTTCGCGCCGCCATGAGATGACGGCCGGGAGCGCAGGGCAACCCCTCCAGGGTAGTCGACGGCGTTGCCAGAACCAATTTGACGACGCCGGCCGTGGAGCGCGAGCGCGGTCAGGCGACCCTCATGGCCCTAACGCGGACGGGTGCTTGGACCCTGTCCCGGTCGTCTCGGGTCAGTCCCGGTAGTCCGCCACTCCCCCGCTGCGCAGAGCGGTCCGTCCTCGACCGATCGTGCGCAGCGCGGTGGTGAGAGTCTCCTCGAGCGATCCCAGGGAGGTATCGACGTAGCTGTCGCACTCGGCACGCATCCGGTCGCTGTCGGTGTGCGCACTGTCCAGGATGCGGGCGGATTCGGTGTAGGCGGCCTGCACCACCTCGGTCTGCGAGACCAACCTGGCCTGCTCCGCCTGGCCGTCCGCCACCGATCCCTCGTAGCTGGCCCGGCCGGCGGCGATCGTCCGCTCCGATTCCGCATGGGCGCGGGCCAGCAGCGCATCGTGCTGCTCCTGACCCGACTGCAGGATGCGAGCCGCGTCCTCCTGGGCTCTGGCAACGAGCGACTCGGCGTGGGCGGCGGCTTCCCGAACCAGCCGATCGGCCTCCGCCCGTGCCCCGGTCACCGTGGCCTCTGCGTCGGCATACGCGGTGCTGACCAGGCGATGGGCTTCGGCCTGCGCGGTGCTGACCGCCTGCGCAGCATTCTCGGTTGCCTCACCGATCATCTGATCGCGATGGTCCAACACGTCCTGTGCGTCATCGACCTCGCCGGGCAGTGCGTCCCGGACGTCGTCCAGGAGCTCGAGGACGTCACCGCGCGGCACCACGCAGGAGGCCGTCATCGGGACTCCCCGGGCTTCCTCGACGATGGTGACGAGCTCGTCCAGGGCCTCGAAAACCCGGTACATGATCGAACCTCCTACGGCTGAACGCCGAAACGACGCCAGCACGGCGTTGCTTCCTGTCAGGCGCACCATCGGGCGCGGCCCATTTCCCAGTCTGGCAAGTGCCGGACCGGCATCGGCGCCAACACGCCCGGCCGACGCGGTGCGCAGCATCACCCCTTGCCCGTCGCGCCCGCTTGTGCGGCGCCACGGCGGTCAGCGGGTGCCGGCCGCCAGCTTGCCCGCCAGCGCGGTGGCGACCACGTCGGGCAGCAGGTGTGAGACGTCCCCGCCGTAGGTGGCGACCTGTTTGACCAGCGACGACGAGACGAACGAGTATGCCGGGCTGGTCGGCATGAACAGCGTCTCCACCCCGGTCAGGCCGTGATTCATCTGCGCCATCTGCAGCTCGTAGTCGAAGTCCGACACCGCCCGCAGCCCCTTGACGATCGCGGCGATGTTCTTCTCGGCGCAGTAGTCGACCAGCAGACCGGCGAATGAATCGACGTCGACGTTGGGCCATTCCAGCGTGGTGGCCCGCAGCAACTCGAACCGCTCGTCCAGGGAGAACATCCCCCGCTTGTCCGGGTTCACCAGGACGGCGACGGTCACCCGCTCGAACAACCCGGCCGCCCGGCCGATGACGTCGAGATGACCGAGCGTCGGTGGATCGAAGGAGCCAGGGCAGACCGCGTGTGTCATGGGGCGCGACCGTAGCAGAGCATGGTGTCGCCGTACTTCCTGGTCCGGACGCCTTCGAAAGGCTCCGGCCAAACCGGTTCGCCGTTCCGTTTGCTGCGCTCCAGGATCAGGTCCGCATGGGGTGCGAGCAGGGCCGCGCACTGCAGCTCCAGCAGCAGGACCAACAGCGCGGCGGTGGACAGGTCGTAGGGCGGGTCGGCGACCACGACGTCGAACGGCCCCGTACCGGCGGCACGGCCGACGAAGGCGGCGACATCGCCGGGTACGACGGTCAGGGTCGGCGCGGCAGATCCAGCGGGCCGGCCGCCGAGGCGGGACGCTGGGCTGTGCAGGGTCGTCACGTTGGCGCGCAAGGCGGCCAGCGCGGCGCGGTCGCTTTCCACGAACACCGCCGATGACGCTCCCCTGGACACCAGCTCCAGCCCGAGCGCTCCTGACCCGGCATAGAGATCGAGCACTCGCGCTCCCTCCAGCCCGCCGGCCGCGGTCAGCGAACTGGCCATCGCGGCCCGCACCTTTTCCGAGGTGGGCCTGGTCGTGTCGCCGTCCGGGGTGAGCAGCCGTCGGCCTCCCCAGAGGCCCCCGACAATCCGGGTCATCGTTCACCCTCGAGTGGAGGTCGAGGGAACCGGTCGGCCATCCGCACCGTCAATCCTCACCGTCGTCCGGCGCGCTGCCGTCCGGTGCCGGGCCGTCCGGTGCGGGGCCGAGGACCAGCACCAGATCGCCGCCCTCCACCTGCTGCACGGAATTGATGGCGGTCCGTTGCACCCGTCCGGATCGCGGCGCGGTGATCGAGGCCTCCATCTTCATCGCTTCGATCGTCGCGACGGTGGCACCGGCCGCGACGTCGTCGCCCTCGGCGACGGCCAGCGTCACCACGCCCGCGAACGGCGATGCCACATGCATCGGGTTACCGGCATCGGCGCGCTCGGCGACCGGTACGTCGACGTCTATGTTGCGGTCCCGGATCTGCAGCGGCCGCAACTGCCCGTTCAGCGTTGTCACCACGGTCCGCAGACCACGCTCGTCGGCGTCACCGGTGGCTTCGAGGCCCAGGTAGAGCTGGACGCCCGACTGCAACTCGATGACGTGCTCGGTGTTGCGGCTCAGGCCGTAGAGGTAATCGGCGGTCGGCAGTACGGAGAGATCGCCGAACTGCTGACGGGAAGCGGTGAACTCCTTGGTCGGACCGGGGAACAACAGTCGGTTCAGCGTCGCTCTTGGTTGTGCCGCCAGCTCTTGCGCGTCCTGCTCGCCGAGTTCACCGGCGGCGGGGGTGAACGTGCGACCGGCGAGTGCCTTGCTGCGGAACGGCTCCGGCCAACCGCCGGGCGGATCGCCGAGTTCCCCGGACAGGAAGCCGATCACCGAGTCGGGGATGTCGAATCGTCCCGGGTCGGCCTCGAAATCGGCGGGATCGACCCGAGCGCCGACCAGATGCAGCGCGAGGTCGCCCACCACCTTCGACGACGGCGTGACCTTGACCAGGTTGCCGAGCATGGCGTTCGCCGCCGCATAGGTCGATTCGACCTGCTCGAACTGTCCGCCCAGTCCCAAGGCAATGGCCTGTTGCCGCAGGTTGGAGAGCTGCCCGCCGGGGATTTCGTGCCGATAGACGCGGCCGGTCGGTGCCCGTAGCCCGGACTCGAACGGCGCGTACAGCGCGCGGACGGCCTCCCAGTACGGCTCCAGATCCTCGACGGCCTTGAGCCGCAGGCCGGTCGGCCGGTCGCCGAAGTCGGTGGCGGCCACCAGGGCGGACATCGGTGGCTGCGAGGTGGTGCCGGCCATCGGTGCACTGGCGGCATCCACTGCATCGACGCCGGCCGCGGATGCCACCAGGTAGGTCGCGAGCTGACCGCCGGCCGTGTCATGGGTGTGCAGATGCAGCGGGAGGTCGAAGCGCTCGCGCAGGGCGGTCACCAGCGTCCGTGCGGCGGGGGCACGGAGCAGTCCGGCCATGTCCTTGATCGCCAGCACGTGGGCGCCCGCCTCGACGATGCGGTCGGCCAGCCGCAGGTAGTAGTCCAGGGTGTAGAGCTTTTCCGCGGGATCGGACAGGTCGCCGGTGTAGCAGAGTGCGACCTCGGCGACGGCGGTCCCGGTCTCGCGGACCGCGTCGATGGCCGGCCGCATCTGCCCGACGTCGTTGAGCGCGTCGAAAATCCGGAAGATGTCGATGCCGGTGCTTGCCGCCTCTTTCACGAAGGCATCCGTGACCGCCTGCGGATAGGGCGTGTAGCCCACCGTGTTCCGGCCGCGGAGCAGCATCTGCAGCGCGATGTTCGGAATCGCCTCACGCAGGGTGGCGAGCCGTTCCCAGGGGTCCTCGGCCAGGAACCGCAGCGCCACGTCGTACGTCGCCCCGCCCCAGGCCTCGATCGACAACAGCTCCGGGGTGAGCCTGGCCACCGCCGGTCCGATCAGCGCGAGGTCCCGGGTCCGGACTCTGGTTGCGAGCAACGACTGATGGGCGTCTCGGAAGGTGGTGTCGGTGACCTTGAGGTCGGTGCTGCTGCGCAACCACTGCGCGAACCCGGCCGGACCCAGCTCCTGCAGTCGCTGCCGGGTGCCTTCCGGCGCAGCTTGGCCGAGATCGACGACGGGCAGCTTGCCGGCCGGGTCGATGAGTGTGGCCGGCCGGGTGCCGTGCGGCCGGTTGATGGTGACGTCCGCGAGGTAGGTCAGCAGCCGGGTGCCGCGATCGGCGGAGTGCCGCGCGGTGAGCAGCTGCGGGTGGGTCTCGATGAAACTGGTGGTGACGCCGCCGGCCGCGAAGTCCGGATCCTCCAGCACGGCCTGCAGGAACGGGATGTTGGTCGCGACACCGCGAATCCGGAACTCGGCGAGAGCTCGCCTCGCCCTGGCCACCGCCTGCGGCCAATCCCGGCCGCGACAGGTCAGCTTCACCAACAGCGAGTCGAAGTGCGCGCTCACCTCGGCGCCGGAGTGCACGGTGCCGCCGTCCACCCGGGTTCCGCCGCCGCCGGGCGAGCGGTAGGTGATGATCTTGCCGGTGTCCGGTCGGAACCCGTTGGCCGGATCCTCGGTGGTGATCCGGCACTGCAGCGCGGCGCCCCTGATCTGGATTTCGTCCTGCCGCAGGCCGAGGTCTTCCAGGGTCTCCCCCGCGGCGATCCGGATCTGCGACGCGACCAGGTCGACGTCGGTGATCTCCTCGGTGACCGTGTGCTCGACCTGGATCCGTGGGTTCATCTCGATGAACACGTGCCGTCCCTGCTCGTCGAGCAGGAATTCCACGGTGCCGGCGTTCACGTAGCCGATGTGCCTGGCGAAGGCCACGGCGTCCGCGCAGATCCGCGCCCGCAGTTCGGGATCGAGCCCGACGGCGGGCGCGACCTCGATGACCTTCTGATGCCGGCGCTGCACCGAACAATCGCGTTCGTACAGATGGATGGTGCCGGCCTGGACGCCGTCCGCGGCCCGGTGATCAGCCAGGATCTGCACCTCGATATGTCGCGGCTCGACGACCGCCCGCTCGAGGAACACGGTCGCGTCGCCGAACGCGGACTCCGCCTCCCGCATCGCGGTGGCAAGGGCTTCCGGCAACGCGTCGGGGGTGTCCACCCGGCGCATCCCGCGGCCACCGCCGCCGGCCACCGCCTTGACAAACACCGGGTAACCGATGGCCTCGGCCGACGCGGTGATCACGTCCACGTCGGCGGACGGCTCGGAGGACTCCAGCACCGGCACTCCGGCGGCCCTGGCCGCGGCGACAGCCGTCGCCTTGTTGCCGGCCATCTCGAGGACCGAGGCGGAGGGGCCGATGAACGTGATCCCGGCGTCGGCGCAGGCCTGGGCGAGGCCCGGGTTCTCGGACAAGAACCCGTACCCCGGGTAGACCGCGTCGGCCCCGGAAGCGAGGGCGGCCCGAACGATCTCGTCGACGTCCAGGTACGCGCGGACCGGATGGCCTCGCTCGCCGATCTGGTAGGCCTCGTCGGCCTTCTGCCGGTGCACAGAGTTCCGGTCCTCGTACGGGAACACCGCGACCGAGGCGATCCCGAGTTCGTAGGCCGCCCGGAAGGCACGGATCGCGATCTCGCCGCGATTGGCCACCAGAATCTTCGAGAACATCGCACCACTTTCCGATTTGCCCGGCTGACGCCCCGATCCGGTCTTGCGTGACCGGCGATCAAGGGCTTCGAGCCTGGTCGGACGGCCCGCCATCGCAACCTAGCGTGCGTGAACGGGCTCGTTCGAGGTGGGCCGGAGCTGGGTCCGACTACCGGACCGACGGCCGCTCCGCAGCCAACCCGCGCGCCAGCACCCTGCTCATCACCAGCCCGGGCAGCATCGGCACCACCGTCAGCAGAACGACGATCAGGACGAGAGTCAGCACGTTGGTGAACAACAAGGTGGGGCTCCTCGGTGTGGTTTTGTTGTCGTGTGTTAACGGTTACGGCCATGGCGCAAGGGTTGCTGAATTGATTCAGCTGAGGGGTGGACGCCGCGGGCCTGGCGGAGGTTGCGATCGCGGCCGACTGCTGTGGCTCGCCTGGCCCTCGGATCGCCGTTTGATCTGCGTCCGGCGGTTGGCCTTAGGCCCGTCGCGGGTCTCGGCCCAGCTGCGGGATTGGGTTTCGCCGGGGTCAGGGCAACGCGTGACGCGTCAAGACAACGTCCCGGACGTTGCCGCGAGCGCTCAGTCGTTGTCCGGACGGCCGTTTGCGACCACCGGCGGGCGACTCAGCACCCACCCCGCAACCTGTATGGCGACCGCGCAACCTCTCCGGATGTTGCGGCGACCACACAGACGCTGCGGGGATGACGTAGGCGCACGACCGTCCCGGCGCCGATCGCCAACGCGGACTTCAGCCTCCGTCCGACTCGGTTTCAGCCCTTGTCGAGGTATTCCTGACTCTCGGCCGCGATGACCAGGGACACCATCTGGGCCAGACCGGGCCATTGCTTCATCTCGGGGTCGTCGCCGACCAGGCCGATGGCGTCTTCCCTGGCCTGCTCGATGACCTCCTTGTCGCGCAGCAGCGACAGCTGCTTCAGTGCGGTCGAGCGGCCTGCCTGGGTGGTGCCGAGCACGTTCCCCTCGCGGCGCAGTTCGAGGTCGGCCTCGGCCAGTTTGAAGCCGTCGTTGGTGGCGGCAACGGCGTCGAGCCGGGCCCGCCCGACGGTGCCGGCCGGAGCCTCGCTGATCAACAGGCAGATCCCGGGTGAGCTGCCACGACCGACCCGGCCACGGAGCTGGTGTAGCTGGGACATCCCGAATCGCTCCGCATCCATGATCACCATCATGGTGGCGTTGGGGACGTCGACCCCGACCTCGATGACGGTAGTGGCCACCAGCACATCGAGGTTGCCGGCCGCGAACGCCGTCATCACCTCGTCCTTCTCCACCGGCGACAACCGGCCGTGCAGGATGCCGAGCCGAAGGTCTGCCAGCGGCCCCTCGTGCAGCATCGCGGCGACCTGGTTCACCGCCAGCGGCGGCCGCCTGGTGTTCTCCGATCCGTCTCCGTCGTCCGCATCCGGGTCGAAAGTGCTTCCGTCCTCGAACATCTCGGTCTCGTCGTCATCACCGATCTTCGGGCACACCACATACGCCTGGTGCCCCTTGGCCACCTCTTCGCGGATGCGTTGCCACGCCCGTTCCACCCACCCCGGCCGATCGGCGGCCGGCACCACGGTGGTGGAGATGGGCGAGCGACCGCGGGGCAGTTCGGACAGCGTCGAGGTGTCCAGGTCACCGAACACTGTCATCGCCACCGTCCGCGGGATCGGCGTCGCCGTCATCACCAGGACATGCGGCGGATTGCCGTCCGGGTGTTTGGTCCGCAACGCGTGCCGTTGCTCGACGCCGAACCGGTGCTGCTCGTCGACGACGATCAACCCGAGATTGTTGAAGAACACGCCCTCGGACAGCAACGCATGGGTGCCGACCACGATCCCGGCCTGACCGGAGACGATCGTCAGCAGCGCGTTCTTGCGCGCCTTCGCCGGCATCGACCCGGTGAGCAGGGTGATGGCGGTCGCCCGGTCGGACGCACCCAGCTCGCCGCCACGACCCAAGGGGCCAAGGACGTCCCGGAGCGAACGGGCGTGCTGGGACGCGAGCACCTCCGTCGGCGCCAGCATCACCGCCTGCCGGCCCGAGTCCAGCACCTGCAGCATGGCGCGCAGCGCGACCACGGTCTTGCCCGAACCGACCTCGCCCTGCAGCAGCCGGTTCATCGGATGGATTGTCGCCAGGTCCTTGGCGATGATCTCGCCGACCTCCTTTTGGCCGGCGGTCAGCTCGAACGGCAGGTTGGCATCGAAGGCGGCCAGCATCCCGTCGGCGATCCGGGGACACGGCTCCGCCGGGAAGTTCCTGGCGTCGGCCCGCCTCCTGGCCAGCACGAGCTGCACCGCCATGGCTTCGTCGTAGCGCAGGCGTTGTTGCGCGGCGTCCAGATGCGTCTGATTGCGCGGTCGGTGGATGTCGCGCAGCGCGGTCTCCAGGTCGACCAGTCCGTGTCGGGCCAACAGCACATCGGGCACCGGATCATCGATCCTCGACAACAGGTCGAGCGCCGCGCGCACACAGTGCTGCACGGCGGTCTGCGTCACCCCTTCGACCAGGGGATACACCGGGATCACGCCGCCGGGGAACGACTCGATGACGTCGAGCGCATCCTTGCCGTCGCCATCCGACCCGCCATGCCCGTCATCCACGATGGCGACCGTCGGGGAACTCATCTGAATCGTGGTGTTGAACTTGCTGACCTTGCCGGAAAACATCGCATCGGTGCCCGGCCTGAGCGTCTTCGTCCAGTGATATTGATTGAAGAACGTGCAGGTCAATTGCTTGTTGCTGTCGCCGATGATGACGTTGGTGATGTGCTTGACGCCGCGGCCCTTTCCCCGGTTGCCGCCTCGGGCGAACCCCAGATCGCGTTCGGTGACCTTGACCACCCTGGCCCACACCGTTGCCCGCTCCCCCACCACAAGTGAGGCAAGGTCGGTGAGCTTGCCGCGCTGGTCGTATTTGCGCGGGTAGTACCGCAGCAGGTCGCCGACAGTGACGAGGTTGAGCTTCTCCACCAGTCGCGCTGCCGCCCGCAATCCCAGGGCAGTCTTCAGCGGACTGTTCAGGTCGATGTCGGCCACTGCACCACCTCTGTCACTGCACCATCCCTGTTACCAGACCGCCTCTGTCCGCCAGTTCGTTCCACCACCGGGACCATCTTCGCTGCTGGCACCGACAGCGCTGCGCCGACCCGCGGGTGGGCACCGCTGGTGCACACCGGTGGCGCGCACAGCGCACGTCCGGGGCCGTCAGTCGCGGCTGGTGATGGCCAGGTCGAACGGCGTGCCGTACGCATACACCTGCCCGATGACCTCTGCCGGTTGCTCGGTGTGCAGGTGGAATCGAGGCCAGCTGTTGCGGCTGTCCCGCCCGGGCCAGACCACCAGTTCGCTGACGAGTCCGGCGAGATCATCCGACAGCGCGCGCATGTCGGCCGGCGCCAGACCCATGGTGAAGGTGATCTCCGCGTCGAAGATGGAGCCGTTGTTCTCGCCGGGCGCGGCTCCGCAACTCGCCGGTTCACCGGCCGGTTCCGGATCGCGGGTTTCCAGTTCCAGTGCCACCAACAGGATTCCGAGCAGACCCCTGGTGCGGTACTCGATGCGGTCGATGGGATCGTCGGGGACACCGATCCGCCAGCCGGCCATCGCGACGTCCGCGGCCAGGCTGGTGATCTCCGGCAGTCCGGCCCCGTCCACCACCAGTTCGGCCGCGGCCACGCCTGCCTGCCGAGCCGATTCGGCGGCTGTCGGCTCGGTGCCGCGCCATCCGGGCTCCGCCGGCCGGTGCGCCGGCGAGACGATCTCGCCGTGCAGGGCCGCGGCGCCTGCGTTGAGCCCGGCGACCAGCGCCATCGCTCCGACGTCGGTCGACCCCGACGCACCGACGTCCGAGGTGTCGGTGGCGGAGACCTGCCCACCGAAAGAGTCTCCGAGAGCTGCACTTTCCGGCGAGGCGGCGAAGGCCGCCCTGGTGCCCGCGACCCCGGCGGCCAGCGCCGTCAGATAGCTCAGCACCAGGCGCGCCGGCAGTTCGGTCAGGTCCGCGACCGGAACCGGAAAGGTGGCCTGATCAGCGACGACGGCGGCCAGCACCTGTTCACCGCCGAGCCGGACGGCCTCGGCTTCCTGATCGGTCGGCTCGATGCCCCAATGCGGCATCACCGGCTCGTCCCGGTTCCGCGCCCGGCGGAACCAGCGGCCGACCAGGTCGGCGTCGAACGACATCATGGGAACATGGTGCACCCGGCTGCACTGACGTCGGTGTCGTCCCGGGGCGGCTGGGCGCAGGATTTGGTCCCGCGCCGACGGGTCAGTACCCTGGGGAGGTTGCCCGGCGCACGTCGGGTCATTGACGACTGCTGTGATCGGCCCATCGGGCCGTTCGTTAATTTTCGACAGGTGGTGTTCGGCGTGGCTGCCGTATGTGACGTGTGTGGCAAGGGTCCGGGATTCGGCATGAGTGTGTCGCATTCGCACCGCCGGACGCACCGGCGCTGGAACCCGAACATCCAGCCGGTTCGCGCGCAGGTTGCCCCCGGCACCGTGCGCAAGGTCAACGTGTGCACCTCGTGCCTCAAGGCCGGCAAGGTCGTCCGGGGCTGACGCCCGTCG
>Ga0164308_10002227_pt1 | contig 10289 bp, 8 predicted proteins | sample Whisoiple_246_MG_FD_109983 | JGI IMG/M metagenome (GOLD analysis project Ga0164308, IMG submission 109983) | Soil microbial communities amended with fresh organic matter from upstate New York, USA - Whitman soil sample_246_MG | ecosystem: Environmental > Terrestrial > Soil > Unclassified >... | reverse complement strand
TTTGAAGAAGAACCAATGGAGTTTGACCTGGTGATAAAAGAGGAAACGCCTGCAAAACCAACGCCGGTTGCAGTGTTTAACCTGCCATCAAATGATGAGGAAGAAGAGCAAAAGCGCAGGGCTGAAGAGCGCATACATAAGCTGCGCAATCTTTCCTACAATATGAATTCGATGGATAACAATAACGAATATGAAAATGTGCCGGCCTATGTGCGCCGCAACCTTGAATTATTCGGTAATAACAAGCTTACTTCGGTGGAAGATTTTTACAGCAAGGTAGCAGTTAAGAAAGACGAGAATAATCAAACACAAATTTCAACCATCAATACTTTTCTTGATGGAAAGAAGCCAGACTAAGCGATTGGCATAGAGTTTTAGTTGTTGTCCCTCTCAATTTTTTTGAGAGGGATTTTTTTGTATTCTGCGGTTACCATAAAGCTATTCGTTTTCTCTGCGGTATTTCACGGCTTCATTATTACACGTGTTTTATCTTGGGTATTATTGAAAAAATTGTTCAGGCTTATTTCAGCATATGCTGAACAATATTTAAATATCGATCCTGGCGTATTTAGCATGGCTTTCAATAAAGCTGCGGCGCGGCGCTACTTCATCACCCATCAGCATGCTGAAAACTTCATCGGCATTGGCAAGGCTTTCAATGGTGATCTTTTTTAATGTTCTTTTTGAAGGGTCCATGGTAGTTTCCCAAAGCTGTTCGGCATTCATTTCACCCAAACCTTTATAACGCTGTATATGCACACTGTCTTCTTTTCCATTGCTCATTTTTTCTATGAGTGTTTTGCGTTGGTCTTCATCATAGGCATATTCAGCTTCCTTGCCTTTTTTTACAAGGTACAAAGGTGGCTGGGCAATAAACACATAACCTTGCTCAACCAGTTCTTTCATATAACGGAAAATAAAAGTAAGAATAAGCGTTGCAATGTGTGAGCCATCAACATCAGCATCCGTCATTATGATCAGTTTATGATAACGAAGCTTTACAATGTTCAATGCTTTAGGATCTTCAGGCGTACCGATGGTTACGCCCATCGCTGTAAAAATGTTCCTTATCTCCTCGTTCTCATAGATCTTATGCTCCATGGCTTTTTCAACATTCAGGATCTTGCCCCGCAATGGCAAAATAGCCTGGAATGTTCTGTCACGGCCTTGTTTGGCCGTACCGCCCGCACTATCGCCCTCAACCAAATATAATTCAGTTTTTTCAGGATCGCGGCTACTGCAATCTGCCAGTTTGCCGGGCAAACCACCACCGCTTAACACCGTTTTACGTTGTACCAGTTCCCGTGCCTTACGGGCAGCTACACGTGCCTGCGCGGCCAGTATAACTTTGCTTACAATATTTTTTGCCTCTCTTGGATTTTCTTCCAGGTAAGCTTCCAGCGCACGGGCAACAGTTGTTTGCACAATTCCGCTTACTTCACTATTGCCTAACTTGGTTTTTGTTTGTCCTTCAAACTGGGGTTCAGGAACTTTTACGGAAATAACAGCGCTTAACCCTTCGCGGAAATCATCGCTTTCCACTTCTACTTTAGCTCTTTCAAACAAGCCATTTTTATCACCGTAGGTTTTAAATACGCGGGTTATTGCTGTACGAAAACCGGAAACATGCGTTCCGCCTTCAATGGTGTTGATATTATTTACGTAAGAAAATATATGCTCTTTAAAATCGTCATTATAAGTAAGTGCCACATCAACCGAAACATTGCTGGCTTCGTCAAAAGCTTCAACAGATAATGTTTTAGGTAAAAGCGGCGTGCGCTTGCCATTCCGGTCAAGCATTTCAACAAATTCCACAATACCACCTTCACTATAAAATTCCTTGAAATAGTTGTTACCTGCATCATCCTGTTCACGAAGATCAGTAAGGGTGATGCTGATACGTTTGTTAAGATACCCTAATTCGCGCAGGCGGCCTTCCAGGATATCCCTGTTATATACCGTTGCCTGGAAAATGGTATGATCGGGCCAGAAATGAATTGTAGTTCCTGTTTTATCAGAAACACCAATTTCCCTTACCGTATATTGCGGAATACCCATACGGTATTCCTGCTCAAATATCTTTCCTTCCCGTTCAACCGTTGCCTTTAATGTAGAGCTTAATGCATTAACGCAGCTTACACCCACGCCATGCAAACCGCCCGAAACCTTATACGTATTCTTGTCAAATTTGCCACCGGCATGCAGCACCGTCATTACTACTTCAAGCGCGCTGCGTTTTTCTTTGGCCATAATGCCTGTTGGAATGCCACGCCCATCATCCTGTACACTGATGCTATTGTCTTCATAGATGGTAACTTTAATATTTTTACAATATCCGGCCAATGCTTCATCTATCGAGTTATCCACCACTTCATATACAAGGTGGTGAAGGCCTTTAACGCCAATATCACCAATGTACATGGCCGGCCGCTTGCGCACTGCTTCCAAACCTTCTAAAACCTGTATACTTTCTGCTCCGTAATTTGCCTGGGAAGAGGGATCCTGCTGCTGTTCGTTCATAAAATAGTTGAGAAAAAATTTCCTTTATGCTGTAAAAAAATTAAGTGTGCAAATCTATGGAAAATAAAGGGTTTTATTTGTCTTTATATAAGGAATAAACAAGGTTTTAAGAATTTGATTTAAACATTATAAATCAATTACTTAGATTATTTATTTTCCTAAAATCCCGGAAATTTTATGAAAGAAAAGAAATTTATAAAAAGCAGCCCGCATTTACCGGTAAGCAATCTTAGCACAAGGCCCTACATAAGCGCGGCTACCCGTGAAAATTAAAATAATTATTAGCGGTAAAATTCCAGATAAAAACAAGCGCCACGGCTATCACTTTTGAAAGATAAAAATTAAGGTGTAAACGATGGTTGCATATATATACAAACAGGTTGTTTAAAGCGAGTCCGATTAATGCAATGGTAAAAAATTTTATAAAGTAAACATGTTCATTTTGTCCACTTGCCTGGAAGGTCCAATGCAGGTTAAGAAAAAAATTAAGCACTACCGCGCAGGTAAAACCCATACTGTTGGCAACATATTTATTCAGTTGCAGTTTCTCTTTTAAAAGCCAGGTTGTAAAAAAATCAACGCACATGCCTATTAATCCAACAACGCCAAATTTTGCCAGTTTTACCAGGTAGTCCATGCGGCAAAATAATGTACAAAGGCGCGGTTTAAAGGTTATACGCTGAACTTAATTTTTTTTTCGCGAAATTTGCAGCCTTGAGCAGAAGATACAACATGATTTTATATAAAACAGACGCAGAAGTAGAGTTAATGAAAAAAAGTGCAAGGTTAGTGAGTGAAACACTTACTGAAGTTGCCAAAATGCTTAAACCCGGTGTTACCACTTTCCAGGTAGACCGCCTTTGTGCAGAATTTATCCGCGATCACAAAGCCATCCCTTCTTTTTTGAATTATCGTGGTTACCCTTATGCTATTTGTGCATCGGTGAACGATGTGGTGGTGCATGGGTTTCCCAATAACCATGCTTTAAAAGATGGTGATGTTGTTTCCATAGATTTTGGGGTGATATTGAACGGCTGGCATGGCGATCATGCCTATACTTTTTTATTGGGCGAAACAACTGATGATGTATTACAGTTATTGCGGGTAACCAAAGAATCAGTATACAAAGGCATTGAACAAGCCATAGCGGGCAACCGTGTCGGCGATATTTCAAGCGCTATCCAGGAGCATACCGAGCGCAAATATGGTTATGGTGTGGTGCGGGAACTGGTTGGGCATGGCCTGGGCAGAAGCCTGCATGAAGATCCACAGGTGCCCAATTATGGAAAACGGGGTTCGGGAAAAACACTAAAAGAAAATGTGGTGTTAGCGATAGAGCCGATGATAAACATGGGTACAAAAGATGTTTATACCGAAGATGATGGCTGGACGATTCGTACCCGCGACGGCAAGCCATCCGTGCATTTTGAACATGATGTTTGCGTAAAGAAAAATAAAGCCTTGATCCTTTCTGATTATTCTATCATTGAAAAAGCGGAACAGGCTAATAATAATCTTAATACTTCTTATTACGCCAATACGCTGGTTACAGCCTGATAGAATATTAAATTTTTTGAACAGTCCATAGCATTTAAGCCATGGACTGTTTTATTTTTAGGTATTACTCTTTTATAAATGTTTTGGAAACAGTATTGAACCCGTCTGAAAGATTTACCGTATAAATGCCCTGTTTAAACCTGGTTACATCTATACTGGTGTTGATAAGATTTCCGGTAGCTGCTAACTGTTTTACCAGCTTAACATTGCCGCTTATATCGCTGATAACAAGCTTATAATTTTTAGAAGGTGTTGTAGTGGTGAATGAAACATTCAGTTTATTAACCACGGGATTTGGAAATACCGCTATTTCATTTTTAAGGGCAGGTGTTTCAGCAATTATATCCGTTCTTTTTGGGCCATATTTTATCAGGATGGATGAGGGAAAGAGGGTGTTGGCCGTACTCAAAAACCCACCAACATATACGTTGTTATTTTTATCAAGCTCAATGCCTGCTGCAAAAGCATTTGATCTTTTTATACCGTTAAAAATATCTGATGCTATCAGTGCGCCATTGTTGTTATATGCTGCTGTGGTAATGCAATAAAAACCACCGGTATTCAATACATAGCCGGCAACATATACACCACCGCTTTTGTTTACAGCTAACCCGACAGGTTTATCCGAACCATGCAGCGGGCCATCAAACGTGGAAGTCCAGCTTTTTACACCGGCGCTGTTATATTTTGAGATCACCCAGTCATCATCTACGCCTGACTTGCTTATATATCCTGCTACATAACTGTTGCCTGCAGCATCAATCTTAAAATTCCCGTAAGAATGCCCCCGTGTAGTAGTGCGGTCGGCTTCTTTTTTAAACCATTGCTGCTGCCCGTTTATATTGTATTTGATCGTAATGATACGCGGGTTGGTAAAAAAAGCATTTGTATCTGTTTGCCCGTTTGTATAAATATTGTTTTGGGCATCGCACTGCACAAAATATAACCTTCCGTTTTTACCGAATTCGTTAAAAACATTGCTCCATATAAGCCCACCGTTTGGCGTAAACTTCAACGCCATTGGTTTTTGGGTTTCATAAAGATTTTCCGGGTCTGATGCACCCACAATCACCAGGCTGTCGCCATTATCAAAACAACCTGAATTGCCCACCACATTGTTCATCTTTTTAATAAGGGTTGTTTGGCCATTCCTGTTTATCTTTTGAATAAGCAAATTGCTTACATAGGTGCCTATCTCGCTTACATACCGGCGTTCATTACCAGTGATCAAAATAGTTTCGTTGGATGATAAAGCTATATCAGCAGGTTCAGCCAGGATTAACGCTGAATCATGATAGCGGTTTAGCCAGATGCGGTTGCCCGCGCCATCATACTTCATAGTAATGATATCGCTGAGTTTTGTGTTGTACGTGCAGATATTACAGAAAGTATCTATCCGTTTCCCGGTAACATATACATTGCCTGCCGCATCTGTTGCCAGCGCAATGGCTGCATCAATTGAATCTTTCTGGTTGTTAAAATATTTCTTCCATTGGGTTTGGCCGGCTGCGTTTACTTTCAGTAATACAAGATGCGTCTGGTAATATTCATCACCGGGAAATACTTCATAACCGGATAGATACGTGTTACCATTTGCATCAACAGCCATATCGCTGATGTTCAGGTAATCTGCTGTTGAATCCTGCGTGGCATTAACCCATACACGGGTATAATTTTGTGCCAGTAAAAAGTTTGTGCAGGTAAAAGCTAAAAATGCGGCGAGATAAATTTTTTTCATTAGGTTTTTTTTGCCAAAATAGTTTCGATTGTGTTTATTCATATTGTTTTTTGGTGGATGACGCATAAACTTTATAAAAGGTTGTACAAGGTGTTCAAATTTTTTGCTGACCTGCATATACCCGGGGGTATCTTGATAGTTATTGTTTAAAATCGGGAGGCAAAATAATGGGTTATTTCAATTCCTACCAAATTAGTAGGAATTAATATTTTTATAGATTCATAACCCGCATCATTTTAGTAATACAACATAGCTTTTATAATACTTATCCGTTTAGTTTAATTAATGAAGATCTATAATATGTGATATATCTTTCTTTATAAGAAGCCAGGCGCCGGGCCGCTTAAGTTTTTTTAATGCAGTAACTTAAAAACTTAATGCAAAACAAGAACGCGCTTATTTATATTTGAATTTCTACGTATGAAAAATTTGATTCCAAGAGATGTAAGCTGGCTTAGTTTTAATGCGCGGGTATTACAGGAAGCGTCTGATCTTTCTGTTCCTTTAAGAGAACGTATCCGCTTCCTGGGCATTCATTCAAATAATATGGATGAATTTTTCCGGGTGCGCGTGGCAACACTCAGGCGCATGATACAGTTGGGCGGCAAAAAAGGCAATATGCACCTTGAAGACAAACCTGCCGAGATACTGGAGCAAATACAAACCATTGTACTTAGCCAGCAAAATGAGTTTAACCGCATCTGGCAGGATATTTTAAAAGAAATGCAAAGCCAGAATATTTTTTTGGTTGATGAAAAGAAACTCAATAAAACACAACAGCAGTTTGTAAAAACTTTTTTTGAAGAAGAAGTGCGTTCCAACATTATTCCTTTAATGATAGAAAGCCTTCCGCAACTGCCATACCTGCGTGAAAAAAGTATTTATCTCGGCGTGGTGATGCGCAAAGAAGATTCGGCGTATAACCAAAAATATGCGTTGATAGAAGTACCCAGCCGCATAGTGGGGCGGTTTGTACAATTGCCTGCACCCGAAGGCCAGCAGCATATCATATTGCTTGAAGATATCATCCGCTTTAACCTGCCGTATGTGTTTTCCTATTTTAATTATACAAGATTTGAATCCTATGTTTTTAAAGTAACAAAGGATGCGGAAATTGATATTGATAATGATATCACCACTTCATTTGTACAAAAGATAGAAAAGGGTTTAAAGAACCGGCGCATCGGCAAACCCACCCGTTTTGTTTTTGATAAGGAGATGGATGCCGGCCTGCTTGAATACCTGATGAAGAAAATAAATCTTTCACGAAGGGATAATATCATTCCCGGCGGCCGCATTCACAACTTCAGGCATTTTATGGATTTCCCCGATGTTTTCCCTCAGAAAAAAGTGAGGCGTGGTTCATTCACACATCCTGCTTTATTAGGTAAGCCAAGGGTTACGGATGTTATTCTGCAGGATGATGTATTGCTGCATTTTCCTTACCATTCTTTTAATTCTGTAATCGACCTTTTACGGGAAGCTGCCATGGATCCCGAAGTGGTCTCCATACAAATAACAGCCTACCGGCTGGCATCCAATTCCAAGATCGTTAATGCGCTTATTAACGCGGTGCGTAACGGCAAAGCTGTAACGGTAATGCTTGAATTGCGTGCCCGTTTTGATGAAGAAGCCAATCTTAACTGGAAGATAGTGTTGGAGGAAGAAGGCGTAAAAGTATTGCTTGGGCTGCCCAATGTAAAAGTGCATGCAAAGATCTGCGTTATTAAAAAGAAAAGCGGCAATAAAATAATACAATACGGTTTTGTAAGTACCGGGAACCTTAACGAAAAAACAGCAAGAGTATATGCGGATGAATGCATGCTTACCAGCAACCGGAATGTAATGGCTGATATAAACCGCATATTTAAATACCTGGAAAATCCTTCAAAGCCTAAATATTTAAACGATTGCAAAACGCTGTTGGTTTGCCCAATAAATATGCGGCGGCAATTATTGCAATTGCTGAACATTGAAATAAAACATGCCAAAGCCGGTAAAAAAGCATCTTTAATTTTGAAGTTAAACTCGTTGAGCGATCCGCAAATGATACATAAACTGTATGAAGCGGCCGATGCAGGCGTAGAACTGCGGCTTATTGTGCGGGGCATTTGCTGCGCAAAGCTTAAACATAAAAAATGGCATAAACTTGTTAGCGCAATAAGTATTGTTGATGAATACCTGGAACACTCGCGCGTAATGATTTTTCATCATGGTGGCAAGGAAAAAATATTTATTTCTTCTGCAGACTGGATGCTGCGCAACCTGGACCACCGGATTGAAGCTGCCATTCCGATAAAGGATAAAACATTGTGTACGGAATTAAAAGACATTCTTGAAATACAATTGCAGGATAATGTAAAGGCACGCATTCTTGATAACGACCTGCAAAATGAATATGTAAAAGACAGCAGCAAAAAGAAAACGCGTGCCCAGATTGAAGCTTATAATTACCTGTATAAAAAAGTAAAACCTGTTGAAGTTAGCAGCGATTGATATTGGAAGCAATGCAGCCCGTTTATTAATAACCGAAGTTGCAGAAAACAAAGGCAAACCTGTTTTTACTAAACTCAATCTTATTCGCGTTCCTTTACGTTTGGGATTTGATGTTTTTGAAAGCGGTGAAATAAGCGTGCAAAGAATTTCCATGCTGATACAAACCATGAAAGCCTTTGGTTTTTTAATAAAAGTTTACAATGTAAGCGCCATGAAGGCCTGTGCAACCAGTGCTATGCGCGATGCAGCCAACAGTGCGGCTATCATTAATAAAGTGAAGCTTGAAACAGGCATTAAAATAAACATCATCAGCGGAGATGAAGAAGCAGCGGTTATATATGAAAACCATATAGCTGAAAACCTTGATGAAGATCATGCCTATGTTTATATAGATGTTGGCGGCGGCAGTACCCAGCTAAGTTTTTTTGCAGAAAATAAACTGAAATATAAAGAGTCTGTAAACATTGGAACCATACGGCTTTTAAAAAACATGGTAGATGAAGATCAATGGAACGTATTTAAGAGCCAGGTAAAAACAAATATCAAAAGCAAATTACCGGTTGTTGCAATAGGGTCCGGTGGCAACATCAATAAAATATTTTCTATCAGTAATAAAAAAGATGGCAAGCCGCTGCCGCTGCAGTTGCTGAAAGATTACTACAAAGAACTCTCGAGTTTTTCTTTGGATGAACGTATCCGCATTTATAAAATGAAAGACGACCGTGCCGATGTGATTGTGCCGGCTTTACAGATCTATGTGAATGTAATGCGCTGGGCCGATATCGACGAAATTTATGTGCCAAAAATTGGTTTGGTGGATGGACTTGTACAAAGCCTGTATGCGGAAATTAAAAAAGGATAATTAGGAAATGGTAGATTTTTTTGAATTTTGGAATTGGGAAATGGCGAAATTGGGAAATCGATTTTGCTATCATCATTTTTTATTTAAAACCTTAAACCATACTGCTATGACTGAAAAAGAATTGAAATTAAGAACGAGAAAATTTGCCATTGATGTTCTAAATTTTATTGATGAATTACCAAATAGAAAAAGTGCCAACATTATTGCCAATCAACTTGGGCGTTGTTCCAGTTCGGTGGCTGCTAACTACAGGGCGGCCTGCAGGGCAAGAAGCCACAATGAATTTATTTCCAAAATAGGCATTGTCGAAGAAGAGGCAGACGAATCAACTTTCTGGCTTGATATTTTGCCGGAAACAAAAAATTCGCAAACAAATGTTATAGAACCTTTAGTAACCGAAGCAAGAGAATTAACCGCTATTTTTACTGCGGCAAGTAAAACGGCCAAATCAAACAGAATAAATAAGAACAGGAATTGAGAAGATGAATTGTGGGTTGTTTCAATTTCCCGGTTTTCCAATTCCGACATTTCCAAATTAAAGCCATGTCTGTTCAAAAAGAGATCAAAAAGATCACCACCAACACATTGCAGCGCATGAAAATGCATGGAGAAAAAATTTCCATGCTTACTGCCTACGATTTTTCTTTCGCAAAAATTATTGACAACGCTAATATTGATGTGATACTGGTAGGCGACAGTGCCAGCAATGTGATGGCAGGCCATGAAACAACTTTGCCTATTACACTGGAGCAAATGATCTATCATGCTTCTTCGGTTATCCGCGGTGTAAACCGTTGCCTTGTGGTGGTCGACCTGCCTTTTGGTTCGTATCAATCTAATTCGGAAATAGCATTGGCTTCCGCCATCCGCATTATGAAAGAGACCGGTGCGCATGCCCTTAAACTGGAAGGCGGTGAAGAAGTGCTGGAAAGCGTAAAGCGCATTATCTCTGCGGGTATTCCTGTAATGGGCCATCTTGGTTTAACACCGCAAAGCATTTATAAATTCGGTACGTACAATGTGCGGGCGAAAGAAGAAGAAGAAGCCAATAAACTGCGCAGCGATGCCAAACTGTTGCAGGAAGCCGGCTGCTTTGCACTGGTGCTTGAAAATATT
>Ga0164308_10002226_pt1 | contig 10293 bp, 8 predicted proteins | sample Whisoiple_246_MG_FD_109983 | JGI IMG/M metagenome (GOLD analysis project Ga0164308, IMG submission 109983) | Soil microbial communities amended with fresh organic matter from upstate New York, USA - Whitman soil sample_246_MG | ecosystem: Environmental > Terrestrial > Soil > Unclassified >... | reverse complement strand
GCCGGCATCGCCTGTCTCTGGGGCCCGGCGCATGGCGGCGCCAACGAGGCGGCGCTCGAGATGTTGCAGGAGATCGGCACCGTTGACCGTATCCCTGAGTACATCAAGCGGGCTAAGGACAAGAACGATCCCTTCCGACTGATGGGATTCGGGCATCGCGTCTACAAGAACTACGATCCGCGCGCCAAGATCATGCAGAAGACCTGCCACGAGGTGCTGGAGGCAGTTGGCCACAAAGACGATCCGATTCTGCAGGTAGCGATGGAGCTGGAGCGGATTGCGCTCAATGACGATTATTTCGTCGAGAAAAAGCTCTATCCCAATATAGACTTCTATTCCGGCATCACGCTGAAGGCGCTTGGGTTCCCCACCGATATGTTCACCGTGCTGTTCGCGATTGCCCGCACCGTCGGCTGGATCGCACAGTGGAAGGAAATGATCGGCGATCCGGCACAGCGCATCGGCAGGCCGCGCCAGCTCTATACGGGGGCCGCGGAGCGCGGCTACGTCCCAATCACTGCGCGCTAATTGCGCCGGCGCAAATGATCGAGCACGATCTTTGCGGCTTTCTCGCTCGGCGCCTCGCCGGTCTGGCGCATGCGGGCTTTGACGCGGGCTAGACCCTCGAGCTGACAATCGCGCTCCGGGCCATCCATAATCAGGGGTAGAAGCGCCTCGCTGAGCTTCTCGCCCACGCAATCCTCTTGCAGCATTTCGGGAAAGACGTTCTCCCCAAGCACCAGGTTGGGCAGCACCACGGAGTGCGCGATCAGCATATACCTGATCTGGGCGGCAAGCGCGTCGACGATATAGGCGACGACCATCGGGGTGCCGGAGACGGCAAGTTCGAGCGTCACGGTGCCTGAGGCTGCAAGCGCCGTGCGGGCCAGCCTAAAGCTTGCAAATTTGTCCTCTTCGCCGCTCACTAGATGCGACCCGAGCGGCCAGCTTTTTAGCCCCTCCTCGACCAGTCCACGTACGCTTTCCACGACCGGTAAGATGATTTCGAGGGTTGGAATGAGCTCCCGTAAGCGACGCATCGCATCGCCGAAGGGTCCCATTAGCCGCTTCACCTCACTCGAGCGGCTTCCCGGTAAAACCACAAGGACCGGGCTTCCGTCCGCAATGCCGAGCCGCTTACGCAAGGCTTCTGGGTCGCGCGTCTCGATCCAATCGAGTTTCTCGGTCAGAGGGTGGCCGACATAGCTGCAAGGGGGACCTCCGAGCCTCCGATGCGCTTCGGGTTCGAAGGGCAGAATGCCGAGGATATGGTCCACATAACGGCGCATGCTCCGTGCGCGCCAAGGTCGCCAAGCCCACACGCTCGGCGAGACATAATCGACAATGGGGATCTGCGGGGCCTTGCGGCGCACGCGCTTGGCAACTTGATGGGTGAATTCGGGACTGTCGAGAATGACGAGGACGTCCGGATCGAAATCGATCACGGCGGCGGCACTCTCTCTGATCCGCCTCAAGATATGCCGGAGCCGCGGCAGCACATCGAGCGGGCTCATGACCGCGAGGTCCGTCAAGGGAAACATCGAATGGAGACCTTGCGCCCCCATGAACTCGCCGCCGACACCTTTCAATTCCAGCGGGCGCGACGATTGCGCCTTAAGCGCCTCGATCAGCTTGCCGCCGAGAGCGTCGCCGGAATGCTCGCCGGCGATCAGGAAGATCTTGGTCGGGCCCGCGTTCACGAGGGCCTCCTTTTGGTGGGGCGTCCCTTCGCGCCAGAAGCGGGAGGCGCCACACCGACGATGAAGATGCCGAGTCGGTTAGCGAGGCGGATCACCTCTTCCCGCTCCGCAATCAGCACGTCGCCGGCTGCCACGGCGATGCCGGTCAATCTTGCCTCCGCCACGCGGCGCACCGTCTCAGGCCCAATCGAAGGAAGATCGATCCGACGGTCCTGTCCGGGTTTTGCGCATTTCACCAGGACACCGACACGCGGGCTGCCGCGACCGAGACTCCACTTCTTTAAGTCCTTGCAGCGTTCGACCACGGCATCAGTGCCTTCCGCGGCCTCGACGGCGATGATGTGCCCTCTTGCCACCACCACGGCCTGGCCCACGTCGAGCGGACCGAGCGTGGCGACGGCCTTCCGTCCGAGCTCGATATCCGCCTCTGTTGGCTGATTGGGTTTCAGCCGGCCGAGAGGACCGCGCGCCGCCAGGAGGTCGGGCGCGATCTCATGAGCGCCGCTGACATGCATCCCCTTCGCCTCGAAGAAGCTGGTGATGCGACCCAATAGCGAACTGTCGCCGCCGGCGGTTCGTAGTTTGAGCAGGCCCTTGAGATTGACAACGGTGCCCCAGTCGACGCGCAGCTCACCGAAATTGGGCCGCCGCACCGAACCGATGATGACGAGCTCCTTGCAGTCGTTTTGCTTGAACGCGCTTAACATCCTTCCGATCTGGCCGATATTGACCCAGGTGTGGGGAAAGGCCTTCACCTCCTCCGCGGCCGAACCCTTCAAGGCCACGATATGAACCGGACGGCCTTCCGCTACCGCAGCCTCAGCCACGTGAATCGGCATCGAGCCGCTGCCGGCAAGGATCGCCAGCGGCCGTTGCCGCGCAGGATCTGGCGCGACGTGAGAGGACGCGCGAGCGCGCCGACTATGCTGGCGTGGAGCCATTGCGAGGGACGCATAGAGAGCGGTCTGATTGGTCGCGGATGAAACTCACGATACTTTGTACGAGCACGTTGGACGGAAACATCTTATCGACGTCCTCTAGCCGTTCCATCAACGTGCCTTCGCTGGCGAACAGCATGCGGTAGGCTTGCCTGAGTTCATGGATCTGTTCGCGCGGGAAACCGTGACGCTTGAGGCCCACGATGTTGAGTCCGGCCAAGACGGCACGATTGCCGAGCGCCATGCCGTAAGGGATGAGATCATTCTCGACCCCCGACATGCCACCGACAAAAGAGTGAGCGCCGATGCGAACAAATTGATGCACGGCGCAAAGACCGCCGAGAATCGCGTGCTCGCCCACGGTGACATGTCCGGCGAGGGTCGCATTGTTGACCATGATTACATGGTCGGCGAGCTGGCAGTCATGGGCGATATGCGCGCCGACCATCAAGAGGCAGTTGGAACCGACGCGGGTGACACCACCGCCGCCCTCGGTGCCCGGATTGATGGTGACGTATTCGCGAATGACAGTGTGATCGCCGATTTCGAGCCTTGTATCTTCGCCGTGATATTTCAAATCTTGCGGAATGTGACCGATCGAGGCGAAAGGAAAAATCTGACAGGCACTGCCGATCGTCGATTTCCCGGTCAGCACGATATGCGAGTGAAGCACGCTGCCGGCGCCGATCTTGACCTCGGGACCGATGATGCAGAACGGACCGACGCTGACGTCAGCGGCAAGACTCGCGCCCTTATCGACCAGGGCGGTCGCATGGATGTTGGCCATACCGGTCGCGCCTATGTTTCGACGATGATGGCGCTGACCTCTGCCTCGGCGACGCAGGTGCCGTCGACCATAGCCTGGGCACGGAACCGCCAAACACGCCCGCGGTTGCGCATTTTATGCACGTGGTAGTGCACGGTGTCGCCGGGGATCACCGGGCGGCGGAAGCGGGCTTTATCGATGGCCATGAAATAAACCAGCGGCGGCTTCTCCAGGTCGTCGCGATGGGCCATGCAGAGCGCGCCGGCGGTTTGTGCCATGCCTTCGATCAGCAGCACGCCCGGCATCACCGGGTTCCCGGGAAAATGCCCCTGGAAATACGGCTCGTTCATCGTGACGTTCTTGATGCCGATGGCCGAGCGGTCGCCGTCCATGTCGATGATGCGATCGACAAGGAGGAACGGGTAGCGATGCGGCACGAGCTTAAGGATGGTCGCGATGTCGACCGACTTCAGCTTCGATTTTGCTCCGCGATCATTCATTCACTTTGCTCCAAAAACCTAATCCGTCTCGCCTTCGTCCTCATCACCTTCGCCAGTTTTCCGTTCGGCAAGGCGGCGCAGCAACGTCATCTCCCTGAACCATAGCCGTATGGGCTTGGCGGGGGTTCCGCCCCAGCGCGCTCCGGCGGGCACGTCGCTATTTACCTTGCTGGTCGCCGCAATCTGCGCTCCGGCGCCGATCTTGACGTGGCCGACCACGGCCGCCTGACCGCCAAGGGCAACGAAATCGCCGAGTTCAGAGCTTCCTGAAATACCTGTTTGAGCCACAATCACGCAATGCCTTCCAATTACAACGTTGTGCCCGATTTGCACGAGATTATCAATTTTCGTGCCCTCGCCGACGATGGTGTCGCGCAAGGCGCCGCGGTCGATCGTGGTGTTGGCGCCGATCTCGACATCGTCCTGAATGATCACGCGGCCGATTTGCGGCACTTTGAGATGGCCTCCGCGCCCCATGGCGAAGCCAAACCCGTCCTGCCCGATCGAGACCCCGGCATGGACAATCACGCGATTGCCAACTAACGCGTTAGTTATTGTGGCGTTCGGCCCGATATAGCAATCCCGGCCCACATGCACGCGGTAGCCGATGATCGTACCGGCAGCGATAATGGTGCCTGTGCCGATCGAGGCCTCGGGACCGATCACAGCTCCAGGCTCGACGATCACGCCCTCCTCAAACACAGCGCTCGGATGGATTGGTTGGTCGGTGGTGACCCCGACCCGAACCGCGAGCATTGGCTTCATGGCGTCCGGGTAGAACAACGCAAGCACCTTGGCGAAGCCTTGGTAGGGGTCGGGCATGACCAAACAGGCCATGTCGGAAGGGGCTTGGGCTGCGAACTTCGGCGCCACTAAACAGGCGCTTGCCTCAGTTGTGGTAAAGAGCGTGAGATATTTCGGATTATCGAGGAAAGAGATGTCCCCTCGCTTGGCGACATCAAGCGGTTTCACATCGCCAATCGCAGTGTCGGGATTGGCACCATTGGCGAGACTGGCTCCGGCCACCTCGCTCAAGGTGCGCAAGGGAAATGGGCCAGCACGCTCGAAAAAGCCCGGATGTTCCATCTGATCCACCAATGACGTTCGGCAGAGGCATGACGCCAAACGGGAGTTATAGGCAAGCCCCTAGGGTGAAATCCAGTGGGATTGGATTTCACCCCAGTTCGTTGACGCACGATTTCGGCCGAGAAGTCTGCGACTTTTCGCAATCATGCTCTAGAAATTCGTCGAGGCGCCGAACCGGAAGAGTTCCGTCCGATCGAATTCAGCTTTGAGCAGAGCCTCGGCGATATCGGCGCGCAACGGCCCCAAGGGCGATTGCCAAATGACGCTGAAACCCGCCGACACACGCGGCGCGCTGCTGTCGTTGATGAAACTTGGCCTCACGCAATTTTTGGCTTTCTTACTGCAATCGTCGAGATTGCCGGCTTCAACCGCTTGCAACGCGATTTGGCTGGGGTCGAACAACGAACCCGCATCAACAAAGGAGGCACCCTGCATGCCGAGACTGTCGGGAATGAAGGGGAAGGGAAAGCGGAGTTCGGCAGTGGTCGCCCAAAATAGCTCACCGCCGAGAGCGTCCTTCGTGCAATGGCCGACCTGCTGGTGGGTCACGGGATCTTCGCAAGCATCACGAGGACCAAAGCCCGCGCGCTGGAAACCGCGCACGGTCTCGCCGCCCTTGAAGAACAGATCGGTCATGCGAACATCGTCACCGCCCCATCCCTCGATGGCGCCGCCTTGGGCGCGACCGACCAAGGTGATCTTGTTGGTGACCGGATAGTAGCCGCGAGCATCGGCGACCGAGCGGATATAACGCACATCGCCGCCGACGCCGGCCAAATCTTGCGACCACGAGACGAAGGCGCCGCTGGTCGGGGAATTGGGAATGTTGCGCGTGTCATAGGCGACGGTGTAGCCGATGCTGGAGACGTTAGAGGTGCCTTCCGCAGTCTGCACGGCAAGCGAGGCATCGTCCGTGACGTCGTAAATGGTTTCGCGCTCAAACTTGTAACGCAGACCAAGCTGGGTGTCGTCGGCGATGGGGAATCCGAACCGGATGTCGCCGCCGGCGTCGCGCTCCTTGAAGGAGGCCACGTCGGTGAAATCGACCTCCTTGTAGAAGAGATCAAACCCGGCCGCGAGATTGCGGTCGAGGAAATGCGGCTCGGTGAAGCTGAAATCGACTTGGGCGCGCTCAAGACTTCCCGAGAAACCAAGCCGAACGTACTGACCCTTGCCCATCAGGTTGCGTTCGGTAAGGCTGATGTCGCCGATCACACCTTCGCTGGTTGAATAGCCAGCCCCGAAGGAGAGTTCGCCGGTTGGCTGCTCTACAAGTCTCACCACTAAAACCACGCGGTCGGGTGAGCTGCCAGGCTCGGTGTCGATGTCGACGCTCTTGAAGAACCCGAGTGCGCGCAAGCGCTTCCGCGCCGCCTCGACCAGCAAGCGGTTGAAAGCGTCGCCCTCCGCCACGCGAAACTCGCGCCGAATCACATCGTCATGAGTGCGGAAGTTACCGACTATGTTGATGCGCTCGATGTATATGCGCGGACCCTCGTCGATCACGTAAGTAATGTTCATGACGTGGTTCACTTCGTCGCGGTCGAAGCGCGGCTTGACCTGGCCGAAGGCGTAGCCCTGTTGCGACACGGCGATGGTCAGGGCCTCGACAGTCTTCTCGATCTTGTCAGCGTTATAGACCCTGCCGGTGCGGGTGAGGATGTTGCCGTTGATGGCATCGACATTGAGCGAGGTCAGGTTGGACTCGATGTCGATCGTGCCGAAGCGGTAGCGCTCCCCCTCCTCGATGGTGAAAGTAATGAAGAAGCCACGACCGTCGCGATCGAGGTCGGCGGTGGCCGAAATGATGCGTGCGTCGGCATAACCGTTCTTCATGTAGAACTGCCGCAACAACTCACGATCCAAATTGAGCCGATCGGGGTCGTAAATGTTGGTGCTCTTGAGGAAACTCAGCAAATTGGTCTGCGTGGTCGTGATGATGAAACGCAGCTGCGAGTCGCTGAAGGCCGAGTTGCCGATGAAATTGATGGCCCGAACCTTAGTCGTCGGGCCCTCATTGATCTCGAACACCACGTCGATGCGGTTATTGTCGAGATTGATGATCTTGGGTTCCACCTGCGCGGCATAAAGGCCCTGGCGCCTGTAGAGGTTGAGGATGCGCTGGACGTCGGCCTGCACCCGGGCTCGCGTATAGACCGCGCGGGGCTTGAGCTGGACCTCCGTGGCCAGGGTGTCGTCCTCGATCTCTTTGTTGCCCTCGAAGGCCACGCGATTGACGATCGGGTTTTCGACCAGGGTGACGACGAGGGTAGACCCCTCTTTGCGCATGCGGACGTCCTGGAACAGACCGGTGGCAAACAGGGCCTTCAACGAATCGTCGACTTTGGCGGGATCGTAAGGGTCACCCGAGGAGAAGGTCAGGTAGGAACGAACCGTCTCCGGCTCGACGCGCTTATTGCCTTCGACGCGAATGCTTTTGATGGCACCCGAATCTTGGGCATAAGCGGGCTGCGTCCCTAAACTCACGCTGGCAATCAGCGAAAGCGGGACAGCAGATAACACAAGGAGGGCTGCGAACAGCCCTCGGCCCAAGACTTGCCGCACCATTACTGGTGTTGTCCCCTCACGCCGATCCCCATCAGGACGCGATACTAAGGATCGAAACTGGCCACCGTTTTGTGGCTATTTTTGGTTCCCACGTCTGGCTGCAGCTGGCCTCTTATGCCCTTGGCGGCGGGTTTGCTGCAGGCCCCCAAAATTAGGAAAACATCATATGAATCAGGTCATTCCACGTCGCGAAGATCATTAGCATAAGTACGAAGGCGAGGCCAATGCGGAAACCGATCTCCTGGGTGTATTCGCTCAACGGCTTCCCCCGGATCGCTTCAATACCGTAGAACAGAAGATGTCCGCCATCCAACATTGGGATTGGAAACAGATTTAACAGGCCAATACTTACGGAAATGATAGCGGCGAAGTTGAGCAGTGGAATAAAGCCGACTGTGGCGACTTGTCCCGAAAGCTGGGCGATTCGGATCGGGCCGCCGAGCTGGTCGGCGGCTTCGCGCCCGGAGGCAATGCCGTAGAGATAGCTGATTGAGCGCGAGACGATGAAATAGCACTCTTTGACGCCGGCGACGAAAGCCTCGACCGGATTGTGCCGTTTGACGGTCCACTCTTCGGGCGAAGCACTCCGCTGGATACCCAACAGCCCAATCCGCATCTTGTTGCCGAAATTGTCGGTGAATTCCTTGAATTCCGGGGTTGCTACCAAATTGACGGTCTGGTCGCCTCGCTTGACGACGAAGTTGAGCGCCTGATTTGGACTGGCGCTCACGATGCGCTGCATATCGCTGAAGCTCTCGATCAGTTCGCCATCGATGCTGAGGATGAGATCCCCGGGCTGGAAGCCGGCACGCTCCGCTGCACTGCCGGGGCCGATCGAATCGACCTTGGCCGAGGTAATTTGCTGGCCAAAAACGCTGAAAATGAAGGTGAAAATCGCGACGGCTAAAAGAAAGTTGGCGATCGGGCCCGCGGCAACCACGGCGGCACGCGCGCCAACCGGCTTATCCCGGAAGCTGCCCTTCCGCTGCTCGTTGGTCAGGCGCTTCAGCGTCTTGCCGCTTGAGCTCGTCACATCGTCGTCATCGACGAACTTCACGTAGCCCCCGAGCGGGATCCAGCAGAGGCGCCAACGTGTGCCCTTTTTATCGGTGAAACCGAAGATCTCGGGACCGAAGCCAATGGAGAAGGCTTTGACGGTCACGCCGCACCAACGCGCTACGAGGAAATGGCCAAGCTCATGGAAGAAGACCACGATGGTCAAAACAAAGATAAATCCGAGCGGGGTAAGAAGCCACGCGCCACTAGAGCCAAAAACACGAGTAATCGTTTCCATTGAAGTCTTTATCCCGGCTGTTGAACCTTTGTAGCCCGCTCGCGACCATCATGCAAATCGTTGGAGGAGCGTCTCGGCATATCCTCTGGCCTCTTGATCGATGCCGAGGACCTCTTCGACACTTTTCGGCGCTGCCGTGGTAAGGCCCGCGGCGGCCTCCAATGTTGCCTCGACAAGTGCTGCAATGGCGAGGAATCCGATCCGCTTGGCGAGAAAGGCTTGGACAGCGACCTCATTGGCCGCATTGAGCACGGTCGTGGCACTGCCTCCTGTCGCCAAGGCTTCCAGAGCGATGCGAAGTGCAGGGAATCGCATCATGTCCGGTGCTTCGAAATAGAGCGCGCCGAGCTTGGCAAGATCGAGGCGCGCCACCGGCGCATGCATCCGCTCAGGCCAGGCCAGGCTATAGGCGATGGGCGTGCGCATATCGGGCTGGCTCATTTGCGCCAGCACCGAGCCGTCGCGGTGATAGAGCAGGCAATGCACAACAGATTGCGGGTGGATCAGAACGTCGAGCTGATCGGTGCGTAGGCCGAACAAATAATAGGCCTCGATCAGCTCGAGGCCTTTGTTCATCAGCGTCGCGGAATCGATGGTGACCTTCGGCCCCATCGACCAATTTGGATGCATGAGCGCTTGTTCCGGGGTCACGCGCTCCATGTCATTCCGGCTCATGGAACGGAACGGTCCGCCCGACGCGGTCAGGTAAATCTTGTCGATTCTCGCAACGTCGGAGTCGGCGAGGACCTGGTACACAGCCGAGTGCTCCGAGTCGACCGGCAGCAGCCGGGTGCGATGGCGCGCGACCTCCGACATGAAGAGCTCGCCCGCGGCAACCAGACATTCCTTGTTGGCGATTGCCGTGCATGTACCCTGGCGCACGGCTTCGAGCGTGGGCTTAAGGCCGGCGATGCCGACGATGGCGCCCATGACCCAATCAGCCGGGAGTGATGCTGCCTCTTCCACCGCATCGGGACCGGAAGCGGCTTCAATTCCGCTACCGGAGAGTGCGTCGCGGAGCTCGGCGTAACAGGATTGATCGGCAATGACAGCGCGCTTGGCGCGATGGGTGCGGGCGAGCGCTGCGAGCCGCGAAACGTTCTTGCCGCCGGTGAGCGCGACGACTTCGTAGTCGGCTTGATTGCGGCCGATGAGATCGAGCGTGTTCTCGCCGATCGAGCCGGTTGCGCCCAAAATCGTGACGCGCTTCGGTGCGTTCGGCCTCGGGACCGCCTCGCGCGGCTTTGGGTAGGTCAGCACACTCATAAGCTCACCACATCAATAGCCCGCGGCCCGGGCTCGAGGGGTCGCGCAAGGCAATCAGAGCAGCCGCGAGGCTCGCAAACAAGAGGCCATCAATCCGGTCGAGCAGGCCGCCATGGCCTGGGATCAGCTGGCTCATATCCTTGGTTCCGAACTTTCGCTTCACCGCGCTCTCGCT
>Ga0164308_10002223_pt1 | contig 10296 bp, 11 predicted proteins | sample Whisoiple_246_MG_FD_109983 | JGI IMG/M metagenome (GOLD analysis project Ga0164308, IMG submission 109983) | Soil microbial communities amended with fresh organic matter from upstate New York, USA - Whitman soil sample_246_MG | ecosystem: Environmental > Terrestrial > Soil > Unclassified >... | reverse complement strand
GCGGACAGGGCGAGGGCGACGAGGGACAGGTACTCCACCCGACCGAGACTAAGGAGGAGCCGTGAGCCCGGGCGTGCGCCATGCCGCACTCTGGGCAGCACGACTCGACGTCGCCGGGTGCGTGACAGCATGTCGGGCGTGACGAGACGCATCGCCTACCAGGGCGAACCCGGCGCGAACTCCCACCAGGTGTGCCTGGAGCACTACCCCGACTGGGAGGCGCTGCCCTGCGCGTCGTTCGAGGACGTCTTCGCGGCCGTGGAGTCCAGGGACGCCGACCTGGCGATGATCCCGATCGACAACTCGATCGCCGGGCGGGTGGCGGACATCCACCACTTCCTGCCGAGCTCCGGGCTGCACATCATCGCCGAGCACTTCCTGCGGATCCGGTTCTGCCTGATGGGCGTGCCGGGGACCACGATCGAGACGATCACGACCGTGCACAGCCACGTGCACGCGCTCGGCCAGTGCCGCAAGATCATCCGCGAGCACGGGTTCCGGCCGCTCATCTCGGGTGACACCGCCGGCGCCGCGCGCGAGATCGCGGAGCTCGCGGACACCACCCAGGCGGCGATCTCGCCGCCGCTGGCGGCGCAGATCTACGGGCTCGAGGTGCTCGCCGAGGACGTCGAGGACGAGGACCACAACACCACCCGGTTCGTGGTCCTCTCCCGCGACCTGGTCCAGGCGCCGGCCGGCAACGGGCCGGTCGTCACCAGCTTCATCTTCAACGTGCGCAACCTGCCGGCCGCGCTCTACAAGGCGCTCGGCGGCTTCGCGACCAACGGCGTGAACATGACCAAGCTGGAGAGCTATATGGTCGGCGGCGAGTTCACGGCCACCCAGTTCCTCGCCGAGGTCGACGGGCACCCGGAGGACATCGGCCTCCAGCGCGCGCTCGAGGAGCTGGCGTTCTTCACGACCGACGTGAAGATCCTCGGGGTGTACCCCGCCGACCCCTTCCGCGAGGTCGGCTGACCGCGGTCAGTCCGGGTTCTGCATCAGGCTGAACATGCCGCCCTGCGGGTCGGCGAGCACCGCCATCCGGCCCACGCCCGGCACGTCGAACGCGGGGGCGAGGACCGAGCCGCCGAGGCTGGTCGCCTGCGCGACGGTGTCGTCGACGGACTCCACGTTGAAGTAGACGTTCCAGTGCGGCGGGATGCCCTCCATCGGGGGCGGCATCGCACCGCCGACCTGGCGCTCCTCGACGACCAGGCAGGTGTACGCCGGGCCGCCGTCCATCGGCATCTCCTCCCAGGAGACGCCGAGCACCTCGGCGTAGAACACCGTCGCGGCCGCGACGTCGGGCGTGATCACCTCGTTCCAGATCGGGGTGCCGGGCTCGTTGGCCCGCTCGGTGCCGATCGAGGTGCCGGGCTGCCACAGGTTGACCCGGGCCCCGGTCGGGTCGGCGATCGCGGCCATCCGGCCCATGTCGAAGACGTCGAACGGCTCCGCGTCGACCCGCCCGCCGGCCGCGGCGACCGTGGCCGTCACCGCGTCGACGTCGTCGACGGTGAGGTAGACGCCCCACCACGCCGGGTGGCCCTCCATGCCCGCCATCGGACCGCTGATCCCGGCGACCGAGTCGCCCTCCTTGGAGACCGCGACGTAGTAGCCGTCGTCGCCCAACGGGACGTCCTCGAGGTCCCACCCGAAGAGGGGACCGTAGAACGCCTTCGCACCTTCTTGGTCGGGCGTCACCAGCTCGACATAGCTCGGCGTGCCCTGCGCGTACTTCTCGATCTTGGCCATGACCACAGACAACACCCGGCCACCGACAGTGACAATGCCGTGGATCGGGGACGCCGAGTAGGTTCCTCTCGTGGACCACAGCGCCGACCCAGGGGACCCCCGCACCACCGACCTCGGCTTCGCGCGCGTGGACGTCGACCGGGCCGCCCGCACCGGCGACCCCGAGGTCGTCTACGGCGCCGGGAAGACCCCCGACCAGGTGGTGGCGATCCTGCGCGCCCTCCACGAGAAGCACCCCGAGCGCGCCGTGCTCGCCACCCGGCTCTCCCCCGAGACCCTCGAGGTCGTGCGCCGGTCGCTGCCCGAGGCCGAGCTCGACCTCGTCGCCCGCGCGGCGACCCTCGGACCGCTGCCCACGCCGCACGGCACGGTCGCGGTCGTCGCCGCCGGCACGTCCGACGCGCCCGTGGCGGCCGAGGCCGCGCTCGCCGTCGCCGTCCACGGCGCCGGCGTGGACCGCATCGACGACGTGGGCGTCGCCGGGCTGCACCGGCTGCTCGGCGTGCGCGACCGCCTGGCCGCCGCCGACTGCCTCATCGTCGTCGCCGGCATGGAGGGCGCGCTGCCGTCGGTGGTCGGCGGGCTGGTCGGCGTACCGATCGTGGCCGTGCCCACCAGCGTCGGCTACGGTGCCTCGCTCGGCGGGGTCGCGGCCCTGCTCGCGATGCTGAACTCCTGCGCGCCCGGCATCACGGTCGTCAACATCGACAACGGGTACGGCGCGGGCGTGCACGCGGCGCGGGTCGCGCGCCAGAGCGTGCCGCGATGAGGATCTGGGTCGACGCGTCGTCCGGGGCCAGCGGCGACATGCTGCTCGGCGCCCTGGTCGGCGCCGGCGTCCCGGTCGAGGTCCTGCAGTCGGCGATCGACGCGGTCGCGCCGGAGCCGGTCGCGCTCCGCGTCGAGGAGGTACGCCGGGGCGGGCTGGCCGCCACCCGCGTGCACGTGGACGCGGCCGAGTCGCAGCACCACCGCACCTGGCGCGACCTGCGGCCGCTGCTCGACGGCACCGCGCTCGCCGTCTTCGAGCGGCTCGCGGTCGCGGAGGCCGCCGTGCACGGCGTCTCCCCCGAGGACGTGCACTTCCACGAGGTCGGCGCGCTCGACGCGATCGCCGACGTGGTCGGGGTCTGCGCGGGGTTCGCGCACCTCGGCGCCACCGACGTCACCGTCTCCCCCGTCGCCGTCGGCTCGGGCACGGTGCAGACCCAGCACGGCACGCTGCCGGTGCCGCCCCCGGCGGTCGCCGAGCTGCTGCGCGGCGTCCCGACCTTCGCCGGGCCCGTCGCCCAGGAGCTCTGCACCCCGACCGGCGCCGCCCTGCTGACCACGCTCGCCACGGCGTACGGGCCGCAGCCGGCGATGACCGTCGAGCAGATCGGCGTCGGCGCCGGCGGTCGGGACCCGGAGGGGCACGCCAACGTGCTCCGGCTCCTCCTCGGCGCGGCGAGCGGCACGACCGACGGGCCGCTGCTGCTGGAGTGCAACATCGACGACCTCGACCCGCGGGTGTGGCCGGCGGTGATCGCGGCGCTCCTCGAGGCCGGCGCCTCCGACGCCTGGCTGACGCCGATCCTGATGAAGAAGGGCCGGCCGGCGCACACGCTGAGCGCGCTGGTCGACGGCTCCCGCGCCGACGACGTGCGCGCCGCGATCTTCCGCCAGACCAGCACCATCGGGCTGCGCGAGCAGCCCCTGACCAAGCACGCGCTCGAGCGTGAGATGGTGCAGGTGGACGTCGACGGACAGCCCGTGGCCGTCAAGCTCGCCCGGCACCGCGGTGTCGTCGTCAACGCCCAGCCGGAGTACGACGACGTCGCCCGCGCCGCGGCCGGCCTGGGCCGCCCGGTGGCCGACGTCCTCGCCCAGGCAACCGCACTAGCCCGGAAGTACCTCTGAGTGGATCCCGTCGTCATCGGCCTGACCTTCCTCGCGATCTTCGTCGTCGAGCTGCCGGACAAGACGTTCCTGGCGACGCTCGTGCTCGCCACGAAGTACCGCCCGATCCTGGTGTGGATCGGCGTCAGCCTGGCCTTCCTCGTGCAGACCCTGGTCGCGGTGCTCCTCGGCCACGCGGTGTCCTTCCTGCCCGACAACGTCGTGCACGCGATCGCCGGCGTGATCTTCCTGGTCGGCGCGGTCATCCTGATCCGCGAGGGCCGCAGCCACCAGGCCAACGAGGGCGCCGACATCGAGACCAAGGACGTGCACGGGCTCAAGGCCGTGATCGCGAGCTTCCTGGTGCTCTTCGCCGCCGAGTGGGGCGACCTCTCCCAGCTGCTGACCATCTCGCTGGTCGCGAAGTACCAGGACCCGGTCGCGGTCTTCATCGGCGCGCTCACCGCGCTCGTCGTCGTGAGCGGGCTCGCGGTGGTCGCCGGCCAGCAGCTGCAGCGGTTCGTGAAGCTGCACGTGCTGCACTACATCGGCGCGGCGATCTGCCTGGCGCTGGCCGCGTTCACGGCGTACGACCTGCTGACCTGACCCACGTCTAGAGTCGGCCCATGACCACCCACGGCGCCGACAGCGAGGTCGGCCGTCTCCAGACAGTCCTGCTCCACCGACCCGGCAACGAGCTCAAGCGGCTCACGCCGCGCAACAACGACCGGCTGCTGTTCGACGGCATCCCGTGGGTGGCGCGGGCCCAGGAGGAGCACGACGCGTTCGCCCAGGCGCTGCGCGAGCGTGGCGTCGAGGTGCTCTACCTGACCGAGCTCCTCACCGAGACGCTGCAGGACGGCGACGCCCGCAACCGGGCGATCACCACCGCTCTCGCGGGGCTGCACCTCGGCGACACCCTCCGCGACCACCTCGCCCGCTTCCTGCACGACGCCGCGCCCGAGGAGCTCACCGACTACCTCACCGCGGGCATCCGCAACGACGAGGTCACCGGCGGCTTCGGGCTGGTCACCTCGCTGCTCGCGAGCGACGACTTCCTCATCGACCCGCTCCCCAACCTGCTCTTCACCCGCGACTCGTCGGTGTGGGTGCGCGACCGGGTGGCGGTGACGTCGCTGGCGATGCCCGCCCGACGCCGCGAGACGCAGCTGACCGAGCTGATCTACACCGAGCACCCGCGCTTCGTGGGCACCCGCACCATGCTCGGCTGGCAGCACGAGCACGTCGAGGGCGGCGACGTGCTGCTGCTCGCGCCCGGCGTGATCGCCGTCGGCGCCGGAGAGCGGACGACGCCCGCCGGGGTCGAGCGGTTCGCCCGGCAGGCCTTCCACGCCGGCCTGGCGCACACGGTGCTGGCCGTGCCGATCACGCAGGAGCGCGCCACCATGCACCTCGACACGGTGTGCACGATGGTCGACGTCGACAAGATCGTGATGTACCCCAACGTCGCCGACGCGCTCCAGGCGTACGCCGTCACACCCGCCGGCGACGGCGCCCTGGCGGTGGCCGAGGCCGAGCCGTTCCTGGTCGCGGCCGCGAAGGCCATGGAGATCGACACGCTGCACCAGATCGACACCGGCCTGGACCCGGTCACCGCCGAGCGCGAGCAGTGGGACGACGGCAACAACACCCTCGCCCTGGCGCCCCGCCTCGCGGTCGCCTACGAGCGCAACGTCGAGACCAACGCCCGGCTCGAGGACGCCGGGATCGAGGTCGTGCGGATCTCCGGGTCCGAGCTCGGCTCGGGCCGCGGCGGCCCGCGGTGCATGAGCTGCCCGGTCAGCCGGGCTCCGCTGCCGACCGACTGACCGGCTGCTCCGGCGCCGGCCGCGCGCGGCGTACGACGGTGACCGTGGCGACCCCCGCGAGCACGGCCCCGAGCACGAGACCCAGGCCGAGCCGGCTCGGCCGGGCCGGCAGCCACTCCTCGCCGTGCGCGTCGATGCGGTAGAGCCCCACCGGACGGGCGCGCAGCCAGCCGCCGGAGCCGCTGAACGGCCAGAGCCGGAACCCGCCGCCCCCGCCGACGACCCGCGAGACCGGGATGACGGTCCGACCGGCCGCCTCGACCGGCGCGCCGAAGGCGGCGCCGTGGATCCGGTGCACGTCGAAGCTCACGGATCCAGGTTAGGGCGGGATCGCCCGTGCCGACCGGAAATGAAGGACCCGGCCGCTGTCGACGGGGGATGCGACAACGGCCGGGGCCAGGTGGACCCTATGTGCCGCGGACGGGTCGGAACAACTCGACACGGCGCGGCGCCCGGACGGGTTGGGGTCAGCGGATCGTGACCTGCCGGTTGGCCAGCCCGGCGCGCGCGGAGCGCTCCTCGGAGGTGAGGTCGTCGGTGCTCGCCAGGGCCTCCGCGAGGTCGGCCGCGAAGCGCTCGGCGGGCTCCTCGAGGGCCTCCGGACCGGTGCCGACGGGGAGGTCCCAGACCGGCGCCAGCAGCCCGTGGGCGCGGAACATGCCGACGAAGCGGGAGCCCTCGACGAGTACGTCCTTGCCGGCCGCGTGCAGCCGCGCGAGCGCGTCGAGCAGCGGGCCCTCGGGCTCGGGCATCACCCAGCGCAGGTGCTCCTTGGAGCCGACGTTGGTCCAGTACGCCGCGGGCACGCTCGTCAGCCGGGCGGTCGGGTTGGCGGCCTCGTTGGCGCGCTCGAGCGCGGCCTCGGCGGCCGGGCGGTCGGCGTCGGGCAGGTCGGCGACCCAGTAGCCGAAGCCGTCGTGGACGGTGATCGCCAGCGCCTCGTCGGTGACCAGGTCCTGGAGCCGCGGCCCCTCGCCCGGAGCCTCGAGCAGCCCGACCACGCCCGGCTCGGCGGCCAGCGCGGCCTCGAGGACGGCGCCCAGGTCGCGGGCCGGGTCGCCGAAGTTGTGCTGCACCTGGAGGCCGAGCCAGATCTCGCCGTTGTCGCGGACCATCGCGGGGACGGCCGCCGGCAGCAGCGAGCACAGCGTGACGGTGCGGTCGGGGTGGTCCTTGAGGGTCAGCGGGGCCGTCGCGGCGGGCACCAGCTCACGCAGGGCGACCACGTCGCACTCCGACGGCATGCCCTCGAACGGCCGGCTCACGAACACCGCGGCCGCGCCGCCCGGAGCGCCGTGGCACGCCTTGTAGCGCCTGCCGGAGCCGCACGGGCAGGGCTGGCGCGGGCCGACCTCCCCCGGAGCGGTCTGCTGGGGGCGGGACTTGGTGCGCGACTTCTTGGCCATGCCGCTGAACCTATCCGGCGGCCGGGCCCCGGTGGTCGAGCAGGTCGAGCACGTACGCCGGCCGGTCGGTGATCACGGCCTTCACGCCGAGCTCCAGGCAGAGGTCGAGCTGGTTCTCCGTGTTGACCGTCCAGACGTGCAGGTCGTGGCCGGCCTTGGTGATCCGACGCCCGAGCCGGGGGTGCTCGGTCAGCTCCTGGATGCCGGGACCGACGATCCAGTCGGTGTCGACCACCTTGCTCAGCAGCGACCAGTTGCGGGCGTGCTCGAGCAGCATCACCAGCGGCACCCCGCGGGCGAGCCGCTCCATCCGCTGCAGGGCGGTGAAGGAGAAGCTCATGACCCGCGCCGGCGAGGCGGGGCGGTCCCACCCGAAGTGGCGCAGCTCCTCGGCCAGCCGGCGCTCGACCAGCCCGCCGAACCGGGTCGGGTGCTTGGTCTCGATCGCCAGCTCGACCCGGCGGTCGTAGTCGGCGACGGTCTCCAGCAGGGTGCGCAGGGTGAGCACCCGGTCGAGCCGGTCGTCGGGGTCGGGCGCCTCGTCGTCGAGGTCGGCCCAGGGGTGCTTCCACGAGTGGAAGTCGAGGTCGGCCAGGTCGGCGAGGTCGGTCTCGGAGACCAGCCCCCTGCTGCTCGCCGTACGCCGCAGGTCGCGATCGTGCACGCAGACGAGGTGTCCGTCGGCGGTGAGCCGGACGTCGCACTCGAGGCCCTCGGCGCCCGCGTCGAGCGCGGCGAGGTAGGCGCGCAGCGTGTGCTCGGCGTTCTCGTGGCTGGCGCCGCGGTGGGCGACGACCTGCGGCCGGGTCATCGCGACCTCAGGAACCGGCCGAAGTGGGGCACCGTGAAGGCCACGCTGCCGCGCTCCGCGGCGTACACGAGGCCCTTCTTGATCAGCCCGTCGCGGGCCGGCGACAGCGACTGCGGCCGGCGGTCGAGGTGGCGGGCGATGTCGGAGGTGGCGACGGCGGCGTCGCCGTGCTCGGCGCCGAGGTCGGCCATCGCGGACATGTAGTCGCGCTCGGCCGGGGTCGCCCGGTCGTAGCGGGCGCCGAAGAACCCGACCGCGAGCTCCGCCTCGGCCGCCGGCGCCGCCTCGTGGACGTCGGCGACGGTGATCGGGCTGCCGACCGCGGCGTCCCAGGTGACCTTGCCGTAGGCCTGCACGAAGTAGGGGTAGCCGTCGGTGAGGCGGTAGAGCTCGTCGAGGGCGGCGGGCTCGAACTCGGCGCCCTCCTCCTTCGCCGGCACGCGCCAGGCCCGGTCGGCCATCTCCCGCGGCAGCCGGTCGACGGAGACGTAGCGGAACAGGCGCTCGGCGTACGACTTGGACGCGGCCAGCGCGACCGGCAGGTGCGGCAGGCCGGCGCCGACGACCAGCAGCGGCGCGCCCTGCTGGCTGATCTCGTGGCAGGCGCCGCAGAGGGCGGCGAGCTCGGGGGTGCCGATGTCCTGCATCTCGTCGACGAACAGCGCGATGCCGACGCCGAGATCGCCGGCGAGGCCGCCGACGTCGGTGAAGAGCTCGACGAGGTCGAGCTCGAGGTCGCCGGAGTCGGCGCGGCCCTTGGCGGCGGGTACGTCGACCGGCGGCGTCCAGCGCGACCCCTTGCTCGCGGCGGTCGCGGCCCTGCGCTCGTCGAGGCCCGCGCGCAGCGCGAAGCTCTTCACGACGCCCGCCACCTCGTCGACCCGGTCGGGGTCGCGGTGCCGGTGCGCGACCTCGCGCACCGCGGCGTGCACCGCCTGGGCGAGCGGGATCCGCAGGCCCTGGTCGGGCCGGGCCTCGAGCTTGCCGGTGCCCCACGCGCGGCGTACGGCCTGGCCGCGCAGCGCGTTGAGCAGCACGGTCTTGCCGACGCCGCGGAGGCCGCTGAGGACCATGCTCCGCTCGGGGCGGCCCGCGGCCACCCGCTCCAGCGTGACCTCGAACTGCTCGAGCTCGCGGTCGCGCCCGGCCAGCTCCGGCGGGCGCTGGCCGGCCCCGGGGGCGTACGGGTTCCGGATCGGGTCCACGCTCGCACGGTATCCGGCTGTCTAGCGGATTCCGTAGATTCGTCCCGGCGCGCCGCCGCCGGCGCTTGTAACGCGGGGTTACGACCTCTGGTGACCCCGTTCGAACGGGGTGCCTAGTGGTCCTAACCCCGCGTTACAGCTGGCCGGAAGCCGACAGCGGTACGGCGCGGGGCGCGGTCAGGCGGTGGCGGAGCCGAGGTCGCCGAAGTCGGGCGGGACGTCGAGGCGCTCGCGGGCGTCCTCGTAGGAGCGGACCAGCCCGGCACGCAGCAGCTCGATGAGCGCGGGCACCTCGTCGATGGCGAGCCGGAAGGATCCGGCGCAGAGGTTCTCCCGCCACAGCGACAGCACGACCAGGCCCGACTCGTGGTGCCAGGTCACCCGCAGCGCGCGCTCGCCCCCGCGGGCGTCGAGGTAGATCGACCCCAGCTCCGGCAACGGGCGGACGGCGGCCACCTCTCCATGATGCCCCGACGTGTGAAGGCTGTCACGAGAACGTCAGACCACCACGCCGTGCTGACGCAGCGCCTCGACGGGGTCGACCGGGTCGCCGCCACCGGGGCGCACCTCGAGGTGGAGGTGGGGGCCGGTGACGTTGCCGGTGGCACCCACGCGGCCGACCAGCTGGCCGCGCGCGAGGACCGTGCCGGTGGCGACGCCGATGCTCGAGAGGTGGGAGTACGACGTGAGCGTGCCGTCGGCGTGGCGGACCACGACCTGCTGCCCGTAGGAGCCGTTCCAGCCAGCGGAGGTGACCACGCCGGCGTCGACGACCCCGACCGAGGTGCCGACGGGCGCGGCGAGGTCGAGGCCGGTGTGGGCGTGCTGCCAGTGCTGCCCGACGTCGCCGAACCGCGCCGTGAGGCGGTAGTGCGCCACCGGCAGCGTCCACACCGTCGACGTCGCCGGGGCCGGCGTCGAGCCGAAGGGCGACCAGCTGATCGCCTCCGACACCCGGGCCAGGGCCGACCGGGACCGGGCGACCGCCGTCGACATCGCGTGGCTCGGCACCGGCGTCACGGGCACGGCAACCGACGGCGCCGCCACCACGACCGGCTTCGGACGCGGCTTCGGCGTCGGCCGCCTCTCGATCGCCGCAGCGGCCGCGACGACGCGGGCCGGCGCCGGGGGCGCGGCCGGCTCGGGCGCGACCGCCGGCCGCTCGACGGCGACCGGCAGGGACGGCTCGGCCGAGGCGGTGACGTAGCCGCCGGCCAGCACCAGCAGGTAGGCGGCGCAGGCGGTCACGAGGACGGCGGGCACCCACCACTCGGCGTACCAGGGCAGGGGGCTCGACGGCGGCAGGGGGTTCGGCACGACGCGTGACTCGTCGGGCAGGTTCCGGCGGCCGATGGCGTACTGGGTGAGGCCGGCGGCCATGCCGATCGCGGCCAGTGCGAAGCCCGCGT
>Ga0164308_10002222_pt1 | contig 10298 bp, 8 predicted proteins | sample Whisoiple_246_MG_FD_109983 | JGI IMG/M metagenome (GOLD analysis project Ga0164308, IMG submission 109983) | Soil microbial communities amended with fresh organic matter from upstate New York, USA - Whitman soil sample_246_MG | ecosystem: Environmental > Terrestrial > Soil > Unclassified >... | reverse complement strand
CTCGCTCGCCTCGCTCGCCTCGCTCGCCTCGCTCGCCTCGCTCGCCTCGAACCGCGCGCGAGCCGGCCAAGAAAATGGGGCAAAGCCTGCAAGGCTCGTCTTTTGAGGGCGATCGCGACCCGGCCACGCACCTCACTCGAGCAAAAGGTTCTCGCCAAAGCTCGCCGGAAGACAGCGCGCCCGGCGACTTCCGCTCGTCTTTGGGGGCGATCGGAAACCGATCGCCGGAGTGCGTGTAGGTGGCGCCTCCGGCCCGACGTTTGGCCGAATGCACTGCTTGCAGTCGTGATCCGCCGGCTTCTCTGTCCGAGAAGTGATAAAGGGGCGGCTCATGAGTCGCACGCGCGTGCTCCGCTTCCTGCTTCGGTTCGCGCTGGTAATCATTTGTGCCTCGCTGGCCGGGAGCTGTAAGTGCAGCCACGAGGCCGCCAGCGTCCCACCCAAGCCCCCGACCGTGCGGCTGTACTTGGTCTCCTCGCCTGCGGGCGCGCTGGAGCCCTGCGGTTGCGTGAAAGACATGCTCGGTGGTGTCGATCACCTCGCCGCATTCGTGAAGAGTCAATCGGCGGACGCACCGCACAGTGCACTGCTCGGCGCGGGCCCACTGTTCTTCATGAACACCACTCTGGCCCCCGAGCGCGCCACCCAAGATGCGTGGAAGGCGGACGCGCTTGCCCGCGCGCTGGGCGCGGCCGGCTTGCGCGCGTGGGCGCCGGGAGCCAACGACTGGGCGGCCGGTGCGGACACATTCAAGGCGCTGGCGGATGCCGCATCCGCGATTCCGCTCGCGTCGAACCTGAAGGGGCCGAGTCTACAAGCGGTGCGCGTGTTCGAGCTCGGCGGCACCAAGGTCGGCGTCGCCGGGATTAGCGTGCCTTCGTATCAATCGAGCTTACCGGCTGGCGTGAGCGCGCTGGATTCGCTGAGTGAACTCAAAAAAGCCAAGGCCGCCCTAGACAGCCAAGGCGCGCGGCTCCGCATTTTGCTCACGGCCATGCCGCGGGGAGACGCGCTGCGCTTGATCGATCGAGTGCCAGGCTTCCAAGTCTTGGTGATCGGAAAGCCGTTCGATCAAGGCGAAAGCAACGACCCCCCGACGCCACCCGAGGTGGTGGCGGGCACGTTGGTGGTCGAGGCGCCGAATCACCTTCAGGCCCTGGGTGTCGTCGACCTTTTCGTGCAAGACGACAAGTTCGAGTTCGCCGATGGCTCGAACACTGCGCTGGCCGCGGAGAAACAAAGCCTGACCGCCCGCATCTCGGAGCTCGAGGCGCGGATCGCCGCGGCGAGTAGCGCAGGCAAAACTGCCGATGCCGATCTGACGGCGCGCCGCGCCGATCTGGAACGCCTCAAAGCTCGGCAAAAGGCCTTGTCCGTGCCCAGCGTTCCCACTCAAGGCAGCTTCTTCCAGTACCGCTTGGTCGAAGTGCGTGACGGCCTGGGGAGCGAACCCACGGTGCACACGTTGATGGACAGTTATTACCAACGGGTCAACGAGCACAATCGCGACGTCTTCAAAGACAAGCTGCCGTTGCCTGCGCCAGCTGGACAAAGCCACTACGTGGGCGTGGAGGTCTGCAGCACGTGCCACAAGAGCGAGCGTGAGTTCTGGAATCTGACCCAGCACTCGGGCGCTTACGCGACGCTTTCGTCCGCACACAAGGAGTTCAATCTGGATTGCGTCAGCTGCCACGTGACCGGCTACGACCGGCCCGGCGGCTCCACGGTCGTGCACGTCGAGAAGCTGCGCGACGTACAGTGCGAGGTTTGCCACGGGCCAGGGTCCCGCCACGTCGAGTCGCCGCTCGATGACAAGGCGATCGCGCTGCCCGAGCAGAGCTTGTGCGCGGCCCAATGTCATCATCCCCCGCACGTCAAAGCGGATTGGAGCGTCACCGCTTCCTGGGCCAAGATCATCGGTCCTGGTCACCAGCGGGGAGGCCGCGCGCCGAGCGCTGCGGCGCCGGGTAAAAAATGAGCGGGCGGCGTCGGCTCGGGAACCGATTTCACAGCGCTCAGGAACCGATTTCACATCGGTAAAACCGCGCCAATTTACAGTCTTACAGAACTTTCCAGCCCTGACGTTCGCTGTCCATGGACTAATCCGCCAGGATTGCGGATCAGATTTTTATCGCGATGTCGAGAGTAGTGGCTGACCCGCTGAGCCCGGGTTACTTTGATCCGCGATGACCCACGACGAATCCGCTAACGACGGGCACTCCGAAGACCGCTTCTACGCGCAATTCGATTCGCGCGAGGTCGAGCTGATGACGCTCGACGAGTTGGCTGAGGCCTTCGAAGCAGGGAAAATCCACGCCAACACGTTCGTCTGCCGCGAAGGCGACAGCGAATGGCTGACCCTCGCCGAGGTGGCCGGTCTAGGCGACGAAGACGAAGTGGAACCCGAGCCCGCGCCCGTGGTCGAGCGCCGTCCACCGATGCCCGAGCGTCGGCCCGAGATGCCAGTGGCTGCGGAAACCCGCCCGCCCATGCCGCAGCGTCGCCCGGAGATGGCCACCCAGCCGGCCGCGCGTTTCCAGGCCTATTCCGTGCCGCCAGTGGCGCCGAGCGCGCCCGCACCGTCGCTCAGCTACGCGCCGGTCACCAGCAACGTCGACACCAGTTTGGATTTCGACGAACTGGCGATGCGCCCGAAGCGCCGTTGGGGCTTGGTGCTGGCCGCCGCTGCAGTCTTGGCGGTCGCCGGTGGCGGGACTGTGTTTGCCCTCAATGGCAACGCTTTGGCTTCCGCGGTTCCGGACAAGGCCGCACTCGAAGCTGCCGCTAGCCACAGCCAGGCGGCTCTCACGCTCTCGAACGTTCAAGCCAAGCCGGTCGAAACTGCTGCACCCGTCGCGCCGAGCACGCCAGAGCCGGTCGCTGCCGCCACGCCCGCTCCTGCCGCTGAAGCGCCCAAGAGCAACGGTCTGAGCGAGGACATGAAGCAAGCGCTGCTCGCTTCCGACAAGACCCGCGAGACCACCAAGAAAGCAAAGAAGTCCAAGGGCCGCGCCGCGGCAGCTGCGCCGCACAAGAGCGGCGGCAAGGTCGCAAACTCCGGTGGCGGTGGCTTCAAGTCCGGCGGCAGCGCGTACGATCCGCTCAACGGCAAGCTCTGAGCGTTCGCTGAGACGACAGCGGCAACCGTATTACAGTAGCCGGCACTTCATCACTGCTTCGCCGCCAACGCGGCGAGGCAGTGGTAAGCCGCGTACTTGTACGAGTCCGCCAGGGTCGGGTAGTTGAAGACCATGTCGATGAACAGATCGACCGTGGCCCCCAAATGGATTGCGGTCTGCCCGATGTGCACGAGCTCCGTCGCGCGTTCGCCGATCACGTGAACGCCAATCAGCTTGCGTGACTCGGTCGCGACCACCAACTTGGTGAGGCCCTGCAAATCGCCAGTGATTTTACCGCGCGCGTTGTTCTCGAACAACCCACGCCCGACGACGTACTCGATGCTCTTTTGCTGACAGGTCTCTTCGGTCTCGCCGAACGAGCTGACCTCGGGGATGGTGTAGATCCCGTACGGCATGTCCTTGGCGACGGCAGTCTTGTAACCAAAACCAAAGGCGTGACACATGGCGACTCGTCCTTGCTCCATCGATACCGATGCCAAGGCGGGGAAGCCAATCACGTCGCCGGCGGCAAAGATGCTGGGGACCTTGGTGCGAAACTCGCTATCGACCGGTAGGTAGCCGCGGGGATCGGCAGCTAGGCCGACGGCCTCTAGACCGAGTTCCGAGACGCAGCCGGTGCGTCCCGCGGCGAACAATAGCTGTTGGTTCTCGACTGTGCGGCCGTCGGCGAGCGTCGTGACCACGCCGGTGCTCGAGCGCACGACCGTGGTCCAGCGCTGGCCCTGTACCCAGCCGATGCCGAGCTTGCTCATGGCAGCCTTCAGCCGGGCGACGATCTCGGCGTCCAAGAACGGCAAAATTTCGCCACGAGCATCGACCAGCGTCACGCCCACCCCCAGGGCGGCGAACATGCAGGCATACTCGCAACCGATCACGCCGCCCCCCAAAATGGTGAGCGACGTGGGTAGGTCGTCGATGGTCAGGATTTCGTCGCTGTCGTGGATCCAAGAATCGGCGAAATCGATGTCTGCGGGACGATGCGGCTTCGAGCCGGTTGCGATCAGGATGATCTCCGCGCCCAGGCGCCGTTCACCGGCAGGCGAGGCGACGGACACCGTGTGCGCGTCCAAAAGGCGCCCGCGCCCTTGCACGTAGGTTACGTCATGCTGCGCCAAGTTTTTGCGAAAGGAGCGCGATTCGGCAGCAGCGATCGCGTTTTTGCGTGACATCAAGCGCGGCAGGGTCGCTCGGCGATCGAGCTCCAACGCGACACCGTAGAGCTCGCGCGCGTGATAACCCGAGAGGTAGAGCGCTGTTTCACGCAAGGTCTTGCTGGGCAGAGTGCCGGTGTGGACGGCGGCGCCGCCGGGCTCCGGCTCACATTCGACGATGGCTACCCGCTTCTTGAAATACGCGGCTTGCGCAGCGGCTTTCTCGCCGGCGGGGCCCGCGCCAATTACCACAAGGTCGAAACGTTCGAGATCGGTCACGCGCCCGATCTTATCTGCAGACGATCGGCGCCTCCAGTCGTCCGCATGTAGGTGTAGGGAAATGACCGCATATTGTTAGGCGTAGAGTGGCCGTTTGGAGGGGAACATGAAGCCCTTGGAGCAGTCGTTGACCGAGCCGTTCATCCGGGTAGAGCTGTTCAAGGTCGGAAGCACGACCGTGACCCCGACCACACTGGTGATCGCGGCGGTGATCGTGCTCTTGAGCTTCTTGTTCTCGCGCATGGTTCGCGCGGGCATGCGTCGCTTCTTCCAACGCAGTGGCTTGGCGCCGACGGGGGAAGCCGGAGCCGTGGAACGGCTGGTGCACTACGGCATCATCTTGATGGGCATCTTGGTGGCCATGCGCACCACCGGGATCCGGCTCGACGCATTGTTCGCCGCGGGTGCCGTATTCGCGGTCGGCTTTGGGTTCGCGATGCAAAACATCGCCCAGAACTTCGTCTCCGGAGTGATTTTGCTGTTCGAGCGCACGATCAAACCGGGCGACGTGATCGAGGTGGGTGGCCAGATCGTCAAGGTGCAGCAGATGAGTATCCGCGCCACGATCGTGCGCACCTTGGACGAAGAAGACGTGATCGTGCCCAACTCTTCACTGGTGCAATCGAACGTGAAAAACTTCACGCTCGAGGACAACATCTACCGCGTGCGCGTCAACGTCGGCGTGACCTACAACTCGGACGTACCCAAAGTGAAGTCCGTGCTCGAGAGCTGCGCGCGGTCGATGGATTACCGAGAAAAAGGCTTCGAGCCGCGCGTGCTTTTGCTCGGCTTCGGCGCTTCGGCGCTCGAGTTCGAGGCTTCGGTCTGGATGCGTGACCCCTGGAACCATCGCATCGCAGGCTCGAAGTTGCGTGAGGCAATCTGGCTCGCCTTCAAAGAGCAACAAATCTCGATCGCGTTTCCGCAGGTCAACGTGCACTTCGAGCAGCCGCTCACCGAAAGCTTGCGACTGCTCTCGGGCCCCAAGGCGACCAGCGCTGCGTGAGTGTGCCTCGCAGCCGTGCGTGCGGCGTATAAGGGTCTGTCCCTCCCATAAACGTGCCCGTGCCCGTGCCCGTGCCCGTGCCCGTGCCCGTGCCCGTAAGGTGGGAAATGGCTTTCCGTTGGATGCCACGTGTTCTCCACGGGGGAGTCGGTGCTTCGACTGCAATTGGACGATCGGAAGTGAGCGAAGATCGCTGCGATCTCGCTGGCGAGAAACCAGGAAATCCAACGCCAGGTATCCAGATCCCTCCGACCGTATCGGCCGTGCGCCACTCCCGTTGCCGTCTTTCGGGCACGGGCAGGGGCACGGGCACGTTTACGGGTGCCCTAGGATTCAGGGACAACCCCTAGGCCGTAGCGGCGGGCGAGGCGTTCAAGAAGCGGCCGCGTCGGTAGCTGATCACGTACACCAGAGCAAACAGGAAGTAGGTCAAGCCTACGATCTGCCACAAGCCGACGTAGGTTGCGCTCTTCGACAAAACGAACGCCACGCTCGTCGGCAGCTGGAAGCCGGCGACGACCAGGGTATCGAGTAGTAGCGCGCGTAAGGTCGCTCCCGCCCCCTGGATCGCCGAGCCGAGCACGATCGCGATGCCCAAACCGACGTAGCTTGCGCCGACCCATTTGAAATAGCTGAGCGCCGGGCGAAGCACGTCCGGATCCGAATCGAAGAAGCCGACGATGCTCTCGCCATAGATCGTGTACACGATCGCCAAGCCACCCATCATGGCCGCGTTGCACATGGCTGCGTACCAGCCGCTCAGTTTGGCGCGCTCGACGTTCTGCGCGCCCAGGTTTTGTCCTACGAAGGTCTGGGCTGCGCTGCCCCAGCCCAGGCCCACGAACAACGCCATGGTCTCCAGCCGAAAGACGATGCCGAGCGCAGTCGTGGCGCTTTGATCCGCGGGCGTGGTGAACGCGCGCGCCACCAGCGAATGCGTGACCAGCATGGCAATGATCCGCACCACGAGTTGCGCGCTGGACGGCCAACCGAGCCTGACGATGGCAGCGATGGTTTCGCGATGCGCGGCCGCGCGCGAAGTCGGTACGAATAGGCCGAAGCGCTTCATCAAGATGGCAAACAGCGGCACGAGCACCACGAAGCGCGCGATCAACGTGGCCCAGGCTGCCCCCATCAGGCCCATGCGCGGAACGCCGAACAGACGAGCCAGTGGCCGACCCCACGCGAGCACGGCCGGAGAGTCACCCGGGCCGTAGACCATGACCACGGCCAGCACCAAGTTGAGCACGTTCGAGGCGATCAACAGGCCGACCGGGGTTTTGCTGCTGCCGAGCGCGCGCTGCACGCTCGTGAGGTGCATAAGCAAGAAGATCGTGAACGACCCGGCGAGCATCACCCGCAGATAGGGCACGCCCAGCCGCGCGACTTCGCCCTTCGCCCCCACTAGGCCGCGCAGCACGAAATTGGCGCCAAAGCCGCCGAAAATACCGAAGAACAACGACAGCGCAGCGATCACCAGCAAGGACTGCCAGGCGATCTCCCGCACCGCCTCTTGATTGCCCTCGCCCACCCTTCGGCTGATGAGTGTGGCGGTGGCGACGCTCAGCCCATAGCTGACGATGGTCCCGAGCGCGGCCAACTGATCGCAAATTCCGATCGCGCCCAGCGCCGGGCCCGCGGTGGCGCCGCCCAAGCGCGAGATGACGAAGGCATCGATCAAATTGAACGCGGTCTGCAGACCCATGCCGAGCGCCAAGGGTGCGCCGAAGCGCACCACTTCACGTCCGAGCGGTCCTGAAAGGATGCGTTCCGACGGACGATCACTCACGTCTCAAACTCCATCGAGTGGCTCGCCCGCGCGCTCACGTTCGAAGCAATGATCGGGGATCTTCCGGCGCTGTCGCAAGGAGGCGGAGCGTACTACGAAGTCTGCGGTCACCGGATCGTGATAGCCGCTCGGGCGTTTCTCTTCCGACTCTCGATCCGCGTAGTGGAGGCCGATGCGCGACATGAACAGCTCACGCACGTACTTGCCCACGAGTGAGGCGAGGCTCACCAACGGATCGGCGGCGTCCGCGTCGCGCACGAAGTGCAGCTCGCCGAGCCCAGGAAAGCGGTAGCCGCTGCGCGCGCGCCCTTCCCCCAGGATGGCGTGCAAGCGGCCCGAGAGCGGACCGAAGAATTTGGAATATTCGGCGATGCCGCCCACTTTGCCGCACACCGCTTCGACCTCGTTGCCGGCTTGGGCGCGGAGTTCGAGTACCAGCTCTTCCATTGCGTTCAGGTCTGCGACGAAGCGGTTGGTGCCGCGTTGCTTGGCGTCGTTCAGGTGCTTGGTGCAAACGACACTGCTTCGCACGCTCAGCAGTTCGACGCCACGCTCGGCCAGCGCTTCGCGATGCTTGGCGACACGCAAGACGTCTGACGTCTCGGCCAAAAACGCTTCCCCGCGGTCGTTCCAGCATTGACCGGCGACGTGCGACTCACAGCGTTTCTTGAGTTTGCCCGAGCCTTCGAGCGAGAGCTGCTCGAATAGCTCGGTCGGAGAGCTCACCTGCGTGCGACTGAGCGCCCTTGCCCACGCCTCACCCAGGGCCACGTCGGTATGAGACATCAGCCGCTTCGAGTCGTCCAAATCGGCGCGGATTGCTTGCGGCAACTTTCGGCTCAATGTGCGGCGGCCTCGCTCGTTCACGCGCGCGAGCACCGCCGTGACGACGAGCGGACCGAGGCGCGCTCCGAGCCCATTCTCGTCTGCTCCGACGCGAAATTCGAAAGGCAAAGGGGGAGGCACCGAGGCCGGAGCCTAGCCTCGCGTTCAGGTGCGAGCAATGCACCTCATCCACCGGCGACCGGCGGGATCAGCGCGATGGTCTCGACGCCGCTGAGTGTGTCGGAATCCTGGGCAAAAGCCTCGTCCAACGCGACCCGCACCGAGGCCATTTTGCCGTTCAACGCCGGGCGTACCTGCTGAACGTGTCGGACGAAGTCGGCCACGGTGCGGACGTCTTCGGGGATCTCCAGCTCTTCTTCGCTCAGCCCGAGCAAATCCCGAAGTGCGGCGAAGTACAGAACCTGAACCACGAGGCGGAGCATAGCTCAAGTTTGGCGCTGCCAGGCGGCTCAGCGGCTCGCTGCGGCCCGCTTCGCGCTGACCTGCGGGTCCGCTTCGGATAGACAGCCGCGGAGTGCTGCGCCGGGGAGAGCGAGTGAAGGGCGAGGGGAGCGTGAAGAGCGAATGGAGAGTGAATGGAGAGTGAATGGAGAGTGCCGGGAAACCTACTTGTACGTGAGGTGCGATGCTGGATCGCGATCGCCCCTCCCGCTGGGAGCGCTGAGGCGAAGTGTGTTATGGCTGATGGTTCTCGGAGGATTGCCTGATGACGGAACAGAAGAGCGGACTCGGTCGGGACGTGTACTTGGCGCTTGCTGCCGTGGGCTGGGCCGACGGTCAGCTCGATCAGGAAGAGGCCGATGCCATCGTGCGAACCGCGCTGGAAGAGGGACTCGAAATTGACGAAATCGCCGAGATCGAAGCGGCCACGAAGAGTCCGATCGACATCGGCGTGATTGACCGCAAGAACCTGTCCAAAGAAGACCGGCTGTTCGTGTATGGCGTGGCCTCCTGGATCACGCGCCTTGACGGCGTGGTCAGCGCGACCGAGCAGGCCGCGCTGGCGAAGCTCGCAGAAGCGCTGAAGGTGCCGGAAAAGCCCCGCGGGGTCGTCGATGGCATCGCGCAAGACGTTGCAAACATGTCGGATGACCGCCCGGCCCGGTACGATCTGCTCGCGCTGCGGCGCATCATTGGCGAGCGGCTTTCATTGAACAGCAAGAAAGACCCGGGCTGAGAGAGGTTTCCTGCGCAGTGGCACTTGCTGTTGCCCTGGCGTCTGAGAAAGACGGTCGAAGAGATGGTGGTCACGGGACCGAACGGTCCTTTCAAGGTGACGTCGAGCTTTGGCGTGGCGTCCCTGTATGGTCCGGGTCGTGCAGGTACGATGCAGGAACTGATCGCGCGTGCGGACACCGCGATGCACGCGGCCAAGCACGGCGGTCGAAGACGCGCTCGTGCTCAGCGTTCCCGAATACGCAACCGCGTGGTCACGGCCGAGACCTGAGCCTCAGGCGAGGAGCTCGGTCTTTGCGACCGGATAGCCTTCAGGCCGACGCACCGAGTAGGACAGCGCGAGGATCTCGACCAGCACTACCCGGTAGACCGTGTGCACGTCGTCGACGTCGATTTCTTCGGCGTGCGCGTCGAGCGTGGCATCGATGTGCTCGTGAATGTAGGCGAGCACGTGGGGCTGTTCCATGGCGATCACGTCGTCGCTATCGAGCGCCTCGGCCGGATCGGCACGGCGCAGCTCTTCGTCGAGCGTGAGCAGCTCATCCGTGGCTTGCAGCTCCTCTTCCTTCACTTCATCGATGTACGAGCCGTGCGTGCGCTCGAACGCGAGCCACACCGTGAGCGCCAAGAAGTAGCCCAGCGCCAGCGCGGTCTCATCGAGCGGTTTGCCGAGCGCGTCGGCCACGTGTGCCGCCAGCGCCGGCTGCGCCCGTTCAAAACGCTCGAAGGCCTCGTCCAACTGGGAGCGCGCCTCTTCGTCGTCCTCGGCCAGGTTATCGCGCACGGATTCGAGCGCATGCGAGGGAAGGGTCGCGTACGAAGGGACGGGGCGGATGGCCGAACGACGAACCCACACGATGATGACAGGTCTAGCATGCCACGCGGCGCATGTGAAAAGGTCACGCGCTCGG
>Ga0164308_10002221_pt1 | contig 10313 bp, 4 predicted proteins | sample Whisoiple_246_MG_FD_109983 | JGI IMG/M metagenome (GOLD analysis project Ga0164308, IMG submission 109983) | Soil microbial communities amended with fresh organic matter from upstate New York, USA - Whitman soil sample_246_MG | ecosystem: Environmental > Terrestrial > Soil > Unclassified >... | reverse complement strand
GAGTCGTACATCGACAGCGAGCGGCTGCGGCTCGAGGCCTACCAGAAGCTCTCGGCCGCGGCATCCGTCACCGCGAAGGCCGACTCGATCGACCTCGTCATCGACGAGCTGCGCGACCGGTACGGCGAGCCGCCGGCCGAGGTCGAGGGTCTCGTCGCCGTCGCGCGCCTGCGCCGCCGGGCCGCGCAGGCCGGGCTCGCCGACGTCGTCGCGATGGGGCCGAACCTGCGCGTGGCGCCGGCGAACCTCCCCGACTCGATGCGCGTGCGCCTGCAGCGCCTGCACCCCAAGGCCAAGCTGCTCTCGGGCGGCGAGGCACTCGTGGTGCCGCTCCCGACGGCGGGCGGTCAGGCGATGACGGATGCCGAGCTCATCGCCTGGGCCCGTCAGCTCATCGATCAGCTCTGGCCGGCCCCGGTCGCCGAGGTCGACGAGGCGAAGACCTCGGCGTCGGGCTAAGCGCCGACGCCGCAGGCCTCGACCACGCCGCGACGCCGGGCTCAGCCGAGCCCGGCTTCCGCGCCGAGAGGCGGGAGGGGTCAGATCACGCCCTGCGCGAGCATCGCGTGGGCGACGCGCTCGAAGCCGGCGGAGTTCGCGCCGACGACGTAGTCGCCCGGGCAGTCGTAGCGCGCGGCGGCGTCGAAGGCTGAGTCGTGCACGCTCTTCATGATCGAGCGGAGCTTGGCCTCGCTGTCGTGGAACGTCCAGCGCTGGCGCGCGGCGTTCTGGCTCATCTCGAGCGCCGACGTCGCGACGCCTCCCGCATTGGCGGCCTTGCCCGGTCCGAAGAGCACGCCGGCGCGCTGGAACTCCGCGACGGCGCCCGGCGTCGAGGGCATGTTGGCGCCCTCCGCGACGGCGCGGACGCCGTTGGCGACGAGCGTGCGGGCGTCGTCCTCGTCGAGCTCGTTCTGCGTCGCGGAGGGGATCGCGATGTCGACGGCGACCTCCCACGGCCGCGCGCCTTCGACGAAGCGTGCTGACGGACGGCGTGCCGCGTATTCGCTGATCCGCGCGCGATCGACTTCCTTCACCTGGCGGAGCAGGTCGACGTCGATGCCGGCGTCGTCGACGATGTAGCCCGAGGAGTCCGAGGCGGTGACGGGGGTCGCCCCGAGCTGCCAGGCCTTCGCGGTGGCGTAGATCGCGACGTTGCCCGAGCCGGAGATCGCGACGCGCTTGCCCTCGAGCGATTCGCCGTGCACGCCGAGCATCTCGTCGACGAAGAACACGGCGCCGTAGCCGGTGGCCTCGGTGCGCACCTCGGCGCCGCCCCACTGCACGCCCTTGCCGGTGAACATGCCGGACTCGTGGCGGTTGGTGATCTTGCGGTACTGGCCGAAGAGGTAGCCGATCTCGCGTGCGCCGACGCCGATGTCGCCGGCGGGAACGTCGGTGTGCTCGCCGAGGTGGCGGTACAGCTCGTTCATGAACGACTGGCAGAAGCGCATGACCTCGCTGTCGGAGCGGCCGTGCGGGTCGAAGTCGCTGCCGCCCTTCGCGCCGCCGATGCCCTGACCGGTGAGCGCGTTCTTGAAGATCTGCTCGAAGCCGAGGAACTTGATGATCGACAGGTTGACCGAGGGGTGGAAGCGCAGGCCCCCCTTGTACGGGCCGAGCACCGAGGAGAACTGCACGCGGAACCCGCGGTTGACCTGCAGGCGGCCGGAGTCATCGACCCACGGCACGCGGAACATGATCTGCCGCTCGGGCTCGACCAGGCGCTCGACGATGCCGCCGTCGACGAACTGCGGGTGCGCCTCGAGCACGGGCGAGATGGAGTCGAGCACCTCGTGGACGGCCTGCTGGAACTCGGGCTCGTGGGGGTTGCGCGCCAGGACGGTGTCGTAGACGTCGCGCACGATCGGGGGCAGGGCAAGCAGGGTCTCGGTCACGGTGGAGCTTTCTGTGGGACGGATGCCTCGGGGTGGCCGTTCTCCACCCTAGAACCCCCCGCCGGGGACGGCGGACGACGTTACAGCCCCTCACGGAGGCCCGTGAGGGGCATATTCTCCCCGCCCGGTGCAACGGTTTCGTCGGTCCATCGCTGATTTGGCGGGTCGCGGCATCCGTCTTTCCGAAAACTCCGAAAACCCTTGCGGACGGCAATCTGTTACCGATAACGTCCGAGGCAGGCGATCGCTCACGGGCGAGCGGCGCCCGAGAGGACAGACGACGTGGACTGGAAGACCCCCCGCCATGGAGCGCGCTCCGCGGTCGCCGTCATCGGCGCCGCAGCGGTCATAGGCAGCTGCTTTCTCGCCGTGCCGGCGAACGCGGCCAACAGCGACATCGGCTACCCGACGTTCTCGGGGAGCCCCACCCCGGTCCCGGCGACGGGGGTGACCTACACACCGGGCAACCAGCTGCAGGCGATCTTCGACGCCGACGTGGCGGCGGGGGCGGGAGTCTCGCCGTCGAAGGACTTCTGGATCGACGCGATGCTCGCGCGCACCGGCACGGCCGGCAGCTTCGACGACACGAACCAGTGGCTGTTCAGCCGCGGCCGGGCCGCCTTCATGAAGACCCACACGCCCGGCACCCTGGGCTTCCAGGGCCAGCTGGCGTACTGGGAGTCGATCGACAACCGCGGCGGCTACACGATCACGGCGCAGGTCGGCGGGGCGAACGTGGCTCTCACGGAGGACACGACGCAGCGCAAGCAGACCCCGAGCTACTGGCGGAGCGTGCACCGCAACGCCGCATCGGGCCTGGAGATCGTCCAGACGAAGTTCATCACCGACGCGAACGTGCTCGTGACCGACCTCGAGGTCAAGGCGACCGGCGCCGCCCAGACGGTGACGCTGCGCGCGGCATCCCCGTATGCGACCACCGTCGCGGGGGACGAGCTGACCGGCGTCGTCAGCGCCCTCAACAACCTCACCACGATCTTCCCGCGCTTCTCGGGCGACGGGTTCGTCCCGGACGGTACGCAGCTGACGCGCACGCTCTCGGTGCCGGCGGGCGGGAGCGTCTCGACGAAGGTGCAGCTCGGTCTCGTGACGACCGAGATCCCGGCGTCGCGCACCGACTACGACGCCTACCGTGCCGCGACGCCGGCGGCGGCGTTCGCGACCCACGTCACGGCGTACAACCAGTGGTGGGCCGACAACGTGCCCTACCTCGACACGCCCGAAGACAACATCGACAAGACGCTCTTCTACCGGTGGTGGCTCATGAGGTTCAACTACCTCGACGCCGACATCCCCGGAAACGACTACCAGTTCCCGACCTCGATGGAGGGCGTGCTGGGGTACAACAACGCGATCGTGCTCACGGCGGGCATGTTCATCGACGACCTGAAGTACTTCCGCGACCCGATCTACTCCTACGGACCGTGGGTGTCGGCGGGCGAGACCTCCAAGAGCTACAAGTACGTCGACAACCCGGGTGACCCCGCGAACTGGTCGAACAGCTACACGCAGTACATCTCGGAGGCCGCGTGGCGCTCCTACCAGCTGCACGGCGGCCCCGCCGGCATCGCCGGCAACCTCGCCGAGTACGCGGAGTACGACGTCAAGGGCCTGCAGGACGCGTACGACCAGAACGGCAACGGCCTCATCGAGTACAACTGGGGCGCGATGACCGGCAACGACGCCGACGCGGTGTCGTTCGACTGGCGCTCGGGCAACATGGACCGCACCGAGAACGCGTACCTCTACTCCAACGCCAAGGCGTCGGCCGACGCGTACCGCGTCGCGGGCAACACGGCGAAGGCCGATGAGATGGACGCGAAGGCGGCCTCGATCAAGAAGGCCGTCATCGACGTGCTGTGGAACCCCGACCACAAGCTCCTCGAGCACCGCATGGCCACGGGCGACCGCGCGTTCAACCCGTGGAAGGAGATCAACAACTACTACCCCTTCTCGGTCGGCCTCATGCCCAAGCCGGGTGACGCGGACTACAACGACGACTACGTCGAGGCGCTGCGTCTGTGGGCGGACGACAAGCAGTACCCGATCTTCCCCTTCTACACAGCGAACCAGGCCGATAAGGCCGAGGCCGCGGCGCAGGGCGACGCGGGCAGCAACAACTTCTCGGTCATCAACTCCACCGTGACCTTCCGGATGCTCAGCCGCGTGCTGCGCGACTATCCGACCGACGCGATCGACGCGCAGTGGTACAAGAAGCTCCTCTACTGGAACGCCTGGGCGCATTACCAGAACGGCGGTGACAACCGCCTGCCCGACCAGAACGAGTTCTGGGCCGACGGCTCGGCCGATCCGCAGAAGATCGGGTACCGCTCCTGGATCCACCACACGATCCTCGGTGCGACGAACTTCACGATGATCGAGGACGCGATGGGCCTGCGCCCGCGCAGCGACGCCAAGATCGAGCTCGACCCGATCGACATCGATTGGGACCACTTCACGGCGAACAACATCCGCTACCGCGACCGCGACCTCACGATCACGTGGGACGCACCCGGCGGCGAGCGCCACTACGGCGACGCCGTGCCGGAGGGCTACTCCGTCTTCCTCGACGGCGAGCTCGCCTTCACCGTCGACGGCCTCGGCAAGGTCGTCTACGACCCCGCGACCGGCACGGTCGAAGCCGAGGACGGCCTTCAGGTGACGACGGCCCACACGTCGTCGGTCGACACGCCGCAGCAGGTCTCGTTCGGTGACGACGCCCGCGTCGTCGACCTCTTCGCGAAGGCCGGCACCGACATCTCGGCGCAGAGCGGCGGCAGCGCCAACCTCGCGCAGGGCAAGACCGTCGCGGCGACGTTCTCGGCATCGGGCCGCGCACCCGCGGCGGCCGTGAACGGCACGACGATCAACGAGCCCTTCTGGGGCACGGCGGGCTCGCCCAATGCGAAGGACTCGATCACGGTCGAGCTCGGGTCGGACCAGACCTTCGACGATGTGCGCGTGTACTTCTACCGCACCTCATCGTCGGCCACCGTCGCGGGCTACTCCGAGCCGTCGATGTACGCGGTCGAGTACCGCTCCGGCGGTCAGTGGAAGCCCGTGCCCTCACAGGCGCGCACCCCGTCGACGCCTCGCGGCAACCTCAACCAGGTGCAGTTCCCCGAGGTGACCGGCGACGCCGTGCGCGTCACGGCGACGCACGCGGCAGGGTTCAAGACGGGCGTCAAGGAGGTCCAGGTCTTCCACACCGGCGTCCAAGCGCCGCCGAGCACGAACGCCGCGCCGCAGGTCGACGCGTGGGTCAAGCCGGGCGTCGCGGTTCCCGGCCAGGTCGACCTCGTCGGCACCACGAAGGACGACGGCCTGCCCACCGGCACGCTGACCTCGTCGTGGAGCGTCGTCTCGGCACCTGCCGGCGGACTCGCGCTGTTCGACTCGCCGTCCTCGGCATCGACGATCGCGCGCTTCACGACCGCCGGGCAGTATGTCCTCCGCCTCACGGCGACCGACGGCGAGCTGACCAGCACGGTCGACGTCACGGTCGAGGGCTCCACTCCCACGCAGGGCACGAACGTCGCACCCGCTGCGACGCCGACGGCCGAGTACACGGCCGGCTGGAACAACGTCAACGCGGTCAACGACGGCAAGGTCCTCCACTCGGGCGGTCAGCAGACCGATCTGTGGGGCACGTGGTCGGGCTCGCGCCCGGCGACGCGCTGGCTGCAATACACGTGGGCGAATCCCGTGCGGGTGAACGGCACCGAGGTCGCGTTCTGGGCGGACCAGACCAACCCCGCCTCGGGTGCCGGCGTCAACGTGCCGAAGTCGTGGAAGGCGCAGTACTGGACGGGCTCGGCATGGGCTGACGTCACCGGCGCCGGCACGTACGGAGTGGCCCGCACTTCGCCGAACGCGACATCGTTCGACTCCGTGACGACGACCCGCCTCCGGCTCGTCTTCAACGCGGCGGGCCCCGGCACCGGCACCGACCCCTACGCCGGGATCGGTGTGAGCGAGTGGCGCGTGTTCGCCGAGGCTCCGACCGCGATCGAGCCGATCGACGTGCGGACCGCGGTCGGGACGATCCCGACGCTGCCCGAACGGGTGGACGCGATCTACTCCGACGGGAGCCGCAGCGCGGAGCTCGTCGCGTGGGGTCCGATCACGGACGAGCAGGTCGCGACCGAGGGCGGCTTCGACGTCGTCGGGATCGTGGCGGGATCGGCTGTGCCGGCGAAGGCATCGGTCTGGGTGCGGGCGACCGCTCCGGGGCAGATCAACCTCGTCGACGCCGTTGCGGTGAAGACCGCGGCAGGAGTCGCGCCGCAGCTTCCCGCCACGGTGGGCGTGCTCTACAACGACGGCTCGCGTGAGGACCTTCCGGTCACGTGGGAGCCGATCGATGCGAGCAAGTACGCGACCGACGGACAGTTCACGGCCCCGGGCACGGTGCAGACGAGCATCGCCGGCACCAAGGCGGCGACGGCGACCGTCACGGTCGGAACGGGCGGGTCGACCGGTGCGGACACGACCGCGCCCGTGGCATCCGTCTCCGTCTCTCCGGCAGCCTCGGCGAGCGGCTGGCACACGGGCTCCGTGCAGGTGACGGCGACCGCGACCGACAACCGCGACACCGCACCGGCGATCGAGGTCTCGGTGGACGACGGGGCATGGGCGGCCTACACGGCACCCGTGTCGGTGACGGCCGACGGCGCGCACACGGTGAAGGCCCGGGCCACCGATCAGGCCGGCAACGTGTCGCAGATCGTGTCGGCGGAGTTCCGCATCGATGCGACCGCACCCGTGGTCGTCCCGACGTCGGATCCGGTCGCCCGCACCGTCAAGGCCGCGGCGACGGATGCCGGCTCCGGGCTCGACAAGATCGAGTACCGCGTCGGCGACGGCGAGTGGGCGGCCTACGACGGCACGATCCTCGTCGGCCTCGAGGAGGTGACCGTGCAGCTGCGGGCACGCGACAAGGCGGGCAACACCTCCCAGGCGACGGACGTCGTGGTCGCGGCATCCGACGGGAACCACCGTCGCAACGTCGCGCTCATCGCCGACCCGACCGCCTCGTACACGGCGGGCTGGAACACCGCCGACGGCCTGAACGACGATGTCGAGCCGACCTCGTCGGGCGACGTCAACCCCAACGACAACGCGTTCGTATGGGGAGCCTGGCCGCAGATCAGCGACCAGTGGGTGCGCTACGACTGGACGGAGGCGGTGACGGTCGACGAGCTGGAGGTCTACTTCGTCGACAACATCGACGCCAACGGCGCGGGCATCGCGGTGCCGAAGCAGTGGAAGGCGCAGTACCTCGATGCGAACGGCGAGTGGTCCGACGTCGTCGCAGCCGGGGAGTACGGGGTCGCACCCGACACCTTCAACTCGGTGTCGTTCGAGCCCGTCACGACGAAGGCGCTCCGCCTCGCGCTCACCGCGCAGGGAACGACGGAGGGTCAGGGCAGCCTCGGCATCAAGGAGTGGCGCGTCTTCGAGACGAGCGGCACGCCGAGCGCCTTCGACGTCGAGGTCGCGGTCACCGACCGCTGTGTCGCCGGCAAGTCGGTGCTCGTGACGAGCGTCAAGAACGCCGGTGACGTGCCTCTGAAGATCGAGGTGCAGACCCCGTACGGGTCGAAGACGGTGGCCGCGCTCGCGCCGGGCAAGTCGTCGTCGCAGACGTTCACGACGCGCCTGAAGGAGCTCCCCGCGGGGAGCGTGACGGTGCTGGTGAGCGGTCAGGTCGACGGCAAGACCGTGACCGACGAGCACGAGGTGTCGTACCCCGCGGACGGCTGCTGATGCTCGAGGGGGCGCTCGCCGCTGCGGCGGGCGCCCCCTCGGATCCGCCCCCCACCGAACACCTCGAACACCCCGCACGCCTCACACGCCTCGCACACCTCCACCGAGGAGACGACATGAGTCGCACCCAGCTCGCGCGGTTCGCCGCCGGCACCATCATCGCCGCGTCGATCGCGGCCTTCGGCCCCGCAGCCGCCGCGTCGGCGGTCGCCCCGGGGACAGGAGCACACATCCAGACGGGTCTTCGGATTCAGACGACGGATGCCGCGTCCCCCGCCGCGCTCTACGCCGGCGTCCGCCAGGCCGCCGTGGGGCAGGAATTCCCCGTCGCGGTCGTCGGCGCCGCCGAGGGCAGCGTGTGGGAGATCCGCCTCGCCGACAGCGCTGACGCCGCGGGCACCCTGACGGTCGGCCCCGACGGCACCGGCACGACGCTCGTGCGCGTGCCGGTCGGAACCGCGGGCGGCACGATGCCGGTGACAGCCGTCTCGGGCGCGGGCGAGCTCTCCACGACCGTGTCGGTCGCGGGTGCCCCCGCTGCCGACGGCGGAGCGCCGGCCCTGGCCGCCGACGAGGCCGCCGACGAGACCGCCGCCACGCCTCCGATCCCGACCCTCGTGGTCGCGGGCGCCGGAGTGCTCGTCCTCGCGGGGGCTGCCGTCGCGGTGCCCATCGCGATCCGGCGCCGTCGCGGGCAGGCCGCGGCGTGAGCGACACGGCCGAGCAGTCAAAGCGCGTGAGCATCTACGACGTCGCCCGGCTCGCCGGCGTCTCGCACACGACCGTCTCGCGGGTGCTGCACGACCATCCCCGCACGCGCGAGTCGACCAGGCGTCGCGTCCTCGCGGCGATCGAGCAGACGAGCTACACGCCGAGCCTGATCGCGCGGGCTCTCGCGACCCAGCGGACGATGCGCATGGGCGTCCTCGTCGACAGCCCCGTCGAGTACGGGCCCAACACGACGCTCCGGGCGTTCGAGGCGGCCGCGCGCCGCGCCGGCTACGCGATCGGCCAGTTCTCGGTGACCGACGACGAGCACGCGGGGATGGATGACGCGATCGTCGATCTCGTGACGCAGGGCGTCGACGGGCTGTGCGTCATCGCGCCGCGTGAGGCGTCGCTCGACGCCCTCCGGCGCCAGGTGCCCGACATCCCCGCCGTCGTCATCACGTCGGAGCCGCGCGACGGCTTCCGCGCCGCGGGGATCGACCAGCGCGAGGGCGCGCGGCGCGCCGTCACGCATCTCGTCGAGCTCGGGCACCGACGCATCCTCCATCTCGCAGGACCCGACAGCTGGTTCGACGCGCGCGCACGGCGCCAGGGCTGGGAGGACGCCCTCACGGCGGCCGGGCTCGAGCCCATCGCCGCCGCCCAGGGCGACTGGACGTCGGACGCCGGCTACGCGTTCGGCCGGCTCTTCGAACCGGGCGGCGCGACCGCCGTCTTCGCGGCGAACGACCAGATGGCCCTCGGCGTCGTCCGGGGGCTGAGCGAGCAGGGGCTGCGCGTGCCCGACGACGTCAGCGTCGTGGGCTTCGACGATCTTCCGGACGCGAAGCACTTCCTTCCGCCGCTGACGACCGTGCGTCAGGACTTCGCCGAGCTCGGCGCGCTCGCCGTCGAGCTCCTGCTCGGGGCGATCGAGCGCGACGTGGGCGTCACGCGCGCCGCCATCGAGCCCCGCCTCGTCGTGCGCGACTCGACAGGACCCGCGCCGCGCTGAACCACCGAGCCGGACTCCCCGCTCCCACCGACCCGACAAGACTTCCCGCACACCAGAAGACTCACCGCACACCAACCAGAGAGGACATCGTGGTCTCCAGATCAAGAAGCAGGTATGGCAGAGCCATAGCCGCGGGCGTCGTGGCGGCGCTCATCGCGGCGCTCGTGCCCGCGACGACGGCGTCGGCCGCGACGCAGAACCCGATCATCGGCGACGGCTCGGTCTATTCGGCCGACCCGACGCTGCTCGCCGTCGACGACACGCTCTACATCCACGCGGGCCGCGACGAGGCGGGCCCCACGACGAACGACTTCATCATGAACGAGTGGCAGGCGTTCTCGACGAAGGACGTCGACGGCGGGCAGTGGGAGCACCACCCGTCGCTCATGCGCCCCGAGGGCGTCTTCAGCTGGGCGACGTCGGGCCGCGCGTACGCGGGTCAGGTCGTGAAGGGCCTCGACGGCCGCTACTACTGGTACGTCCCGGTCAACGAGAAGAACTCGACGGCCGCCGACAAGTTCGGCATCGGCGTCGCGGTCTCCGACACGCCACTCGGCCCCTGGACAGACCACGCGGGCGGCCCGATCGTCTCGCAGACGATCCTCGGCAACGATGCCCACAACATCGACCCGACCGTCATGGTCGACAACGGTCGCGTGTGGATGTACTGGGGGAGCTTCGGCCGGCTCATGGCGATCGAGCTCGGCGCCGACATGAAGACCCGCATCGGCACGCCGACGAACATCACGTCGGGCGTCACCGGGTTCTTCGAGGCGGCGTGGCTCTTCCAGCGCAACGGCACGTACTACCTCGCGTACGCCGCGAACAACGCCGGACCCACGAGCAGCTGCACGCCGGCCAACTACCACGCCTGCATCGCCTATTCGACGGCGTCCAGCCCCCTG
>Ga0164308_10002220_pt1 | contig 10315 bp, 4 predicted proteins | sample Whisoiple_246_MG_FD_109983 | JGI IMG/M metagenome (GOLD analysis project Ga0164308, IMG submission 109983) | Soil microbial communities amended with fresh organic matter from upstate New York, USA - Whitman soil sample_246_MG | ecosystem: Environmental > Terrestrial > Soil > Unclassified >... | reverse complement strand
TCGCCCTCCGCGTCGATGAATTTTCTTCGCACGTGAGCCCAACAGTGCGCGAGCTGGAATTGTCCGCCTCGTTTGCGAAGTGACTTGTAAGCGCTGTAGTCGTCGCAGACCACGGTGCCCCTGTATTGGCCGAGCAGGTGGCGCGCAGCTTCCGTCGAGCGGCTGTCTTGGATTCGATAGAAGACGGCGTCGGGCGCGGCCGCGGTCCACACCTGCCACTTCTTTGCGTCACCGCCATTCTTCTTGCCGGTCCCACCCATCAGGCGCCACGTCGTTTCATCTGCGCCAATCACTGGTTGGCTCAGTACATACGCTGACAGCGCGGAGTACGTCGGCTGGAGCACTTTCGCGAGAGCGTCAAGTTGATCCCACAGCGTGTGCGCATCGATCAGCAGGCCGTGCCGATCCATCATCCTCACTTGTCGTTCGAGGGGTAAGTGGTCGGTGTACTTTGCGATCGCGACGCTCAGCGCAAAGTCGATCGAGTAGCGGGCTCCGGCAAACAGCTTCTGCGGCCCCGCCGCGGTCTCGATGCACGCTCCGCAACGACAGCGATACTTCTGGCGCAGATGCTTCTTCAGCACGTACTTCAGCTCGACAACATCAATCTCTTCGCTCGCCTCGTATTGGTCCTTCCAAACTTCGAGTGCACCGCCACAGCTCGAGCAAACTTGGTCTGCCTGGTCGAGCAGATGCACTTGCTCGAGCTCCGGAAGAAGGGGTTGCTGACGCGGGCCGTGACCAGTCTTCGGCGCTTTCTCCGTCTTTGGCTCTTCCGTGCGCGAGCGCTTCTCGCTCTTGTCTCCGAAAAGCATCTGGTTGCGCTTGGCAAGCTGTTGCTCGAGATCGGCGATCTGCAGCTTCAACTGCTCCGGGTCGCCGCCACGCAGCGCATGCAGCTCCTTCTTCAGCTTTGCGAGCAGACCGACGAGCCTCTTGTTGTCCTCTTGAAGGAGCAACGCCGCTTTGCGTAGCAGCTCGATGTCGTCGATCTGGTCCAGGGTCACGTCTTATTTGATGTAATCCAGATCAGAAAGTTCATCACGCGCTCAAGTTTTTTCGGCGTTGCCTGACTTTTTTCTGGGCCAGCGCGGGGTCAGATCGCTGAGCGTCAAGAGCGGCGGGCTGAGCTCGACGCGACCGACAGCGTCGCTGCCTTCGATGAAAAGCTGAAGCTCGCTCGGCGTCATCTGCAACACGCCGTCTTTCGCGCGCTCGTACACGGCCGCGAAGCGACCCTTGTCGAGCCGCTTCGAGAGCAAGCACAGCCCCGTGCCGTCGAAAAATAGCACCTTGGCGCGCTTGCGATCGCGACTCACGAAAAGAAAGAAATGGCCACTGAGCACGTCTCGGCCGAGACCTACTACCAACGCTGAGAGCGTGTTGAAGCTCTTGCGCATGTCCACCGGCTCGCCGTATGCGTATACGGCAATCTGTCGACCGGTGCTGATCACTCGCTAACTCGGCGTACGAGCTCCGCGACAGCAGCGATGTCGAGACCTTCGATCCGCAGGCCCCGAGGACCGTGCACCAAGATCGGGGTGGCAATCGACGCAACGGGCGCTGCGACGACCTCGACGCGCTCAAAGCGCTTCGCCGCTCGTTTCTCGCCTAGCCAGCGCGACAAAGTCTGGTTCTGCATCCCTAGCTCGGTCGCCACCTCGACCAGCTTCGCCCCCTGCCGTCGCCTCGCGACGGTATACGACAGCAATTTTTCCAGCAAGCCCTTCGGGTACGGGCGGCCGCGACCGCGCGGCCCCAACTCCGACAGCTCCGACTTCAACTCGTCCCGCATCTTCTCCATGCGGAGAGTCTCTCAACTCATCCGCTTCTCAACACGACGGGGTTGGGCGAAGTGTTACGTTTGAACTGTCCGTGTCCCAACTGAGAAGGCACGATGCGACTTATGGATGGCGCATCTAACACGCCCTCCGATGCTCGCAATCCTCACAGGCGAGGCTGGACGTCCGCCGTTAGAGACCTACAGCGCTACTCATCGGCTTAGGTCGTACTCGGGGGCGGCCTTTAACGCGGCGGTCAGCCTTCCTCCGCCGTCGAGGAGCCGAAGCGCTTCGGGCCCTACCCAGTAAGACTTCACCTTCACGAACTGCTTCCGCACGACCTTGCTGAAGGCGGAGAATAGCTCCAAGGAGGCGGGATCATCTGAGGCCGTACCGATCTGTCCGGACAGGAGCGTGTGTTCATCAACCCGGAGACCCGGGCGAAGCACCACCGACCGCGGATTCGACAGCTGATCCAGGATGTACCGAGCGCCTCCCTTCCTCTGAGCTACCTCCCGAACGGCAAAATCTTCCGTTCCAGTCACTGCCAGGAAGCTCACGGCGGTCTCATCCGCAATCGACATCGACGCCGACATGTCTGCAGTACCACGCAGGTGCCGAATCGCTGGTGAGTCGGTTGACCCAGCTAAAGCGAAGAAGACAGGCGCTTGCGCAGTGACCGCGTCGACTACGGCTGTGAAGTCGCTCTCTGTGCAAAACAACTCAAGTTGATGCCGTCCCATTGAACCCCGTTATTCCTTTGGCTTGGGGACGGTTAGAACGTGCCCACCTGTTTGCTGACGAATTCGAGCGGCGTTGTTGGCCTCCCTCGTGGTCAAGGTCTTGCCGTCGGCGCGAGTATCCACAGTATTGACGCGTAGAGTCTTTCCGTTTTTCGTGGCGGTGATGTCGGGATACGAAGACCCCTTCCGTCCTCCCCCCGGGCCTGGCAAATACTCCTCGGGCAGCCGCTTCCCACTGGAATCGGTGCGCCCCCCACCGTGCGTCACGTCCCAGCCTCGGGCCTCCATTTCATCAGCAACCTTGGCCACATGTTCCCGCGTGCCTGGGCTACCAAGCCGGCCGCCGGAGTTTGGAGCCGAGCCGGACCTCATTTCAAACTGTGCGGCGCGAGCGATCCTCGATATTGCGTCCGCGCCGGCGGCAGCGGCGAGCGCCGCGGAGTTAGCCGAGACGACCATGCCCGGCACAAGTGCAGCGCCTCCGCTGCCCACCGTGACCCCGGCGCCCCCGATAAAGCCCGCGCCGCCGGCCGCGACTCCAACGAGGTCCGCGCCAAACCCCACCGTCATACCGACGCTGAACCCCAAGCGGTAAGCAAACAGGTCTGGACCGGGGTCCAGCCGGGGACCGTTGAACGGCGCGGGCAGAAGGCCCTCCCGGAAACCTACCATCGCCGATGTGGCGCTTTCCCATGCGCCGGCGCCATTAGGGTCCCACAGTGCCGTGGGGTTCTGTCGGACGTACTGGTACGGGTTCAGATCCCAGGGTGAAAGCATTACGCTCGCATCGGGCCCGTGCACCGCCGGGTCGGTGCTCAGCCAGCGACCCAGCTGCGGCATCATCCAGCGGGCCCCATGGTCGGAAAAGCCCGTGATGGGGTCCGTGTCTTTGTTGAGGCCGTTGACGCGGTCGTTGCCCCAGTCGACCGTTCCCTCCGACGAGGTTAGCGGCGCACCGAACGGTTCGAAAAGCCTTTCCTCGACGACCTTGCCGCCGTCGCCCGTTATTAGCGATGGACCGGGCGCAAACTCATAATGAAAGTAGGTCGCTTCGTGGTGAGGACCGATTCGAGCCACGGTTTGCTGCGCGTCACGGAGGTAGAAGTACCGGACCCCGCCGCGTTCGACGATGTTTTGCGTCCAGTGAACCTCGTCGAGGGCCCCATCGCGGATGGACGTGACACGCGTGCCGTCGTAGCCATAAAGGTACTCCATGGTGTGCGACGGGTTTGTTGCCTTACGGAGACGATCGAGGGCGTCGTACTCGAGCGTGAAGCCCGCTCCCCCGGTGATTCGCCCGACGTCGTCGTAGGTGAACGGACTGTCCCCGGCGGGGCTGCGCACCGACGTCAGTCGTCGCGGCGCTTTTTTGTCGTCGTACCGATACGTCCCGCCAATTGCCGGAAGCGGTGTGGACGATGCCGACCACGTCCGAAGTGTCATGTTCTGAAGCGCGTCGTATGCGTAGGCGAACTGGTACTCCTGCAACGATGCGCCAGCATTGAATGACGAAAGGCGGCCGCCAGCGTCGGCGCCCGCTTTCATTCGGTGCGGGAGACCGACGGAGTCGTTGTCAGTGATCTCGCTGATGGATCCGAAAGGATGGCGCGTTGCAGAAACATCCAGCAAGACACCGCCTGTCTTCGACGCGACCCGTACGCTTTTTGCAAGGCCGATCGAGTCGTAGTCCATGACGGTCTTGACGCCGTTCCCCGTTTCCGCCACCCGAACGTCGCCAGCCGGGTTCCGCTCCAGCACCGCGCGGAACTCCCCCATTTCAGTCAAACGCTCTGCGCGGTCGTACTGGTACGCGACCTCCGGTGCCTCGTCCCAGGCCACCCCGAGCAATAGCCCCGATGCGCCGAATCGCGACATCTCCGTGGCTGACGCACTTCCGATCGTTCGACGAAACGTGAACAGATTCCCCGCGACGTCATACGCCAGCTCGACGATGCCCTTAGGCTCTTCGATCCAGCAAGGTCGCGTCGCGCAGTTGCCGTCGTGCAGAGGGTCCTTGGGGCTGTCGTAGTGATACGTGTACTGGCCGCTTTCGCATTTGACGGTCGCAATTCGCCCAATCGCGTCGTATGAGAAGGAGACGGTCTGCCCCTTGGCGTTGGTGTGGCTCTTGAGCCAACCGCTATCATAGTACTCGAGCGCCCGTGGCCCGCCGTCGGAATCCGATGAGCGTCGAAGTCGGCCGAGCGTATCGTACACGTATTCGTGCGAGGCCCGCCCGTGGTCCAGATCAATCTGCGTAATTCGATCGCGCGCGTCGTACTTCGCTTCGGCAACTTCTGTGACCGAATCGATCGTCCTCTCGGTGTAAATCACACGATCGAGACCGTCGAGCCGCGAGGTGACGGGGGCCAGCCCGGTGACATTGACCGTCTCCTCGAATGGCTTTCTTGCGATGCTACGGATGGTCCCTTGCGGGAGAACGTGCCGGGTCTGTCGGTCGAGCGCGTCATATTCCGCGCCTCGGAAGGCCACACCGGGAGGTACAGCTGTGGGCGGTTCCGCGTCGTCCCATTGGAAGGGCGCCCAGTTCTTTATTACACGGCCGCGTGCGTCGCGCTCAGACCAGTCCAGCACGACGGATCTCGACGCGCTAAGTCGCTTGCTCCGGAAGAGCTCTTCTCCCAAACCGTTTGAGTATGTCGTGGTCATCGACCACTGCTGGCCCTCGGTCCAAGCCGCGGACCGATCCGTGACCTGTTCGATGCCGCCGTAGAACGCGTGCACGATGTTGCGAACGGGTCGCGCCGCCCAATCGTACACGTATTCGACATGGGGCTTCTGGTCGCCGTGGGCGATCGTCCGCAGGCGACCCAGTTCGTCGTACGTCATGTGTGTCGTCACGCCGGCAGGATCGGTGACGCTAGTCAGCACGTCGAGAACGGGATCCCAGCCGCCGTGCCAGGTCAGGCTTCGCTGCCCGTCGGGGGAGAGCGTTTCCGCGACGACGTGTAGACCCTCCGGGTCGAGCGACAACGTGCGAGAGTGTCCGTCCCGGTAGAGGGACGTCACATTTCCGAATGCGTCGAAGGTGCGCGCCGTCAGCGGCAGCCACCGTTCGAGCGCACCTTCTTTCAAATAGCCGTCCTCGCGTCGCGGCCACCCGCGACCGACGACCCCGAAAGCTTCTACCTTCTTGTCGTCGCCAAAGTAGAACTTCTGGTGCTCGACCACCGTGCCCTGTTGGGCCACCGACTGCTCGATGACGACGTCGCGAATCCAAGGCGAGTCGCCGTCGGCATAGACTGTCTCCGTTTGCCGCTCGTCGCCGCTTAGATCGGTGCGGCCCTCCTCCAACGTCATCCGCGCCCGTGCTTGCGCGTCCGGTGTGTGACGTGTCACGCGACTGATGGGCTGATTCGACCCTTCGTACGAGCGAAACGTCTCTGCGGTCACGAAGGCGCGTCGGCCGTGGGGCCCTGCCGCACCACCCGAGACATCGAGCGCTGCGTATTCGTTGACTGTCTCGTCGAGGATCACGACATGCTCGCCGCTCGCTGCTTGCCTCTTGAGACTGGCCACCTTGCCGCGCAGGACGCGATCAGGGCCAATTCCCTCGATGTACGAGGTCGTCTCCCGAAGTTCCCCGGCAGCTACGTCGTCGCGCACAAGCGGGTCTCCCGCCACTGGGACTGCCGCCTGCTCCAGCGCGGTGCTCCTATGCGCCAAGGACGCCGCTTGATTGCTCTCCAGATCCGCGCTTCGGGCCGTGCTCGTGCGTCTGGCGGCAGCGACCAAGAGCCCAAGAGCGACGATCGCTACGCCCGTCATCGCGAACACCAGTCTTCGCTTAGCCCCACGCCGGATCGCGAGGGTTGCAAAAACGGCCCCTGCTAATAGCGCTGCTAGGAGCATCCCGCGAAGCCAAGGAGGACTCTTACGCTGCGGCGACGCGGGGAAGCGCCCACCGGCCCGCGTGGCCTGCAGTGCTACGATCGGATGCTCCGCGGAGCCAGGTGGCTTGATCGTGATTGCTGTGAGAAAGCCGCCGAACTGGTGCTCCATACTGTCCCAGAAGCCGTCGCGGGCGTGATGCAGCGTCCTCCGGACTGGCCCTCCGCCGCCGGGGTCGATCGCGACCTCGGTCAGGATGGGCACCGACACGGGTAGGACGCGCGACCAACCTTCATTTCGGAGCTTGTCGATCGCCATCAGCTGCGCTGAACCCAGGTAGGCGAAGGAGAACGTTGCACCTAAGCCGTTGCGAATTGTCTCGAGTGAACCGACCGCCGCACTCCCCGCCAGATCGACGGTCCATAGGCCCCGCGGCGACGACCACACGAAGTCCGTCGAGCCGTTGCCGTTCATGTCTGCCACGCTGACGACGACATCGCTGTCGGCGTTCTCCGGACGTTCGACGGCTATCGCTGAATCGAACGCAAACCCCGGCTTGCCGCGATAGTATTCGATATGGCCCGCCGATACGCGAGCTAAGTCCACGAGTCCGTCTCGGTTGAAGTCGACGGCGAGCACGTCTGCCGGCCGGGTGGCGCTTCCGGGCCATGGGTAGTTCGCTCGCTTGAACAGCTCGAACGTGCCATCGCCGTGACCCAGATATAGCTCGAATGTTTCGTTACTTAACCAGATGAAGTCGGCCAGCCCGTCCCCATTTGCGTCTATTGGGCGGGTCGCGTCGCTCCCAGGGGCAGCCTTGGGGTTGGTCGAGCTGATTCGCGGGCGCGAGATCGAGTCGCTGAGGTGTCCGTCACCCGCGAGCCACACCGAGACTCCATCGCCGGTCGCCTTCAGCACGTCGACGCGCCCGTCCCCGTTCAAGTCACAGAACGCGATGCCCTCGCCGAGAATCGGTACTCCCGCCGTCCCTTTCCACGAGACCGCGGATTGCCATTGCGGCCTCGTGCCATCGGCCTTTGATGTCAACGAGCGGGCTCGCCAGGTACCGTCTGCCTGTGAAACTAGCATCGGCCGGTAGGCTCCCACCAGGTCGATGAGGCGGGCATTGCCCAGGGCCGCTCCGCTACCGTTGGGTACTGCAACCGGTTCAGCGAAGGAGCCGTCCCCCTTGTTGGCGCGGTACTGATGGCCGTCTATCTGGGCCTGATACAGGTCCACCAAGCCGTCGCCGTCCACATCGAGAAGGTTCACGCCGTTCTTGTTGAGCGACCAGCCGCCGAAGTCGCGCAGTGGCGTGGCGCGGGGCTGTTCCTTACTGGGTTGAACGTACGTGAGCGAAACGACAGGCCAAGAGCCCGCTCCACCACGCCCCGTCACGGCAACCGCGCCCAGACGGCTCAGCGAGAAGGAATTGTCGTACGTGAGAACGGTGGTCGAGTGCAGCTCTCCGGAGGCATGAACGGCGATCGTATGCAGCCTCCGCTGCATCTCCACCTTGAATCCCATTCGGAAGGTCACGACCGTGTCGGGTCGATTCTCGTATTCGAGGTCCGCCGAGAACAGGTCGTCCGGCCCCCACACGATGTGATTCAGGTACGGCACCCGCTCGATCCGCTCGTACGAGAACGCGATCTCCTGCCCCGCAACGTCTTGCATCTTGGTCAGATGCCACTCGGCGATTCGCTCGCCATCCGCGAGCGTCTGCTCCTCCGAGAGTCCGAAGAACTGCTGGACGCCCGACGGCATACATAGTCGAAAACCGCGTCCTTCGCGCACAACCCGATAACGGTTGCCTTGCGCCTCGATGCGCCATTCGCTCGGCGTCAAAGACACCAATCTGCCGCTGGCCTCGCCACCCGCGACTTCAAGCACATCGTCGTCTCCGTAGCTCGGCACACCGAATCTAAGCACGCGGCGGATGACGGGAATGTCGAGTCGCCATCCAACACCCAGCGCGCTGTTGCCCATGCCGCCGTCGTATACCAGCGTCAGAGCGGGCCCGAATCCCGCGCGGCCCTCGGGCAATTCTAGAGGAATGCGCTGCTTCACCTGACCGGTGAACGCATCCATGTCCGGAATGTCGACCAGTCCGTGGATAGAATTGGGGCCGTCGGGAATCTTCAGCGTCTCCGGCGTCGCCGCGCCAGGCGTAGGCGCAGAGAAGGCGCCGCATGGCATCGAATTCAGCAGTATCACGCCGACTGCGACCGCAATTGACTTCAAGTGCACGGGGACACTCCTCACGGCAGGGATTCGGTGACAGCTACGTAGTCGAAGCGAAGCCATACATCCTCAAGGCCGTCCATGTTGAAGTCCGGTTGATCTAACAGATTCTTGTAAGGGAAAAGGAGCACGTAGTCACCGAACAGACCCCTACCTGCCAGCGCCTCGGAACGACCCTCTGCAAGCTCGTCCCCGCGCCCCTCGAAGTGATCGCGATCGATATTGATCCATGCTGTCAACGACGCTCCAACGAGGCTCTGCTCATTGTTGGCTGAGATGGGCATACCGAAAAGGCTGGGACTGGCGCGCACCCGTCCAACCTGCTCGGGAGTTGGACGAGACTTCGCATCGCCACACCACTCGCTGGAGAACACGTTCCGCTTGTAAAGCAGGAGCGGGGCACGCGTAGAACTCTTCGAGAGACTATCGCCCTGAAGCGCCGCGTACGCGGTCCACACGCGCTGCGCACACTGCGACTGCCGTCCCATGTCTGCGGAGAGCGGAAACGAGATAGCCTGACCGATATACTCTCCATTCTTGCCGTAGCGGCGTGACTCAGGAGCAAGCAGAATGTTTCGCAGTAAGAAGTTGCGCTCGTTGACGGGGATCTCCTTTCCCGTGAGGGGGTCAAACCGTAACTGCAAGATTTCGTCGCGCAGACTTCTCACGATGGTCGACTGCTCGGGCGACGCGCCGTTGATACGCCGTGTCATGTGAACGTCGCCGATGCTATCCAGCGCAATTTGGAGCGACTGAGGATGGCGCGCCGTGATGATCTGCGTCTTGATCGGAAATGAAGCCTGGAGCTCGTACTCTGTCGCTTTGAGCGCGAGAAAGCTCAGGTACTTGGCCCGATCGAGGTCGTAGTCGAATGCCATCCGCATTTCGTCGTACCAGAAGTTGTGCGAGATGCTGGGCACCTCGCGTGCCTTCTCGCGCGCGAGGGTCGTTTGCGCGGTGGCGAGCGTCTGCGTCAGGCGCGTCTTGAGATCGTTCCAGCGCGCCATGGCCAAAGATTGATCCGTTGCCCGCCGATCGATCTGTGCGTACGCAGTTGTGATCCCTATGTGCCGAAGCTCCGCTTCGTTATTGCAGGCGTCGAGTTCGATGGCATCCCGCGTAGCCGCGACTGCGTCGTCGTGCGCTCGCTCTGCGCGGCTCATCTCCGCACTCAAGCTCGTCGATACGATGCGAGCGACTGCGCCACCCGCCGCGAGCGCACAAGATGCCCCGAAGCTCGTTACTTGCGAGACCAGACTTGTGCAATCCTTTGCGCCGTCGCAAGCGGCAGCAACACTGTCTGCCGTAGCCTTCGCGGCATTTAGCGCGTCCATGTACTTGCGATGCTTGTCGCGCATCGTCTCGATTCCGTTCAAATTGCTCGCGAGAGTCAGGCAATGTTGAGTCTGCTGGTCGTACCTAGCCTGTTCGTCCGTCCAAGCACTCGTCGCCAGATCGACGTCCTGGTCGGCTGCCCTCGCGGCGATCGCAGCCTCCCCAATCAAGCCGTGGTAACACGACAAATCCGGGTGCGCGCTTGTGCATCCTGCCTGTGAGGTATTGATGTAACAGTTGTCGGTCGTTAGGGCGTCCGGGCGACTCGGGTCAAAGCGCGTCAGGATGTCCGTAGCAGCCCCCGATAAGCCGCACAGCTGCGCGATCTCGTCGCCATAGGTTCCGGCAAGTTGGTCCAGG
>Ga0164308_10002219_pt1 | contig 10318 bp, 10 predicted proteins | sample Whisoiple_246_MG_FD_109983 | JGI IMG/M metagenome (GOLD analysis project Ga0164308, IMG submission 109983) | Soil microbial communities amended with fresh organic matter from upstate New York, USA - Whitman soil sample_246_MG | ecosystem: Environmental > Terrestrial > Soil > Unclassified >... | reverse complement strand
CCGTGGCCGCGTGCGACGGCACGACGGTCGTCGGCGGAGGCGATTCGGTCGCGGCGCTGACACAGGCCGGGCTCGCGGATCGGGTCACGCACGTCTCTACCGGCGGGGGTGCGAGCCTCGAGCTGCTCGAGGGCAAGGAGCTGCCCGGCGTGGCGGTGATCCCGTCGTGATCCTCGTCGGCAACTGGAAGATGTTTCAGGGCCCGGATCCGGCGGCGCTGGCAGACCTCGACGCGATCGTCTGCCCACCGTTCACGAAGCTCCGCGAGTGCGTCGATGCCGGGCTGACGACGTACGCGCAGAACGTTCACTGGGCCAAGGAAGGCGCGTACACGGGCGAGATCTCGCCGACGATGCTCGTCGATCTCGGTGTCGCCGGCTCCCTCGTGGGGCACTCGGAGCGCCGGCAGTACTTCGGCGAGAGCGACGAGACCGTCGGCCTCCGGCTGCGGGGCGCGCTGGCGGCCGGGCTGCGGGTCGTCGTCTGCGTCGGCGAGACGATCGAAGAACGACGCGGCGGCAAGACCGAGACCGTGCTCCGCAGACAGCTCTCCGTCGTCGAGCCGCACCCGGATCTCGTGCTCGCATACGAGCCGGTGTGGGCGATCGGGACGGGTCACACCGCGACGCCCGAGATCGCGCAGGAGGCGCACGCCTTCATCAAGTCGATCGTCGACGCCCCGGTCCTGTACGGCGGCTCCGTGAAGCCGGACAACGCGGGAACGCTGCTCGCACAGCCGGACGTCGACGGCGCCCTCGTCGGCGGCGCATCCCTCGACGTCGACTCGTTCAAGGCGATATGCGAGACGGCCGCACGTATCCCCTCGTAGCCCTCGTCATCCTCGACGGGTGGGGGATCGCGCCGCCCGGCCCCGGCAACGCGATCGAGCTGGCCGACACGCCGGTCTTCGGCCGGCTGTGGCGCGACTACCCGCACGCGCAGCTCGCGGCCTCCGGGGAGGCGGTGGGGCTGCCCCACGGGCAGATGGGCAACTCCGAGGTCGGGCACCTGACGATCGGCTCCGGCCGGATCCTCTTCCAGGACCTCGTGCGCGTGAACGCGGCGATCGAGAGCGGCGAGCTCTTCGAGAACGAGGCCCTGCGCGGCGCGTTCGAGCGCGGGGAACGCGTCCACTTGCTCGGACTGGTCTCCCACGGCGGCGTGCATTCGCACATCGAGCACCTCCAGGCTCTGCTCGAATTCGCGCCGGAGAAGACATGGATCCACGCATTCACCGATGGTCGCGACGTGTCGCCCAACTCGGCGGTGCACGACCTTGCCGAGCTGCCGGTCGACCGCATCGCGACCGTCGTCGGCCGGTACTACGCGATGGACCGTGACAAGCGCTGGGATCGCACGGAGCGCGCGCTTCGCGCGATCGTCGACGGCGTCGGCGCGCACGCGGACGATCCGGTTGCCGCGGTTCAGGCGAGCTACGACCGGGGGGTCACCGACGAGTTCATCGAGCCGGTCGTCATCGACGAGCGGCCGCGCCTCGATCCCGCGCGGGACACGGCGATCTTCTTCAACTTCCGTCCAGACCGGGCGCGGCAACTGTCGGAGAAGCTCGGCGACCTCGGCGTCGACCTGACGACCATGACGCGCTATCGCGACGACTTCGACTTCCCGGTTGCCTTCCCGGAGCACGTCGTCGAGAACACGCTCGCCCAGGTGCTCTCTGAGCACAGCGTTCGCCAACTCCATGCAGCCGAGACGGAGAAGTACGCCCACGTGACGTACTTCCTCGACGGAGGGCGAGAGGAGGCGTTTCCCGGTGAGGACCGGATCCTCGTCGACTCGCCGCGGGACGTGCCGAGCTACGACCACAAGCCGGAGATGTCGGCGCCGGAGCTGGCCGACCGTGTTGTCCGAGCCGTAGACGATGATGGCTACGGCTTCGTGGTCGTCAACTTCGCGAACCCCGACATGGTCGGCCACACAGGCGTGATTCCGGCCGTCGTCGAAGCGGTCGAGACGGCAGATGCGTGTCTCGGTCGCGTCGTGGACGCGGTCGAGCGGGCCGGCGGCGTCTCACTCGTTATCGCCGATCACGGCAACGCCGAGACCCTGCTTCAAGAGGACGGCGTCAGCCCCCACACGGCCCACACGACGAACCCGGTTCCGGTGATTCTCACCGCTCCGGGCGTACGTTTGCGCGACGGCAAGCTCGCCGAGGTCGCGCCGACGGTGCTCTCCCTGCTGGGGCTCCGGGCGCCTCCAAACATGACCCAAACAGATCTTTTTGAAACGTGACAATTCGGTCTATACTGCTGCACCTTGTCGCTGCCCCAGCCTGAACACGGCGTCCTGCGGAAGGCGCAGCGAGGCGACGAACGCGCCTTCTCGATCATCGTCCGCACGTACCAGGTGCCGGTCTACAACTACGTTCTGCGGATGGTGGGCGACCGGTCGCTCGCCGAGGATCTCACGCAGGAGGTCTTCCTGCGGGTCTACCAGGGGCTGCCACGCTTCTCGCTCCGCTCGAAGTTCACGACGTGGCTCTTCCAGGTCACGAAGAACCGCGTGCTCGACGAGCTTCGCGCGACCGAGCGCCGGCCGCGGGCGGTCGTCGATCTCGACGACATCCCGCCGCTCGAGGTTCTCGACGCGCCGTTCGAGCGGCTCGAGGCGATCGACGCCGTCTGGCGCGCGGTCGAGCGGCTCAGCGTCGACCTGAAGATGGCGCTCCTCCTCCGCGACGTCGTCGGCCTCTCGTACAGCGAGATCGCCGACTCGCTCGAGGTCACGCTCGCCACCGTCAAGTGGCGGATCTGGAAGGCCCGCGAGGACGTCCAGCTCGCCCTCGCCCAGGAGGGGATCGAGCTCTTCCCCGAGCCCGCCGCCGCGACCGCGGTTCCCGAGCCTGCCCCGGCGGCTTCAGCTGGCGGTCCGGTGCTCGCGCCGCCGATCCTGCCCGTCTCGGCTTAGGCGCTCACTGCCCGAGCTCTAGACGCGCCGCGAGCAACTCCGGCAAGCCGGCTTCGCGGATCTCACGCTGAGTCTGCTCGATGTCGTACTCGACGCGGCGGAAGCTCGCGCGTCGAGCGTCCAGGTCGAGCACGAGATAGGCCGCGCGTGGGTCGCCGTCGCGCGGCTGGCCGACGGAGCCGGGGTTGAGTAGCGCCTGTACGTCCGCGAGCTCGAGCTCGGTGCCTGCTGCGGCGAGGCCACCGTTGAGGTCGCCGTTCTCAGACCGGACGACGCGAAGCGCGACATGGCTGTGTCCGACGAGGACGAGCGGAGAGCCTGCAATCTCGATCGTCGCGAGCGCGGCCTCGTCGCTGAGGACGTACTCCCAGACCGGGTCGCGGGCCGACCCGTGGTAGAGGGCGACGCCGTGCGCGGTGCCCTGGGGCTCGAGCGGTTCGAGGAGCGCGCGCGCCTCCGGGTCGAGCACGTCGCGCGTCCAGCGGGCTGCGATCCCGGCTTCTCCGCCGAACTCCACGAGATCGATCGTCCCGAGGACGCCCAGGTCGTGGTTGCCCGCGAGACAGACTTCCGCGCGGTCCGCGACCAACGCGCAGCACTCGTTCGGCCGCGGCCCGTAGCCGACGAGGTCGCCGAGGCACCAGAGCTCGTCAGGCGCCTCCGCCTCGATCGCTGCGAGGACCGCCTCCAGCGCGTGCAGGTTCGAGTGGATGTCGGAGACGACCGCGACGCGCATCGGCAGCGGCGTACGCTAGTCCCGCGAGCACGGGCACAGTCGCCGCCACCTCGGAGGTGACGAAGAGCAGCAGCCCCCACAGTCCCGCGGCGACGCCGGTCACCGCTGCGGCGCCGAGCTTCTGCCGGCCCGCCACGACGACGCCGAGCAGCGCGGGGGCGAGCAGGTCGAGCCAGCCCATGACGGCGGAGCCGAAGGTCGCCTGCTGAAGGCTCGGCAGCGGCGTGCCGGCGGCGTGGGGGAGTGCGACGCCTTGAAGCGCGTTCGTCGCCTCCTGCACGCCCGTCGTACCCCAGACGAGGACAACGTCGAGCGCGGCGAGAGCCACGAGACCGACCTTGATCGACCACGCGGGCGCGACCGCGGCAGCGGCGGAGGCGGCCGCGAGACAGGCCCCCGCGATTAGCGAGACGCCGGCGGCATCCTGGACGAGGCCGTGCGCGAGCCAGGCCGTGATCCAGAGCGCCGCGGCGACCGGCGGCCAGAGCCACCAGCGGGAGCTGCCCCGGAACAGCCCGCCCGTGGCCGCCAGCACAGGCGTGCCGAACGTCGCCAGGAGTGCGAGCGCATGCGGTCCACGGGGGACGAGGTCGATGATTAGGACGCCCCCGCCGAGCAGCGCGGCCGGCACCGCGACCCAGAGCCAGCTCCGTCCGCGAGTCCGCGCTTGCCGTGCCGGCGCCGCCACGGTCGCGGCCTGCACCGCGCAGAGGACCGCGTATGACGGCGCGAGAGAGAGCGTCAGGTCTCGGGCTCGTCCGTGGCCTGGTGTCCAGGCGCCTCGGGGAGGTTCCGGATGCCCTCGCGCGTCACGTACTTCGACCACGAGTCCTGCAGCGCGGCGATCAGCTCGGGAATGAAGATCGGCGACGCGTTCACCCTGGCAACGACCGCCCCCGGCACGTCTCCCTGCTCGACCTCGTGCTCGATCCGGGCAAAGGTCAGCGTGAACTCGTACTGCGAGAAGCTGACGTTCGCGAAGTTCGCGTACGTCCCGCCGATCAGCTCGGCGGGCATCTGGATGTTCAGCCTGCGCTCGTCGGAGCCCGGCTCCGGCTCGGGTAGGTCGAGCTCTTCGTCTTCCATGGCCACATACTAGGGCCGTGTCCGAGAACGTTCGCCCGAGGCGGATCGGCTGGCTGCTCGCAGTCGTCGCGGCCACGCTCCTCGCCGGCACGATCGGCTTCCACCAGACGCTGCACGAGTCATGGTTCCAGTCGCTCTATCGCTCCGGAGTCACGGTCACGCTCACCGGGCTCGACTCGGTGCCCCCGAACAACGGCTCGCGCATCATCTCCCTTCTCCTCGTCGCCGCCGGCCTGACGATCATCGGCTACGCGGGCGCGGTTATCGTCGAGGGGATCACCGGCGGCGTCGTCTCGGGCGCGCTGGCAGAGCGGCGGAAGGAGCGGACGATCGAGCAGCTGCGCGACCACTACATCATCTGCGGCTACGGCCGGGTCGGCCGAAGGGTCGCCGAGGAGTTCCGAGCCGCCGACGAGCCGTACGTCGTGCTCGACTTCCACGATGACGCGATCGCGGCGGCGCAGGAGGACGGGGTACTCCTGCTCGAGGGCGACGCGACGAGGGACGAGAACCTGAGGAAAGCCGGTCTCGAGCGCGCCCGCGGCCTGGTCGCAGCCTCGGACTCGGACGCCGACAACCTCTACGTCGTCCTCTCGGCGCGCTCGGCTCGTCCCGAGCTGACGATCGTGGCGCGGGCATCCGGCGCGGACGCGGAGCGGAAGCTGCGGCTCGCCGGCGCAGATCGGGTCGTGCTCCCGTACACGACGGCGGGGCGGGTGATGGCGAACCTCGCGCTCAAGCCGCAGGTGACCGAGTTCCTCGACGTGGTGACGACGGCGACCGGCCCGGACCTCCAGCTCGCGGAGATCGAGGTGCGCGAGACGTCCACGGCGCCGGGACGGACGATCCGGGAGCTCCGGATCCGGCACGAGACGGGAGCGCTCGTCGTCGCGCTGCGGAAGCCGGATGGAAGCTTCGACACGACGCCGGAGCCCGACACGCCCTTCGAGGTCGGCGACGTCCTGATCGGCGTCGGCTCTCCGGACGAGATCCAGGCGCTGGAAGACCTCTTCGGGCCGCACCAGACCGTTGCCGGCTGATCCCGTCCAGTCACTGGCGGCGGCGCTCGACACGGCGGCCGGAGCTGAGCTCGAGCTCGAGCGTCCCAGTGAGGCCGAATACGGCGACTACGCCACGAACGTCGCATTGCAGCTCGCCGGCGCTCGCCGAAGGCCACCGCGGGAGATTGCGGACGAGATAGCCCAGGCGGCCGCGACCCTGGACGCGGTGGAGCGGGCGGAGGTGGCGGGGCCGGGCTTCGTCAACCTCTTCCTCCGCGACGACTGGTTCGCGGCCGCGCTCGGGGAGATCCTCGCCGACGGCGCCGCGTACGGCAGCGGCGGCGCCGAGCCGCCCCAGCGCGTGCAGGTGGAGATGGTGTCAGCGAACCCGACGGGGCCGATACTCGTCTCGCACGCCCGCAACGGCGCGTATGGCGACTCCGTCGCCCGTCTGCTCGAGCTCGCGGGGAACGAGGTGGAGCGCGAGTACTACTACAACGACGCCGGCGGGCAGATGGAGCGGTTCCGCGTCTCGGTGGAGGCCGTACGGCGCGGGGAGCCCGTTCCGGAGGACGGCTACCACGGCGACTACGTTCGCGACGTCGCCGAGGTAGAGGGCGACCCGGTTCCGGCGATGCTCGAGTCGATCGAGGCGACGCTCGAGCGTTTCCGCATCCATTTCGACTCGTGGGCGAAGCAGAGCGTCGTCGAGGAGCGCCTTCCCGAGCTCCTGCCGCGTCTGGACACGTACGAGAAGGATGGCGCTCTCTGGGCGCGCTCCTCCGCCTACGGCGACGAAGAGGATCGCGTCCTTCTCCGCTCCGAGAGCCGCACGCCCACCTACCGGGCCGCCGACGTCCCGTACCTCGCCGACAAGCTCGACCGCGGCTTCGACCTCGCGATGTACGTCCTCGGGGCCGACCACCACGGCACGCGCAACTGGTACGCGGCGGTCGCTCGGATGCTCGGTTACGACCCAGCGCGCGTCGAGGTGCTGCTCTATCAGCCCGTCCACCTCGTTCGGGGCGGCGAGCAGGCCAAGATCTCGAAGCGCCGCGGCGATGTCGTCTTCCTCGACGAGTTCCTCGACGAGATCGGCGTCGACGCCGCGCGCTGGTACCTCGTCAACCGCGGCCCCGACCAGGCGATCGACATCGACGTCGACCTCGCGGCGGAACGGTCGCAGAAGAACCCTGTCTACTACGTCCAGTACGCGCATGCGCGGATCGCGGGGATCCTGCGCAACGCCGGCGATGCGGCCGTCTCCGCCGAGCCGGCGGTGCCGCTCGCGCCCGAGGAGCGGGAGCTCGTGAAGCGGCTCGCCGAGCTGCCGGGAGTCGTCGAGGAGGCGCTTGCGAAGCGCGGCCCGCAGGGAATCCCCGCCTATGCGATCCGGGTCGCCGACGACTTCCACCGCTTCTACCACGAGCACCGCGTGCTCGAGAGCGACCAGGAGGCGTTCCGGCTCGGCCTATGCCGTGCGACGGGGACGGTCATTGCCCGCTGCCTCGATCTCGTGGGAGTCGAGGCGCCGGAGCGGATGTAACACCAGCGATTTAGGATCCGCCCTGGTGAGCGCGAGGCAGGCCCCCGACCGCAACATCGCGCTGGAGCTCGTCCGCGTGACCGAGGCGGCGGCGATGGCGGCGGCGCGCTGGATCGGCCGCGGCGACAAGGAGGACGCCGACCAGGCCGCCGTCGACGCGATGCGCTTCGTCCTCGACAGCGTTGCGATGCGCGGCGTCGTCGTGATCGGCGAGGGGGAGAAGGACAAGGCGCCGATGCTCTACAACGGCGAGGAAGTCGGGAACGGCCAGGGACCCGAGGTGGACGTCGCGGTCGACCCGCTCGAGGGGACGCGGCTCACCGCGCTCGGGCAGCCGAACGCGATCGCGGTGATCGCGGTCGCGGAGCGCGGGACGATGCTCTTCCCCGGGGCGGCGCTCTACATGGAGAAGATCGCCGTCGGCCCCCTCGCGCTCGACGCCATCGACATCGAGCGCACCCCGACCGAGAACGTGAATGCCGTCGGCGAGGCGCTGGGCAAGACGCCACGCGAGGTGGACGTCGTCGTCCTCGAGCGCGAGCGCCACGAGGAGCTGATTGCGGAGCTGCGCCAGGCGGGCGCGCGCGTGCGCTTGATCCGCGACGGCGACGTCGCGCCGGCGATCGCGGCGGCCCAGCCGGGAACGAGCGTCGACATGCTCTATGGGATCGGCGGGACGCCCGAGGGCGTGATCTCGGCGGCCGCGCTCAAGTGCGTCGGCGGCGGCATCCAGGCGCGGCTCTGGCCGCGCGACGACGACGAGCGGCAGCGGCTCCTCGACGCCGGTCTCGACCCGGCGCGCGTCCTGCGCACGAACGACCTCGTTTCCGGCGAGGACGTCTTCGTCGCCGCGACCGGCGTCACGATGGGCTCGCTCCTGCAGGGCGTCCAGTACACGCAGGGCGGCGCGATCACGGACTCGATCGTCATGCGCTCGCGCTCCGGGACGGTGCGCCGGGTCGTCGCGCAGCAGTCGCTGGCGAAGCTGTCCGCGCTCACCGGCTTCGAGTACACCTAGGCCGAAAGCCAGGCGTCGCAGATCGCGGTTACGTGACGAATGTCCGTGCCGCAGCAGCCGCCCAGGACCTCGAGCTCGGGCAGGTCACGGCGAAGCGCGACGTACCGCTGGGCGAGGTCATCCGGATCTCCGGAGTCGAGCTCCTCCGCCTCGTCGAGCTCTGCGTGGCTCAGCGTGGAGGCGTTGGCCCGCAGCCCGCGGATCCGCGTCCGTGACTCCCCTTCGGGCAGGGCATCGGCGAAGTGGGTCGGGTGGGCGCAGTTGATGACGAAGAACTCGGCTCCGCCATCGGTGGCGTTGTCCACCGCGAGGATCGCCTCCTCGATCGAGTCTCCGTTCGGAAGCCGGCCGTCCGTCTCGACGGTGAAGCCGACGACGATCGGCATCTCCGCCGCTGTCGCCGCACGGGTGATCCCGATCGCTTCCTCCGGATACGTCAGCGTCAGCGCCGTCGCCTGCATGCAACCGGCGTCGGCGAGCGTTCGAAGCTGTACGGCGTGGTACCGCTCCGCGTCTTCCGCATCCATCAGGAAGGTGGGGTTGTAGGCGTCGCTGCGAGGTCCGATGGACCCTTCGATGACGGCGGCGTCGCGGTCGGTCGGCCCCAGTACGTCGTCGCGCACCCGCTCGACGAACGCGACCGCGCGTCTGTTGACGTCCGCAAGGTCCTCGTCTTCGTACCCGAGGATGCGTCCCCAGTCGGCGTTCGCGCGCCACGTGGGCGCCGAGAGCACGAGCGGGACGCGACGGTCGCGGGCGAGCGCCAGGAACGGCTCGTAGTAGCGCCGGAGCGCGGCGCGCCCCTCCTCGCTGTCGACGAGCGGAAACGCCGCGAATTGCGGGAGCTCGAAGCCTTCGTCGAAGACGAGGACCGTCTCGAGCCCGGCGTCGGTCAGCCTCATCAGACGCCGACGGCCTCGCGCTCCATCTCGGGCGCGTACGTGCCGGTGCGCGCGGCCGCGTTCATCTTCGCGCGGTGGTAGTACGCGCGCTGGCCGGCCTCGACGTTCTCCGCCTTGCCGCCCCACGCCTTCAGCGCCGGGGCCTGGAGCGCGCGGCCGTAGGAGAAGGACAGCTGCCACGGGTGCGGCCCGCTCGCGTTCATCGCGTTGAGGTGCGCGGTGGCGTCCTCGTCCGACTGGCCGCCGGAGAGGAAGACGATCCCGGGCACCGCCACCGGTACGTGCTTCGACAGCGTGTGCAGCGTGGCCGCCGCAACGTCGTCGACACCGGCGCGGTCGCTGGCCTCGTACCCCGAGAGCACCATGTTCGGCTTGAGCAGCGTGCCCTCGACGTCGATCCGCTGGTCGAACAGCTCGGTGTAGACGGCGGCGAGCACGCGCGAGGTGACGAAGCCGCTGCGCGCGATCGTGTGCGTCCCGTCCTGCAGCACCTCGGGCTCGACGATCGGGACGATCCCCGCCTCCTGGCAGAGCGCGGCGTAGCGGGCTAGGCAGTGGGCGTTCGTCCAGATGCAGTACTCGCTCGGCATCGTGTCGCTGATCGAGTACGTCGTCCGCCACTTCGCGAAGCGCGCGCCGAGCTCGTAGTACTCCGCGAGGCGCTCCCGCAGCCCGTCGAGACCTTCGGTCACCGTCTCGCCCTCGGCGTGTGCGAGCGGCTTCGCGCCCAGGTCGACCTTGATCCCGGGAATGATCCCCTTGGAGGCGAGCAGCTGAGGGAAGGGCGTGCCGTCGTCGGCCTTCTGCCGGATCGTCTCGTCGTAGAGAATGACCCCGCTGATGAACTCCTCGGCGCCCGGCGTCGTGAACAGCAGGTCGCGGTAGGCGCGGCGGTTCTCCTCGGTCGACTCGACGCCGATCGTGTCGAAGCGCTTCTTGATGGTGCCGGTGCTCTCGTCGGCGGCGAGGATCCCCTTCCCCTCGGCGACGAGCGCGGCGGCGGTCTCGTGCAGCTCGATGTTCGACATGGAATCTCCCTGGCTCGCTGTCTCGGGCTCCATTATGGCCGGGCTAGAATCCGCACAACCGGCGGACGTAGCT
>Ga0164308_10002218_pt1 | contig 10319 bp, 12 predicted proteins | sample Whisoiple_246_MG_FD_109983 | JGI IMG/M metagenome (GOLD analysis project Ga0164308, IMG submission 109983) | Soil microbial communities amended with fresh organic matter from upstate New York, USA - Whitman soil sample_246_MG | ecosystem: Environmental > Terrestrial > Soil > Unclassified >... | reverse complement strand
TCGAACACTCCACCGACGAGTCGGGTCACCTGACGTCACGCCTGCGCGAGTGGAAGCGGCGTGACTGGGGCGAGGGCGGGAGTGACTTCGGGTGGTGGTGCACCGAGGAACCCGACGCCTTCGTCGGTGCGGAACCGCTCTACGTCAGCGCCAAGGACGACATCGTCGAACTCGTGGGCGCACGCGTGTACGACCAGATGGTCGAACTGTTGGAACGTCCGGGCTGGGTCCCACTGCCCCATCCCGTGCGGCGACGCCAATCCTGATCAGGCATCGCCATCAGGCGATGGATTCAGTCGTCGGGGGTCTCGTCGTCGTCGTCGAAGGTGACGCCGTACTTTTCCGCGAGCGCGGCGTACTCGTCATCCTCGGACTCCACTGGCACCGAGCGGTCACCGAACCCGAGATCGAACGCCCCGGGACCCGACTGCTTCAGTTTTCTCGCCTCTTCGAAACGGCGATGACGACCCTTCTTCACGACAGGGCTCCCACACTAGAAATCTGACATTGACGGGGAATTGTACCGGTCCACCCCGGGATTACACGGATGCCGCGGACCCTCCGACCCCCCAAAACACGTTTGCGTCGGGATTTCCGAGGACCGGTCCGCAAATTTTCTGACGCAAACGAGGGGTGGAGCGGCAAACGAGGTTCTCGCGGAGATCTCACGACGAATCTCCCGACGATTTCAGGACGCGACGGGGATGAGGCGGAGGCGGCCTTGACCGTCGAAAGTCAGCCCGGCCTCGCCGGCGACCAGCCGTCGAATGCCGTCGCCCAGCAGTTCCGCCCGCCAGCCACTACCGAGGCGGGCGTCGTCGTCACCGCGCAGGAACGCCACGAGGTCGGCGCGGGTGGCGAGCAGCGCCGTGTCGACCTGTTCGTCGCGGGCGAGTTGGCTGATCCAGGCCGAGATCAGCGCCACGGCCGGGCGCAGCGTGCGGTCGAGATCGTCGGCCGTCGGCGGCACGGGAGGCGGCGGTGCCACCTTGCCTTCGCGCACCGCCTCGAGGATCTCCTCGGCGATGGCGCCTTTGGCGTGCCGATCGTCGACCCCTCGGGACTGGCTCAGCTCGCGCAGCGATCCGGGAGCGCGTTGGGAGATGCCGAGAATGGCGAGGTCGGGCAACACCTGGCGCACCGGGATGTCGACGCGCATCGCCCGCCGTTCCCGCCATGCGGCGACCGAACGGGCCACGCCCCGGGCACTCGGCCGCAACGAGCGGGAATCCTTCAGCCGGAGCCACGCCTCGTCCGGAGCGGCGCCGCTCACCGGCTTCGTGCGCAGCTCCTCGCAGGCTTCGTCGACCCACTGGGTACGGCCCAACGAGGCGAGCTTGGCTGCCAGCAGGTCGTGCACTTCGAGCAGGTACTCGACGTCGACGGCCGCGTACTGCATCTGGTCGTCGGACAGCGGCCGGCGGAGCCAGTCGGTCAGCCGATCGCCCTTCGCCGGCGACACACCGATCTCGCCCTGGAGCAGGGACACCAGCGACGGCGTTCCGTATCCGACGAAACCGGCGGCGATCTGCGTGTCGAACATCCGCGCCGGGACCGCCCCGGCGGCATGGGTCAGCACGTCGAGATCCTGCTGGGCCGCGTGGATCACGCAGAGCACATCCGACGTCAGCAGCGGAGCGAGGGCGTGCACGTCGACCGCCAACGGATCGATGAGTGCCACCTGCTGGCCGAGTGACGCGTCGAGCCAGGCGACCTGCACCAGCGCCAGTTTCGGGAAGTACGTGCGTTCCCGGTGGAACTCGGTGTCGAGGGCATAGCGGGGGCACGCGAGCAGCGTGTCGACCAGCAGTTCGAGGTCGTCCTGGCGGTCGATCCATTGATAGGACAGCCGCTCGGCTCGCGCACTCGAACTCATGCGACGAAGGACCGGTCGGGATCGACGCCCACGTCAGCCATCGTTCATCCCGTGGACGACGTCGAAGCCCGCACATTCCCAGGCCAGCATTCCACCGACCACATTGACGACCGGGAGGTCGCGATCCGCGGCGAACTCGCAAGCGCGGGCGCTGCGGCCACCCGACTTGCAGATGACGTACGTCGGCGTTCCGTCGAAGGCGGCGAGTCGGTCGGGCACCGTGGCCAGCGGGACGTGCTGCGCCCACGGAATGTGGCCGTCGGACCATTCGTCGGGCTCGCGGACGTCGACGATGCGCGCCTCGGGACCGAGCGCGGCCAACTCCTCGACGCTGATCTCTCCATATGACACCGCGTCAGGCTACTGATCGAGGTCGTCGGGCGTGTTGATGTTGCGGACCGCCTGCATCGACAGCCGGACATCTTCGGTGTCGAGGTCGTCGAGCACGCCGTGGATCGATCGCGTTCCACGTTCGAACGCCGCCCGCACACGGCCGGCGGCGCCGGTTGCCCACACGGCGCAAAGTGGTTCGCGTCGGCTGGAACGCCCGACGACGACGTCGACGCCCGCGACCACGGCACGAGCAACGAGCGGATCGAGATCGGCGGCGGTCAGGAACGGCATGTCGCACGAAACGATGATCACGTGATCGGCGGTGTCGGCGAACCGCTCGAGCGCGGTGACGACCCCACCGAGGGGCCCCTCGCCCGGAGCCAGGTCGGCGACGACGTCGGCGCCGAGGCCCTCGAGCACGCCGGGGTCACCGCCGACGAACACGACCGGATCACACCCGGCGACGAGGAGCGTGGCGACCATCCGGGCCCCCATCGCGACACCGTCGACCACGACCGACGCCTTGTCGCGCCCCATCCGGGAGCTCGAACCGCCGCTCAAGACGGCCCCCGCCAGGCGCACGATCGTCAGCGGTCGGGCAGGCCCGACGGGTCGAGCTGCAACAGGAAGACCTGACAGCGCTCGGCTTCGTCGTACTCACCGATCGCCGCCGCCATCTCACCCAGACCGCGCAGCGCCCGCAGGAAACCCCGATTGGTCGGCTCGTCCCAACGCACGTAGCCGCTCCCCCGCCACCCGTTGGCGCGGAGCGCATCGAGCCCGCGGTGGTAACCGACCCGGTAGCAGGCGTAGCGCTCGATCGTGTCGCGTCCGAGATCGCCGAGTTCGGCCCACGCGTCGAGGAACCGGGGCGAACGGGCCGCGACGGCCGCGACTGCTGCCCGTCGGTCACCCTCGCCCGCGGCCAGGGCGGCCGCCAGTGCATCGGCGTCGCTGGCGGACGGCGCGGGGAGAACCGTGCTCGGCAAACCGTGTGACATGTGGATCGGCTGGTCGCTCACGACGGGCATCGTACCGAGCGGTCGGCGGCCTGTCGGACCTCCGCGGTCGGTCCGGGTGATCCCATTAGGGTGCGGCCGTGCTGGGTGTCGACCTCGACTTCGAACAGGCGAAGAACGTCGCGCTGCTCGCTGCGGTGGCATGCGTCGTCGGGGCTGTCCTGGCCATCTGGATCCTCCGGTCGATCGTGCAGAAGGTCCTCGTGGCTTTGTTGTTCCTCCTGCTCGGGTACGCCGCGTGGTCGCAGCGCGAGGCGTTGCAGGACTGTGCGTCGAAGGTCGAGGCGAGCATCGAGATCGTCACCTCGGAACTCGCTCCCGACACGACCACCCCGACGGGCGCCCCCACCGACGTGGCGACCGATGTCGCACAACTCGACACGTCGTGCACGTTCTTCGGGATCGACGTCCCGATCCCGTGACGTCACCGCCGGGCGCCGACGTCGGCGTCGAGCGCTCGACGCTCGCCACCATCACCGGCGCGAAGGCCGTGGCGAACACCGCGCTGCGATGGATACCGCCGTTCCTGCCGACGCTGGAGGTCGCGTTCGGTGCCACCACCACCCAGCTGACCACGATCCTCGGCGCGAGCGAGTTCGCCGGCATGTCGACGTTGGCGGTCGGTGATCATCTCGACCGCGGCCGCGAGCGGGCCGTGATGGTCACCTCGCTCGGCCTGGTGACGCTGTCGTCGCTCATCGCGCTCGCCGGATCGATCGTGTCGTTCGCGGTGGCCTTCGTGCTCCTCGTGCTCGGTGTCGCCAACTACACGGTGGCCGGTCACGCCTGGATCAGCCACCGGGTCGGCTACCAATGGCGGGCGCGGTCGATCGGCATCTTCGAGATCTCGTGGGCATTGGCGATGCTGCTCGGCGCCCCGATCGTCGCCGTGCTGATCAACCGGTTCGGCTGGCGCGGCCCGTTCGTGGCGCTCGCCGCCGGTTCGCTCGTCGCCGCCTTCGTCGTCGCCCTCGTGCTGCCCTCGTCGCCGCCCCGGGACCCTGCCACCCTCACCGTCGGCGAGCTCCATCCCGACGGCGCCCTGAGCGATCTCCGACGCCGGCCGGCGATGACCGGTCGGGCCTGGCTCGTCGTCGGCGGGTCGGCACTCCTCACGCTCGCCGGGATCTCGGTGTTCGTCGTCTCCGGAAGCTGGCTCAGCGATTCCTTCGACGTGTCGACCAGTGGGATCGGTGTGGTGGCGATGGGATTCGGCGCCGCCGAACTCACGGCGAGCACGAGCATCGCCGCGTTCGCCGACCGGCTCGGCAAGCTGCGCAGCACGCTCGCCGGGATCTGCACCCTGCTGATCGGCGTCGGCATCATGGCCATCGCCGGCGACCGGTTGGCCGTCGGCGTCGTCGGGCTCCTCGTGTTCCTCCTGGGCTTCGAGTACGGGTTCGTCACATCGTTGTCGCTGACCAGCGAAGCGATGCCGCACGCGCGCGGTGCGACGCTCGCCATCGGCAACGCCGTGGGCACGCTCGCCCGCGGCAGCGGGATCATCGTCAGCGGGCTGCTGTTCGGGACGTTCGGGATCACGGGGAGCCTGGCGTTGTCGGCGTGCGCGGCGACGGGATCGCTGGCGTGTTACCTGCTCAGTCGGCGCCAGTTCGATCCGGCGCACCGACGCGAGGACCCTCCGGGCGGCCGTTCCCGATGAACTCGGTCAGCGCCGCCGCCACGGCATCGGCGTGCGTGTTCGGACCGAAGTGGCCCGCCTCGGGGATCTCGGTGAGCAGGCAGCCGGGCAGCACCCTGGGAAGCGTCTCGAACGCCAGCCGATGGTGGTCGTGCGCGAGCTCGCCACACAGGGCGAGCACGGGCTGGGCGATGCGGTCACCCTCCCACGGCGCGTGGGCGCGGAGGTCGGCGAGTTCGCCCACCATCGCCGCACCTTCGGCCCGCCGTGCGGAGCGGGTCGACGGTGGAAGGCGCGCCCACTTGTCGTCGCCGACCAACCGGCGCATGAACGCCTCCGCCGCATCCGCCGGATCGGCCGCACCGAGCGCGGTCGAACCCGCCGTCCCCTCGGGCCACCATGGCAGCCACGACAGCGGGGTCTCGTAGATCGCGACGCGTTCGACGAGTTCCGGCCGTCGCTGCGCCAGGCCGAGCGCCACGTTGCCCCCGAGACTGTGGCCGAACGCGAGGGACACGCCGCCGCCGGTCGACTGATCGACGACCTCGGCGAGATCGTCGATGTGGGCATCGATCGTGAACGGCGGCCCGACGCCGGTCGAGCGTCCGTAGCCACGGCGGTCGTAGCGGATCACCCGAAAGCGATCCGACAAGCGGCGGCTGAGTCGGAGCAGGCCGGCCGAGCGGTCCATCGCGCCGTGGACGAGCACGATCGGCGGGGCGTCGAGCGGCCCGCTGGCCTCCGACCAGACCGTCACGACCGGAACATCACTCGACGTGCACGATCCGGAGCACGTCCGTGGCCGCACCGGCAACCGGCTCGACGCGCGCTGACGTTCCGGCGTCGCCGTCGGCGTTCTCCGGGCGGTGACGGCGTGCGGCCTGCGGTGCGCCGGCCAACACGAGCACCGTGTCGCCGTGCGCGATCAGCAGATGGTCGAGCGCGGTCTCGACGGCGAACCAGACCATCTCGTCAGTCGATGCGTACGTGTCGACCTGCAGGGGATCCACGCCCCAGATGAGCGCCATCGAGCGGACCATGGACGGGTCCGGCGACAAGCCGATCATGCGCGCTTCGGGGCGGAACCGGGCCATCGCTCGCGCCGTACGGCCGGACCGCGTGCAGCACAGGATGGCCGACGCGCCGGCGTCGGACGACGCCTGCCAGGCGGCGTGCGTGGCCGCACCGGTGATCCGGTCGATGGCCGACATCGCCGCGTGATCGTCGCGCCGTTGCTCACGGCCGAGTCGTGACGCCCACTGGCGATAGCTCGCCTCGGTCTCGGCGCGCTCGGCCACGCGCCCCATCGTGAGTACGACCCCGACCGGGTCGCGCCCGATCGCCGTCTCCCCGGACAACATCACCGCGTCCGTTCCGTCGAATACGGCGTTGGCCACATCGCTGACCTCGGCCCGCGTCGGCGAGGGCGCCGAGATCATCGACTCGAGCATCTGGGTCGCGGTGATCACGGGAACGCCCAACTCGACGCAGTGCCGCACGACGCGCTTCTGCAGGTGGGGCACGTCCTCGATCGGGCAGTCGATGCCGAGGTCGCCGCGGGCCACCATCACGGCATCGGACGCGGCGACGACCTCGGCGAGGTTCGTGATCGCCGTGTGCGTCTCGATCTTGGCCACGAGCTGCGCCCGCGTGCCGACGACCTCGCGCACCTCGTCGACATCGCTGCCCTTGCGGACGAACGACACGGCGATGAACTCGACGCCCGCCTCCGCCATCTGTTCGGCGAGCTCCAGATCCTCCGTCGTCGGCGTGGTGAGGCGGAGCGTCTCCGACGACAGGTGCACCCCGGGTTGACCGTTGGCGTGTCCACCGGTTTCGATCCGCGCCCGCGCCGCGTGCTCGTCGATGTCGACCACGGTCATCGAGATCGCTCCGTCACCGAGTTGCACGCGGCTGCCGACCGACAGATCGTGGAGCAGCGTCTCGTACGGGATCTGGATCAGCCCGGCGTCGCTCGGGCCGTCACCGGGGCGGAGCAGGAGCAGGCTGCCGCCCACGAGTTCCACCCCGCCGTCCGGAAAATGGCCCGTTCGGATCTTCGGGCCCGGCAGGTCGGCGAGGACCGCCACCGCCCGGCCGGCCTCGGCCGCCACCGTGCGCACTCGCGCCAGCCGGCCGAGGTGTTCCTCGACCGCGCCGTGGCTGAGGTTGAGTCGGATGACGTCGACGCCGGCGTCGATCAGCCCCCGGAGGACATCGGGGCCGTCGCAAGCCGGCCCGAGCGTGGCCACGATCTTCGTGCGCCGGCTCATATCTGCTTGTCTATCCCACAGTGGAACTCTTGCTGGTCCGACATGCCCTGCCGATCAGGCGGGAGCTCGAGGAGGGCATCGCCGACCCCGAACTCTCCGAATCGGGACATCGCCAGGCTGCTCATCTCGCTCAGTATCTCGCATCCGAGCGCATCGATGCGGTGTACTCGAGCCCCCTGACCCGAGCGCAGGAGACCGCCCGCCCGGTCGCCGCTGGTCAGGGCCTCGACGTCCGGACCGAGCCGGGGCTCGCCGAGTGGGATCAGAACAGCCCGGAGTACATCCCCGTCGAGGAGCTGAAGGCGGCGAACGACCCCCGTTGGCAGGCGTTGGTCAACGGGGAGTGGGACTCCGACGAGGACGAGGCGACGTTCCGCCACCGCACCATCGAGGCGATCGAGTCGATCATCGTCCGTCATCCGGGCGAGCGCGTCGTCGCCGCCTGTCACGGAGGAGTGATCAACCTGTATCTCGGCCACATTCTCGGCCTGCCAGCGGGCACCCGCGGGTTCTTCTATCCCAACTACACGTCGATCAACCGGGTCGCCGGTGCATCGAGCGGTGAACGTTCGATCGTGACGATCAACGAGACGAGCCATCTGCGGGGCACCGGCCTGCCGATGGGCCTGTTCCAGCAGGCGTCGCAGTGAGCGACCACCCGCTCGCCGGTCTCGCCGTCGGCGACCTGATCGACTTCCTCGACGCGTCCCCGTCGCCGTGGCACGCCGTCGAGTCGACGATCGCTCGGCTGCCCGGGTTCGTCCGCGTCGACGAGGCCGACGACTGGACCGACCTGCCCAAGGCGGGCTACGTAGTGCGTGACGCGGCGCTGATCGCCTGGCGCCTCCCCGACGGACCGATCGATGGCGCCCTGCCGCTGCGCATCGTCGGCGGCCACACGGACTCCCCGTGCCTGCGCGTGAAACCGCGCCCCGACAGCGGAATCCTCGGGTGGAAGCAACTGGGCGTCGAGGTCTACGGCGGGATCCTCAACAACTCGTGGCTCGACCGTGACCTCGGCATCGCCGGTCGCTTGATGGCCGCCGACGGATCGAACGTTCTCGTCAACGTGTCCGAAGCGGTGGCCCGTGTCCCGCAGCTCGCGGTGCACCTCGACCGCGAGGTCAACGCCAACGGTCTCGTGCTCGACGCGCAACAGCACCTCAGCCCGGTGTGGGGCGTCGGCTCGCCGGGGATCGGTGAGTTCGCAGCCTGGATCGGCGAGCGCGCCGGGCTCGCCGAGGCACCGACCTGGTGGGAGCTGTCGCTGTACGACGTCCAGGGCGCGTCGCTGCTCGGCGCCGATCGGTCGTTGCTCGCGTCCGGGCGCCTCGACAACCAGGTGTCGTGCTGGGCGGCCGCGAACAGCCTGGTCGCCAGCTCCCCCACCGAGCACATCGCCATGATCGTGCTCAACGATCACGAGGAGGTCGGCTCGTCGAGCCGCACCGGCGCCGCCGGCCCGTTCCTCGACCACGTGATCGAACGGATCGTCGAGGCGCTCGGTGGCACCACCGCCGATCGACTGCGGGCGTTGTCGCAGTCGGCGTGCGTGTCGTCCGACAATGCCCACGCCGTGCATCCCAACTACCCGGAGCGTCACGAGCCGGGCCATCGCCCGCTCGCCAACCACGGCCCGGCGATCAAGGTCAACTCGAATCAGCGATACGCCACGTCCGCCGCTACGGCGGTGCTGTTCGAGCAGGCGTGCGAACGCGCCGGGGTCCCGTGGCAGGTGTTCGTGTCGCGCAACAACATGCCGTGCGGTTCGACGATCGGTCCGATCACCTCCACCCGGCTCGGGATCGCCACCGTCGACGTCGGTGTGCCGCAACTGTCGATGCACTCCGCCCGTGAACTCTGCGGCGCCGACGACCCCGTCCACCTCGCCAACGCCCTCACCCACTTCCTCACCTGACCGGCCGCGCGCCCCGCCCGCCCGTTGCGATGAGCGAAGCGACCGAGGGTTGGGCGCCTCGCTCATCGCCCGCCGGAACCCGTCCGTTGCGGTGAGCCAACGGACCGAGGGGTGGACCGTTCGCTCATCGCGAGGTGTTCTGCGCGTGTCAACCCGCCTGGTCGAAGGGGCGAGCGCGCGATGACTCGAGCAGCCGGTACCGATCGAGGAGCGTGGCGATGGTTCGATCGAACGCGTTGGCGTACTGTTCTGCGCTGATTCGGCTGACAAGCCATCCGAGCGCCGAGGCCGCATCGTCACGGCGGCGGTCCGCGTCGCGACCGGCGGTCTCATCGTGTGTGGGATGCACGTCGATCTCGATGGCCCAACACAGGCGCGGTACGGCGAGATCGAACCTGGCCCGACCGTACGGCGGGAGGTCGATCTGGTACTGGCGGACGAGCCCGCGGACGCCCGCCCGCTCCAGTGCGTCGCCGACGCGTACCTCCGGATGTGACTCGGCGGGACCACCCACCAGCCGGCCCTCCACCAGCCGAGCGAAGGTCGATGCCCAGGGCCGGCGGGGCGACAGCCACTCGCTCGCCACGTCGAGCATGTCCTGGGCCGAATACCCGCCGTCGTGCATGGCCTGTTCGATCACCGATCGAAGGTCATTCGGAGCCAAGTGCCGGGCGAGATCGAAGGCGGTACGCGCGCGGGTCGTGACGCGGATGCCGTCTGCCCTCGCGATGACATCCGTTTCCCGGATCGCTGCTGTTCGGTACGTCACGATCGACGGTGCGATCGCCGGTTGGCTGACCGGCGGGCCGATGACATGGAGGCGACGGTCGCGTGGAATTCGCCGGAACCCCCACAATCGACCAGCCGTGGGTCTAGCGACGATCACCGCTGGTCGCGCCACGCAGACCGCTGCGCAACGCCCGAGCTCATCGAGCTCCACGCTCGGCGTTCGATACGCGCCGCGCAGCACGCTGACCAGCGAGCCGTCGCCCTCGAGTCGCCTGATCTGTCGCGGGCTGAGCCCAGCAGCGATCAGTTGCTCCACACCTGCGACACCGTGCTGGATCGCGAAGAGGCGGTGCGCCTCCGGCGTCAGTCGCGCCATCGTGTTCTCCTTCCGGACTTCTCGGTCACGAAGGGAGTGGGCGACGAGTTACCGCAACGGGAAATGCGGACGCGACCGCAACCCTTCCGGTGAGCGAACGGACCGAGGGATGGACGCTTCGCTCATCGCTTGGACGATGGCGCCCGTTGCGAT
>Ga0164308_10002217_pt1 | contig 10323 bp, 8 predicted proteins | sample Whisoiple_246_MG_FD_109983 | JGI IMG/M metagenome (GOLD analysis project Ga0164308, IMG submission 109983) | Soil microbial communities amended with fresh organic matter from upstate New York, USA - Whitman soil sample_246_MG | ecosystem: Environmental > Terrestrial > Soil > Unclassified >... | reverse complement strand
GCGATACCCGCTGCGCCTCTCCACCGGAGAGCACCTTCGGCCAGACATCACTGCGGTGGGTCATCGAGACCTCGGCCAGCGCCGCCTCTGCACGGCTCCGATCCGGCTTGCCGGGCAGGCCGAGAACGACGTTGCGCCACACCTTCTTCCACGGCATCAACCGTGGCGCCTGGAACGAAACGGCCCGCGCGTCAGCGACGACGACGCTTCCGGTGATGTCGCGGTCCAGGTCGGCCAGTATCCGCAGCAGCGTGCTCTTTCCGCAGCCGCTGGCGCCCAGCAGCACCACGAACTCGCCCGGTTCGATGTCCAGGTCGAGATGGGAGATGACGGTGTGGTCGCCGAAGGACTTGTTCAGGTCGCGGACCCGGACCGCACCGACGTGCGCATCGGGATCTGCCACACCGAGGGGCTTCAGGTCCCGGTGAATGTCGGTCGCCATGCCAGCAAACCCCTTTCTAGCAGTCGGACGATGATGTCGGCCAGCAGCCCCAGCAATGCGTAGAGCACCAGACACAGCACGATGGTGTCGGTCTGGAAGAACTCCCGCGCCTCGTTGATCAGGTAGCCGATGCCGGTCGTTGCGTTGATGGTCTCGGCGAACACCAGGATCAGCCAGGACACGCCGATGGAGTACCGCAGACCGACCAGTCCGCTGGGAACGGCCGCTGGGAGCACCACATGGCGAACGAGACCGAACCTGCTGAGCCCCAGCGTTCTCCCCGCCTCGATCAGTGCCGGATCGGTGCCGCGGATGCCGGCGAACAGGTTGAGGTAGAGCGGGAAGAATACGCCCAGCGCGATCAGGATCAGTTTGGGTTGGTCGCCGATGCCGAACCAGATGATCAGCAACGGGATGAGACCGACAACCGGGACGGTGCGCAACATCTGGATCGGAGCATCGAGGATGTCCTCGCCCACCTTGAACAATCCGGTGATCAGCGCGGCGGTCACGGCGGCGAGGACGCCGAAGACGAGGCCAAGACCGACCCGGGATGCCGAGGCGCCGATCGCCTCCTGGAGTTCGCCGGACCGCAGGAGCTCACCCGCCGTGGTGACGACCTGCTGCGGAGAGGCCAGGGTGTGTGCCGACAACCAGCCCACCGAACTCGCGACGTACCAGGCGAGAAGCAGCAGCACCGGGGTGATCGACTTGATCAGCCACCGTGGAACAGAGCGGTGACTGCGTGACTTCCTCGAGCCCGGTACTCCGGTGATGACCGTGGTGGGCACCGTTCGGTGCTGCGAGGTTCGAACCGGCGCAATGGCATCAGCCGACAACGGACTCGCCCTCGATCTTTGTCAGATCGGCATCGAGGGTATCTGTCCAGTAGTCGCCGATGTTGAACCCGGACTGCAGAATGCCTGCCTCGACGAAGGTGTCGAGCACGTCCTGCTGTGAGGAGATCGCCGCGGGCGACGTGGGCACGAACTTGCTGGGCCGTTGCGTCTCCCCGTCGACGAAGGTCTTCAACGCCTGTTCGACCGGCTGTTTGGTCTCCGCGGCGGTGACCGCGGCCCATGCGTCGGGGTTCGCTCGCGCCCAGTTGAAGCCCTGCTGGAGCCTGGAGAAGTAGTCGACGATCGCCGCCTTCTGCGCCGGATCGGCGATCGTATCCGGCAGTGTGACGTAGACGAAGTTGCCGGACAGGATGTCCTTGGCATCGACGACGGTGACCGCGCCGTTGGCGTGCGCGGCGATGATCGCGTTGCCGTACGACGCCAGCGCGTCGACCTGCTGGGCCAGCAGAGCGGCCAGCCCGTCACTGGTCGACAACGGCACCGCCTCGATGTCACTCCAGGTCAGACCTGCCTGCTTGAGCGCCTTCAGGAGGAAGTAGTGCGCCGTGGTGTTCTGCACGTAGGCGACCTTCTTGCCCTTCAGGCCTGCCACATCGGTGATGGTGCTGCCTTCCGGAACCACCACCTCCTGGGTGAGGGTGCTGCCCTCCCGGACGGCGACGATGTTCAGGGAGCCGGGGCCACCGGACTGGGCAGCGAAGATGGGTGGGATCTCGCTGGCACTGGCCAGGTCGATGGCGTCCGCGCCGAGGGCCTCGAGTTGCAGGTTCCCGCCTTGGAAGAGGCTGAACTCCGTCGCGTACGGGGTGTCTGCGACGCCGGCGTTCTCCAACAGCAGCTGCTGTTGTTTCCAGCCTGTCTCGCCGATCCGCAGGGTGACCCCGGAGAGGTCGACGCCGCCGGCGGCGGCCGGTGAAACTGCTGCGCTGCTGCTGGGTGCTGCCGCGTCCGAGCTGCCGCACGCGGTCAGGACAAGAGCAAGCCCGAGGGCGGTCGCAGTGACGGTGACGAGGCGCCGCTGAAGCGGGCGTCTGGTCATCGGAGGCCTTTCTGATGGGTCGAGTGAGGTGCGAGACGGTTCGACATGCGATGGCGGATAGGAGCTTTCGACAGGGAGTACGCGGATCTCGTTCGAGGAGCGGTGTCAGCGGACATCGGCTGCCGCGGCCGCAAGGCGGTCGACGGCCGGCAGCAGGTGTTCGAGCGGAGCGGACGAGTAGGCCAGCCGCAGGCGCCTGTCCCAGCTCGAGCCGCCGGTCGCCGCGAAGTTGCGGCCGGCGGTCAGCAGCAGGCCGCGTTGGCCGGCCGCCCGGATCAGAACGGCGGGATCGATGGTGGGGTCGGTGATCTCGGCCCACAGGAAGAAGCCGCCCGACGGGTCCTCGAAGGCGAGCACATCGCCGAGCTGGGCGCGCAACGCATCGCCGAGCACCCGGGCGCGGTGCGCGTAATTGGTCCGGCCCGACTCGATGAGCCGGTCGAACCATCCCGGTCTGATCAGCAGGTCCGTGATCAATCGTTGGCCGAGGATCGAGGAGTGGAAGTCGGATCGACGCCGCAGGTTCTCCAGGTGGGGAACCAGCCAGGACGGTGCGACGATCCAGCCGAGCCGGAGCCCCGGACCGAGGGTCTTGGTGAAGGTGCCGACGCGCACCACCTGATCGGAGTCGGTACTGAAATCCCGCACCGGCGCGGCATCGAAACCGTATTCCCGGTAGGGGTTGTCGGACACGATGACGAATCCGTACCGCTCGGCGAGTTCGACCAGCCGGTCCCGCTGCGCCGCGGGCAGCACGCCGCCCGAGGGATTGTGGAAGTCGGGCACCGTGTACAGCACCTTGATCCGTTGACCCGACGCCAGCCGTCTGCTCACCGCGTCGACGTCCAGTCCGTGGGCGCCGACGGGGACCGGCAGCACCCGCGCCGAGTGCAGTTCGCCGATCCGCACGGTGTCGGGGAAGACCGGATCGTCGACCGCGACGGATTCCCCCGGCTCGAGGAGCGCGGCGAACGCCAACGAAACACCGTGCAGCCCACCGTTGGTGACCAACACCCGGTCGGCGCTCACGCCTTCACGGCGGGCGATCCACTCCCGCAGCGCCGGGAGCCCGGAATGCGGGCCGTAGCCCAGTGCCTCCGGGCCGGCGATCGGATCGGTCAGCAACGATGCGGCAGCCTGTGCGTAGTCGTCGAGCGGGAGTGCATCGGCGGCGGGTGCGCCGCTCACCAGGCGGATGACCTGGGAGTCGAATCCGTTGGTGGGAATCGCATAGGGCGCAGCCCGGGACAGGGCGGCGACGTGGGTGGACAGCAGGGACTCTGCAGCGAACGGGGCAACGGCGGTCGCCGTCATGGGGGCTCCAGGATCAACCGTGGGGGTGCGTGGCAACGACAGCCGTCATGCCGGCGGGACGGGAGAATCCGCCGTCGGCAAGGGCTTTCGTGAAGGGGTCAACAAGAACCGGACATGACGTCCGGTGAAGGTGCAGCGGGCAGGCGGCCCCGGGTGGGGCGGGCTGCGATCAGGCCACGCAACAGAGCGCGCTGGACACCCGTTGGAGGTCGACCTCGCGCCGGCAAACGGCAGGGGCCGCCCACAGCGGAGTTCTCGTCTCGGTGAAGGTCACCGCCGTCGTGATTCTCATGCCCTGCCCTCGTCCTGGTCTCTCAGGCTCGTGGCGAGCCCGCGCTTGCGAATCCCCACTGCGATGAGGTGCGGGGATCTGCCGGGTCTTCATCCGGAGCACCCCGCCGCGGTGGGAGGGTTGCCGTCCAGCAAGCCGGAGCTGAGCGCTGGAACTCATGACCTGAGCTGAACCTAGATCACTCGATCACCGTCGGTCAACATTTCACGACAAACGGCTGCGTGACCGCTGCCACAACGGCGTCCCACAAACCCGACGGTGCAACTATTCCGGACTTCGGATCAGTCGCGATCGCCGCGCAGCTGATAACTCTGCGCCGACTCGATCGGCCGTACCTGACCGATGAACGGTTCGTCCCCGCGAAGCCGGTCGAGGTCACCGGGGGAGAGCGCGCGATCGGCTCGGCGCCGGGGAAGCGGATGACGCGGCTCGCGGTCGCCCGACAGGTCGCCACCGCCGTCGTGCCGCAGGTTGATCACCACCGTGTCACCGCGGAACCGTGCGGATCCGCCGACCGGATCCTGCTCGGCGACGGTCCACCGCGCCGAGTCCAGCAACACCTCGGTCGGCAGTGTGGGTTCGGCGACAACCAGGGAGAAGCCGACTTCGAGGGCGCGCTGCTGGGCAGCCCGCAGAATCGTTCCGGTCAGATCGGGGATGACGATCCGGGCGGGGACCCGTGGAATCCGTGCTGCTGCGCGTCCTCGGGCCATGGCTGCCTCCCAGCATCACGTTCATCCGTGGGATCAACGTTAGCGCCGCCGACGCCCTTGCAGAAGAGCGTTCGCGCTCGGTGAACCCTTCCGCGATTCCGACCGGGCGGTCAGACGGCGAGGGTGATCGGCGTGCCCTCAGGGACCCCGTACCGATCGGTGATCTTGTTCAGTTCCATCTGGTAATACAGCGGTGTCAACCCGAACAGGAACAGCAGCAGGAAACCGATCCAAGGATTGGCCGTGGGCGCCAGCCCGGCGGCTCGCTGCGCGGTGGCGATCCGATTGCCGGTGTTGAAGTACGACACGAAGGGCGGGACGATGATGATCCAGCCGAACAGAATGGTCAGCAGCGATCCACCGGGATTGATCGGCTGCCGGGAGTCGAAGCGCAGCATCTCTTCGTGGATCTTGTAGTACCAGACGAAGTGGTAGATGCCCAGCGTGATGATCGGGAAGACGATCCACACCAGGACCGGATTCCGCCGCTTCATCTGGGCGGGACTTCCGGCCGAATAGACCGGCGGTGGAAGATTCGTTGATCCAGAGGTCATTCTCGCTCCTGCGCTGGTCGTTTGTTCGCCCCGCGAATTCTAGATGGTTTGTCCGGAATGCTGCCGAGTGAACGTAATGCGCCGTTCGGATCGGACCCGGGCTTCGGCGAACTCGTCACCCATCCGGTGCGGGCAATGCCCGGACTGGCCGGGCACCCGCCCTACGATCAGGCTGCGGACTGACAGTCCCACCGGTCGGGTGGGACCCGCAGGGTGAAGGTCGGTGTCGTGCTCGGGTTCGCGCAGCGGTTCGTCGCATCGTCCTGGGCGCCGTGGGTCCTGCTCGCCGTCACCGGTGTGCTGCACGTGCTGGCGACGTTGGCCGGCGGTGACCCGTTCCTGATGGTCGACCTCGCGGTCTACGTCGACGGCGCCCGACACCTGACCGACGGCACGCTGTACGACTTCTTCTCCGAGCCGCTGCACCTGCCGTTCACCTACCCCACCTTTTCGGCGATCATCTTCACCCCGATGACCTGGTTGCCGTGGACGGTGCTGCGGGTGTTGTGGCAACTGGCCTCGTTCGGCGCGATCGGTCTGATGGCGTATGCGACGCTGCGGTTGCTCGGCCGCGCCGGACCGAAGGCCTCCCGGCCGATGGCCAACTTGCGGGGCATCGTCGTCACCATCACCGCCCTTGGTCTCTGGCTGGAACCGGTCCGCACCACCTTCAACTACGGCCAGATCAACCTGTTCCTGTGTGCGCTGCTGCTGGCCGGTGCGATCGCCGGCAAGGAATGGATGTCCGGCGCATCGGTCGGTATCGCGGCGGGGGTGAAACTGACCCCGGCCATCACCGGGCTGTACTACCTGCTGCAGAAGCGCTGGTCCGCGGTGATCTGGTCGGTGGTGTTCTTCGCCGTCACGGTGGCCGTCGGCGCTGCGCTGCTGCCGAGCGAGACCTGGCGGTTCTTCACCAAACTGATGCTCGATCCCGCGCGGACCGGGCCGGTCTGGTCGGCAATCAACCAGTCCCTGCGTGGCGCGCTGGCCCGGCTCCTCGGTGCGGATCTGACCTCCGTCTGGTTCGTCTTCGCGGCCGCTGCCGCCGTCCTCGGGGTCTGGACCTGCTGGGTTTGCCTGCGGGCCGGGGATCGGGCAGCCGCCTTCCTCGCGGTGCAGTTCACCGGGCTGCTGATCTCGCCCATTTCCTGGTCGCACCACTGGGTGTGGGTGTTGCCGCTGCTGCTCTGGTGCCTGTTCGGGCCGCGCCAACGCCTGACGTCGGTCCGGGTGCTGGCCTGGGCCTGGGTGATCGGCACCTGCAGTTACATCGTGAGCATCCTGATCGCGCAGCAGTACATCGATCAGGGCCCCTCCCGGCCGTTCTGGCAGGCCGGGCTCGGCGCGATCTACCCGGTGCTGGGAATCGCCACCCTGGTCCTGCTGGTGGTGGTCTCCCGGCGGATCCGCCCCGACCGGCCGGCCGGCGCCGTCGACGGAGCCTCGGCCACGGACCCGGGTCTGCCCGCGGCGTCGTAGACTGCACGACGACACGGGAGTCCGGTGCGCCGGGCTGAGAGCGGGACACGAAGTCCTGGACCGTCGAACCTGATCCGGATCATGCCGGCGCAGGAACGTCCTCTCCACATCACCACCCGTGCCTGACTCCGCGCGAGCGGGAGAGGCACCGATCATGGTCAAGAACGACAGGTCCCACAGAGCAGGTCTCGCGCTGGCACTGGCCGGCGCGGCCGTGCTGGCGCTGGCCGGCTGCGGCTCATCGGGCAGCGGCGCGGCGGCCACCACCCAGGCCGAGCAGACAACGGCCACCTCCGGTACAGATTCGGTGACGCCGTCCGGTGCCGCCGGCGGCGAGGTCACCCTGGTCACCCACGACTCGTTCGTCGTGGACGAAAAACTGCTCGCTGATTTCGAGGCCGAGTCCGGCCTCACGGTCACCGTGCTGGCCCAGGGCGATGCCGGCGCCATGGTGAATCAACTGCTGCTCACCGGCAGCAATCCGCTGGGCGACGCGGTGTTCGGGATCGACAACACCTTCGCCTCGCGCGCCCTGGACGCCGGAGTGCTTGCCCCGTACACCTCACCGGAGGCGGGCAACGGGGCGGACGCCTTCGGCATCGGCGACGACCGGTTGACCGCCGTCGACTACGGGGACGTCTGCGTCAACGTCGATCACGCCTATTTCGCCGGGAAAGGGCTGGCCGAACCGGCGACCTTCGAGGACCTGGCCAAGCCGGAATACAAGGACCTGCTGGTCACTCCGTCACCGGCGACGTCCTCACCGGGTCTGGCGTTCCTGCTGGGCACGATCGCCCATTTCGGACCGGACGGTTGGCAGAACTACTGGACCCAGCTGAAGGACAACGGTGTCGAGATCACCGGCGGCTGGACCGATGCCTACACCGTCGACTTCTCCGGTTCCTCCGGCAAGGGATCCAGGCCGCTCGTGCTGTCCTACGCCTCCTCGCCACCGTCCGAGGTGACCGATCCGACACAGCCGGCACCGACCGGAGCGCTGTTGGACACCTGCTTCCGGCAGGTCGAGTACGCGGGCGTACTGGCGGGCGCGAAGAACCCGGCCGGCGCGCAGCAGGTCGTCGATTTCCTGTTGTCGCCGGAGTTCCAGGCATCGGTCCCGGACGCCATGTACGTCTACCCGGTTCGGCAGGCGACGCCGCTGCCCGCCTCCTGGGAGCAGTTCGCGCCGGTGGCCGCTGCGCCCGCGGAACTGGATCCCGCCGACATCGCGGCCAACCGCGATGCCTGGATCTCCCAGTGGTCGGACCTGTTGGAAGGCTGAGGTTTCCGTCATGACGGCCAGCACGACGACCCGGCGGTCCGCACCGCCGCTCGTCGTCGACCCGCCACCGCTGGAACCGGCGGCCGCGGGTGGTCTGGACCGGCGACTGCGCCGGTTCGCCGGAATCGCCGGCTGGGTGCTGATCGCCGGCATCCCGGTGACGATGTTTGCGGCGTTCTTCTTCTACCCCGTCGGCTCGTTGCTCGGGCGGGGCCTTGCGCCGGGCGGCACGCTGGATCTGTCCGGGCTCGCCGAGGTGGCGGCCAAGCCGCGAGTGCAGCGGATTGCGTTGTTCACCGTGTGGCAGGCGGCGGCGTCGGCGGCGCTGTCGGTGGCGCTGGGTCTACCGGGTGCGTACCTGTTGTACCGCTGCCGTTTTCGGGGACGCACGGCGGTTCGGGCGCTGGTCACGGTGCCGTTCGTGCTGCCGTCGATCGTGGTGGCGCTGGCGTTCCGGACGCTGTTCGCGGCCGATGGCCCGCTCGGTGCATGGGGATGGGACGGCTCGGTGGCCGCCATCCTGGCCGCGCACGTCTTCCTCAACTACGCGGTGGTGGTGCGAACGGTGGGGGCCAGCTGGGCGCACCTTGATTCCCGGCCGGCCGAGGCCGCGAGCAGCTTGGGCGCGGGGCCGATCAGGGTGCTGTTCACCATCACCCTGCGCTCCCTGCTGCCGGCGATCGCGGCCGCCTTCGTGATGGTGTTCCTGTTCTGCGCCACCAGTTTCGGCATCATGTTGATCATGGGCGGCTCCAGGTACGGGACGCTGGAGACCGAGATCTTCCGGCAGACCGCGCAGATCGGCGATCTGCGGGCCGCCGCCGTGTTGTCGATCCTGCAGCTGATCCTGGTGGTCGCCGTGCTGGTGGTCGCCGCCGCCGTCCGTCGCCGCGGCGAAGCCACCCTGCGACTGCGCGCCTCGGTCGACCTGACCCACCCGGTGCGTTGGTCGGACTGGCCGGCGGTGTTCGTCACCGCGGCGGTCGGCGTGCTGCTGGCGGCGCCGCTAGTGGTGCTGGTCGTCCGGTCCCTGCAGACCCCCACCGGCTGGGGGCTGGGCAATTACCGCGCGCTGTCGGGGACCGGCGAGAGCAATGTGCTGGTGACCCCGGTGACCGATGCTCTCGGCTATTCCTTGCGCGCGGCGCTGCTCGCCGCGGCGTTGTCCGTGCTGATCGGGGTGCTGCTGTCGGTCGTCCTCGCCCGACGCCCTGCCCATCGGGCAGCACGCCGGGCCGTCGGCGGACTTGACGCCATGGTGATGCTGCCGCTCGGCGTCAGTGCGGTGACGGTCGGCTTCGGATTCCTGATCGCGCTGGATTCACCACCTCTCGATCTGCGGTCGTCGCCACTGCTGATCCCGATCGCGCAGGCGATGGTGACGATCCCGCTGGTGGTGCGGATGGTGCTGCCGGTGCTGCGCGCGGCCGACAACCGGTTGCGGCAGGCCGCCGCCGTGCTGGGCGCAGGGCCGATCCGGGTCTGGTGGTCGGTGGATCTGCCGATCATGTCCAGGGCACTGGCCGGCGCCGCCGCGTTCGCCTTCGCCGTCGCGCTGGGCGAGTTCGGCGCAACCTCCTTCATCGCCCGGCCGGAGACCCCGACCCTGCCGGTGGTGATCGGTCGGTTGATCGCCCGGCCGGGGTCGGTGAACGCGGGGATGGCGCTGGCCGCCGCCGTCATCCTCGCGGTGCTCTGCGCGCTGTCGGTGTTCCTGGTCGATTTCGCCACCGGCGGGCGGCGCGGCGAGCCGGGTGTAGGCGGGTTCTGAGATGCTCGAGATCCGTGATGCAGGAATCACTTTTGCCGCCGACAAGCGAGAGACCGTTGCGGTGCGGAATGTCGATCTTGACGTTCCGGACCGGTCCGTGCTGGCGCTGCTCGGACCGTCGGGCTGCGGGAAATCGACCTTGCTGCGCTCTATTGCCGGCTTGGAGCCGCTCACCACCGGCCGGATCAGCTGGGACGGAACGGATCTGGCAGGAATCAGCGTCCACCGACGAGGGTTCGGCCTGATGTTCCAGGACGGTGTGTTGTTTCCGCACCGGGACGTCGCGGGCAACATCGCCTACGGTCTGCGCCGCACCGGGCTGCCGCGCAGCGAGATCGACTCCAGGGTCGGTGATCTGCTGGAGCTCGTCGGGTTGCCCGGTTACGGCTCCCGACGCGTGTCGACCCTGTCCGGTGGCGAGGCCCAGCGGGTTGCCCTGGCGCGCGCGCTCGCCCCGCGCCCGCGGCTGTTGTTGTTGGACGAACCCCTTGCGGCACTGGATCGATCGCTGCGCGAGCGGTTGCTCGCCGACCTGGGTTCGGTGCTTCGCAGCACCGGCACGACGGCCGTTTTC
>Ga0164308_10002215_pt1 | contig 10325 bp, 6 predicted proteins | sample Whisoiple_246_MG_FD_109983 | JGI IMG/M metagenome (GOLD analysis project Ga0164308, IMG submission 109983) | Soil microbial communities amended with fresh organic matter from upstate New York, USA - Whitman soil sample_246_MG | ecosystem: Environmental > Terrestrial > Soil > Unclassified >... | reverse complement strand
GGCCCTGCACGGGATCGAGACCGGCCTGCCCGAGATCCTCGCCGACGAGACAAGCCGGTATGTCAAGCAGGGTCTGTCCGCGGCACCCCGGCCGAACGCGGGCTGACGAGGGCGTCCTGCTCAAGGTCCACGCGACGGGAGGTGAACGCGCTGGGCCTGGGCCCGCAAAGAAGATTTCACGCGTCCAAGAGCCCGGCGAAGCTCGCGCGCGGACCGGGACTGCCTGCGAGCCTGCCTCCCGCGATGCACGGAGCCGGCGGGCTTCCGGCACACCCGGGCGATGCCGTGCGCAGGGTGAGCCCGGCGAAGGACGTGTTCCGCCGCGCGGGCCGGCCCCCGGGAGGGACCGGATCCGCCGGGTCGAGCACACCGATCACCCCGGACCGCCGCCGTGGCGGTCCGGGGCGTCATGGCGCTTCCCTCAGGTGCGCGTCCACCGCTGGTTGCTGCCGCCCGAGCAGGAGTAGAGCTGGATGAGGGTGCCGTTCGTGGTGCTGCCCCCCACGGCGTCGAGACAGAGGCCGGACTGGACACCGACAATGGAACCGTCGGAGTTCAGGCGCCACTTCTGGTTGTCGCCACCCCAGCAGCTGTAGATCTGGACTTTGGTGCCGTTGCCGGTGCCGGCGGCGTCCAGGCACTTGTTGCCGTAGACCTTGAGTTCGCCGGTACCGCTGAGGGCCCACTGCTGGTTGGCGGCGTTGCCGCAGTCCCAGAGCTGGAGCTGGATACCGTCGGCGGTGCTGCTGTCGGGTACGTCGAGACAGCGCCCGGAACCGGCGCCCTTGATCTGTCCGGAGCCCTCGGGCGGTGTGGTGGAGCCTCCACCGTTGAGTGCGGCGAGGACGGTGGTGTAGGCGGCCTTCTTGCTGCCGTCACCGTTGAACAGCAGCGGCGTGTCCTGCGACCGCCAGGAGTCGGTGTCGCGCACACCCCAGACGGTGATGCCGAGGCAGCGCGGTACGGCGAGGCAGTCGTTGGTCACGTTGGCGTAGGTCGAGGCCGAGGCGCCCTGGATGTCGAGTTCGGTGACGGCCACGTCGACGCCGAGGGCGGCGAAGTTCTGCAGGGTGGTCCGGAAGTTGCTGTTGTAGGGGCTGCCGCTGTTGAAGTGCGCCTGGAACCCGACGCAGTCGATCGGCACGCCGCGCTGCTTGAAGTCCCGGACCATGGAGTACATGGCCTGGGTCTTGGCCCAGGTCCAGTTCTCGACGTTGTAGTCGTTGTAGCAGAGCTTGGCCGCGGGGTCGGCGGCGCGCGCGGCGCGGAAGGCGACCTCGATCCAGTCGTTGCCGCTCCGTTGCAGGTTGGAGTCCCGCCGTGCGCCCGAATTTCCGTCGGCGAAGGCCTCGTTCACGACGTCCCACTGAACGATCTTGCCCTTGTAGTGGGCCATCACGCCGTTGATGTGGTCGGTCATCGCCTGGCGCAGCGCGCTGCCGCTGAGGTTCTGCATCCAGCCGGGCTGCTGGGAGTGCCAGGCCAGGGTGTGGCCACGCACCTGCTTGCCGTTCTGCACCGCCCAGTTGTAGACGCGGTCGGCGGAGCTGAAATTGAACTGGCCCCGCTGCGGTTCGGTGGCGTCGATCTTCATCTCGTTCTCGGCCGTCACCATGTTGAACTCGCGGCCCGCGATCGTGGTGTACGCGGAGTCGCCCAGCTTGCCGGAGGCGATGGCGGTGCCGAAGTAGCGGCCGCTCTGCTTCGCCGCGGCGCCGAGCGTGCTCTCGGCGGCGTGGGCGGAGGGCGGCACGACCAGTGCGGCGACCACTCCGAGGCTGCCGACGAGCAGCGCTAAGAGAAGATCGTGGATCTTCCGCCGGATCGGCGCTTTGGGGACGGTGCAGGAACCCATCACTGTGCCTCCAGGATTGAGATCGGGAGAGGGCCGAGACGCAGGGAATGCGCCGCCCTTCCCCGGTGGACAGACAGACACCACAGGCCGGACCGGACGGAGTCAGCCGCCCAGGCCACCCCGGATGTCCGAAATCTCGAACCGCGGCCGGTTTCTCAGACAGGATGGTGGGCTTATTGACGGTGGATCGTCAATACAACTGCAGGAGTTTCTTTCAGTAACTCGAAATTTTCGACACCAGGAAAGCGGGCTGCGAGGCGGTCGGGCAACCCGGCCAACAGTCCGTCCAGGGCTTCCAACTGGGAACTCATCAGATCGGGACGTCGCCCAGGTCGAGCGCGGCAGCTCGTCACAACAGTGGGAGCGAGGCCTTTTGTGGGCAGATCGGCGCCAGGTCTTGACCGAACGGCCTCACATTCCTAGCTTGTGGCGTCACAGCATCCGAGGACTTTCCGAAACATTTCGAGACTGTCCCCTCCTCATGCGATCCGCTGCCCATGAGATCGCCCCGGCCCGCTACTGCCATAAGGAGCCTCCCTGATGTGGTTTCACCCCCCGTCCCGAGTTAGCCCGACGCGCTTACTCGCCCTGCTTGCGCCTTTGCTGCTCGTGGCCGCCTTCCTCGGGGCCCAGCCGGCCGCCGCGGCGCCCGTGGACCCCGGCACCTCGTACGTGCTGGTCAACCGCGGCAGCGGCAAAGCGCTGGACGTCTACAACATGGCGACCGATGACGGCGCCCGCATCACCCAGTGGACCAGGAACGACCAGACCCAGCAGCAGTGGCAGTTCGTCGACTCCGGGGACGGCTACTACCGCATCAAGTCACGGCACTCCGGCAAGGTCCTCGACGTCCACAACTGGTCCACCGCGAACGGCGGCTCGATCGTCCAGTGGACCGACCTGCTCAGCACCAACCAGCAGTGGCGGCTGGCCGACAGCTCGGACGGCTACGTCCGGTTCATTTCGCGCCACAGCGGCAAGGCCCTCGAAGTGCAGGGCGCTTCCACCGCCGACAACGCAAACATCGTCCAGTACGACGACTGGGGAGGCGCCAACCAGCAGTGGCAGCTGGTCAAGGCCGGCGGCGACAGCTCCGGCTCGTGCGATCTTCCGTCCGCCTACCGATGGACGTCGACGGGGGCGCTGGCGCAACCCAAGCAGGGTTGGGTCTCGCTCAAGGACTTCACCGTGGCCCCTTACAACGGCAGGCAGCTCGTCTATGCCACGACGCACGACACGGGGACGAGCTGGGGGTCGATGAACTTCGGGCTGTTCACCAACTGGTCGGAGATGGCCTCGGCCGGCCAGAACACGATGTCGGCCTCCACCGTCGCGCCCTCGCTCTTCTACTTCGCGCCCAAGAACATCTGGGTGCTCACCTACCAGTGGGGCGGAAGCGCGTTCTCCTACCGGACGTCGAGCGACCCCACCAACCCGAACGGCTGGTCGTCACCGCAGGTGCTCTTCTCCGGAAGCATTTCCGACTCCAAAACAGGGCCCATCGACCAGACGATCATCGGTGACGGGACGAACATGTACCTGTTCTTCGCCGGTGACAACGGCAAGATCTACCGGGCCTCCATGCCGATCGGGAACTTCCCGGGCAGCTTCGGCGCGACATCGACCGTGGTCATGAGCGATACGACGAACAACTTGTTCGAGGCCCCGCAGGTGTACAAACTCCAGGGTCAGAACCGCTACCTCATGATCGTCGAGGCGATCGGCTCGCAGGGCCGCTTCTTCCGCTCGTTCACAGCAACCAGCCTCAGCGGCTCGTGGATGCCTCAGGCCGCGACCGAGAGCAACCCCTTCGCCGGCAAGACCAACAGTGGCGCCACCTGGACCAATGACATCAGCCACGGCGAACTGCTCCGCACCAACGCCGATCAGACGATGACCGTCGATCCCTGCAATCTGCAGTTGCTCTACCAAGGGCGGAGCCCCAACTCCGGCGGTGACTACGGCCTTCTCCCCTACCGTCCGGGTCTGCTGACACTGCAGCGCTGACGGGACGTCACCAGTCCGGCTCCGATACGGAGACCGACGGGCGGGCACGGCGCAAAGCCGAGTCCGCCCGTCGGTGTCAGGCCACGGGGGCACCAAGCATCGCGGACGCCTGCTGCAACGGGTCGAGAACCTGACTGCGTGCCGGGGCCGGGGCTGAGCCGGGGCAGGTGAAGCCGAGCTGTCTCATGGCCCGCAGGACTTCCCCTGCGCTGAAGTCACGGCGATCCTGGCGCGTGATGACCTGGCCGACCTGTTTGACGGGGTAGGTGCGCCGACCGATGATGACGGACTCGCCGACAGCGTGCTCGGGCTTGACGCCTCTCATCGCTTCCAGGACACCGCTCCTGGTGAGGTCGAACGGGAAGCGGGCGATGACACAACGCATGATGCCTCACAGGGGAGAGAAAGGAGAGGAAGCTGTTCTGCCGCCGAGACGGCTCAGCGGGCCAAGGCCAGGACGCCCAAGGCACTGCCGTGCTCGTCGACCACAGGCAGGGCGTCAACCCGGCTGTGGCGCATCACGTGCCCGGCTTCGGCCATGGTGGTCACCGGCGAGGTGAACGGCCCGCGCTCCTCGAGGATGTCCCGCAGCTGAACCCTGTCCGAATACGACGAGCCGTCACGGGCTGCTGTGAGCTGAGCCCGGGCGACCAGTCCGGTACACAGGCCGCTGTCGTCACAGACAAGCAGATGCCCGGTACGGGCAGCGGCCATGACGGACAAGGCCACCTCGACGGTCATGTCGTCACAGACCTGCGGTCCAGCGGTGTCCATGAGGTCGGCCACCGTGCCGTGCACGGCGATGGAAGTCGTCGGGCGGGGGTGTGTCTGAACCAACGTCAAAAGGTGCCTCCTGCAGAGATGGGTCGGCTTCCTGATCACGAAATTCTCATGCGATCGCATCAAGGGCGGACTTCCACGGAACCACCAAGGAATTCCCCCACGCATTACATTACAGAGAACACAAGGAACGGACCTGCCGGGAACGTGAAAATGGTCTACGTGCCGTGAAGTCCGGTGCGGGACGACGGTGGCGGAAAATCGAGTCGCACGCCACGTGAAATCCGGATGTCGACCGGCTTCGACTCCGGAGATTCACGGCCCCTCGACGGGGTAAAGGGGACGCTCAGGGGAGAGCGGTGCGGGATACACCCGATAGCTGGGGCCCACACCCCACGGGGTGTGGGCCCCAGCTACGAAGTACGCGACAGCGTCAGGCCGGAACGATGTTCTCGGCCATCGGACCCTTCGGCCCCTGCGTGACGTCGAAAGTGACCTTCTGGCCTTCGAATAGCTCAGGAAGGCTCTGGGCTGCGATGTTCGAGAAATGGGCGAACACCTCAGCACCGTCACCGTCCTGCTCGATGAAGCCGAAACCCTTGGCTGCGTTGAACCACTTCACGGTACCTGATGACATAGCACGTCTCCTTCGGGGCAGTGCGCCGGGATCCCGATCGCAGGTATCCGGGTCGCCGCGATGATGCCCCAACCGGAAAAATGACCGGCAGTAAAAGCGCTTCCAGAGGCCGAGATTTCCGGCGAAGGCGCTTGAAGTTCGGGAACCACAACTGCAACTGAGATCGACAGTAGCACGAGGTCACGGATTCTGTACGGAAAATAATTCCTCTCTGTTGCTGGCCACAGAAACGCTCCCCCACGCGGCGCGTCGAACCCTCATCTCACGGCCACAGATATTGACTTGTCCTGAGCGGAGCGTTTCGGAAGAACAGTGCGGGTCACGGTCGGAGGGGCCGATGCTCCCGGTCCGGCCGTGCGGTCGGCGTCGGCCCCTCCGGGACGGAGGTGACTCCCGGGGCACGGCAGCCTCACCCTCGACCGGTGCATGCCCATGGGTGGCGTCGCAGTGGCGATTCACCGACGCGCCCGACGATCCGGGTGCCCAGGGAACGGCGGCAGGGCGTTCCGGCGTCGCGCCCTGCCGCCGTCACCGGCCCTTGCGGGGCCGGCCCGCCACCTGCACCCTTCCGTGCCGGTGGCGGTGTCCAACGGGTCACTCAGCTGGGGAGGACCCATTTCTGGTTGGCTCCGGTGCCGCACGTCCACAGATGGAGCCTGGTGCGGTCCGCCGAGGACACGCCCTCCGCGTCGAGACACTTTCCGGACTGCGGGTTCCGCAGCGTCCCGTCAGCCCCGGGTGCCCATGTCTGCGCCCCGGACCCGTTGCATCCGTAGAGCTGCACCTTGGTGCCGTTCGCCGTGCCACCACCGCTGACGTCCATGCACTTGCCCAGCGCCCGCAGTGTCCGGTCCGCGGCGACCGTCCACCTCTGCGCCGCCGTCCCGTTGCACGTGTACAACTGGATCTGTGTCCCGTCCGCCGACGCGGCCCCTGCCACATCCACGCACTTGCCGCCGATCCCTGTGACCGCGCCCTCCCGGGGGCCGGGGGAAACGCCCAGTTCCTTGATCCGGACGTTCCGGAAGGACACGTCGTCACCGTCTCCGTGGTTCTGAAGGCCGATGTGGCCCTGCTGGAGGCTGCGGGCGGGGTCGGTGTTGGTGAAGTCGTTGATCCGGTGGCCGTTGAGGAAAACCTGGAGGCGTTCGCCCTCGACCCGTAGCTCGTAGGTGTTCCACTCCCCCGGTGGGTTCAGGGCCGCGTCACGGGCGGGGAGGTCGGCGGACTTGAAGCCGTAGACGGAGCCGGTGGTGCGGTCGGGGGTGTCGGTGGCGTCGATCTGGATCTCGTAGCCGTGGTCGACGGCCGACCAGGGGTCCTCGGAGGCGGGGAAGCCCACGAAGACACCGGAGTTGTCGTCGCCGGCCTGGCGCCAGTCGAGTTTCAGGGAGTATGCCGAGTACTCCTTCGCCTGGTACCAGAGGAGACCGAGGCCGCCGCGCGAGGTCAGGGTGGCGTCGGATTCCGCGAACGAGCCCGGACCGGCCTGCTTCCAGCCGGTGGTGCCCGACGTCCCGTAGAGCGGGGTGTAGCCGGTCTCGGGCCTGCAGTCGGCCTCGGTCAGTTCGGCCGCCCAGCGGATGCCGCCGAGCAGATGGCGGCGGAAGGCCGGGTCACCGTACGACTCCTCGGTGTGGCCTCCGCCCGTGTAGAAGGCGCGCCCGCCGGCATAGTCCTTGCACCAGGCGATGGGGTGGTCGCCTCCCATGCTGCCGCCGCTGTAGCTGGTCTCGTCGAGCGAGGCCAGGACGTGGGCCGACGTACGGGGGTTGGTGCGGTAGTCGTACCACTCGTCGGTCCTCTGCCAGGCCGGACCGAGGTGGGCGGTGGCGTCGTGGGCCCGGTCCTCCACCTCGATGCGGGCGGGCTGGACGGCAGGGTGGGACTGGAACAGGGCGCCGGCCAGGCCGGCGTACCAGCTCCAGTCGTACTCGGTGTCGGCCGCCGCGTGCACGCCGACATAGCCGCCTCCCGCCGCCATGTATCCCTCGAAGGCGGTCTGCTGGGTGGGGTCGAGGACGTCGCCGGTGGTGGAGAGGAAGACGACGGCTTCGTAACCGGCGAGGTTCGAGGGGGTGAAGGCGGCGGGGTCCTCGGTCGCCGTGACGGTGAAGTTGTTCGCCGCGCCCAGCTCGCGCAGGGCGGTGACACCTTCGTCGATGGAGGAGTGGCGGAAGCCGGCGGTCCTGGAGAAGACCAGTACGTCGTACGCGGGATCGGCGGCGGTCTGCGCACCGGCGGACACCCGTGGTGCGAGGGCGGAGGGCTCCGACGCCGCGGCCGCGGCCGTCGCGGGCAGGGCGGCGACGCCGAGCAGGCCGCAGGCGGCCCAGCGGGCGAGGCGTACGAGAGGTCCGGCAGGTCGTCGGCTCATGGCAGGATCCACTTCTGGTTGGCGCCGGTCCCGCAGGTCCACAGGTGGAGCCTGGTGCGGTCCGCGGAGGAGACGCCCTCGGCGTCGAGGCACTTGCCGGACGCCGGGTTCTTCAGGGTCCCGTCGGCCTGCGGGGTCCACTTCTGGGCCCCGGAGCCGTTGCATCCGTAGAGCTGGATCTTGGTGCCGTCCGCCGTGCCGGCTCCGCTGACGTCCATGCACCTGCCGAGGGCCCGCAGGGTGTCGTCGGTGCCGACCGTCCACTTCTGGGCGGCCGTCCCGTTGCAGGTGTAGAGCTGGATCTGTGTCCCGTCCGCCGTGGCCCCTCCGGCCACGTCGACGCACTTGCCGCCGATACCGGTGACGGCTCCTTCGCGGGATGCGGCTCCGGACGTGGTGACGGTGAACTCGTCCACGTCGAAGAGTGCCCCGCTGCCGCCCTTGAATACGAGGTGGAGCGTGGTGGTGCCGGCCGGCCGGTCGGTCAGGTTCGCGGAGACGTCGCGGAACGTCTCCCAGCCGCCCGTGACCGGAACCGCCACGGATCCGAGCAGGGCTCCGGTGGGCGAGCCTGCGCGTACTTCGAGGGTGCCGCCGGCGCCCGCCGAGGAGACGCGGGCGGTCAGCGCGGTGGCGTTGTCGAGGGCGTAGGGCTTGAAGGAGATCCAGTCCCCGTTCTCGATGTTGCCCACGGTCCTGCCGCCCCGGGCCGCCGCGTGGCTGATGACGGACACCCCGGCGGAGCCTCCGTAGTGCTCGGCCTGGCGGTGGCTTGGCTGGCTGATGTGCTCGTCGTGCGTGGTCAGGGCGGGCTGTCCGTTCGCGCCCTTGTCGGTGTACTCGGCGTCCCAGACACCGAAGATGTTGGCGTTGGGATCGTGCTCCCCGTCGGCGATGGTCTGCACGGTGCCGGAGCATCCGGTGGCCGAGGTCTGCGGATGGCCGTGGCTGTCGTGGCCGATGATGAAGGTCACCTTGACCTTCGAGCAGTCGACGGTGCCGTCCTCCGGGTCGGTGACGGTCACCCGGAACGGCACCGCCGCACCCGGGTCGATGATCCTGCCGTCGAGGGGCAGTTCCAGCTTCACCGTGGGTGCCGTGTTGCCGACCGTCACGGCCACCGAGGCGGTCGCCGTCCGGCCGGTGCCGTCGGAGACGGTCAGCTCGGCCGTGTACTGCCCGTCCGCCGTGTAGGTGTGCGACGGGCCGGCCGCCGTGGATGTGCCTCCGTCACCGAATTTCCAGGCATAGGTCAGCGGGTCGCCGTCGGGATCGGAGGTTCCCGCGGAGGAGAAGCGCACGGTGAGCGGGGACGTGCCCGAGGTGCGGTCGGCCGATACCTGGGCGAGCGGGGACCGCCCTCCGGTGACGTTCTCGATGCGGTAGACCGCGCTGTTCTCGTCCCCGTTGAAGTAGCCGGTGCCGTAGTCGAGCACGTACAGCGCGCCGTCGGGCCCGAAGGCCATGTCCATGACCTGGGTGCCCTGCCATGGGAACGCGTTGACGGACTGTACGGTGCCGTCCCCGGCCTGCTCGATACGCTTGATCCACTTGCGGCCGAACTCACCCGCGAAGAAGTCTCCGTCGAAGCTCTCGGGGAATTTGACGGGTGAGGTGGAGGCCGCGTCGTAACGGTAGACCGGACCGCCCATCGGGGACTCCGATCCGCTGCCGAACTCCGGGACGGAACCGCCGTCGTACGGGATCCACGCGGGCTGGGCCGCGGGGAGGTCGGTCAGCCCGGTGTTGTTCGGCGAGGTGTTCCGGGGCGCCGAGCAGGAGAAGGCGGCGCCGGAGGCCGAGGTGGCGAAGTTGTAGTCGGCGTAGGCGTCGTTCCTGCCGGTGCAGTAGGGCCATCCGTAGTTCCCGGCCTTGGTGATCCGGTTGAACTCGACCTGTCCGGCGGGGCCGCGTGCCGCACTCGCGGTGCCCGCGTCGGGACCGTAGTCACCGAGGTAGACCACGCCGGTGGGTTTGTCGACGGTCATCCGGAAGGGGTTGCGGAAGCCCATGGCGTAGATCTCGGGCCGGGTCCTCGCGGTGCCGGGGGCGAAGAGGTTACCCGCGGGCACGGTGTAGCTCCCGTCGGCGCCGACCTTGATCCTCAGCACTTTGCCGCGCAGGTCGTTGGTGTTGCCCGCCGAGCGCTGGGCGTCGTAGGCGGGGTTGCGGGTCGGCCGCTCGTCGATGGGGGTGTAACCGTCGGAGGCGAAGGGATTGCTGTCGTCGCCGGTGGACAGGTACAGGTTTCCCTGGGCGTCGAAGTCGATGTCTCCGCCGACATGGCAGCACAGCCCCCGGCTGGCGGGAACGTCCAGGACCTTCTTCTCAGTGGCGGTGTCCAGGGTCCCGTCCGTCCTCAGTACGAATCGGGAGAGCCGGTTGACGCCGTCAAAGGGCGCGAAGTCGGCTGTCGAGCCGTTCGCGGGTGCGTCTCCGGCGGGCGTGGAAAGCTGCGGAGCGTAGTAGAGGTAGACGAACCGGTTCGTGGTGAAGCCCGGATCGACTCCGACGCCCTGGAGGCCCTCCTCGTCGTGCGTGTAGACGTTCAGCCTGCCGGCGACCTTGGTGGTGCCGGCCGCGTCGGTCAGGCGCAGGGTTCCGTCCCTCGATGTGTGCAGGACGGACCGGTCGGGCAGGACGGCGAGCGTCATCGGTTCGCCCGTCTC
>Ga0164308_10002214_pt1 | contig 10329 bp, 8 predicted proteins | sample Whisoiple_246_MG_FD_109983 | JGI IMG/M metagenome (GOLD analysis project Ga0164308, IMG submission 109983) | Soil microbial communities amended with fresh organic matter from upstate New York, USA - Whitman soil sample_246_MG | ecosystem: Environmental > Terrestrial > Soil > Unclassified >... | reverse complement strand
GCGTCGGTGCGGGCATCAGCGCCGTATTCGCCGGTCAGGGCGCCACGGTGGTCACCTGTGCGCGTCGTGCGGTCGACGGGCTGCCCTACGAGTTCCATGCCTGCGACGTGCGCGACGACGAAGTCGTCGCCGTACTGATCAGAACGATCGTGCAACGGCACGGGCGGCTGGACGTCGTGGTGAACAACGCAGGTGGATCGCCGTATGTGCTCGCTTCAGACGCATCGGCAAGATTCAGCACCAAGATCATCGAGCTCAACCTGATTGGGCCGCTGTTGGTTTCACAACACGCGAATGTTGTGATGCAGTCGCAGGAGCAGGGCGGTTCGATCGTGAACATCACCAGTGTCAGCGGCCGTCGGCCCACTCCCGGCACCGCGGCATACGGGGCGGCCAAGGCCGGCGTCGAAAGCCTCACCAGCACACTGGCTGTCGAGTGGGCGCCGAAGGTCAGGGTCAATTCCGTCGTAGTCGGCATGGTCGAGACCGAACAGTCGGAACTGTTCTACGGCGACGAGGAATCTATCGCAGCCATCTCTGCCAATGTGCCACTCGGCCGGCTCGCCAAGCCCGCCGATGTCGGTTGGGCCGCTGCATTTTTGGCATCGGAGGCCGCTTCCTACATCAGCGGTGCGTCCCTCGAGGTGCACGGTGGCGGTGAGCCGCCGCACTACCTGGCGACAACGAACGCAATCAAGTAAGGAGGCATAGGCATGGGTTTGCTCGACGGCCGCGTGGTCATCGTGACGGGTGCGGGCGGCGGCATCGGGCGTGCTCACGCCCTGGCGTTCGCCGCTGAGGGCGCGCGGGTGGTGGTCAACGATATCGGCGTGAGCCTTGATGGCTCACCTGCGGGTGGCGGCAGCGCCGCACAGGGCGTCGTCGACGAGATCACCGCAGCCGGAGGCGAAGCCGTCACCAGTAGGGCGAACGTCGCCGACTGGGAGCAGGCGGCCGGCCTGGTCCAGATCGCGGTCGACACCTTCGGCGGGCTGGATGTCCTGGTCAACAATGCGGGCATTGTCCGTGACCGGATGTTCGCCAACACTAGCGAGGAAGAATTCGACGCGGTCGTGGCCGTCCATCTCAAGGGCCACTTCGCCACCATGCGGCACGCGTCGGCCTATTGGCGTGCGCAGTACAAGGAGGGCAACACCCCTGACGCCCGAATCATCAACACCAGCTCGGGCGCCGGCCTGCAAGGCAGTGTGGGGCAGGCCAATTACAGCGCAGCCAAGGCAGGCATCGCAGCGATGACGCTGGTCGCCGCCGCTGAGATGGGCCGCTACGGCGTCACCGTCAACGCCATCGCGCCGTCGGCACGAACGCGGATGACCGAGACCGTTTTCGCCGATATGATGTCCACGCAGAACAACGATTTCGACGCTATGGCACCGGAAAACGTTTCACCGCTTGTGGTTTGGCTCGGCAGCGTCGAATCAAAGAATGTCACCGGCAAGATGTTCGAGGTCGAGGGTGGCATCATCCGGGTGGCCGAGGGCTGGGCGCATGGACCCCAGGTCGACAACGGAGCCCGCTGGAATCCCGCCGAGCTCGGTACCGTAGTCAGCGATCTGCTCGGCAAGGCCCGTCCGCCGGTTCCGGTCTACGGGGCGTAGTTCCCGCGCCTCAGTGGGCCGCGTCAGGCGGCCTTCTTGTCGGTGCCGTCGCTCGCGTCGTTGTCGGCCTTCCGACTCTCGGATTTGTCCGACCCGGTCGTGTCGCCGCTTGTGGCAGCGGCATCGCCCGGGTGAAACTTGTTTCCACGCGCGTCAGATTCATGGCGCCATTGGGCTTTTCGGTCTTCTTCGCAAGCCTCGTGGTCTTCGGGGCTTCCGCCGCCGGCTCGTCAGCCGATCCCTTCACGGATCGGAGCGAGCGCTTGTTAATGGCCGCGTTGAGCGCCGTCTGGGTGGACGGCGCCTGCTCATCGGATTGCACCGCGGCCGAACCGCGCACGTCGTTGACCACCTTCGGGACGAACGCCTGTCGAATTCGAAAGGCGGCGGTTTGGGGCGCAGTGACGACGTTGCGGCCGTCGACGAACAACTTCGTCGGCAGCGACGGGTCAGCGGAGACTTCCACACCGTCCCAGTTCTCGAGCGTCCAGCCGTCTTCGGGATTGCCCGTGACCACGACTCCTGAAGTGTTGTCCACAGGATGGCTGAGAATGAGCCCGAGCTCGGGGTTGTCGACGTTCATCATCGTCCAGAACATGATGGTTGCGCCGTGCGAAAACACCACGGCGTTGCGATCGCCGCTGTCATAGATCGTCTGGACGGCGTCATCCACCCTGGCGTCGAAGGCATTTCCGTCGGTCGACTCGACTACGGGAACAAAGCGTGCCCCCAACGTCCAGGCGAATGATCTTGGGCGAGTGTAGCTTTCGCTCTTCATTGCTGGCGTCGCGGGCGACGCGGTCGAGATGTTCGCCGCGAATCTGCACGTGTACGTCCGGGTGGACCTTCAGATTGCGGTAACACATGGGGTGTTCGCCTCACAGGAATAACGATGCGGGCAGTATGACCCGATCGCCGTCGCGAAGGTACAGCGCCGGCGTGACACGCGTCTTTCCGCTCTTGCGCCCCGTCGTAGTAATGAGCGCGGCTGGAAACCACAACAGTCTTGGGCCGAGCCGTCCGCTCGTGTGCTGGTAGATCCAGACGTGAGCCCGCGCGAAGTACTTCAGCAGCAGCGCAAGGAACGTCGAATTCCGTATTCGTCGCCGCTGCGTCATACGCGAAGTCTTGCCGCTGAGCGCGAACGGCAAACCAGTCCGGACTAGAGGCGCCTGATCGCGCGGAAGGCCTTCGCATAGTGGCCAGCGCCGTCGAGCACGGAGGACCCGCCGTAGTCGGCAAATGTGGGATCGTCGGGTGTCTTGCGGCTCGAGATGAATCGGTGATGCCCGCCCGTGTCGGTGCCGAGATACATGCCGACGTGGTCGATGTCGTCTCCGTCGTCGTCTGAGCCGTCGAAGAACACAAGGTCTCCGATGTCGATGTGCTCGAAATCCTCTAGTTGCGAGCCGTTGTCCGCCGCCAGGATCAACCCGGGTGCGCAGTGGTACATCTCGACCGCGCGGCGAGGAAGGGCGCTGCCGTTTCTTAGGGCGAAGCGACAGCGGTACCGAATCGAGGTATCCGGACCCCGGCAAGTGATGTCGATAACCCCAAACCATGCGCATGAAGCCCGAGCAGTCGAGGCATCGAAGTTGGTTCGGTTCCGGTTCGTCGGGCGGATCGTTCGGGTAGAGCCAGCGGATCCCGACGTAGTCGTTGAAGTCGGAACCTTCCTCTTGAAGCGGTCCGTACGAGGCGTCACCCGAGATCTGATGATCGCCGAACAGCACGGGCGGCAGCCCTTCAAGTACTGCATCGCGATGGCGAGAGCATCCGGAACGTGACGCTGATTGGCGTCGAGTGCCAAACTTAGCCAGCGCTTGTCGATCTTGGTGTCGACCGGGCCCGGCGCTGCTCGCACCCAGGTGCGGTGTCCCACCCGGACCTCGACGGTCTCTCCACCCCGCTGAAACTTCTCGGTGAAGACCCGCTCTGGTCCAGCGGTGATGACGGTGTAACAGTCGGGCGTGAAGGTGGCCACCCATTCGCCGTTCTTCGTGACGGCCACTCGGCACGGATCGTGGAGAATTTCGCTATCGAATGACATTTCACTCCGCCTCGCTTTCCTGCCGACCCAGGCCTCGATTGTGAGGCGGTCCGTGACGGATCGAATAGAGTAGATGGGTACGTACTTCTACTCGGCGGTACGGCCCTGATTGGGTCGTCGCCTTTGCAACGCCTTTGACAAATCTGTGAGGGCAATCCGCTCGCACCCGCGCCTAGTAGCGACTTCGTGCGAATAGTGCGCATTTCCGCAGATATGGCACATCGTCCCGGCTTCACCAGAAGCTCAATGGATTAAAAACGAGTAGCTGTCTACTCAGTGATAACTGACGCTCACGCACATATGCTGCGATGATCGCCATCTTTGACACTAGGCCGCATCCGGGGAGGAATTCGTGGGGAATCGAGGGAGTCGAAAAAACTGCTCCACACAGCAAACGGTTGGGGGTGGTAACCGCTGCGTGCGTGGGAAGGTGAAAACCTTTCTCGCTCGGTTTAGCCGATTGATCGTGAAGAGTTGGAAGTGGCCGTCATGAGCGGCTTATCTTCGGCAAGTCCAAGCCTTTGTCTCCTGGGCGGGTTCTCCCTCATTGTCGGCGATCGCAGCGTCGCGTTGGGATCGTCCGGTCGTCGTGTTCTCGCGTACCTGGCCCTCAGCGATAAGCCGGTGACACGGTCACGCCTCGCTCGCTCGCTGTGGCCCGAGCAGGCCGACGATCGGGCGCGGGCAAACCTGCGTTCCGCGATCTGGCGCATGCCCAGCGAAGGGAGGGGGATGGTGCTGGAGGACGGTACCTTCCTGTCCCTGGACGCTGCGACCACGATCGACGTCAACGAGCTCGTCGCGCAGTGCTACTCGCTGCTCGAGTCGACGTCTCAACTCAACTGGCAGTCCGCGAGGCGCTTGCAGGAGGGTCTTATCGTCGGCCTGCTTCCCGATTGGGAGGACGAGTGGGTGCTAGTGGAGCGGGAGCGGTTACGCCAGTTGCATCTCCACGCGCTCGAGGCGGTCGCCGCACGATTGCTGTCGGTCGGCAAGATCGCCGAAGCCGTCCACGCAAGCGCGGCGGCATTGTCGGCCGAACCACTTAGGGAGAGTGCAGCCCGCCTGCTGGTGTCGGCGCACTTGGCCGCGGGGAACACTGCCGAAGCCAGGCGGGTCTACGAGCGGTATCGCTCGGACTTGGTCCGGGAACTCGGGATCCAACCGTCCGGACGTCTTCGTGAACTCGTCGGCGCGAAGGCTTCGTTGACGCTTTCGTGACGCCGGGTAGGCGAACCTCAGCGCATGGCGCCGGACGAGATTCGTAGCTGTGTGATCGTAATGACGGCGTGGGTCGACAGCACAGACACGAACGACCTGCGCGCCCGGTTCGCGGTAGCGGCTTTGCGAGGCAGCACCGAAGACCGAGAGTCCTTCGCCGCGTGCGGAATAGACGACGTATGTACCCGGCTGCGCGAGTGCCTCGAGCGCTTTGCAGGCAAAGAGCCCCGCCGCCTGAGAGCCGAACCCAATCAGTCGGCGGCGCCGTGACGCTTGCGTGACACCACACGTGACGGGACCGCGACGACGACAGTCGTACGGTCCTCGCGTGGCTAGAGATGTGGTGATCGCGACGCACCCACAGTCGACGCTGTCGATGTTCGACGGGTTCGAGCTGAGGTGCGGCGGCCAGCGGGTCGAGCTGCCGATGGTTGCCCAACGTCTGGTCGCCCTAATCGCCGTGCACGATCGACCGCTGTTGCGGGCGTTCGTCGCAGGCACTCTGTGGCCGGACAAGACGGACGCTCGCTCGTTGGCGAATCTCAGGTCAGTGCTGTGGCGACTGCGCCGACCGGACGAAGGTCTCGTACAGAGCTGCGGATCGCACATCAAACTTGCGGACAGTGTCGACGTCGACGTCCGTCGACTGGTCCAGCTCACCACCGATTTGTTGGCGGGATCGGATGTCGTGCCCACCCGCGAGACAAACCAGCTGCTGACAGCCGGTGAATTCTTGCCGGGTTGGTACGACGACTGGGTGCTGGCGGAGCGCGAGCGGCTGCGCCAGTTGCGTCAACACGCGTCGGAGGCGATGTGTGCCCGCCTCACCGAGATGAAGCGGTACGGGGAGGCAGTTGACGTCGGCCTTGCGGCCGTTGGCGCAGACCCGCTACGCGAGTCCGCCCGCACGGCACTTATCGCGGCGCATTTCGCGGAGGGAAATGCCGTCGAGGCGATTCGGCAATACAAGGCATACCGCCTCCTGCTGTGGAAGTCGTTGCAGGTGACGCCAGGGCCGAAGTTGGAGTCGTTTGTTGCGGCGTGCCTGCCTCGACCAGCGCGGGCGGTGTCGTAATGGCGCGTGAATCTGAGTAAGGAGACGCTCGATGCAATCAACCAATGGTTCCTCGTCGCCGTTCCGGACGCAGGAGTGGGAAAACCCCGAAGCACACGAATGGGAAAGCTCCCCGGAGTGGGAGGGCAGCCACGAGTGGGAGGGCAGCCATGAGGCTTCGCCCGAGTGGGAAGGCGCCCACGAGTGGGAAGGGACTCAGGAGTGGGAGGGCGCGCACGAAGGCTCGATGGAATGGGAAGGCGCGCACGAAGGCACTCATGAGTGGGAAGGCACCCAAGAGTGGGAAGGGTCGACGGAAGCCGACCCCTTCCTACCGTTCCTCGCACCCCTAGCGGCAAAGGCACTTCCCGTGATCGCTCGTGCCGCAGCCCCATATGCGCGCAAGCTGCTGCCTATCGCCGCGCGCGCGGTGGGGACAGCCGTGCGTACTGTGCTCGCACCTTCGATCCGCTCGGCTGTATCGGCCCCTGCGGTCGGCGGTGCGAGCGGCCGACGGACTGCCCTGCGACTGGTGCGTCAACTGCACGGTTTGATTCAGCGTGGTGAAGCGGAAGCAGCCGAGGCGGAGGCGGCGTTCTTCGGCAGCGCGGAGATGGAATGGGAAGTCGGTGGCAACCCGACCGCTGAGGACGCGGCTCTGACGGAGGTGCTCGCCGCCGAGGCCGCACATACCGCAAGCGAAGCCGAGGCCGAGGCCTTGCTCGGAGCCGCGTTGCCGATCACCATCAGGATCATTGCGGGGCGACGGTCAATGCGCCGGATCACGCCGGCATTGGTTCAGGCGAACGCGCGCTTGGTTCGCGGGTTGCGGCGCAGCGGGCCAGCTGGACCTCAATTGCTGCGTACTGTGCCAACGATTCAGCGCCGCACACTGGGCAGCCTCAGGGCCATGCAACGCAGCGGGCGGCCGGTCCGCTCGAGCATGGTCGCGCCGCTGATGGCTGCGCACGCCGCGAAGGTCCTCGGCACCCCGCGCGTGTGTGGGCCGGCTCTGGTGCGCAACACCGTGATTCGGCAGCGATCGGTGGCGCCGAGGCAGAGTCGGTACTGATAAAGGGCGGGCATCGTGACCGCACCTTCCGTGGCTGCGCCCGCCGCCACGGCTGATCTGCTCAGTCGGTGGATCCCTACTCAAAGCGTCAACCTGGACCGGCACGCGACCGCGCTGCGCCCCTTCTCCTACACCGAGTTCGGTACCGGTCCGGCTGCACCGAGCAGAGCGCACATCGATGCCGTCAACCAGTTCGTCGGGCAGTTCCGGGCGCGACTGGCTGACGGGTCTGGCTGGGTTTCGGCGGCGGCCCTACAAGCGACCAAGCGGCCCACCGATGAGAACATCGCGCTTTTTCTGTCGCGGAAGGAAGCCGCGAGTAACCGGATCCTCTACGTCGAGGGCATCTGGGACTTCTACTTCGATCTGTTCGTGCAGCGGCTGTCTGCGCTCGGTGAGCGATTGCGGGCCGTCGATCGGATAGCCGCCAACTGTTACGAGGACCTCTACCTGGGCATCGGAACCGCCAAACCGATGCCGACCTTGCTGCCGTTCAGCTACGCAGACGCCGGGTTCAGCCCCTACACCTATCGAAGAGGTGTGCCGTTACGGCGACTCCGGCACCAACCCAACCTGTTCCCACTCGTGGTGCTACCTCAGCACCGGCTCAACAATGTGTGGGCCTTATCCAGTGTGCTACATGAGGTTTCACACAATCTGCAGGCCGACCTCGGGTTGTGGGAAGTGATGCCGAAGCTGATCGCGGAGCGACTGACGCGCGATGGACGGCTGCCTACCGAGGTAGCGACGGTGTGGGCCCGCTGGCACAAGGAGATCACCGCCGATATGTTCGCAGTACTGCTGGGCGGTCAGGCGGCCGTGGAATCGCTGATGGATGTGGTAGGGCGGTCGCGGCAGGCCACCGTGCGATTCTCTGCGATGGGGGTTCACCCGACCCCTGTGCTACGGGTACCGATCAGCTTGGAGCTGTTGCGTCGCTTGGGATTCCGAGAGATCGCAGCCGCGTTCGACACCGCATGGCGCCGGCTGTATCCCGTTGTCACGGCAGCCGACATTCCGCCAGTGATCCTTCAGACATTCCGGCGTGCTGCGGAGTTGACCGTCGACACCATCGTGTTCACGCCGCATCAAAAGCTCGGCGACAAGCCGCTGGCGAAACTTGTCGAGTTCGGGCCCAATCAGGAGGCCACCATCGAACTTGCCGCAACGCGGCTGGGGAACGGCGCAGAGGTCGGCGCCGTGCCAGCTCGCCTGATGGTGAGCGCGGCACGGATGGCGCTCGACCGACGCCTGGCCAGCCCCGAGGCGATCACCGAAAACTTCTACCGCGCGCTCGGAAGGCGTTGAGCGCGAAAACAATCGAGAGATATCGTCCGAATCCTATCGGCCGATGAACTCGTGCGCTACCTCGGCCACGAACAGATGATGCGAGGCGATCCCCGGTTTGAGGTCCCGGTGGACAACCTCGCCCGTGACTTTGTCCCGCTCCCAACCCATACGGTACAGGTCCAGGTCATCGCGGTTGATGAAGTGGAGAACGCCCTCGGGGATGAGCCGGCCTGACCTGTCTTTCCGCGTGCCGTCACTCGACTCGTTGCGTACGACCGCCTCGATCGTACGGGCGTGGTCCCTGCAGAACTTAACGATGTTCTGTTGGCAGCCGGTTAGCGCCGAGACCGGTTGGGTGCTGAAGCAGCCACGCTCTGGTAGATCGCGGAGGAGGGGGGCCAGCTGCGTGAGGATGTCGGCCGGGATCGGGACGAACGGCAGCGTTGCCATGACGTTCTTGATAATGCGGGCGTAGCCGATGGCGCGCATACAGCGTGGCGGAAGTACACGCGTACGGTCCGGCGGCGTACGCACCGGGTCACCGTTCTTGCGTGTGCGGCCCGCATCGTTGACACGGTAGAAGATGGCGTTGCGCATGCTCTGGGTGAACACTTCCGCCTCGTCCAGAACGACGATGCGGTCGATCGGCGCCTTAATCCCTTTACCCGCCATCGTCTCGTTGACGCCGTAGACGCCGCGGCTGTGACCGGTCAGTCGCACCGCGGATACATTGGTCGAGCGTCCCGCCCATCGAAGGCAGGCGGTTATCGCCGCGTCATCCATGGTCCGGAAGCCGTCGGTGTCTTTCTTGGTCACCCCGTCTTCCTCGTTCACCCCGCCCACGCCGATCAGGATCCACCCGGTGCCCTCGGTGCTGGCACGCAGCCCCTGCATCAGCACGTCGTTGTGTCCGCTGTCGTGGGCCCCATCGCGGGGAGAGAAGTAGATGTGGACCTTGCTAGCGTCGCGCTCAACGCCTCGCGGGATGAAGATCGAGACTGTGTGCGCAAGCCTGCGCATCGGACGTGGATCGCCCGGCGTCGCTCTCTTCGGCTCGTAACACCGCGTGATGACCTCGAGTTCGAAGGTGCGCCCGCCGAACCGATCAGCGCCCGCCTCCAGCTCGTCGGCCTGGAAAGGCCTCCAGCCCAGTCGGTTTTCTGCGATCCGCTCCTTCAGTTCGGTGAGCGCCATCAGCGTCATGGGCATGATCAGGTTCGCGTCTACGACGTCTTTCATCAGCAACACCGCCGCGCGTTCCCTGTTATAGTCCGCCGGTGTGAGCGGTCCCAGCGCACGCAACGAATCCTGCAGCATCAGCACGTCCGCCTGCAGGTTCGGCTGGCCGCGACCGACCGGCCTGCTGAGTGGCTGGTTGAGGAACTTCTCCGCCACCTTGTTGTGGATTGCCGGCTCGCGGTTGCGCACTACGGCGGCAACGGTGCGCGGGATCAAGCGCTCACCGATCAAACTCCGCGGTGGTTGCCGCGCTACCAGGGCATATTCCTTGGCGTAGTCGTCGTTGTTCATGCTCCACAGCAGGTGGAGGCGGTCCATGAAGTGGAGCAGATCCTCGCGGACGTTGAAGGGGATTGTCGTGGACGGGGGCGTCTCATGCGCCGCCTCGGCCGCAACGGGAGATCCGGCAGATGGCTCGGTCAGCGCACCCACCAGTCGGTTGCCACGCAAGACCATCAGCCCGCGATGCCGGGGCGGTACGAGTTGGATCTCAACCCGCCGATTGCGCGCGCCCTCGGCCCTCGTGCGCGGGCTTGGCACGACGGGGCGGGTTGCGCCGAGGCCAGCGCGTCGAAACACGATGTGACGGGTGATGCGTGCGTCGTTGATCGCGGCGACGAGCGCGCTCTGTACCTCCTGAGCCCGCTCACCGCTGATACGGCGCTCGAATGCGGCCCCCTTCGCGGGGGCACGGTCGGCGTGGCCGGCGAGGCGCACCTCGCGCACACGCCGCGCGCCCGGTCGAAAGCTGGCGACGATAGTACGGGCGAGCGCTGTGATCTTG
>Ga0164308_10002213_pt1 | contig 10330 bp, 7 predicted proteins | sample Whisoiple_246_MG_FD_109983 | JGI IMG/M metagenome (GOLD analysis project Ga0164308, IMG submission 109983) | Soil microbial communities amended with fresh organic matter from upstate New York, USA - Whitman soil sample_246_MG | ecosystem: Environmental > Terrestrial > Soil > Unclassified >... | reverse complement strand
CTTGACCAGAAGTTTCATGGGCGGGGAGCGTGGCGCGGCCATCGCGTTGGTACAGCGCGCACCCGCTCAGAGACGGTGGTTTATGCCGCGGTGGCGGACGAAGGCGACTCAGCCGCCAAGGCAAAGCTCGTGATTCGGCGAGCTTACGGGTATAAGAGCTTTCGCAATTACAGACTGCGGCTCCTAAGCTGCTGTGCCTGAAGAACTCTTCACGCGCACCCACCACCGAGTGAGGAGAGCCTCCCTCCCCACCATCAAGTGAGGAGAGCCTTGGTCTTGCCGCTTGCTCGTCTTCGCGAGTCGGACTGGGAAGCTTTTTGAATCTTGGGTCGGGGTGAGAGGATTTGAACCTCCAACAGCCGGCACCCAAAGCCGGCCCTCTACCAGGTTGAGGTACACCCCGAGAAAATAATCGACTAACGGCTAGGACGATTGCTCGTCACGCTTGCGCGCTCCTCCTTCGGGGGACTCATCGTCAGGCTCATCATCGCCCGAGGTGATTACCTCGCCCCGGCCCACTAGGGAAGGGTTGACCGCACAAAAGATGACCGCGTGCGGTTCAAACGGCCGGTGGGTTGGCCCTCGCGCTCCGCCCAGCCGTTGGTTTCGAGGACAAGGGCGCGTTGGGGGATGCCCTCAGAGGGAGCGACGGGGTGGGAGGATCACCCCTGTTGGCCGGCGTGGGCGGGTGGGGCCTGGCCTTTCTTGGTGACCCGCAGCTGAGCTATCGAAAGACGGCCCATGAGGGCCACCGGCGCGGGCGAGGAGCGAACTGTCGCGGCTCTGATACACCGAATAACTCCAATGAGTTGCAACTCGCATCGTCGAAGCGTCGCTCCCCTGGTCAGTCGGTAAGGCGAATTCGTCGCCGAAACACTCGCTTGCCGAATGCGGACCTGAGCTACAGTTGGAGTAGCGAATCCCGAAGTTCGCCGCGTGCATCTGGCCAAACTGCGACGGCCGAGCTGCACTGTGAGGTGATGGTGCGCGGACGGGTTCACGGCACCGTGAGCGACTTCATGCACCCGGTCGACGTGCGCCACTTGATTGCGAAGCTGGTTCGTCGCTGACGCTGTCGGCGGGCTCGATCACGTGCACCGTGCGCCCTGCGTCAGTCGGGGATGGGCTCCAGCGTGACGTCGAAGTGGATCGGCGCGGTTCCGGCATCGACGAGGCGGTCCCAGGGAAAGTAGCCGGGCTTTTCGATGGTGATGCGGTGCCGGCCTGCCGGGAGCTTGACGCCGCGGGCTGCGACGTAACCGAGGGGCCCGATGTATTCTTCGTCGATTGTGACCGCTGCGTCACGGGGCGACTGGGAGCTGCGTTCGAGGCTCAGCGAAACGGCCGGCTTTTCCGCGCCGGCTTGGCAGCTCGCGAGCGACAGCACGAGGAGTAGCGCGAGCACGCCAGCCGCGAGGAACGCGACATAGGGGGTGAGCCAGCGCAGAGCCGCTGCGAGCCGAGATTCGTCCGTCATTCCCATTCGATGGTGGCCGGGGGCTTGGAGCTGATGTCGTAGGCAACGCGGTTGATGCCCTTGACCTCGTTGATGATGCGCGCGCTCATTTTTGCGAGCACTTCGTGCGGCAGGCGAGCCCAATCAGCGGTCATGCCATCACTCGATTGCACGGCGCGGATCACGCAGGTCTCTTCGTAGGTGCGGTCATCGCCCATCACGCCCACGCTGCGCACCGGGAGCAGCACGGCGAACGCTTGCCAGACCGAGGAGTATAGGCCGGCGGAACGCAGCTCTTCGTCGACGATGGCGTCGGCTTTGCGCAGCACATCCAGGCGCTCGTTGCTGAGGTCGCCAAGGCAACGCACGGCCAGACCGGGACCGGGGAAGGGGTGGCGCCAGAGCACGTCGTGCGGCATGCCGAGCGCTTCGCCCACGGCCCGCACTTCGTCTTTGAACAATTCGCGCAGCGGCTCGATCAGCTTGAGCTTCATGCGCTCCGGAAGGCCGCCCACGTTGTGGTGGCTTTTGATCACGGCGCTCGGCCCTTTCACGCTCACGCTTTCGACCACGTCTGGGTAGAGCGTGCCCTGCACGAGGTATTTCGCGTTCTCGATGCGGCTTGCGTGTTCATCGAACACGTCGATGAACAGCTTGCCGATGATCTTGCGCTTCTTTTCCGGGTCGGTCACGCCGGCGAGGCCGTCTATGAATAGCTTGCGCGCGTCCACCGGGATTAAATTCAGGTGAAAGCTCTCGCGCATGGTGTGCACGACGCTTTCGAACTCACCCTGTCGCAACAGTCCGTTATCGACGAAAATGCAGACTAGGCGGTCACCGAGCGCGCGATGGCACAACACGGCCGCCACGGATGAATCGACTCCGCCGCTCAACCCGCAAATCACCCGCTCATCCGCGCCGACGGCTTCGGAAATCTTGGCAATTGCTTCGTCGACGAAGGAGCCGGGAGTCCAGCTCGGTTCGAGGCCTGCGACTTCGAACAAGAAGGAACGCACGATGTCCAGGCCGCGCTGGGTGTGGGCGACCTCTGGATGAAATTGGATGCCGTACATCTTGCGTTCGGGATTGGCGATGGCGGCGAGCGGTGCGTTCGGGCTGGTGGCGATCACCCGGAAGCCCGTCGGCAACAGGGTCAGCTTGTCACCGTGGCTCATCCATACGCCGCTCTCTTCGCCGTTCTTGAAAGCCGAGAAGATACCGCAGTTTTCGCCGACAGTGAGCTTTGCGGGGCCGTACTCGCGTTCATTGCTGGGTTCGACTTTGCCGCCGAGTTGCAGCGCCATCAGTTGCTCGCCGTAGCAGATGCCGAGTACGGGCAGGCCGAGTTCGAACAAACCCGGGTCACTCTTGGGCGATGCGTCGTCGTACACGCTCTGGGGTCCACCGCTCAGGATGATGGCTTGAGGAGCTATTTTCTTGATGGCATCGAGCTTGATGGTGCCCGGGTGGATCTCGCAATACACGTGACACTCCCGGATACGTCGGGCGATCAGCTGGGTGTATTGGGAGCCGTAATCGAGGATAAGAACGCTTTGCCGGGCTGCCATGATGGCCCTCCCGCTAACATGGCGACCGGGCGCGGCAAATCCATTCGCTCGAGGCCCAAAAATGCGCTCAATCTCGGTGTGTCACGTAGACCACGACCTGTGCCGCTCCGCTCAGGGCGGCTTGGAAAGCACGCAGGCTGGTCCGGCTGAGTCCGCCCTCAACCGCCCCGCCGCGCCAAAGATCGACGATTCGGCGTCGCGGATCCAGTGAGGTTCCGAGCATGCGCTGTGCGGCAAAGCGCTGGGCAGCGGCGAGGTCATCATTCGACAATTGACTAGTAACGACGCGCTCGAGCGCGCGTCGTACCTCCAGAGTCGCCTTCCGCGCGTCGTCCTCGCTGGCATGGATCTCGATGACCAAGGCCGCAGCCCGCCCGCCGCCGATGATCGAGGCGCGGGCGGAGGCGTTGAGGCGTTCGGTGCTGAGCGCGAGTGCGAGCGGTCCGCGCGGCGCATTCAGCAGCGCAGCGAATGCTTCCGCTTCGCGTTCGTATTTCAAGCGCGAAGGGAAGGGCACGCCGAGGTAGGCGCTCTCGGCGTTGCTCGAGTCTGAAACAGCTAGCGACAATTCCCCGCTGCGCGGCGCTCGCTCCGCGCTGGTTTGGCATCGGCCCGCGTCGTCGCGCCAGGGCGCGAACCAACGCTCGAGCGCCCGAGTCGCGACTGCGGCTTGTGCCTCGTCTTCGTTGGCCAACACCGCGACACGCAGAGGGCCGTGCAAGATCTCGCGGCCGCGCGCGGCCACGCCATCTCGGTTCGCTTGCGCGAGCGAGGTCCACGTGCCTCGGGGGTCCAGCCAGGCCACATGATCCGGCGAAAGCGCGTCCAGCAGCCGCGCGTAGCCCGGACGAGGAGTGCCCCCCACGGCCGCAAACAGCTCCCCTTGCGCGATGGCGAGCGCGTCAGCTGCGCCGCCACGTTCGCTCAGCGCGCGAGCCAAGGCGCGCGCGACGCGTTCGGCTTGTTCGGTCGCATTCTCGAGGTGGAGGCGCGGCGCGTGAGCCAACAGGCCAACCGCGTCCGGGGTGATCCACGGTTCGAGTTCGACCTCGGCGCTAAGCTCGTGCGCGGCCATCGTCAATGCTAGCGCGGCTTGTCCGGCGTTGTCGTTGCTTTCTGAAAGTGTGCCGCAGGGGCTCCCGAGCAGAACCCACAACTGTGACTGGCCCGGCTCGGCACGCAGGCGAGCCTCGAATGGTGCGCGCGCAGGGCGAACTTCGAAATCATGCAGCACGTTGGCGAAACCTGCGAAGGCAGCGCGCTCGGCCGGATGAACCGAAACGGCGACCAGCCGTCGCTCCGGTCCCGGTTCTTGCTGGCCGGTCAGCGCGCGCCAGGCGGCGCGTGCTGCGGCTTGGCGCGGATCGCTCGGCTCGATGATGTTTTCTTCCAGAGAGCGTGGTGGCGCGTTGGCGCCAGCGTGGGCTTCCTCGCTCACGATGCTGACCGCGAGCGCCGCCTCTTTCGGGGTCACGCCTGGATCGCCCTCGGGCAAGTTCAAATCGACGCGCAGGCATGCCCCGCGCGGACGAGCCTGAAAGGCGACACGCTCCAGCCCGAAGCCGGGCAGAAAGCTGCGCAATCGGGAGGCGAGCGCCGCATTGCCCACGCTCAACGCGCGCAGCGACGCGAGCGCCGCATCGGCGTCGGGCAGCCGCAAGGCGACCGACAAACGCCGCGTACCCTCGAGACTATCCGCTTCAGCGGTGTCGCTGGCAGGCCACGGATCTTCAGCGCGGTCGCCGCTCGGCCAGCTTGCGGCGTCCTCGAGTTCACTGGCGGCAGCATCGACGAACTCGCTCGAGCCCAGGGCGGCGAAAGCACTCGCGCGGGAGGCAAAGGCAAAGCGCCGGTAGCTCTCCAGCTCGGCGCGTCCGCCGGGCGTGTTCAGGTCCGGCACGCCGGCACCGGGGAGCTGCCCGAGTTCGCCCGAACATGCGGCCACGGCGGCCTCGGCTTTACCGGCGAACGAGCGACTCCGTAGGGCGCTCAAATGCTCCTGAATCAGGCGCAACGCGCTGTCACGTTCCGTCAGCGGCGCAGCGAGCGCCGCCGTTACTTGCTCGATGAACGCACGGGCCGCGGCCGCATCGGCACACAGCACTGCGAGCTCGATGCCGTTCTCGGTCGGTACGCTCAGAACATCGGTGATGCCGTGGGCCGATAGGCGCGCCAAGATCAACGCGGACAGCGCCACCGAGGCCACCGACCCGCGATCGTGCGCGCTGGCAAACGCCACCGCAGGCAAGGGATCGCCCAGACGCACTACCAAATTGATTGGCGGATGATTGTCGACCTCGCGTCGTTCCACGCGGGCGCTCCCGCTCCGGCTGCTGCCGCTGGCTGATCCGGCGTTGAGTCCGTTTGCGCGAGACCCGCCACAGGCATTCGAAAGAAGCGCCATCACGCTGGCGACGCCGACGGCCGAACGTAAACCGCGTGAGTGGAAGGCTCGAAACGAGACGCGCACGGCGTCCCGTTTACCACACACTCTCAGAACTCACGCCGCCAGTTGTGCATCGGCCAGCAAGGCCTGTAGTCGGGCCTGAATTTTGTGCTTTTTCGAGTACACGGTCTTCACGTTGATGCCCAGTCGCTCGGCGACGGTTTCGGGCGCCAAGCCTTCACCGAAGTACAGCTGAATGAAGGCTCGATCCTTGTCGGTGAAATGCGCGAGTAGCTCGCTCACCTGACCGGCGCGCTCGCGCATCAACGCGCTCTCACACGGGTCGGGCATGGTGGAACACAGCTCTTCGGCTTCACTCAGCGCCGCACGTCGGGGTTCGCGGCGAGCGCCCCGCAGGAAGTCGTACGCGGTGTGGCTGGCGAGCAGACCGAGCCACGTGCTGAGCTTGTTGCCGCGCTCGGGGTCGAAGCTGCGCAACTTGAGCTTGTCGTTGGCGAGCAGTTGCACGCAAAACGTGGCGTAGATCTCGCGCATATCCTCTTGCGACACGACTCCGCTGAAGCGAGCGGTGACGCGGCTGATGGTGCTCAGCACCAAGCGCGAAAAGCGCGTATTGAATTCACGCCAGGCGCGAGCCTCATCCGCGATCAAAGCACGAACCAATTTCGCGTCGTCGGTGGCCGGCGTGCCTGGGAGCAAGACAGCGGCGGAAGGGGTGTTTTGCTCGGGGCGGTGCGGGGCGTTGACGGGGGTAAACATGGTGGGTTGCTCCTCGGCTTTCGAGGACCCATTCAGCACGTCGCATGCCAGCATATTTTGCCAATGAATTCAGCTATTTACGCATGCGTAACCGACCGTAACACCGTCACCTGAGACGCGTCACAGCCCTGGTCGAGCGACCCTGACGAAGGCAATCTACGCGCGGCCGCGTGCTAGTTTCCCTCGCTAGCGCATGCCTCCGCGACTCAAGGCGATTTTGCTCTTGGCAGTGTACCTGTTGAAAACGCTCGGGCGGCGGCTGTTTACCCGCAACAAGTCAGGCATTGCCGCATTCCGCAGCAATTACGACGCGGATGGTTTGCCGCCCGTGTCGCCCGCGGAGCGCGCCTCGATGCCAGAGTTCAGTCGCTGCATTGCCTGCGGCATTTGCGACCGCGGGGAAGCCGAGCGGATTGCCGCTTCTGGCGGCGCCTACCGCGGCGTGATGGCGCTCGTTCTCGCAGGCTCACGCAGCATGCCGGACTACCGCGCTGCGGCGTACAGCTTTGGCTTCGTACCGGAAGAAGTGTTGGCCGAAAAGGAAGCGATCTGCCCGACGGCGGTCCCGTTTCGGGCCATTGCGCGCTTCGTGCGCGCCAAGGCAGCGGCAGTAGGTGGTCCCTTGCCGTTGCCTCCACGTATCGAATCACTGCCCCCCCGCGTCGAACCGCCGTCCCCGCGGCTTTGACCTACCCTGGCTTTCTTCCTGCGCGGCGCTGACGCTCGCTCACTTCACGAGCGTCAGTCGCGGCGCGACGCTGAATGCCGCCACGTGCCCGCTTTCCTCGGCGATGTACACGTTGCAACGCTCGTCGACGCGCAGCAAATCCGGGATCAAATCCGAGGGAATGGTGCCGATCACTTCACCGTCGCGCGGCCGCACGACGTGCACTTGGTGTTGCGGGACGAACAGCGCGCCATTGCGCAGCACCGGCTCCAAGCGTCGCGGTTGATCGGCGTCGACATGGCGCGAAAACACTTGATTGTAACGCAAGGTGCCGGTGTTCGCGTCCAAGCAGATCAAGGCGCCCGACGCCGAATTGGCGATCAACGTCTCATCGACCGCCAAAAAGGCGGTCGTGGGCGAAGACAAGCCCGGCGCTTGATCCCAGACCGCCGCGCCGGTCGCGCGGTCGTAGGCCGAAATCCCCATACCGCGCCGATCCCGGGTGGGGATGGCGACGACCTGTGCCGCCAAGAGTGGCGATTGGCCGCTGGCGGGTCGCTCGTCGAGCTCTTTCGACCAGCGCACCTCTCCCGACCACAGGTCGACGTGGTGTAGACGCGTTGGACCGATGGGGCCGCCCGAGAGCGCGAACACCGCGTCGTGGTCGATGCTCATGTCGCCGGAAAACGGCAAACGATCCCGCACGCGCCAGACCACTTCGCCGCTGGTCACGTCCAGTGCGAGCAGGGCCGAATCGCCGCCCGCCACCAAGATCAGCTTGCCGGCCCGACGCACGCGATAATTTGCCGGACGCTTGGCGGTAAAACGCCAGCGCACGTCGCCCGAAACCAAATCCAGCGCAGTCACCGAGCGATCACCCTCGGCCACCACCAGCAGCTTGGGCAAACCAGGGGCATTGACCAAAGCGCCGGTGGCCCCGCCATTGGCTCGCGGCGCGACGTGCGCGGTGAAACGCGCTTCGCCGTTGTCCAGATCGTGCAGCACGATCGTACCGTCCGGCTGCAGGCGTGCCAACCCGAGTGGCGTCACGACGCTGGCCGCCCGTGGGGTCGGCACACGCCAGAGGATCTGACCGGTGCCACGCTCGATGCTGGCAGTCTCGCGCTGTGAGCCCACGATCAGGCGTTCGCCGCATTGAAACGTGGCGCGCAAGTCGATGTTCGGCACGGTCGCCACCCAGCGCGGCAGGAAGCGCATCTTGCCACCCGCGTCCCACATGCCGCGTTCGGGACGGGCACGCGGCAAGCCGAACGAGCGGTAGCTGTCGGGCTCTGGGTTCTGCAGGGAGTCGTCCGCGATGCTGTCCGCCAGTGAATCGGAGAGCGTGGTAGCCGCGCGGATCAGAGCTTTCAACCGCAAGTTGCGGACCTGATTGGGGTCATGGCTGCGGTACGCATCGGCGAGCGCCAAGGCGAAACGCGCCGCGGCCCCGACGAACGTGCGGGCGTCGAGCTCAGGGAACGAGAGCTGTTCATGCTCCGCGGCGTCGCGAGCGCGCACGCTGAGCGTCATGGGGCCGTCGCCCGGTCCGCGGCGCACCGAGAGTTGGACGCCGTCCACGCTAGCGCGGCGGAAGACCGCGCGCTGAGCGCGCCAAGCGTCGAACACGTCGTCGCCCAGCATGACCAAGCGCTCAGCCAGCAAGAACAGGCAGGCCTCGCCCAGTTGCACGCTGCGATTGCGGCACGACAAGCCAAACGAACCGCGGACGAGCAGCGAGTGAAGATCTGCCCGCTCGAGCTCACAGTTGTGGGTGCCCGCCGCACCGGCAACCGCGCAGCGCAGGCTCGCTGAAGCAGAGAAGTTCAGGCCACCCAAGCTGCGCGGGGCAATCGTGGCTGGCTCGCGGGTAATCGGCCTGCGACCGAAGCTCGGCCAGGGCGTGTCGAGCAGCCGGCGGGCACCACTTAGCGAAGCGATGATCGCGGGCGGGGCTTGGCGCAGGGGCGCCGCCTCCAGCGCAGACAAGATTGCCCGGCGCAGTTCGAGGAGCTCGACCCGCCGTTCGTGGACCGCTACTTGGGGCGACGGGCCGGAGCGAAAGACGCTCACCAGCACGTCTGTTCCGTCCGCTTCCAGCCCGATTTCCCAGGCTTCGTCGTCCGTATAAAGCTGCAGGGTTTCGCGATCGCGCTTGCCGCGCGCCAGCGAAGAGACCGCGCTGCCGAGATCCGAGAGAAGAGCTAGCGCCTGACCTTCCCCGAGACGTGCCGTGATATTCACACCGTCGACGATGACGTCGAACAGTCCGTACAACGGCGCGAGAGCCGTGGTCGGGGCGGTTTCGGGGCGGGGGCGAACAACGACCTGTATTGCCGACATCCAGTAACCGCAATCGTATGAATCTCCGTCGAAGAACGACACTTTTGCGCGGCGATCGCACAAGAGTGGACAGGCCGCGTCGAGCCCGCTAGGGGCTCTGCAATGCGCGTCGCCTTGCCCCCCCGGCACCCAGATCGAGGCAATGTTGGCCGATTTTGCGCCTATTGTCGGTGATCACTCGCGCGCCGGCCGGTCAAGAAATCCGATCTGGGGGCCGCTGCTGGGTGTTTTGCTGGCCACGCCCGCAAGTGCATGGCTCTGGGGCTACACGGTCGACGACGCCCTGATCACCGCCCGCGTGGCCGCGCACCTCGTCCAAGGGTTGGGCCCACGCTTCAACCCGCACGGTCCGGTGGCCGACGCCGTGACTCCGCTTGGCTATGCACAGCTGCTTGCCCTGTTCGGCCAAGCGGACGTGCTGCGCACCTTCTTCGCGGCCAAGGGGTTCGGGCTCGGTGCATGGCTGGCTGCGGCGGGGGTGCTCGGGCAGCTCGTGGCGGGCGCTGGCGTGCGCGCCGCCCGATTCACCCCTTTGTCGATCGTCGCGCTCAGCGCGCCGCTGGCTGCTTGGGCCGTGTCCGGAATGGAGACCGGATTCATCACTCTGCTCACGACACTCGGCTTGTATGGTGGGTTCGCTTCCGCCCTTGCACTCGGGGTCGCTTGCGCGCTCCGGCCCGAGCTCGTGCCTTTCGCATGGGTCTTGGTGTTTGCACGCGCCGTGCCCCGTCGGCTCACTCTGCGCCGGACGCTCGGGCTCGCCGCGTGTGCGGTCGGCCCGACGCTATTGGTGGCGCTGCTCAGACTGCATTGGTTCGGGCGCGCCGTGCCGCTCTCTTTCTACGCCAAGCCTTCTGATTTCGCGCATGGTTTGCGCTACGCGCTGGGCGCGTTCGCACTCACCGGCTTGCCGTGGCTGGTGCTACCGACGCCGAAGGAATTCGTGCGGCTGCCGAGCCAGGCCCGTCCATTGTTACTGGCCCTGCTGGCGCACGCTGGCGCGCTCGTCTTGTGCGGCGGGGATTGGATGGCCCTGTTTCGTTTGGCGGTGCCGGCACTACCGGCGACGGCTCTGGTGGCGGCCTATCTGGCCGAGCAAGCGACGCTCGCGTGGGCGATTCTGCGCTTGG
>Ga0164308_10002207_pt1 | contig 10345 bp, 8 predicted proteins | sample Whisoiple_246_MG_FD_109983 | JGI IMG/M metagenome (GOLD analysis project Ga0164308, IMG submission 109983) | Soil microbial communities amended with fresh organic matter from upstate New York, USA - Whitman soil sample_246_MG | ecosystem: Environmental > Terrestrial > Soil > Unclassified >... | reverse complement strand
GGACCGGCACGTTGAACGCGTCGCAGGTACGGACGAAGCGCGCGGCCTTCTCGCTCGCGTCGATGTCCAGACAGCCGGCGAACTGCATTGGCTGGTTGGCGACGATCCCGACCGGATAGCCCTCGACCCGCCCGAAGCCGGTGATGATGTTCGGGGCGAACAGGACCTGGGTCTCCAGGAACTCGCCGTCGTCCAGCACGTGCTCGATGGCGGTGTGCATGTCGTACGGCTGGTTCGCCGAGTCCGGGATGAGGGTGTCGAGCTCGCGGTCCTCGTCCGTGGTCCCCAGGTCCGCCTCCTCAGGGAAGGCCGGAGCCTCGGAGAGGTTGTTCGAGGGGAGGTAGGACAGCAGCGACTTGACGTACTCGATGGCGTCCTTCTCGTCACCCGCCATGTGGTGCGCCACACCTGACGTGGTGTTGTGCGTGCGGGCGCCGCCCAGCTCCTCGAAGCCCACGTCCTCGCCGGTGACCGTCTTGATGACGTCCGGGCCGGTGATGAACATGTGCGAGGTCTGGTCGACCATGACCGTGAAGTCGGTGATCGCGGGCGAGTAGACCGCGCCGCCGGCGCAGGGCCCGACGATCAGCGAGATCTGCGGGACGACACCCGAGGCGTGGACGTTGCGGCGGAAGATCTCGGCGAACAGCCCGAGGGCGGCCACGCCCTCCTGGATGCGCGCGCCGCCGCCGTCGTTGATGCCGATCACCGGGCAGCCGGTCTTCATCGCGAAGTCCATGACCTTGACGATCTTCTCGCCGTAGACCTCGCCGAGCGAGCCTCCGAAGATCGTGAAGTCCTGGGAGTACACGCAGACGGGGCGGCCGTCGACCGTGCCGTAACCGGTGACGACCCCGTCCCCGTAAGGGCGGTTCTTCTCGATGCCGAAATTGGTGGACCGGTGCCGTGCGAACTCGTCGAGCTCCACGAACGAACCTTCGTCGAGCAGGAGCTCGACCCGCTCACGGGCGGTCAGCTTGCCCTTCGCGTGCTGCTTTTCGACGGCACGGGCGGAACCTGCGTGTGTGGCCTCTTCGATACGGCGCTGCAGGTCCGCGATCTTGCCCGCGGTGGTGTGGATGTCGCTCTGCGGCTCGGACATCGGGTGGCGGCTCCCTGCCTGGTCACGGGGACGGCTGGTACATCTGGTGCATCCGTTACGGGTGCTGGACCGATAGGTGCTCGACGGCGACCTGCTCGTCGGCGGGTGTTTGCTACTGACCCGTAGCGTATCGGCGGGGATACGGTTCGGCAGTGCGTCGTTGGCCACACCTAATGTGGGTTGCATGACACCTCCCGATGCGCCGCACAACCGCTGGTCGGACCTCGACAGGCCGCCCCTGAACGTCGCTGCGCTGCGCCGAGGGCTGCTGAGGCCCGACGGTCTGTGGACCTCGCTGGACGTCGTGGACGCGACCGGCTCCACCAACTCCGACCTCGCCGTACGGGCGGCCGGGGGCGGACTGGCCGAGGGCACGGTCCTCGTCGCCGAGGAGCAGACCGCGGGCCGCGGGCGGCTCGACCGGAGCTGGACGGCGCCGCCGCGTTCGGGCCTGTTCCTCTCCGTCTACCTGAACCCCGGGGGCGTGCCCGTCGAGCGGTGGGGGTGGCTGCCGCTGCTCGCGGGGGTGGCCGCCGCCACGGGCCTCGCGCAGTCGGCGGGCGTCGACATGGCACTCAAATGGCCCAACGACCTGCTCGTGACGATCGGCGGCACGGAACGCAAGACCGGCGGCATCCTCGCCGAACGCGCCGGGGAGGGCGTCGTCATCGGCATCGGCCTCAACGTGTCGCTGCGCGCGGCCGAGCTCCCCGCCCCCCACGCGGGGTCCCTGGCGCTCGCCGGTGCCGTCTCCACCGACCGCGAGACCCTGCTCAGGGCCGTCCTGCGGTCACTCGAACAGTGGTACGCGCGATGGCGTGACGCGAACGGGGACGCGGCGGAGAGCGGGCTCCAGGCGGCCTACGCGGCGGGCTGCGCCACCCTCGACCGGACGGTCCGGGCCGAGCTGCCCGGCGACCGGTCCGTCGTCGGCGAGGCCGTCGCGATCGACGGCGACGGGCGGCTCGTGCTGGCCACGGGCGACGGGATCCAGGAGCCCGTGTCGGCCGGCGACATCGTCCACCTGCGCGGGGAGCGGGGAGGCCTCACCTGACCGGCGTCCCGCACATACGGGTGATGTCGCGCACGAGGTATCCGGATCCGTGCCACCGTGGACGTGAGCCACGGCACACCTGCCGTATCGTTGAGGCGATCCAGCGACAGATCGGCAGGGCAGTGCGCAGGGAACGGGCAGGAGGCGGCCGGTGACCGTCGACGACACGAACTCCGACGACGGCGCGGAGCCCTCGTCGGGACCGTCCGTCCACTCGACACCGCATCACGAGGTCGACCACACGGCCGAACCCACCGACGACCCGCTCGCCATCCGGCTGGAGTCCCTGATCCTGGGGGCCGACCGCCGCTACACGCCGTTCCAGGCGGCCCGGACCGCCGGGGTCTCCATGGACCTGGCCTCCCGGTTCTGGCGGGCCATGGGCTTCGCGGACATCGGGCAGGCCAAGGCGCTCACCGAGGCCGACGTCCTGGCGCTGCGCCGGCTGGCCGGTCTCGTGGAGGCGGGGCTGCTCAGCGAGCCGATGGCGATCCAGGTGGCCCGGTCGACGGGGCAGACGACCGCCCGGCTCGCCGAGTGGCAGATCGACTCCTTCCTGGAAGGGCTGACCGAGCCCCCCGAGCCCGGCATGACCCGGACCGAGGTCACCTATCCGCTGATCGAGCTGCTCCTGCCCGAGCTGCAGGAGTTCCTGGTCTACGTGTGGCGGCGCCAGCTCGCCGCGGCCACGGGCCGGGTCGTGCAGGCGGCGGACGACGAGGAGATGGTCGACCGCCGGCTCGCCGTGGGCTTCGCCGACCTGGTCGGCTTCACCCGGCTGACCAGACGCCTGGAGGAGGAGGAGCTCGGCGAACTGGTCGAGTCCTTCGAGACCACCTCGGCGGACCTGGTCGCCGCGCACGGCGGACGGCTCATCAAGACCCTGGGCGACGAGGTCCTCTTCGCCGCGGACGACGCGGGCACGGCCGGCGAGATAGCGCTGCGGCTGGTCGAGGCGATGTCCCAGGACACGACGATGCCCGCGCTGCGGGTCGGCATCGCGTTCGGCACGGTCACCACGCGCATGGGCGACGTGTTCGGCACGACGGTGAACCTGGCCAGCCGGCTCACGTCGATAGCGCCGAAGGACGCCGTCCTGGTCGACGGAGCCTTCGCCGCCGAGCTCATCAAGCACGGCGACGCCCCCGCCTCCGAGGCCGAGGAGACCGCGGCGGCCGCCGAGCGGGCCCGGCTGGCGGAGAAGGAGGGCCGCGGCCCGGGCGAGGAGCCCGCGCCGCCCTCGTACCGCTTCGGGCTGCAGCCGATGTGGCAGCGGCCGGTGCGAGGGCTGGGCGTGGTCGAGCCATGGCTGCTGGCCAGGCGGGGCAAGCCGTCCTCCTGACCCGTGCGGGTGCGGGCGGAGTGCGCCCGCGACGGACCGGCCCGCCGCGCCCCCGCCTAGGATCCCGGTAACGCTCGTTAACCGGAGGGGTGCAGTCATGGGTGTCACGTCCGAGCAGAGGTTCGGGGAGTTCGTCGTCGTACGCCGCCACGAGGGCCAGGAGCACGTGGCCGAGCTGGTGCTCGACCGTCCGAAGGCGATGAACGCCGTGAGCAGTGCGATGGCGGTCTCGATCGCCGAGGCCTGTGCCGCGCTCGGTGCCGATCAGGGGGTGCGGGCGACCGTCCTCACCTCCAGTCACGAGCGGGCCTTCTGCGTGGGCGCGGACCTCAAGGAGCGGAACTCGTTCACCGACGCCGAGCTCGTCCGGCAGCGGCCCACGGCCAGGGCGGCGTACACCGGTGTGCTGGAGCTGCCCATGCCGGTCGTCGCCGCCGTGCACGGCTACGCCCTCGGCGGCGGCTTCGAGCTCGCGCTGGCCTGCGACGTGATCGTGGCGGACCGTACGGCCGTGGTGGGCCTGCCCGAGGTGTCCGTCGGCGTCATCCCCGGCGGCGGCGGTACGCAGCTGCTGCCCCGCCGGGTGGGCGCGGCGCGCGCCGCCGAGCTGGTCTTCAGCGCGCGGCGGGTGGAGGCGGCCGAGGCGCGTGAGCTGGGCCTGGTCGACGAACTGGTCGACGCGGGCCGGGACCGGGAGGAGGCGCTGGCGCTCGGCGCCCGTATCGCGGCGAACTCGCCGGTGGGGCTGCGGGCCGCCAAGCGGGCGCTGCGGCTGGGGCAGGGGCTGGACCTGCGGGCCGGTCTCGAGGTGGAGGACGCCGCCTGGCGGTCCGTGGCCTTCTCCGGCGACCGGGCCGAGGGCGTCGCCGCGTTCAACGAGAAGCGGAAGCCCAGCTGGCCCGGCGAGTGAGCCGGGGAGGCTTTTGAAGATCATCAGCGCCGCCGACTGATCAAATCATCGTGAACCTACCTAAGCTGGGGCGATGGGCGGTGATGATGCGCGGCTGCGCGCCGTGGTTGCGCTGGCACAGACGATGGCGGCGGCCTACACCCCGCGCGAGTCCTGGCACGCCGCGGCGCTGGGGGCGTGCGAGGCGCTGGGAGGCAGCTTCGCCGCCCTCTCCGTGTGGGAGCGGGACCGTGGCAGGCTGCGCGTGCTGGTGAACGCGGGGGAGCGGGCCGAGGGGGAGGAGGAGTTCCCCGAGTGCGAGGCCTACCCCGTGCACCAGTTCCCTGAGATCACCGAGTTCCTCCACGAGCGGTGGGCGGGGGGTGGCGAGCCCGACGCGTGGGTGGAGACCGCCGACGGCGCCCCGGCCGCCGGTGCGCCCGCCCGGGGCGCCCGCCCCTACTGCCACCAGCGGGTCGCCGCGCTGCGCCGGCGCGGCCGGGGCTGCTGCGTGGTGGCGCCGATCGTGCTGCACGGCCGCGCCTGGGGGGAGCTGTACGTCGCCCGGCCGGCCGGGGCTCCGGTGTTCGGCCGCGACGACGCGGACTTCGCGACCGTCCTCGCCGCGGTCGTCGCGGCGGGCATCGCGCAGACCGAGCGGCTGGAGGAGGTCCGCAAGCTGGCCTTCACGGACCCGCTGACCGGCCTCGCGAACCGCCGGGCCGTCGATCTCCGGCTCGACGAGGCGGTGGACCTGCACCGCACTGAGGGGGCCGTGGTCAGCCTGGTCGTCTGCGATCTGAACGGCCTCAAGGCGGTCAACGACACGCACGGCCACGCGGTCGGCGACCGGCTGCTGGAACGTTTCGGCTCGGTGCTCTCCCTCTGCGGCGCGATGCTTCCCGGCGCGCTGTCCGCGCGTCTGGGCGGTGACGAGTTCTGCCTGCTGGCCCTGGGGCCCCCGGCGGACGACGTCGTCCGGGTGTCCGAGGAACTGTGCGCCCGCGCCGTCTCCCTGGAGCTCGGCGACGGCGTCGCCTGCGGGGTCGCCTCCACGGGCGACGACATCGGCCCCGTCCGGTCGGCGCGCAGGCTCTTCCGGCTGGCGGACGCCGCGCAGTACCAGGCGAAGGCCGCGCACTCCAGGAGGCCCGTGGTCGCGGGGCGCGACGGTGACGTGATCCGGCTCGCCGACTCCCCGCCCCGGTCCCCCCACGACCGCCGCAGGCTGCGGGGCAATCCGCCCGGCGGTGACCGGTAAGGGGTCGAGCGCGTGACCACTGGTGACATGTTGGGTTTCAGTCCGTAGGGTTCTGAATATGGATATGCACACAGTCGTGGTGGGGACGGCCGGTACCACCGCCGAGGACGTCGTCGCCGTGGCCCGCCAGGGCGCCCGGGTCGAGCTCTCCGCGGCCGCCGTGGAGGCCCTGGCCGCCGCACGGGAGATCGTCGACGCCCTCGCCGCCAAGCCCGAGCCGGTCTACGGCGTCTCCACCGGCTTCGGCGCCCTCGCCGCCCGGCACATCAGCCCCGGTCTGCGGGCGCAGCTGCAGCGCAACATCGTCCGCTCGCACGCGGCGGGCATGGGCCCCCACGTCGAGCGCGAGGTCGTCCGCGCGCTGATGTTCCTGCGGCTGAAGACGCTCGCCTCCGGCCACACCGGCGTACGCCCCGAGGTCGCGCAGACCATGGCCGACGTGCTCAACGCGGGCATCACCCCGGTCGTCCACGAATACGGATCGCTCGGCTGCTCCGGCGACCTCGCCCCGCTGTCGCACTGCGCCCTGACCCTCATGGGCGAGGGAGAGGCGGAGGGCCCCGACGGCACCGTGCGGCCGGCCGGAGAGCTCCTCGCCGAGCACGGCATCACGCCCGTCGAACTGCGCGAGAAGGAGGGCCTCGCCCTCCTCAACGGCACCGACGGCATGCTGGGCATGCTCGTGATGGCCCTCGCCGACCTGAAGAACCTCTACACCGGCGCCGACATCACCGCCGCGCTCTCCCTGGAGGCACTCCTCGGCACGGACCGGGTCCTCGCCCCGGAGCTGCACGCCATCCGTCCGCACCCCGGCCAGGGCGTCTCGGCCGGCAACATGCTGCGGGTGCTCGAAGGGTCCGGCCTCACCGGCCACCACCAGGACGTCGCCCCCCGCGTCCAGGACGCCTACTCCGTGCGCTGTGCGCCGCAGGTCAACGGCGCCGGGCGCGACACCCTCGCCCACGGGCGGCTCGTCGCGGACCGCGAGCTGGCCTCGGCGGTCGACAACCCCGTCGTCCTGCCCGCGGAGGGACGGGTGGAGTCCAACGGCAACTTCCACGGCGCCCCCGTCGCGTACGTCCTCGACTTCCTGGCGATCGTCGCCGCCGACCTCGGGTCCATCACCGAGCGCCGCACGGACCGCCTGCTGGACAAGAACCGCTCGCACGGGCTGCCGCCGTTCCTCGCCGACGACGCCGGGGTCGACTCGGGGCTGATGATCGCCCAGTACACACAGGCGGGGCTCGTGTCCGAGCTCAAGCGGCTCGCCGCGCCGGCGAGCGTGGACAGCATCCCGAGCTCGGCGATGCAGGAGGACCACGTGTCCATGGGGTGGTCGGCCGCGCGCAAGCTCCGTACCGCCGTCACCGGCCTCGCGCGGATCGTGGCCGTCGAGCTGTACGCCGCCACGCGCGCCGTCGAGCTGCGGATCGCGGAGGGCCTGAGCCCCGCGCCCGCCACGCTGGCCGTCATCGAGGCGCTGCGGGCCGCCGGTGTCCAGGGACCCGGGCCGGACCGTTTCCTCGCGCCGGACCTGGCCGCCGCCGAGGCGTTCGTACGGGAGGGCGGGCTCGTCGGGGCCGTGGAATCGGTGACCGGCCCACTGGACTGACCCCGTACACGTGAGGGCTGCCGCACCCCGGGGTGCGGCAGCCCTCACCTACCTCTCAGAGGCCGGTGCTCAGCGTGCCGCCCCGGCGTACCGAGTACGCGACGAATCCCGCGCCGACGCACAGGGAGAGCGTGCCGCCGATCAGATAGGGCGTCGTGTCGACGCCCGCCCCGGTGTCGGCCAGCCTGTCCCCGGTGCTCAACTCCCCGGTGACGGAGGCCTGTCGGACCTCACCGGAGGAGACGGTGGAGGAAGCGGCGGACGAGCCGGTGGAACCGCTCCGCGTCTCTGTCCCGCCGGTCGCGTTGGCGGAGGGTACGAACCAGAGAGCACAGAGCAGGGTGCCTGCCGCCGTGGTGGTCAGCAGCGTGCGACGAGCCATGGACACAGAATCGATCCCCTTGCGACAACCATCAGTTAGCCCTGCGGGCCGATGCTAAGCAAAGCAGCGGGTCGGAGGAAAGTCGCAGGTGCGGGGGGCCTTACGCTCCGGCGTATGAGCACTTCGGAGACACCCTCATTTGTTCGGCTTCGCGTGGAGATGGTGCTGGAGATCAGCGACGCGGACGCCCTCACCGGCACGGCACTGGAGAGCATCGCCGCCGATTTCACCGCCCCCGGCAGCACACCCGCCGACGAGTCCCCCGAGGAACGCACGCATGCCGAGGAGGCCGTCAGGGAAGACGCAGCGGAGGCCCTCGCCTCGCTGATCGACCCGTTCGACCTGGTCGGCCAGGTGCCCGGTGTCGCGCTCGCACAGGCCTCCTGGAGCAGCGAGACGATCGACTACGACCCCGACGCCGAGGACTGGGCCGCCGGAGAGGACGGGGACCAGGAGTACTACGGGATCGAGGACAATGAGACCGACGACGAAGAAGGTGGCGGGCGCACGGAACGCTGAGGCCCGGAAGGCACTCCTCGGAGGTGGCGGGAACCGCCGCGGCCCCGGGTGCGTCGATGAGTGGTGTTCCCCACATCCTCGCCGGATGTGGAACGGAAGACCCGGTCGCGGTGTTCTTGGAACATTGACGGGGAGTCGCCGTCGGGCGACCCTGTCCGGGGATCTTGGGGAATCGGCAACGATGGAGAAGCGTGTGATGACGGACAGCAAGCGGCGCAGGGGCCTCATGGCCGCGTCCGCACTGCTCGGCGGCGTTCTGGTGCTTTCTGCCTGCAGCGACGACGGCGGTACGAACACGGGCGCGAGCACCGACAGCTCGAAGACGTCACAGTCGCAGGTGGACGAGGCGGCCGCCAAGGACACCTCCGAGGCGCAGATAACGATCGCGCCGAAGAACGGCGCGACCAACGCGAGCATCAACAACGCCGCGATCGTCACCGTCGCCAAGGGCAAGCTGACCGAGGTCACCATGACCACGGCCGAGGGTGACGCGGTCGAGGGCAGCCTCGCGGCCGACGGCTCCAGCTGGAAGCCCAGCGGTCAGCTCGAGCGCTCGACGACGTACAAGATCAGCGCCACGGCGGCCGACTCCAAGGACCGTCAGGCGCACGCCAACAGCTCCTTCACCACGGTCTCGCCCGAGAACAGCTTCATCGGGAACTTCACGCCCGAGGACGGTTCCACCGTCGGCGTCGGGATGCCGGTCTCGATCAACTTCAACAAGGCGATCACCAACCGGAAGGCCGTCCAGGACGGCATCAAGGTCACGTCGAGCAGCGGCCAGGAGGTCGTCGGGCACTGGTTCAACAACCAGCGTCTGGACCTGCGCCCCGAGGACTACTGGCAGGGCGGCTCCACCGTCACCCTGAAGCTGTCCCTCGACGGCGTCGAGGGCGCCGACGGCGTCGTCGGTGTCCAGCAGAAGACGGTGACCTTCAAGGTCGGCCGCAACCAGGTCTCCACCGTGGACGCCAAGGCGCACACGATGACCGTCACCCGGGACGGCAAGACCGTCAAGACCATCCCGATCTCCTCGGGATCCTCCGACAACCCGACGTACAACGGCCAGATGGTGATCTCCGAGAAGTTCAAGGAGACCCGCATGGACGGTTCGACGGTCGGCTTCACGGACGACGACGGCAAGGGCGAGTACGACATCAAGGACGTGCCGCACGCCATGCGGCTGTCCACGTCGGGCACCTTCATCCACGGCAACTACTGGGGCGCGAAGTCGATCTTCGGCAGCGCGAACACCAGCCACGGCTGCGTCGGCCTCTCCGACACGAAGGGCGCCGGGGACGCCAACACGCCGGCCGCCTGGTTCTACGACAACTCCCTGATCGGTGACCTGGTCATCGTCAAGAACAGCCCTGACAAGACCATCGCTCCCGACAACGGCCTCAACGGCTGGAACATGAGCTGGTCGGAGTGGACGGCGGGCTCCGCCGCCTGATCCCGAAGGCACTCCTCTCCCCGCACGAAGGCGGCGGTATCCGGACGATCCGGGTGCCGCCGCCTTCGGCGTGTGCGGGCGGCAGGCGTTCTCATCCAGCTCTCATCGGAGACTTAACTCCTCATCACGCCCGCTCCATACCTTCGCGCCATGTTCTTCACCTACCTCCGGCGCGAGCTGCGCCGCCGCAGAAAGGCGGCGCTCGTCGTCGCCTCGGGGCTCGCCCTCGGCATTGCGCTGGTCATCATCGTCAGCTCGGTCTCCGCCGGCATGAGCAAGGCCCAGGACAAGGTCCTGGAATCGCTGTACGGCCTGGGCACGGACATGACGGTGACCAAGGCCGCGGCCGCCCAGGGCTCCGGAGGCACCGAGCGTCCCCGGTTCGAGTTCGACGCCAAGGACGACGACGACGCGACCCAGAGCACGGACCGGGTCATGGTCCAGGGCTTCCAGACGCTCGCGGCCGGCACCGTCGACACGGTGGGCGAGCAGGACGGCGTCGCGAACGCCGTCGGCGGGCTGAGCCTGACGGTCATGAAGGTCGACGGCCAGTTCAAGCGCGGCGAGTTCAAGCAGGACGAGAGCTCGGGGCAGAGCCAGGGCGGCCCCGGCGGCGGCCAGGGCGGCGGAGGCCAGCCGCAGGGCCGGGTCGAGGGCGGCGGCGCCTCCTTCGACGTCAACTCCTTCACCGTGTACGGCACCGACGTCACCCAGCAGGACCTCGGCCCGCT
>Ga0164308_10002206_pt1 | contig 10346 bp, 9 predicted proteins | sample Whisoiple_246_MG_FD_109983 | JGI IMG/M metagenome (GOLD analysis project Ga0164308, IMG submission 109983) | Soil microbial communities amended with fresh organic matter from upstate New York, USA - Whitman soil sample_246_MG | ecosystem: Environmental > Terrestrial > Soil > Unclassified >... | reverse complement strand
CGCTTCTACTTCGTCCACTCGTATGCCGTGCAGCACTGGACACTCGAGCCCTCCGGCGCCTTCGTCCGCGTCGCGCCCAGAGTCACCTGGGCGCGTCACGGCGCACCCTTCGTCGCCGCGGTCGAGAACGGGGCACTGGCGGCGACGCAGTTCCACCCCGAGAAGTCCGGTGACGCGGGCGCCACTCTCCTCGAGAACTGGGTCCGCAGCCTCTGAGTACGTGTGAGTGACCCGATCTCGCAGAGGCGGATCGGCCGATGAGGGAGCGCAGATGGCCACGAAGAGGTCGCCCAGCAGCAAGGCGGGCACGACGAAACGGCGCACCACGACGACGAGGCGACGGACGTCGAGCAGCGCCCTGCAGCCGCGCCGACGTGCGAGCCGACCGGGGCTGCCGACCGCGGTTGGGACGGCACTCGGCACGCTGGTCGTGGCGACGCTGCTCGACCTGTCGTGGCCGGTGCGCATCGGCCTGCTCGTGCTCGTGCTGGTCGTCGGTCTCGCCTTCGTCGTCTGGAAGAACCGGGGCGAGATCGCGGCGGGGGCTGCCGCGCCGTCGAGCGCCGAGGCAGGACCAGCAGAGATTGCCGACCCTGCAGACCGTCCCAACCCTGCAGACCGTGCCGACCCTGCCGACCCTGCCGCTGGACCGACGGACCCCTCGTCGGGTCCGTGACGCGGCCGCCTTTGGACGGTGCCGTATGCCGGTTGGTGGCGCATGGTCGACCGTCGTCCCGAGCCGCTGGCGAGCTCAGGAGTCGATGAACGCGCGCGGGTGGCGGACCGGGCCCAGGCCGGCGGAGGGATCGCGAGGCTCTTGGGGCAGGCGGGCACCTGCGGCGTGTCGGTGGCCACACGGCATACTCGGGGCTTGCTGCCCGACCCGCGCGGCGGGGCCAGCGAACCACCCAGCCGCAGAACGTCCACACGAGCAACCGAGGAGCCGTCCCGATGACCGGTCAGCGTAACGACCCGCAGACCGTCGAGCCGGGCGCCGCACCACGGCTGGAGCTGCTCCCGGCGGTGGACATCTCCATGGGCCAGGCGGTGCAGCTCGTCCAGGGCGTCGCCGGCAGCGGCGGCCAGTTCGGGGACCCGTGGGAGGCCGCGCTGGCCTGGCAGGACGCCGGGGCGGAGTGGATCCACCTCGTCGACCTCGACGCGGCCTTCGGGCGGGGTAACAACCGAGAGCTCATCTCCTCGATCGTCGGGCGCCTCGACCTCCAGGTCGAGCTCTCGGGTGGCATCCGCGACGCGCACTCCCTCGAGGCGGCCCTCGCGACCGGCTGCCGGCGGGTCAACATCGGCACCGCGGCGCTCGAGGACCCGGAGTGGACGGCGTCGATCATCGCCGAGCACGGCGACCGCGTGGCGATCGGGCTCGACGTGCGCGGGACCACGCTTGCCGCCCGCGGCTGGACCCGTGAGGGCGGTGATCTCTGGGAGACGCTGGCGCGCCTCGACTCGGAGGGCTGCGCCCGCTACGTCGTGACCGACGTCAACAAGGACGGCATGCTCCAGGGCCCCAACGTGCAGCTGCTGCGCGACGTCTGCGCACGCACCGACCGCCCGGTCGTCGCGAGCGGCGGGGTTTCGACCCTCGAAGACATCGCCACGATCCGCACCCTCGTCGGCGAGGGCGTCGAGGGAGCGATCATCGGCTCGGCCCTCTACCGCGGCGCGTTCACCCTGCCGGAGGCGCTCGACGTCGCCGGCAGGCCCGCACGATGAGCGAGTCGCCCACCGACTCCGCCGGGCAGGCCTGGGCGGGCAAGTCGATCCCGACGTCCGGGTTCGCAGGTGACACCGGCGGCGCCGACCCCGACCTCCTGGCGGCGCTCGCAACGGCCCACCTGACTCCCGACCCCGACGCGGAGGTGGCGCTGCTGTCCCACGTGGCCTCCGCCCGGTGGCTCGTTCCCGTCGTCGCGGTCGCCGACGAGGTCGACGGGTCGGGGGACCATGCCGTCGAGACCCGCAGCGACATGGCCGCCGTCACGCTGACCTCACCCGACGGGTCCCGGGCGCTGCCGGTCTTCACCTCGCTCGAGACCCTCGCCGCCTGGGATGCCCAGGCACGGCCCGTGCCGGTGGCCGCCTCGACGGCAGCGCAGGCGGCGATCTCCGAGGAGTGCCAGGTGCTCGTCGTCGACGTGGCCTCGGCCCATGCGACGGTGCTGCGCCCCAGCATGCTCTGGGCACTCGCGCAGCAACGGCGCTGGCTGCCCAGCCATCTCGACCACCACGTGGCCGCCGCGGTGGGCGCGGCGGTGGCGAGCGAGTCCCAGGTCACGGGCCACCGGGTCGAGGCGGGGGAGCCCGCCGGCGCGGGGGTCCTGCGCGTCGTGCTCAGCCTGCCTGCCGGGCTGTCCGCGGACGAGGTGGGGGCCATCGCCACCCGCATCGGGGAGCGGATCGCGACTGACGGCGAGACCCGTGCGAGGATCGATGCGCTGACCTTCTCGCTGGAGGCCGCGACCTGACCACGACCCGCCACCGACCCGAGAGGTGCCGCCCGTGAGTACCGCCCCTTCGGCAACCGACGTGCCGGCCCGCACGCGTGTCCCCGTTCCGAGCGGTCCGCTCGGGTTCATGGTCAACCCGGCGCTCGACGCCCAGCGTCGCCGTGACCTGCGGCGCATGCGGCTCGTGGCCACCGGTCTTCTCGTCCTCGCGGCCATCGTCTACGTCTTCACCCGGGGCCACGACGAGGGGGTGCTCGGCTTCGTCAACGCCGGCGCCGAGGCCTCGATGGTGGGCGCGTGCGCCGACTGGTTCGCCGTGACAGCGATCTTCCGCCACCCGCTCGGCCTGCCGATCCCCCACACGGCGCTCATCCCGCGCAAGAAGGAGATGATCGGGCGCAGCCTGGAGGAGTTCGTCGGCGAGAACTTCATGCGCGAGGACATCATCCGCGAGCGCGTCCTCGACGCCGAGCCGACCCGTCGGGCAGCGGAGTGGGCCCTCGTGCCCGGGCACGCCAAGCGTCTCGTCGACGAGGTGGCGACGGTGACGGTCCACGCCCTGCACCGCATCCCCGACGAGGACGTGCGGGCCGTCATCGAGCAGGCGGTGCTGCCCCGGCTCGTCCAGGAGCCGGTCAGCTCGCTGGCGGGCGGCCTGCTCGACCAGGTGGTGCGCGACCAGGCACACGTGGGGCTCGTCGACCTCGCCCTCGACGAGATGCGGGCCTGGCTCGTCGACAACGAGGACCTCTTCGAGTCGCTCATCACCCAGCGGGCCCCCACCTGGGTGCCGACGGCGGTCAACGACCTCGTCGCGCGCAAGATCCACACCGAGGCCCTCAAGTGGCTCGCCGACATCCGCCGCGACCCGGAGCACGACGTGCGCCGGGCGCTGGACAAGCTGCTCGTCGACCTCGCCGCAGACCTTCAGCACGACCCGGTGACGCAGGCGAAGGCCGAACGGCTCAAGGAGCGGCTCCTGACTCACCCCCAGGTCGTCGACACGGCGATGTCGCTGTGGGGCTCGCTCCGTGCCGTCGCCATCTCGGCCCTCGAGGACGAGGGCGGCCCGGTGCGCACTCGCGCCGTCGAGGAGGTCACCGGTCTCGCGGAGCGGCTGCTCGCCGACCGCGCGCTGCGCGATCGCATCGACACCCGCATCTGCGACGCGACGGTGTATGCCGTGGAGCGCTACGGCACGGAGCTGACGAAGATCATCAGCCAGACCGTGGACCGCTGGGACGGCAAGGAGACGGCGGAGCGTGTCGAGCTGCAGGTGGGACGCGACCTGCAGTTCATCCGGATCAACGGAACGCTCGTGGGCGGCCTCATCGGCATGCTCATCCACGCCGTCTCGATCCTCCTGCCCTCCTGAAGCGTCAGGCCTCCTGAGGCGTCACTGGGACGCCTGCGCGTCTGCCCTCGTCCACTCCGGGCTGGTGTCCTCCACCCAGCCGGCGGTGCCTTCAGCACGCGAGTCCTGGGCGGTTGCCGGCTGCACCATCGGTATGCCGTCAGGCCACCCGGGGGCGCCACCCCGTATGCCGTCGCGCCACCCGGGGGCACCATCGCCGGGTCAGGCCCGCGACGTCTCCAGCGCCTCGGTCAGCTGGTCGAGCGTGCCGCGCAGCTGGGCCAGCTGCGTCAGGCTGAGCCCGCTGCGGGCGGCAATCCTCGCTGGCACGTCCGCGACCGCGGCGAGGCGGTGGCGCCCCGGTTCGGTGAGGGTCACGAGGACCCGGCGCTCGTCCGCGGGGTCGCGGGTCCGGCCGACGAGCCCCGCCAGCTCCATGCGCTTGAGCAGGGGGGAGAGGGTGCCGGAGTCGAGGCGCAGGTGGTCCCCGAGCGCGCCGACAGTCAGCGGGCCGTGCTCTCCGACGGCCATGAGGGCGATGTACTGCGGGTACGACAGCCCGTGCTCTGCGAGCAGCTCGCGGTAGACGGCGTCGAAGGCGCGCACGGTCGTGTGCATGGCGTAGCAGATCTGCTGCTCGATGGTGAGCGCGGCGGCCGAGTTGGACGAGGTCATACCTCAAGCGTACTATTTAGTTGTGCACAATATAATGGTGCACAAGAAGCCACCTACTCCATCGTCCCTCCGAGGAGCACCAATGAGCACGGCCACCACTCAGACCGCCCAGTACGTCGCATCGGCCATGGCCTCGGGCCGCGAGGGGCGCGCCGTCACCTCCGACGGCCGCCTCGACGTCGCCCTCGCCGCCCCGCGTGAGCTCGGCGGCAGCGGTGAGGGCACCAACCCGGAGCAGCTCTTCGCGGCCGGGTATGCCGCGTGCTTCGCCAGCGCTCTGGGGGTCGTGGCGCGCCAGCGCAGGGTGGAGGACTTCGATGCCGCCGTCACCGCCGACGTCAGCCTGAGCGGGAACGGTCGAGAGGGCTTCGGTCTCGCGGTGGTCCTGCACGTCGAGCTGCCCGAGGATGTCGACCGTGAGCTCGGTCGGGAGCTCGTCGACATCGCGCACCAGGTGTGCCCCTACTCCAATGCGACGCGCGGCAACATCCCGGTCGAGCTCGTCGTCGAGTGATCGCGGCGGCCCCGGCGCACGACCAGCCGCCCGTGCGACGCTGACCCATCGAACCCGCCAGAGCACTGACCCAGAAGGAGAACCGATGCCCAACCCCCGTGAGGTCCAGCTCGTGTCCCGCCCCGTCGGCTGGCCGACACCCGAGAACTTCGCGCTCGTGGAGAGCGCCCCGACGCAGCTCGGGCCCGGCCAGGTCCGTGTGCGCAACGAGGTCATGTCGGTCGACCCCTATATGCGGGGTCGCATGAGCGACGCCGAGTCGTACGCCGAGCCGTATGCCCTCGGCGAGGCGATGCATGGGGGCGCGGTTGGCGAGGTCATCGAGTCCCGCGCGGAGGGCGTGGCGGTGGGCGAGCACGTGCTGCACGGTCTCGGCTGGCGCGAGGAGGCCGTGGTGGACGCGGCGGCCGTGCGCACCGTCGACACGTCGGTGGCGCCGGCCTCGGCCTACCTCGGGGTGCTGGGGATGACGGGCCTGACCGCATACGCCGGGCTGACGCGCATCGCGCGGCTCGAGGCTGGCGACGTCGTCTTCGTGTCCGGGGCGGCCGGCGCCGTCGGTAGCGCGGTCGGCCAGATCGCCAAGGCGCTGGGCGCGAGCCGGGTCGTCGGCAGTGCAGGCTCACAGGAGAAGGTCGACCACCTCGTCGACGACCTCGGCTTCGACGCGGCCTTCAACTACCGCGACGGTCGCGTCTCCAGGCTGCTGCGCGAGGCGGCACCCGAAGGCATCGACGTCTACTTCGACAACGTCGGGGGCGACCATCTCGAGGCCGCCGTCGGCTCCCTGCGCCGCGGCGGGCGCATTGCGATCTGCGGCGCGATCTCCGTCTACAACAACACGGAGGCGGCACCGGGGCCGCGCAACCTCGCGCGCCTCATCCAGACGCGCGGCACGATCCAGGGCTTCCTCGTCGGCGACCACTACGACCTCGCGCGTGAGTACGCGTCCAACGCCGCCGGGTGGATCGCGGACGGCTCGCTCACCTCGCGCGAGACCTTCGTCGACGGCATCGACCACGCCGTCGACGGCTTCCTCGGTGTCCTGCGCGGGGAGAACGTCGGCAAGATGCTCGTCCGGCTCTGATCGAGGGAGCACGCACGCCCGTCCGAAAGAGCACGAAGCCCGATCGAGGAGGCGTCCGTGAGGGAGCATTCAGTCTCTCGATCGGGAAACTGTCGCTTCCAGCCGAGGCTCTCGATGAGGGGAGTGCCCTCTCGATCGTCAGGTCTTGAGCAGCTCCTTGACCTTGTCGGCGGGCAGGAGGTCGTGGCGCAGCGGCTCGCGCACGAACGACCCGGTCCCGTGCGAGACGGATCGCAGGTCGATCGGGTAGCGCGACAGCTCGGCCTGCGGGACCTCCGCGTGCACGACGGTCCAGCCGCCGTCAGGCCCCATGCCGTCGGCCGGCTCCGTTCCGACGACCTGACCGCGCCGGCCGCGCAGGTCTGACATGACCGCACCGAGGTAGTCGTCGGCGACGGTGACGTGCACCCGGTCGATCGGCTCGAGCAGCGCCATGGTGGTCTCGTTGGCGGCCTCCTTGAGCGCGAGGGCCGCCGCGGTCTGGAACGCGACGTCCGAGGAGTCCACCGAGTGCGCCTTCCCGTCGGTCAGGGTCACCCGCACGTCGACGACCGGGTGACCCGTGAGCAGGCCCTTCTCGAGCTGCATCCGCGCCCCCTTCTCGACCGACGGGATGAACTGTCGGGGCACGGCCCCGCCGACGACCTTGTCGACGAACTCGAACCCCGAGCCGCGAGGGAGCGGCTCGATCTCCAGGGAGCACACGGCATACTGCCCGTGACCGCCTGACTGCTTGACGTGCCGGCCCTGCACCTGGCATCGGCGCACGAAGGTCTCGCGGAGGGCGGTGCGGTAGGGCTCTGCCGTGACGCTGACTCCGTAGCGGTCGGCGAGCTGGCCGATGAGGTCGTCGACGTGGGCCTGGCCCATCGTCCAGAGCACGACCTGGTCGGTCTCGCTCGAGTGCTCCATGCGCATCGTGACGTCCTCCGCGACGAGTCGCTGGAGGGCGCCACCGAGCTTGTCGTCGTCGGACTTCGTCGCCGCGCGGATGGCGACGGGCAGCTGCGGCTCGGGCAGCAGCCAGGGCGCGACGACGGCCGGGCGGTCCTGCGACGACAGGGTGTCGGAGGTCTCGGCCCGGGTCAGCTTGGAGACGAGCGCGATGTCGCCGGCGATCGCCGTGCCGCGCGGCCGGTGGCTGTCGACGAAGGGCGACGCGAGCGGGCCCACCCGCTCGTCGTCGTCGTGCGCGGGGTGCCCCGCCACCTCGTGTCCGACGAAGTCGCCGAGGTGTCCGGAGACGTGGACGGTCTCGTCCACCCGCAGCGTCCCCGAGAAGACGCGCACGAGCGAGAGCCGCCCGACGTAGGGGTCAGTGGTCGTGCGGACCACTTCGGCGACGAGCGGTTGCGACGGGTCGCAGGCCACCCCGGAGACGGTGCCACCGACGGGCGTCGTGATGGCGGGCAGCGGGTGCACGGTCGGGTCCGGGAAGGCCCGCTCGATGATGCCGAGCAGCTCCTCCACGCCCGCTCCGGTCAGGGGCGCCACGGGCAGGATCGGGAAGAAGGTGCCGTGCCCGATGGCGGTGCGCAGGTCGGTCAGCAGGGCGTCTGTGTCGAGCGTCTCGCCCTCGAGGTAGCGGTCGAGGAGCGTGGCGTCCTCCGACTCCTCGATGACCGACTCGATGAGCGCCGTCCGCGCGTCGTCGTGCTCGGTCGTCGTGTCACCGGTGAGGAGGCCGACGACGCCGGTCACCTCACCGTCCTCCACGACCGGCCAGTGGGTCGCCCGGGCGTCGCCGAAGGTGCGACGGCACGTCTCCACGGTGGTCGCGAAGTCGGCGCGCGGCTGGTCCAGGTGCGTGACGACGACAGCACGCGGCATACCGACGGCCGAGCACTCGCGCCACAGCAGCGACACGGGCCGGTCGATGTCGTCGGCACCCGACACGACGAAGACGGCGGCGTCGGCGGCCCGCAACCCGGCCCGCAGGTCACCGACGAAGTCGGGGTAGCCGGGGGTGTCGAGCAGGTTGAGGGTCACGGCGCCCGTCTCGAAGGAGGCCACCGTGAGGCCGGTCGTGCGCACGTGCTCTGTCGGTGCCGCTCGCTGGCCTGCGACGCGGGCCGCGAGGAGCGCGTCGAAGAGGGCGGTCTTGCCGGCCCCGCCGGGTCCGACCAGCACGATGTTGCGGATGTCCTGCGGCGAGGCGGGGTTGGGGGCCGCAGGAAGGTCACTTCTGCCGGGCGTCTTTGCCATGCCCCCACCCTTCTCCTCCGACGCCGGAGTTCACAAGAGTCCGTATGCCGCCCGGCCCGTCTGGCTCGTCACCTCGGGTTCCCGCGGGGCCGACCTCGAGAGTGACGGCCGCGACTCCCGTGGAGGCCGCGAATCCGAGGGAGCCATGCCGGACCGGGCGGGCACGCTAAACCCCGGTGCCTGATGTCGGGGGCGGGTGAGAGGCTTGTCGGATGGATGTAGGGCAGTACCGCCACGTGCTCGCGATCCGTGACACGCGCAACGCGCTGGCACTGGGTCTGCTCATCCGCATCCCGATGTTCGCCGGCACCGTGTTGCTCACGCTGCACGTCGTCACCGCGCTGGGGCGCAGCTACGGTGCGGCTGGCCTCGTGACCGCCGCGGCCACCGTGGCCATCGCGATCTCCGGGCCGTGGCGCGGACGGCTGCTCGACCGTCTCGGCCTGCGGCGCACCGTGGCGCCCTCCCTCCTCATCCAGCTCGTCTGCTGGTCGATCGCCCCCTGGGTCGGCTACGCGCCCCTCATGGCGCTCGCGGCGCTCGCCGGGCTGTTCGTCGTGCCGACCTTCTCGATCCTGCGGCAGGTCATCATCCGATCGGTCCCGGAGCACCAGCGACGGACCGCACTGTCGCTCGACTCGGCCGCGACCGAGCTGTCGTTCATGGCCGGTCCGGCGCTCGGCGTCTGGCTCGCGACGACCTGGAACACCGGCTGGGCCCTCTTCACCGTCGAGATGGCTGCGGTGCTCGCCGGCTGCGTCCTCTGGGTGGCCAACCCCGCGATCAAGGGTGCCCCGGCCGTCCCGGACCCGAGTCGTGACGCCCTGGACGGGACCGAGGCAGCCCAGCCGGAGCCCGTCCCCGGAGCCTGGCGGGGCTTCATCACCGTGCGCGTGGCGGCCGTCTACCTCGCGGCGGCGTGCACGACCCTCGTGCTCAGCGGCACCGACGTCTCCATCGTCGCGGCCTTGCGCTCCTTCGAAGCCACGCCGTCGATCGGCTGGATCCTCGCGCTCTGGGGAGCCGGCTCGCTCGTCGGCGGCCTCGTCTACGGCGCCTGGCATCGGTCCTTCTCCGTCTTTTGGTTGCTCGGTGGGCTCGCCGCGACGACCGCGCCGGCCGCGATGGCCGTCGGCGTGCCCAGCTTCGCCGTGCTCATCACGCTCTCTGGTTTCCTCTGCGCGCCCACGATCACGGCCACCGTCGAGCAGCTGAGCAGAGTCGTTCCCGAGCGCTTCCGCGGCGAGATGATGGGCTGGCACGGGTCCGCGATGACGGCCGGTTCGGCCGTGGGTGCGCCGCTCGCCGGCTTCGCCATCGACCACGGCGGCTGGCGGTGGGGCTTCCTCGTCGTGTCGGCCGTCGGCGTGCTCGTCGCCGGTGCCGGGATGCTCGCGGGGGCCCGCGACCGCGCGAGCGCCCCGCAGGAGGCCCCGTCGGCCCCGCGGCAGGTCCCGTCCGGAGCCGATTCGGAGCCTGGCGTGGCGGCTGCTAGCATGGAGCACTGACCAGTCGTTCCCCCGCCACCGCTCCGGCGATGACGAGAGATCGACGTGCAAGAGAAGCTCGCTTCCACCCGCGCCGACCGTCAGGTCGCCGGGTCCAAGGTCGCACAGATCGACGGCTCCTCCGGGAGTCCTGCGGACTGTGCCGTACGCCGCGAAGGCCACTTCCGGCATACGTCAACCTGGGCTCCTCGTGCACTCGCGAGGAGCCTTTTCTCATGGTGGTCGCGTGCAGCACCAGCACGAGAGCAGGACCCCGCAGGTCACCCATCCATCGAACTTAGGAGCACCACATCAGCGAGCCTCGCATCAACGAGCGCATCCGGGTCCCGGAAGTGCGCTTGGTTGGCCCCAACGGTGAGCAGGTCGGCATCGTGCGCGTCGAGGACGCGCTTCGTCTGGCAGAGGAGGCGAACCTCGACCTCGTCGAGGTGGCGCCCATGGCCAAGCCGCCGGTCGCCAAGCTCATGGACTTCGGCAAGTTCAAGTACGAAGCCGCCATGAAGGCACGGGAAGCGCGCAAGAACCAGGTCAACACCGT
>Ga0164308_10002205_pt1 | contig 10349 bp, 7 predicted proteins | sample Whisoiple_246_MG_FD_109983 | JGI IMG/M metagenome (GOLD analysis project Ga0164308, IMG submission 109983) | Soil microbial communities amended with fresh organic matter from upstate New York, USA - Whitman soil sample_246_MG | ecosystem: Environmental > Terrestrial > Soil > Unclassified >... | reverse complement strand
CTCCGAAATCTCTCGTTCGGAAGACATCGAAGAGAGCGAGTTCGGTGACACCTCCCGTGAACTGAGCGTGGTCACTGAACTACCCGCTGCCACCGCTGCGAGCGCTTCGACCGTCCCGCCCCCGGAGGGCGCCAAGACCGTCCTGATCATCGACGACGAAGCCGAGATTCGCAAAATGCTGAGCCGTCTGCTTTCTCACAAAGGCCATCGCGTGCTCGAAGCGGAACGCGGGCATCAGGCGCTGCGGATGGTCAAAGAGTACGCTCCGGATTTGATCGTGCTCGACGCCATGCTTCCGGAAGTCCACGGATTCGAGATCGCCCGGCGCATCAAAGGCAGCCAGCGCTACGGCCAGATCCCGATCATCATGGTCAGCGCCGTGTATCGCGGCTGGCGCTACGCCGAAGACCTCAAGCGGACGTGCGCAGTCGACTCCTTCATCGTCAAGCCTTTCAAGATCGCCCAGGTGATGGCGGCGGTCGACGCCTGCCTCAGCCCCGGCACGGAACGGGTCGAGCGTCCCGACGTATCGGGTGAGGCGGAAGAGGCGCTCAACGCTGGCGTCGCCGCTTACAAAGCCGGTCGGCTGGACGAGGCCATTGCCCACCTGGCGAGGGGTGTCGGCATCGACCCGCTGGCCTACCGTCTACACTTCCACCTAGGCCTACTGTACGGGAAGAAGGGGCAGGTGTACGACGCCATCAGCGAGCTTGAAACCGCCGTCAAAATCAACTCGCACCATTTTGCAGCCCTCAAGAACCTGGCCATCCTGTATCAGAAGGCCGGATTCCGAAATAAAGCCGTGGAAACTTGGGAAAGAGCGCTCACACTGGCCGCGGACGAGCCGACCCGTATTTCGATCAAAGAACACTTGTTGAACCTCCTGTGAAAGAGCTTTCGCGCTTGGGCAGTGCTCGGGTTAATCTCCGTAAACCTCGGACCGTTTGTTTGATGCGGCGCTCAGCTGAATGAAGTTCCTCTGCCCCAGCTGCAAAGCGAAATACCAGATCGGCGACGAGAAGGTCGCAGGTCGCTCTGTTCGCATGAAGTGCCGCAAGTGCGGTTATGTGATCCAGGTTTCGAGCGTCCCTGGGATGGGTGACGCACTTCCTGGAAGCGAGCCGCCACCTGCGATGGACGCCCTGAGCGATCCTTCCGCTGCAGGCTCAGCGCTGGAGGCAATGCCCGAGAACGTGCCCCCTTCAGCGACGGGAACGCCGCGGCCCGCGCCACCCGCGAAGAGCGCTCCCGCGGCCGCGAGCTCGCCGACCGCCGCGAGTCCGCCGTCATCCGCGCGTTCGCCCCTCGCCGCGAGTTCGCCGTCATCCACGCGTTCACCTTCCTCCGTGCAACGGCCCGAGGTGAAGAAGATCCCGGTCGCTGGCACTCGTCCGACCGTGCCAAAACCGGCGATCGCGCCCGCTGCGCCTAAGCCCCCCGCTCCCTCGGCCGCCAAGGCCCCGCCGCCTAAATCCTCGGCGCAGAAACCGGCACCGACGGCACCGACGGGTGCATCCAGCGCGCTTGGTGTCAAACCGGAGAAGCGCACGATCCCCGGCAACGCGCCGCTGCCAGCCGTCGCGCCGAAGCCCACTATCGTGGAGAAGCCGGCACCGGCGAGCACTTTTCCCGAGGTCGAAGAAGAAGAGCGCACCCGTATCGCCGACGTCGGGGCCCTTGCGGGCGCGTTTTCGCTCGCTGTCGGCGGCGCGAGTGATTCGAACGGTCCGGATTCACTGAGCATGCCCGCTGACGAGTGGTTCGTCGGCATCAACGGAGTGCCAGTCGGTCCGATTCGACTGAGCGAGCTCCGCTCGAAGGCGGCATCCGGTTCGGTGAATCGGGAGTCGCTGGTCTGGCGTGACGGCTTCGAAGATTGGCGACCGCTCGGAACCTTCCCCGAGCTCTCGGCGATCGTGGATGAGAGCGTCTCGAGCGCGCGGGCATCGCTCACCCCGTTCACTCCGCCGGTCGCCGCAGTCAGCGCCCCCACACCGAGCCCTGCCAATGTGGATGTGGCCGCTGCTCCGCCTCCGTCCAGTAGTACCTCCACGAGCTCTGAGGTCGAGCCCTATGCGGCTGGAAACGGAGTCACCGGGGCCGCGGTGGTTACGGACGAGCTTGAAGCAGCCGGCGTTCCGAAGCGCAGCGGCACGTCACCTGCCGCTTGGATTGCGGTTGCGATGGCGCTGATGTTTGGCCTGACGATTGGCTTCGTGCTGTTCAACAAGGGAAACAAGACCGTCGAGGTCGTCAAGTACGTCGATCGCGTGGTGCCGGGAGCAGCGAGCGGTGTGGTGGCGGCGCCCGATCCCAGCGCAGCCGTGAGCGATGGCGCGAACGCGCCGGTCGATTCGAAAAATTCCGTCAAACGCCCGACCGCACCCGCGAAGAGCGCCACCGCCTCGAGCACGGAGCCGGATAAGGGCATCAGTGGTCTGAAGGGCTTGCAGGGGCTCGGGTCACTGGGCCCGGGCCGCGGTCCCGAATCCGGGCCCTCGGGCACCGTATCCGGCACTGGGCAGCTCGACGGCGCTCAAATCCAAAGCACGGTCTCGCGCTACACCGGAAGCGTGAAGCGCGCTTGCTGGCAGCCCGCGCTCGATACGCGCGACAAAGACGCACCCACCACCGCGCGCGTCAATGTCGCGATCACCGTTCTTCCGAGCGGCAGCGTTTCGAATGCCGTCGTCAACGGTGGCGATCCGAAGGGTTACCGCGGCCTTTCGCAGTGCATCTCCAGCCGAGTCCGGGGCTGGCAGTTTCCTCCTTCGGGGGATACGACCACGGTCAACGTGCCGTTCGTCTTCGCAGCGCAATAAAAACCACACCCAGAGGGCGAACCCTCGGGGTGTGGTTGCAGCTTCTCGTAAGCCGGGTTCTGTCGCACGCCTCGGTCGCCCTTGGCGTGCTGGCGGTCATTCCTCTGGGACGTTCGTTACCGAACGCCTCGTGCAGCCTACCCAGGGGCTCGGGCCGGCAGCCCTCGAACGCCCCTCTACATGGCCTTGCTCCGGATGGGGTTTGCCTTGCCACAGCCGTTACCGGCTGCGCGGTGGGCTTTTACTCCACCTTTTCACCCTTACCCAAAGCGCCTAAGCGGTTCGGGCGGTCTAATTTTCTGTGGCACTTTCCTCGAGGTTTCCCTCACCGGGCGTTACCCGGCATCCTGCCTTGCGGAGCCCGGACTTTCCTCAAGCTCGTCGTGAAACGAACCTGCGATCGCCTGAGATGCTGCAACGAGGCGAGCTTAGGTGCAGCGTGTGGAGCACGCAACCAAAGACTGAGGCAGGGGCGTCAAGCCGCGTCGTGGATGTCCAGCCAGCCGTTGCCCCGCGAAAGTTCGGTAATGCGCGTCTTGAGCTTCTTTTTGGCGCGCGCTTCGAGTTGACGGGCGCGTTCGCGTGAGACCCCCAAGCGCCGACCGATCTCGGCCAACGACATCTCGTCCTCATTGTCGGCCATCAGCCGATTTTCGACGATGTACCGTTCGCGTTCGTCGAGCCCAGTGAGCGCCGCTTGCACCGCGTCACGCACGTAGCCGCCCACCTCCGAACCCACCAATCCGTCTTCCTGGTTCAGTTCGGAAGCGGTGAGGGTGTCACCCAGCGTGGTCGCCGAGTCGTCGTAAACTTTGGCGTCGAGCGACACGTCGCGCGCTTCCAGCCGACGCACCATGGATGTGACTTTGCTCTTCGGAACGTCGAGCGCCTTGGCCAATAATTCATCGGCCTGATCACCTTCGCCGACTAGGTTGGTGATGCGCACGCGTTCGCGGCGCAGCTTGAAGAACATCTTCGAACGGAGCGCGCCGGAACCGACTCCAACAAGGCTCCAGGAACGGATGATGTGGTTCAAGATGTAGGCGCGGATCCAGTACGCCGCATACGTCACGAAGCGCGTGCCGCGGCTGGTGTCGAACTTCTGCAAAGCATGCACCACGCCAAAGTTACCCTCGGCCACCAACTCGCCCAAAGGCAGCCCGTAGCGGCGATACTTGAGCGCGATGGCGACGACGTAGCGCAAATGAGCACGAACGAGCTCTTCCCGAGCGTCTTCGTCCTTTTGCTGGAGCCAGCGCGAGGTGAGTTCGAGCTCTTCTTCACGAGAGAGCTGGGGATACGAGTGCACCGCGGTGATGTAGAACGTCAGGGAGGGATCGGTTTGACGGGCCATGGTACTTCGCAGTTCCCTTCGTCTAATTCCAGTCCTAGACAAACTCAGGCCACGTCGAGCAGTGTCGCCTCGAGCTCGGATCGCAGCGCTGACATCGCACCTTGGCCTACGCGCCAGAGATCTGCGCGGTTCCGCTAACGTTTGCTAAATCCTAAACTTCGTACGCTGGGCAAAAGCGGCTGGACGCACGCGCACGTTAGCGCCGACCAGGAGCCAATTGTCCAAGGTGCCCAACAGTGTTTCTGTGTAACTGTTGCAAACACGCCACAATGGCCTGGCCGTTAGTTCGCGCGAACGATCGTTCGGCGGACCTCGCTCAGGCAACTGGTCGATCGAACAGGCGAAAACGCCAGGCATCGACCAGCCGCCCGCGGGCGCCTTCCTCTATCAGGCTTGGAAGGACGAGCCGCAACCGCACGTGCCGGACACGTTTGGATTGCCAAACTTGAACCCGGAGCCATTCGCCCCTTCGACATAGTCAATCTCGGTGCCGTCCAGGTATTGATAGCTGAGCGGATCGACGAACAGTTTGACGCCGTTCGACTCGAACAGCTCATCCAGATCCGTCGGCTTGTCCTCGAAGTACAAGTCATATTGGAAACCGGCGCAGCCACCGCCAACGACTCGTAGGCGGAGGCCTTGCCCTTCGAGCCCCTCCGACTTCGAAATCTCTTTAACTTTGTCTGCGGCCAGCGTTGTGATTGAAATCATCCGATGGGTTTCCTCTGCGCCAGCGAGCCAGTGCCGCCAACCATGTTTGGGGGCGTCGTCAGCGCGCGACGCGCGGCTATTATAGGCACGCTCCTCTTCGGTCGCCAGGGCAAGCGTCTCCCCCGGCTCGGTTTTGCGCTCGCTCTGGGGCTTTCGTTGGCGGTTCCGCAGGCCGCTTCGGCGGCGGTACCGGGGGTGGTACCGGCGGAAACGGCGTTGCCCGAGCCCCCGCCACCCGCATCCGCCAATCCCGCTGCCGCTGAGCCGTTGCCGCCGGCGCCGGTCCCGAAAGCGAACCCCGTTGCCACGCCGCCGGCAGAGAGCGGGTTTTCGCCCGCCCCGGCTGGCACACCGCCGGGCGCTCCGGGCAGCGATTTGCCGCCCCTGCCGCGCCCTCCACGCGGTGCGAACTTGCATGACGGCTTCTATTTGCGATTGGGCGTGGGCGTAGGGTTGGGCGGCGCGCTGGTCTCGTCCGATTCGAAGAGCGTCGGTGACTTCAGCTTCGGGGGAGGCGCAGGTGCGTTCGACCTGTGGATCGGCGGTACGCCCACGTCTGGCCTGGCGATGGGCGCTGCGCTTTCAGGGGTGGGGCTCGGTAGCTCCCAGCGAAGCGTCGACGGCAATCGAGTCTCAGGCGACGTCTCCGCCAGTACGGGACTGCTCGGTTACTTCGTGGACGTGTTTCCAAATCCAGAGCGCGGCTTGCACTTCGGCGGCGCGCTCGGGTTGGCAAGTGGCCAAGCCGAGGTGAAAGAGAGCGGTCGCAAATTTCAGGGCGGTGGCTTCGGGTTGCAAGCCTTTGGCGGCTATGAATTTTGGGTCAGCCCGCAGTGGTCACTCGGCGGCATGCTGCGTTTCATCGGCAGCGTGACTCGTGAGGACAATGCCGGCGTGGCCTATCAGGCATCGATCGGCGCTGCCACGCTGTCCTTCACGGCCCTTTATCACTGACCCCGAACAGCTGACCCGAACGACACGCGAACACGAGCCCGCCTTTGGTGGGCGTTGGACGGAACGGTTCCAAACAGTTCGTGTCATCCAGCCGCAGCGCACTGCCGCCGGGGCGCAGCACGAGCGCATCGCTCTCGCCTTGCACCGCGGCAACCGCGCCTTGTCGATCGCTGACCACGAGCGCAGGGCGCAAGCCACGGGTCGACGGATCGAGCCCTTGGTTCGACACGCTCAACGCGATGCGTCCGAGCTCTGTGCCGTCCTTGCCCCGGATCGAAACGAAGCCGCCCGCAGCGAGCGCAGCCGAGGGCGCTTCGAGTAGCGCTGGCGGGCCGCTGAGCGTGAGGCTCTGCTCGTTCGCAAGGGTCGTGACGCGCCCGGTCTGCAGGTCCAGTGCACACCATTTGTGTCCGTCGACCACAGCAAGCACTTTGCCTGCACTGAGCGCGGCACCTTCTGGGACGCGCCCCCCGAATGTGCCGATCAGTTCCAAATCGCCTGTAGCTCGCGCCACCTGCACGTCGCCGTTTTCGCACACGCTGACGAGCTGGGCATTGGCCTCGGCAATCGTGCTGATTGCGCTACGGGCCCGCATTTTTCGCAGGACGGTGCCCTGCTCGTCGAGTTGTAGCAACTCGCTACCGCTCGCTACCCAGGCGCCGCCGTTGCCAGCAGGGATGGTCAAACTGCGCCGTCTGGGATCGCTCAGCGGTAGCGCTCGCTTGATCTGCAGTTGCCCCGCAGTCGAATAGAACGCCGCCTCTCCGTCTCGGCTGACGACTACGATCGTGCCGCTGCTGGTCAAGACCGGAGCGGCGCTCGCTTCACTGCCCAGGCGCTCGGACCAGAGCGTTCGACCCCTGGCGTCGAGCTTCGACAAGCGGGGTTCGCTGTGAACGATCAGCAGATTGCCATGTGCGTCACTCGCCGGGGCTTGCCCAATGCCGCCCCCGAGGCGCGTGCGAAAAACGACTTGCGGCGTGCGCGGGAAATCGCTGCTTGCATGATTGCCGTTGCTGGCATCAATCCCTTCACAGGCCGACAGCGCGGAACCGCGGCCCACGACCACGTGCTGCACGCGCTCGGCGTCGCGCGCACCCGAAGGCGCGCTGCGCAATGCCAGCAAACTCGCGATCAGACCAATAGGCCCGATCCAGGCGCGCTTCACTTCACCGCCTTGAGCAAGAAGTCTGCGCGAATCTCGGGGATTCTGCTGCCAGAGCGCGGGCCGTCGACCAGGCCGACGACCGCGCCGAAGGCGCTGAACTTCTCCCCCGCGGATAAGCTGAAGGGCGCGCCGTAGGTCACTCTCGCCAGGCAAGGCGGGCGGGCACAGCCGCTTTGGACGTCCATCACCACCACGGTGGTGTAGTTCTCCGTGCGCGCGTCCACGCTCACGCCGTCGAGCGCCACGGCCCAACCACGTTTGGTTTCGGCTTGGTCGGCGATCGCCGCGTAGTTGCTGGTCGCGCGCTGACGCACCCGCTCGGCTTCGCGCAGCAGGCTGTCGACTCGCTTCACGCGCAAAGGGAACAGTCGCGGCGCGGTGTCTTTGCTCGTCGCGCGGATGACGATCGTCGTTTCACCGGGCGCCGACACGTTCATCATCTGCGCAAAGCGCCCGCTGGGGTCGACGGTGATTGGGCGATCACCGACGGTGAGTACACCCGCCTTGGCGGTGCGACCCGCCAGTACGAAATTGGAGCTTTCGAGCAGCACCGCCGTCCCCGGCGCGTCGATTACGAGCGGCGTAATGCCCGCCTGCAAGCTGACTGCCCCCGACTCGGGCGAACCATTCGGGGGAGTCACGCTGTACGGGAGCTTTCGCTCGAGGGTCTTCACTGCGGGGTCCAACCCGGTGACCTCCGCGCTGACGTCGAGGATATAGCGACCTTCGCCCTCGGCGTTGAGGGTAACGGGCTTGCCATCGACGGTGACGCTCGAACCCGCAACGGCGCTGACCAAAACGCGCAGCTCCGGCGTCGGTGCGTCGAGCCCACTCGTATCACCGCGCACGCGGTAGGCGATGGGTACCGAAATGTCGACGAAGCTTTGCTTGCCACGGGGGGCGACCAGCGCGAGCGTCATTGGGTTTTCGCCGACCTTCAATGGGCGCGATAAGGGCAGGCTCGCGTGGTGCGTGGTGAATGTCGCGCTGGCCGCGTCGAGTCGCACGACGGTACCGTCGTCGCAGGCCGAGCAGGTGAGCTCGAGCTGCTCCTTCCCGTCGTCGAGTGAGCTCGCGTGCGCCTCGATCGAACCGTGACCGCGGTAGAAAAGCCAAACCACGGCCGCCGCGGCGAACAGCGCAGCGGCCCCGACCATGGACACCGCCGCGAGCGCTGGAATGCCCTGCTTTCGCTTCGCGGGCGGTTCTGGCGGCGGAACGACGGGGGGCGAAGGCGCGTACGGGGATGACCCGTACGGCGAGGGCGCAGGCTCCACTGCCGAAGGGGCCGACGGTACAGAACCCGATGATGGATAACCCGCCGAGGCGTGGGCGAGCGACGGAAGCGGAGCCGTGGTTGGCGCCGAAGGCGGCTGCTTGGCTTGCCCGGGGTTCAACGGAGCAATGCCCGGCCGAGCGACCCCGACGATCGTTTTCTTGTGCGAAGAGAGCTGCGACAGGGTGCCGCTCGGTCCAACGCGAGACGAGGTTTCCGTGGGCGGGGGCGGGGGCGGGGTGGGGTAACCGTGCCCTTCCGTCGGATTTGCTGGAACAGATGGCGTTGCGGGTGGCGTCGGCCCGGGACCCAACGGTGCAATGCCGATCATCGTCTGACGCAGCCCTGCACCCTGCGCTGCAGGCCGCGCTGGTGAGGGGTTCGGCGGCGCCAGGGGTGGAGTTGCCTGAGCGGGCGAGCCGGAAGGTGGCGCAATTCCCATCATCGTGCCGCGCAAACGGTTCTGTGGCTGGGGCGGCGCGAAGCCCACGACGGTTTGACTCAGGGAAGCGATCGGCTTACCGCAGCTCGCGCACCCGGTCGCATCCGGGGGATTTCGCGTTCCGCAGTGCGGGCAAAGCCTCATCGCGCGCACTATAACCCCGGACGCACCCTCGCTACCAAGAGCTCGCGTGCCCGGCCCCCGACTGCAAGGTCTTTGTCCCATTGCCCCCTTTTCCCGTAAGGGAGAGGAGATTCGAGTCCCATGCTCGCCAAACGCATCATTCCGTGCCTCGACGTTCGCGACGGCCGCGTCGTAAAAGGCGTGAATTTCGTTGGACTTCGGGACGCCGGAGACCCGGTTGAGTGCGCCCGCCGCTACGACGCGGAAGGCGCGGACGAGATCACCTTTTTGGACATCACCGCGTCAATCGAGGCGCGCGGTGCGCTACTGCACGTGGTCGAGCGGACGGCCGACGTGGTGTTTGCGCCGGTCACCGTAGGTGGCGGCGTGCGTTCCCCCGCCGACGTCAAATCACTGCTCGACGCGGGCGCCGATAAGGTCAGCATCAATTCCTCGGCGGTTGCGGATCCGAGCTTGATTTCGGCCATAACCAGCGCCTGGGGGCGGCAGGTCCTGGTGTTGGCCATCGATGCCAAGCGCAACCCTGATGGCAGCTACGAGGTTTTCACCCACGGCGGCCGACGCGGTACAGGTCTCGACCCAGTGGCTTGGGCCCGCAAGGGTGCTCAACTGGGGGCGGGCGAAATTTTGCTGACCAGCATGGATCGCGACGGGACTCGCGCTGGCTACGACTTGGAGCTGCTGCGCGCGCTGACCGCAGCGGTGGAGATCCCGGTCATTGCCTCGGGAGGCGTGGGAAATCTCGAACACTTGCGCGAAGGCCTGGCGGAAGGCGGCGCCGATGCGGCGCTCGCGGCTTCGATCTTTCACGACGGTCTGTTTACGGTCGGCGAAGCCAAGCGCTACCTGGCTGGGCACGGGGTTCCGGTTCGAGGAGGCTGAATATGAGCGTGACATTATCCGAAGTGAAACGGGCGGCGCGGGCGCATCACGCCCCCTTGGCGGGAGAAAGCGCGGGCTACTTGGTGCTGGCGATTGCCGATCAAGTGCTGCAGGCCCCGCGCCTCGTACAGGCGGATGATGTTCTGTTGAGCGAAGAAGGCACGCTGCGCGTGGTTGCCGGGCGCGCGGCCTGCGACGAGGATGCGGAGCTGTCGCTGCGGCGAGCGCTCGATCAACTGCTGCTCATCGCCAGTTCGGGCAGCGCCGCGTTGACGCGCGCGAGTCGACGCACGGTGCCGACGGGGCTCTCGTCGCTCGTGCGGGAGTTGGAGGCCGCATTGATCCCGGTCAATCGCTCGGCGGCGCGCCGGGCGCTATCGCGCCTACACCGCGAGACCGCCCGGGCGCTCGCGAGCGGCAAGCTACCGGAGGACGCGCCGGAGGCGCTTGCGGTCGCCGCGGTCGACCCAGAGAAAACCGCGGCAGTCGCGCCGTCCACCGCAACCTTGGTCCTCGCGCCGACTGCGGCGGAGGCAACGGCTGCGGCGGAGGCAACGGCTGCGGCGGAGGCAACGGCTGCGGCGGAGGCAACGGCT
>Ga0164308_10002204_pt1 | contig 10349 bp, 10 predicted proteins | sample Whisoiple_246_MG_FD_109983 | JGI IMG/M metagenome (GOLD analysis project Ga0164308, IMG submission 109983) | Soil microbial communities amended with fresh organic matter from upstate New York, USA - Whitman soil sample_246_MG | ecosystem: Environmental > Terrestrial > Soil > Unclassified >... | reverse complement strand
GCGTGGCTGCTCGCACTGCCGAACAGCCACGACCTCGTCGTGGGAGGTCAGCACGTCCGCTTCTTCCACGCCTCGCACCTCGGCGAGTTCCACCGCGTCAGCCACCGGCACACGATGGAGGACTTCCGTGCGATGTTCACCAACACCGACTTCACCGGTGACGGCCCGTCACCGACGGTGGTCGGCTACGGCGACCTCCACGGCACCTACCTGGAGGTCGACCTCGGCCTGACCCTCTTCAACGCCGGGTCGGTCGGCAACCCGCTCGACGCCCCCGGAGCCCCGTACGTCGTGCTCGAGGGGGAGCTCGAGGGGGAGCTCGACGGTGACACGAGCGGCGACGGCGACACGAGCGGCGACGGCGACTCGGTTGACACCCCGGCCAGCACGGCCGGGGTGTCGATCACCTTCGTGCGCGTGGCCTACGACGTCGAGGCCGAGATAGCCGTCGCCCGCGAGCTCGGCATGCCCGACCTCGACGCCTACGCGCTCGAGCTGCGCGAGCAGGTCTACCGCGGCTCGACATTCGCGCCGCCGTCCTGAGCGCAGCGGTGAGCCTGGGCGGGCGGAGAGGTCGTCAGGCGTGCAGCGCGCCCACGCGGGCGAGGAAGACGGCCTCGGCGACGCAGACCTTCTCGAACTCGCCCAGGTGCAGCGACTCGTTGGCGCCGTGGGCACGGGTGTCCGGGTCCTCCACTCCCGTGACGATGATCGCCGCATCCGGGAAGCGCTCCACGAAGCTGGCGATGAACGGAATCGAGCCGCCGACCCCGATGTCGACGGGGTCGACCCCCCAGGCGTCGGCGAAGGAGGCCCGCGCCTCGTCGTAGACCGGCCCGTCGGCGTCGGCAGCGAAGCCGGGGCCGCTCTCCTCGAGCACCACCTCGACCCGGGCCCCCCACGGCGCGTGGCTCTCGAGGTGCGCCCTGACGAGCTCGAACGCCGCCGCAGGGTCCTGGGTGGGGGCGAGGCGAACGGAGATCTTGGCGGCGGCCGACGCGGCCAGCGTGTTGGACGCCTTGTCGATGGAGGTGGCGTCGATGCCGATCGTCGTGATCGACGGCTTGGTCCAGAGCCGCGACAGGATCGCGCCGGTTCCGATGAGCCCGACACCGTCGAGCAGCCCGCTCTCCTCGCGGAACCGGGCCTCGTCGTAGCCGAGGTCGGACGCCTCGCCCTCGTCGAGCCCGGCGACCGCAACGGAGCCGTCGTCGGCGTGCAGGCTCGCGAGCAGCCGCACGAGCGCGGTGACGGCATCGAGGGCGACACCGCCGTACATGCCCGAGTGCACCGAGTGGTCGAGGGTGCGTACCGTCACGACGGCCCGCAGCCCGCCGCGCAGTGTCGTCGTCAGCGCCGGGGCGCCGATGGCCCAGTTGGTCGAGTCGGCGATGACGATCGCGTCGGCCGCGAGGCGGTCCCCGTGACGCTCGAGGATCGTCTCGAGCGACGGAGAGCCCGACTCCTCCTCGCCCTCGACGAAGATGGTCAGCCCCACCGGGAGGTCGCCCGCGTGTGCGCGCAGCGCCGCGATGTGGGCCATGACGCCGGCCTTGTCATCCGCAGCCCCACGCCCGTAGAGGCGCCCGTCGCGCTCCGTCGGCTCGAACGGGGCTGTGTCCCAGTCGGACTCGTCACCGGGCGGCTGCACGTCGTGGTGCGCGTAGAGGGTCACCGTCGGCGCGCCCTCGGGCCCGTCGACGTGGCCGATCACCGCGGGGCGCCCGCCTTCCGTCACGACGTCGACCTCGAGCCCCTCGGCACGCAGCAGCTCGGCCACGGCCTCGGCGCTGCGGGCCACCTGCGACTGGTCGAAGCTGCTCGCCGAGACGCTCGGGATGCGCACGAGTGCCTCGAGATCGGCCCGCACCTGCGGCATGAGCTCCGCGACGCGGGCGCGGATCCGCTCGATCTCGTCGGACGTGAGGGCTGGGGTGCGCGCTTCGTCGGTCACACCCGCGACCCTACCGATGGCCGCCGGCTGCCACGACGGCCCCGACGCCGTCGACCCGGGACCGCGCCGACGAAGGGGCCCACGACCACGGCGCTGCGCGACCGCGCAGCTCGGTGGTTCACTCGAGGGGTGGATGCCGTCGACGACGCCTTCGACGCGGTCCCGCGGTCGGCCTTCCTCCCGCGCGCGGCGCGCCGCCGCGCTGAGTTCGACGGGCCGCTGGCCATCGGCCACGGCGGCACGTGTTCGCAGCCGCGCACCGTCGCCGACATGCTGCGCCTGCTCGACGTCCGCGCCGGGCTGCGGGTGCTCGACGTCGGGTCCGGGTCGGGGTGGACGACGGCCCTGCTGGGCCGCCTCGTCGGCCCGAGCGGCCACGTCGTCGGCGTCGAGATCGAGCCCCACCTCGCCACGTGGGGTGCGCAGAACGTCACCCGCGCCGGTATGCCGTGGGCGCGGGCGCGGGCGGCAGACCCCGGGGTGCTCGGGCTGCCCGACGAGGGGCCGTGGGACCGGATCCTCGTCTCGGCGCAGGCCCGCCGCCTGCCTCAGTCCCTCGTCGAGCAGCTCGCCGACCCCGGCCGCCTCGTCGTGCCCGTGGCGGGGCGGATGACGCTCGTCGTCCTCGAGGGTGGCGCGACCCGGGTCACCGAGCACGGCCACTACCGCTTCGTCCCCCTACAGACACCGTCGCCACCGGAAGGTCTTCCCTGAGCCCACGTGAGCGGGGACGGCACACCCCCTTGTCCCGGCGACGCCCACGATGCCGGGGACACTCGCGACAGCGCCTAGAGTGTGACCGTGTTCGGACGCAAGAAGACCCTCAACGAAGAGCTCGCCCCGTCGGTCGAGCAGGACCCGGCGCGCACCGGGGCCAAGAACCGCCCGACGCCGAAGCGTCGCGAGCAGGAGGCGCTCAACAAGCGTCCGCTCATCGTCACCGACCGCAAGGCGGCACGGTCGAGCGACAAGTCGGTGCGCCGCGAGCAGATGGCCAAGCAGCGCGCGGGGATGATGGCAGGCGACGAGAAGTTCCTGCCGCCCCGCGACAAGGGGCCGCGCCGGCGCTTCATCCGTGACACGGTCGACGCCCGCTGGAACATCGGCGAGTTCATGCTGCCCGTCATGCTCATCGTGCTGCTCCTCAGCTTCGTGCGCGCGAGCTGGGCGCTCATGACCGTCTTCGTGCTCGTCTACGGGCTCATCCTCGTCGCGATCCTCGACGCCCTGCTCATGTGGCGCCGCACGCGCGCGAAGATGGAGTCGAAGTTCGGCCACTCCGAGAAGGGCGACGCCTGGTACGCCATCATGCGCGCCTTCCAGATGCGTCGGACCCGGATGCCGAAGCCGCAGGTCGCCCGGGGCGACCACCCGTCCTGACGCCCCCCTGACGCCCCCTGACGCCCTCCTGAGCGCTCCGACGCCTGCCTCACCGTCCGGACGCCTCGTCAGAGCAGGTCGGCGAAGGCGAGCGGCGCACGGGTGACGGGATAGGTGGCGAAGTAGAGCCGCTCCACCGAACCGTCCTGGGCACGCACGACCTCGAGCACCTCACCTCGCTCGCGACCCTCGACGGCGCGGAAGCGGTCGGCCACCGGCCCCCCGTCACCGCTCTCGACGGCATACCGCGTCTCCGACTGGGGGTCGCCCTCGCCGAGGCGCGACCACAGCTCGCCGTCGCGCACGAAGAAGGTGATGGGCGAGCCCTCAGACCACCAGAGCCCGAGCAGGTGCTCCAGGTCCGGTCGGAGAGCCTCGGGCGCCCACGGGGAGTCCAGCGAGGGCTCGGCGTCGAGCACGGCCTCGACGAGGTCGGTGGCGAGTGCCAGCGACACCGCACCTGAGCTCGCGTTCGCGAAGACGACCGCGCCGACGCCCTCGCGGCGGCGCACCCGAAGGCCGGTGAGGAAGCCGGGCATCGCTCCCCCGTGACCGACGTAGACACGATCGCCGCGCCGACCCATGCCGAACCCGAGCCCGTACGCGCCGCCCCAGCTGTCGACGTCGGTCATGATGATCGGCCGGCACATCTCGTCGACGGTCTCGGCGGAGACGACGCGGCCGTCCGGACGCGCGACGTACGCGGCATAGCGCGCCATGTCCGCGACGGTCGACCAGAGGCCGCCCACCGGCGCCGTCGCAGCCAGGTCGAAGAGCGGCTCCTCGCGGGCCGTGCCGGCATACGGGTCGATCTGGTAGCCGACCGCACGGTCCTGCTCGGGCACGAGCCCGGTGCGCGCCATGCCGAGGGGACCGGTGACCCGTTCGCGCACGACGTGCTCCCAGTCCTGGCCGGTGACGCGCTCGATCACCTGACCGAGGAGGCCGTAGGCGAGGTTGGAGTAGTGGAAGGCATGGTGCGCGGGCAGCACCTGCTCAGCCTGCTCCACGCCGGCCACGAAGGCCTCGCGGTCTGGCGCCTGGAGGCTCTCCCAGATGTTGCCCACCGGCTCGCGCTGGAGCCCGGAGGCGTGGGCCAGCATCTGGCGCAACGGAACCCGGCCGTGCCGCGTGTCGGGCAGGTAGTCGCCGAGCACGTCGTCGAGGGTGAGGCGGCCCTCGTCGCGCAGCGACATCACGGCGAGCGCCGTGAAGGTCTTGGTGACCGAGCCGATCATGAACTGCGTGTCGTCGTCTGCCGAGGACGGGCTCCCGGGCGACACCGCCGCACCGGGTGCGGCGAGCCGGGCGGACCCGACGTGCGCCGACCACACGAGCTCGCCGGCACGGACGACACCCGCACTGACGCCCGGCGAGTGCCACGAGCGCTGCGCCGCCAGCACACGACCCAGCAGGTCGCGCCCGAGCGCGTCCGACAGTCGCTCCCTCACTCGGCGGCCCGCAGGCTCATCGGCCCGTACACGACGGCCTCGTGCTGGCGCAGGATCACGGCCTCGACCCCCGCTGCGAGCAGCTCCTGCCAGGACTCCCCGAGGTAGTTCTCGGCGTCGCTCTGCGTCGGGAAGCGCGTGGTCGGCAGACCCTCGCCCTCCATGGAACTGCCGTGGGCGTCGAGGAAAAGCCAGGACCAGTCAGCGCTCATGCCGCCAGCCTAGCCAGCACCACCCGAGCCACCGGCGCCGTGCGCCATGCCCGGCGGGCGCCGCGGGCGCTGCCCACGTTTGACGTGCGAGGTGTGGGCGTGCCACGGTTCGCAGGTACCGAAGGACGATGGGGCAAGCCGGTGTGACTCCGGCGCTGACCCGCAACCGTGATGCCGACGGCCGACCACCCGCGAGGGCCCGGCCCGGGCACAGCCGGAAAACCCGCGTCCGTTCGGCTCCTTTGTCAGTCTGTCGTGGAATGCGGACCGGAGTCGCCCGAGGGCACGGGGCTTCGGCCCTGCCTGCCCGCACGGTGTCCGACCGCGAGGAGGAAACCGTGTCCCCTGTTCGCACCGGAGCCACCCCGTTGAGGGTCGTGCTCTCCCTGTTGCTCGCCGGCGTCTTCGCCGCGCTCACCATCGCCCCCGCCCAGGCTGCGGCCTATCGCTACTGGGGCTTCTACCAGCTGTCCGACGGCGCCTGGGCGTTCGCCCAGAAGGGCTCGGACCAGACGGTGCCCGCCGATGGCGCCGTCGAGGGTTGGCGCTTCGCGGTCGGTGACGAGCAGTCGACCCGCTTCCCGCGGGCCGTGCTCACCTTCGACCAGCTCTGCGGGGCCACCCCCTCGGCGGCCGGCCAGAAGCGGGTCGGGCTCGTCGTCGACTACGGCCGCCCAGTCGACTCCGCCGACGGCGCCACCCCGCCGGCGCCCACCGCCCTCTGCGCGAGCGTTCCCACCGCGGCGACGAGCACCGACGTGCTCGCCACGGCCGGCGCCCTGCGCACCGAGAAGGGTCTCGTCTGCGCGGTCGCCGGCTACCCCGCGACCGGCTGCGGCGGCGAGGTCAAGGAGGTCAGCGCCGAGGCGCAGGCGGCCGACACCCCGATCACCATCGCCGCCCCGGCCGACGCCACGAAGACCCCCGCAGCCGCCGCGACCCCGATCTCGGCGCAGCCCGCCGCGCAGAACACGGCGACGAGCGCCGGCACCGTGACGGCATACGTGGTGGCAGCGCTGGCGGTCCTCGCCCTCATCGCCTACCTGGTCCTGCGCTCACGTCGCCGGGCGGGCACGCCCTCCTGACGGAGGGAACCAGCGATGCAGCTCCGTCCGAGACTCCTGCACCCCGCGGCCTGGTGGCTGTGGGGGCTCGGGCTCGCGACGGCTGCGTCGCGAACGACGAACCCGGTGGTGCTGCTGCTCGTCATCGGGGTGTGCATCGTCGTCGTGACGGAGCGCCGCGACCCCGCGACGGCCAACCCGCTGTGGGGCTTCCTCGTCATCGGCGCGGTGATCATCGCCTTCCGGGTCGTCATGACGATCCTGCTCGGCAATGGTGTCCACGGTGAGACGGTGCTCTTCACGCTCCCACGAGTTCCCTTGCCCGAGTGGGCTTCTGGCATCCGGTTGGGTGGCCCGGTCACGCTCGAGTCGCTGCTGTATGCCGTCTACGACGGTTTGCGCCTCACTGCGGTCCTCGCGTGTCTGGGGGCCGCCAACGCCCTCGCCAGTCCACGCCGGCTGCTGCGCTACCTGCCCGCGACGCTCTACGACGTCGGCACCGCCGTCGTCGTCGGCCTCACCTTCGCTCCGCAGCTGGTGACCGACGCCCGGGCGGTGCGTTCGGCGCGCACGCTGCGCGGCCACCAGGGCACGGGCGTCCGCGAGACGGCGCGGCTCGCCGTGCCGGTGCTCGAGACTGCCTTCGAGCGCTCGCTCGGTCTCGCCGCCTCGATGGAGTCGCGTGGCTACGGGCGGACCGTCCGGGCCTCGTCGCGCGACCGGCGCCTCGCCTCGGGGCTGGCCCTCGTCGGGCTGCTCGGGGTGCTCGGCGGCCTCTACGGCCTGCTCGACGCCTCGGCCGGCGGCGCGCTCGGTCTGCCGTTGCTCGCCGTCGGGGCTGCACTCGCGGCCGCCAGCCTCGTCGTCGGCGCCTCGCGCGAGCGGCGCTCCGGCCACCGTCGCGACCGGTGGCGGTGGCCCGAGACCGTGACGGCAACCGCAGGTGCGGTGCCCGCTTTCGTGCTCGTCGTGGGGTCCGTGCAGAGCTGGGAGGGCATCATCGCGACGCCCTCCCCCGGCCTGCCACCGCTGCCGCTCCCCGTCGTGGCCGCCGTGCTCCTCGCCGCCGTGCCCGCGTGGCTGACCCCCCGACCTCGCGAGGAGCACCGATGATCACCTTCGACCACGTGTCGGTGACGTATGCCGGTGCGCCCGCCCCCAGCCTCCACGACGTGACGCTCGAGATCCCCGAGGGCGAGCTCGTGCTGGTCGTCGGCCCCACCGGCAGCGGGAAGTCAACCCTGCTGCGCACCATCAACGGCCTCGTGCCGCACTTCAGCGGCGGCACCCTGAGCGGCCGGGTCACCGTCGACGGGCTCGACACGGCGCGGCACCGACCCCGCGACCTCGCCACCGTCGTCGGGCTCGTGGAGCAGAACCCGAGCGTCACGTTCGTCACCGACGTCGTCGAGGACGAGGTGGCCTATGGCATGGAGACGATGGGCCTGGACCCGACCGCGATCCGGCGACGGGTCGAGGAGACGCTCGACCTCTTCGGGCTGACTCCGCTGCGCGGCCGACCCCTCGGCACGCTGTCGGGCGGTCAGCAGCAACGTGCGGCGATCGCCGCGCTCTTCGCGGCTGGGCCGCGAGTGCTGGTGCTCGACGAGCCGACATCGGCCCTCGACCCGGTCGCCGCCGAGGAGGTGCTCGCGTCGCTCCACCGGATCGTGCACGACCTCGGTGTGACCGTCGTGCTGGCAGAGCACCGTCTCGAGCGGGTCGTGCACCACGCCGACCGGGTCGTCCTCGTCGACGGTGGCCACTCGTCGGAGCTGCTCGACCCGGCGGAGGCGATGCTCCGCTCGCAGATCTACCCGCCCGTCGTGGGGCTGTCGCGCCTGGCCGGGTGGGCTCCCACGCCGCTGTCGATCCGGGACGCCCGCCGCCGCGCGTCGGCGCTGCGCGAGCGGCTCGTCGAGGCCAGCTCGCCGTCGGTGCCCGAGCTGCGAGTGGTCGGGCCGGCCACGGCGCTCGAGCTCAGTGACCTGCGCGTCGTGCGGGCCGGTCGGATCGTCATCGACGAGCTCGACCTGACGCTCGCGACCGGCTCGGTGACGACGCTGATGGGCCGCAACGGCGCCGGCAAGTCGACGCTCCTCGGGGCGATCGCCGCCCAGCACCCCGTTGCCAGGGGGCGGGTGCGTCTCGGGGCCTCGTCGGTCGACCCGCACGCCGTGGCCCCTCGCGAGCGGGTTCGCGTCGTCGGTCTCGTGCCCCAGCAGCCCGAGCTGCTCCTCTACGCCGAGACCGTCGCTGCTGAGTGCGTCACCGCCGATGCCGACTTCGGGGCCCAGCCGGGCGCGACCGCCACCCTCCTGCACCGCATCTCGGGGGGCATCGACCCGACCCAGCACCCCCGCGACCTCTCCGAGGGTCAGCGCCTGGAGCTTGCGCTCGCCGTGATCCTCGCCGGCTCGCCCGAGGTGCTGCTCCTCGACGAGCCGACCCGCGGGCTCGACTACGGGGCCAAGCACCGGCTCGGCGAGGTCCTTTCTGCTCTGGCCGAAGCCGGGACGACCATCCTGCTCGCCACGCACGACGTCGAGCTCGCCGCCGAGGTGGCCGACCGGGTCGTCATCCTCGCCGACGGGGAGCTCGTCACCGACGGCCCGGCCCGAGAGGTGCTGTCGGCCTCGCCGGCGTTCGCGCCGCAGGTCACCAAGGTGATGCTCCCGCAGACGTGGCTCACGGTGGCCGAGGTCGCCGAGGCCATCGGACGGTCGGCGTGAGCCCCGGCCCGACGGCGGTGCCCGTCGCCGACGCGCGCAGTGCGACACCCACCGTCTCGCGGCGCGTCATCCCCCTGCGCTGGCCGGCCGTCGTCACGGTCACCGTCGTCGCCGTCGTCGGCCTCTTCGCCTTCCTCTGGCCCTTCCTCGTGCCTGCAGAAGTGGCGATCTCGCACGGCAACGACGCGCCGTGGTTCTTCGCCGTGCTCATCGCGCTGCTCGCGGTCGTCTGCCTCGCGGAGGTCTCGGCCGGCCGTCTCGACGCCAAGACGGTGGCGGTGCTCGGCGTCGCTGCCGCGGCGGGCGGGGCGATGCGGTTGCTGAGCGCCGGAACCGCCGGGCTCGAGCCGATGTTCTTCGTCGTCATCATCGCCGGGCGGGTGCTCGGACCCGGCGTCGGCTTCGTATCGGGGTCGCTCGCCGTGACGACGGGAGCGCTGCTCACCGGTGGCGTGGGCCCGTGGCTACCGTTCCAGATGATCTGTGCCGGCGGCATCGGGCTCGGCGCCGGGCTGCTGCCCGTCGCGGCTGGTGGCCGTGCCGAGCGGTGGGTCGTCGCCGCCTACGCCCTCGTCACCGGACTGGCCTTCGGGCTCTTCATGAACCTTTGGTTCTGGCCCTTCCTCGGGGCCAACGCGCCGAGCGGCCTGGGGTTCGTGCCCGGTGCCCCGGTCTCCGAGAACCTCTCGCACTACGCCCTCTTCTACCTCGCGACCTCGCTCGGGTGGGACCTGCCCCGCGGGGTGCTCAACGCCGTCCTCGTCGTCGTGGCCGGCCCGGCCCTGCTCCGCGTCTTCCGGCGGGCCTCGAGGCGCGCCGCGTTCGATGCACCCGCGGCCTTCGAACCTCCACGCACAGCGGGGCGCCCGTGACCGCCGTGCCGCCCGCCGCGACGGTGCCGAGCACGACCCTCGTCACGGGTCCCGTGCGCAGTGGCAAGAGCCGCCACGCCGAGCACCTCATGGCGCACGAGCCCGCGGTGACCTACGTGGCGACGGGCCGACGGGCCGACCTCGCCGATGCGGAGTGGACCCGCCGGGTCGAGAGCCACCGCGTGCGACGACCCATGTCATGGCGCACCGTCGAGACGAGCGACGTCGTGGGCGTCATCACGTCGGCTCAGGGCCCCGTGCTCGTCGACTGCCTCGGCACGTGGGTGACGGCGCTCGTCGACGAAGCGGGCTGGCACGACCTCGACTCGGCCGCCGAACGCGTCGGCCACGAGGCACGAGCTCTCGTCGAGGTCCTGCACACCCCCCCTGTCCCCGTGGTCGTCGTCACCAACGAGGTGGGCTGGTCGCTGGTGCCGACGACGGCCTCAGGGCGGTTCTTCCAGGACGAGCTGGGCCGCCTCAACGCCGCCGTCTCGGCCGTCGCCGCCGCCGTGCACCTCGTCGTCGCCGGACGGGTCGTCGACCTCAGCGACGCCGCGGTCGTGCCCGCGGCGTTGCCACCGGCAGTTCCGGATGCGTGACTCCTGGCGCCTGGCCGTCGGCACCTTCACGGCGGTGCCGGTGCGCGCCCCACGCACCGTCGATCTCCACCAGCAGCCAGCG
>Ga0164308_10002203_pt1 | contig 10350 bp, 8 predicted proteins | sample Whisoiple_246_MG_FD_109983 | JGI IMG/M metagenome (GOLD analysis project Ga0164308, IMG submission 109983) | Soil microbial communities amended with fresh organic matter from upstate New York, USA - Whitman soil sample_246_MG | ecosystem: Environmental > Terrestrial > Soil > Unclassified >... | reverse complement strand
GGACGCCTCGTTGCCTTGACCGGCCATACCGCCCGTTTGGTCACTTCCGCCGCTGCCGCCGAGGTCCACGTCATCGACGACGACCACGCCCTCGCACGCTCCGAGGGCGAGCAGGAGGCAGGAAGACCAAGTCGCGAGGTAACGGTGACGCGGCATATCCCTCTTATCCTGCCGACTTAATCCACTTTCTGCAACTCGGCGCCTCATATGCCGCACTGCGGATCGCCCACCGGACACGTTTGTGAGGTGTTACCCGGCGAGCCGCCTTTGTAGTCCTTCAGGCAGGCGCGCCCTTCGCCGAGCTGACAGGCGTCCTTGCGCGACTAGCGCGTGGCCGGAGCCGCTTGGAACGCTTCGCCCAGCGCGGTGATGGTGCCGTCCTCGAAGAGGTGGTTGTAGGTGTTCCAGGGATACCAGGCGTAGCGCTCGACCAGTGCATGGCCGTCGAGCATCGGGATCGCGGCGTCGAAGAAGTCGAGCAGCGTCTGTTCGTCGGGATTGCTCGAGCCCATGCAGCCAAACTCCGTGATCCAGACCGGCAAGCCCCACTGCGAGGCCCAGGTCACGGCGCCTTCGAGCTGCCCTGCCGTGCACGAGCCCGCATTCCAGCCGTACCAGTGCATGGCGACGAAATCGACGCGCAGGCCCTCTTGCTCAACGCGGTCCATGAAGTCTTCGAGCCAGGCGCGTCCGTCGTCGGAGACGGCAGGACTGCTGACCCGGATGTTCGGATCGCTCGTGAGATCGGGCCAGAGCAGAATGGCGTCGTCCACGGTCATGTTGGCTTGATCGGACTTGTTGGGCTCGTTGAAGGCGAGCACCGTCGTGTAGCCGGCCTGGCCGATGCTCTGGATGGCCGCGGCGACGTCGCCGGGGCCCCACACCATGGGCACGAATAGGGGGTCGTCACAGTCCGACGCCTGCGGAGTCGTGCCCCAGTTGTAACACCAGGTAGCGCCGAGCTCGGCGATCTCGACGGCAGGAGAGTTGGCGACGCCCTTGTACGCGCCGCTGGGCAGCACGCTGGGTTCGCCGAGGGCGCACTCGAGCTCTACCTTCAGGCTCTTCGCAACCTTGTTGCACGGATCGCCGAAGTTTCCGTTCGAGGCACCGATGGTGCACGCCTGACGCCCGACACACAGTGACTCGATCTGGCTTTCGCTGGTAGCCGAGTGACAGTCACCTTCAGCGAAGCTGCCGCAAGTGCCCGTCGGTGTGCCGTAGCTCCCGAAGGCGACCGCAGCGATGTGCTGCCCTTCCGGGCATTCGAGCCGCACGCTGTCGCCTTCGTCGGCTTCTCCGCACAAGGTCTCGCCGGACGTCGTTCCCCCTGCGGCCACGGGTCCACCGACGGCCGAGCTGCCGCCACTGCCTCCTGCGGCCGCGCCTCCGTCTGCTGCGCCCCCGTCGGCTGCTCCGCCGCCCGCGGCGACGGCTCCACCCGAGCTCGGGCTTGCGCCCACGCCTGGGCTGCCGCCGGCCGCTGGGATCGTTCCGCCGGTCCCGTCGCCCACGGAGTCCCCCGGATCGCCAACCGTATTGCAAGCGCCCAAGCCGACGACTGCGCCGACGACGAAAGAAAGCAGCCCTGAGCGAGCCATGGCTCTCTCCGTATCACCGGGCGCCCGGAGCGGCCATTCCTCTAATTGTTCACGTCCAGGCAGGCGGTCTCCTGCTCGTCGGTAAAGTCGGTCATCGGATCGGCGGCACGCTGGCGCAAGAGGTCGCCGTCTGCGGCGAGCACGGAGTCGAGCGCGTCGGCGAAGTCGAGATCGCCCAGATCGGTGCGCAAGTAGCCATCGGCGTTTCCCGCCAGCGCGGTCAGCGCATACAGGGGGTTGTCGAGCTCGTCGACGGGGAGCAATGCGACCGCGTGACTGCAGTTGTCGGCGCGGAAGCCCGGCAAGTAGTAGCCCCAGTTGTCGGTCGTCTCGATCATGTCGACCAGAACGTCCGTGTCCTCCAGCCAGAGCGCTTGGAGGTCGTCCCCAGTGGTCACCGGGTAAAACCCTGCGTAGTTGAAATGGGAGTTGTTCAGGTCGCTGAGGAAGTACGTCTGGAGAAAGCGATCCTCCGGGAAGGCGGCTGAGAGAAGGGCCATCAAGTGGCCGGAGTCGTCGCTCAAGAGCTGCGCTGGCGGGGCGTCGAGCCGCTCATCGAGCTCGGCCAAAAGGTCCTCCGTGTGCCAGAACTGAACGAAAGCTTGGCGAGCCAAGTCTTGGGGCCCACCTGGCGGGAAGATCGGGCCCGAGTCGTTGAGGAACGACGCGCGCTCCGGAGCGACCGCGTCCCTGAGCCGTGCGTAGTGGAAAGCGGCGCCCAAGCCGCCGGCACTCGAACCAACGACGAGCAAATGCTGCGGTGCAGCAAACTCGCCCGACAGCCAGCTGGACACGAGCTCCATGTTGGCAGCGCCGCGATGCTCGATCTCGATCTCGTCTCCCCCGCCGGGCGCCTCGTAGGTCGCGGTGAAGTCGCCGACGAACGCGTCACCCGTGCAATACGGAAGGAAGACCTGATCGTAGCTCGCCGTCGCCACCCCGCTGTCGGAGACGCCGAGGTGCGGGAACATCAAACCCCAGGGAATGGCATCCGGCTCCGTACCGAAGGGAGGCGGCAGCGCTGTCATGTGGTCGTCGCCCAGGCCCTCCAGGTTGGCCGCGCGCGTCGTCCCGTCGCCGCCGCAGGTGTCGTAATCCCAGCAGGCGCCGCCCGGCTCGAGCGTGACGACCAGCCCGGCCGACGCGTCGGCGCGCTTGACGAAGAACTTGTACGGCGAACCGTCCGCGCACACGGCACCGTCGAGCTCGACGATCGTCCACACGCCGTCCGTGCTCGTACCGCCGCCCAGACCGCCCAGACCTCCCAGTCCGTCCGAGCCGCCGGTCGTCCCGCCCGAGCCACCGCTACCGCCGCTGCTCCCTCCCGAACCACCGGTCGTCCCTCCCGAACCGCCGGCCGCACCGCCGCTCCCACCGCTCCCACCGGCCCCGCCCAGGCCGCCCTCACCGTCGGGGCCGCCCGGGTCTTCGTTGCATCCGGCAGCGAGCGCCACCATCACGCCGCCCACCGCAACCGCCGTCGCGCCCCAGCGCCCCACTGTGAACCCCGCCCCGTGCCCCGTGTTCATCGACATGGGTTGGCACGCTAAGCGAGGATCCTTCACGGGCAAAGGCCGAAAGGATAGACACCTTCTGACCTCACCATGCCGGAATCGCCCCCGCCCCTGGCGCTCCAGCAGCGTCTCACGGACCTCCAGCGCATTGCCAGGCTCACGCAACCGGTCTTGAGGAACCTACTCATCACCCAGCGGTACCACGACCTCTCCCACGACTTGGCAGGCGCCCTCGGACGCGCCGATGCGAACTGGGCGACCTTCGCCACCTGGGCCTCCAAGACCGCCGGACGCTCGATCCGTGAGGAAGACGTGCCTCCGGAGCTCACTCAATTCTTGCGCAAGGAAGCGGCCCTCGATCAGCGTTTCGACCATTTCTATCGCCGTCTCGGACCGCTCGCGCGCTTTGCGCCGAGGCTCGATCCCTTCGAAGTGGCGCGGGCGATCCTCGCCGAGGTAGCGCGCCAAATCGCCGAGGGGAACCTGCGGGTGTACGCCGAGCTGGCCCCCTTGTTCGCGGAGTTCGCGCACTTCGCCGCGGCCTCAGAGCGCAGCGAAGCGGCACTCGAAACCTTTCTGGCCCAGCGCACACCCGGCCCCGCAGACCGGGGCGGCCAAGACGCACTGAAGCTCGCCTTCGGAAGCTACTACCGGGCTACGACGACCCAGGACCCGGCGGTGCGGAGCGAGCTCATCCTGCTCGGAAACGTGATGATCGGTCTGCATGAGCAGACGCGGCTCCAAGACAACATTGCTGGGGCACTGAACGCGCCGTTCTCCGAAGCGGTCTACGTTCGCTTCGGCGCTGCCGGCCCGGCTTTCCTGCGTCCGCTGCTGTGCGCGCTCATCCGTGGCGGCGTTCGCCTGTTCGCTCGCGGCTTGCTCGACGATTGGCGCCGCCTCGCCACGCGCTTCATGATGAAGCTCGCGACGCCGGACGGCGACGCGATTCCGCTCGGCGCCGACTTGCCCCAGGAGCGGTTCGATCCGCTCCTCACCAAGCTCGAGAACACCGAGCTCCTCGCCGTCCTCCGGCGCTACGACGCCCACTTGGACACGACTCGAGGCTCGGCCGCCCTCGACTGGACGATCCTTCAGGATCGCATGCGCTTCATCGCCGAGCTCTTCCGCGTGAATCAACGCGACCCGTCGTGGTTCGATCAGCCGTTCGAGGCCAATCAGCGCGCCGAATTCGAGGCCGGCCGGGTACCGGCAGGAAAGCTCTGAAAATTCCGGACCGGAGCGCACACCTGGCCCCCAAGCGGGCACCAACTAGGAGAGGCCGGGCATCGCCGGTGTCGCCCGTAGAATCCGCTTGCCATGAATCACCCGGCTTGGTTGACGCTGTCGATACCCCGCCCCAGGCGCGGGGAAGGTCTGTGGCGCCACCTCGTCCGCATTGCGCGACGGTTGACGAGGAGAGTGCCCTCGGGCTCACAGGCGGACACGAGACCAACGGCGAAGGCGCTCCAGGAGCCCGTCCCCAACGGCCTCGATCGCTTCCCGACCTCGAATCACTTTGCGCTCGAACGGGAGCGGCACCGGGGCCAGGATCGGAGAGGCAAGAAGTTGAGCCGCGTCGTGCAGGCCGAACTGGCCTTCCGGCGGCTGGTTCCGGAATTCTGCGACCTTCCCTCACGCCGAGAGTGCCCACCCAAAGAGATCGCATTTTTGACCGTCACGAACGCGCGGTACTTCCGTGGTGTCGAGGCGCTGCTGCTATCGCTCCTGCGCGTCTATCCAGAGCTCGAATCGCCATTCATCGTCCTTCACGATGACAGTCTCACCGACTTTGCGCGACAGCGCCTGCTGGACATCTATCCGCGTTGTGAGTTTCGCCTCGAGACCCTCGACTGGTTTCGCTACGACTCCGATGGGAGCCCCAATCATCGACGTATCGGCCGGCTCGGCTTCCTGAACACACGCGCGCTGGAGCTACGGGGCTACGAGCACGTGATCGTGCTCGACGCCGATCTGCTGGTTCTGGGCGACATCAGCGAGCTTTGGCAGAGTCGGACCGAAATTTCTGCCAGCTATTGCTTCGGGGATCGAGAATACGTGGCCGTGTCCGAGCGGACAGGACGCGGGATTCTCAATAGCGGCGTCATCTCGATTCCAGCCTGCTTCCTCGGCCCAACGAGCCAAGACGAGATGAAGCGCATCCTTGAACGCATCGCAGATCCGGCCTGCCCGCTCCTGGATCGCTTTGCGGACCAGAAAGCCTGGAATTTGTTTCTAGCTGACAAGCCAGTGCGAACCTTGCCGTACAACTACAACTGCAACGTCAAGCAGCTTGCACGCGTCCACCAGGGGACGCTCGAGGGGATCCGAGTCCTCCACTATGCCGGCCCCAAGCCGTGGCTCACGAGCGACTACGCGACCAAGGACGACTCCGAAACGGAGCGGCTGAACGCGCTCACCTACCACACGCCTTGGCGCTCGCTCTATCGGACGCTCCTCTACGAGAAGCGCCTGTCGTCCTACCGCGTCGAGCTCGAGCGCACGCGCCGCACACCCGTATCGAACGGCAAATCGGTCGCACCGGAGAGCTGCATCATTCTGGGCAACGGTCCTTCGATCGCAAACACGGAGCTGACCCATCTCCGCGCTGTGGAGAAGTTCTGCTTCAACTGGTTCTTGCATCATCCGGACTACGAGCGCCTGGCCCCGGAGCATTTGATCCTCGGCTCGCACTTGTTCTTCGGCGGTTGGAACACGCTGGACCCAGCCTTCCCAGCCGATTTCCTGAACCTCTTGCGCAAGAAGACGCACAGACCCGTGCTGTGGGCGCCATTCTACTTCAAGCCGATCTTCGAGCGAGAAGGCCTGCTGGACGAATTCGAGTGCAACTTCGTCTTGTTCGAAAAGCCGTTCAAACGCTTCGTGGAAAGAGCCGGCTACGGGCGCACCGGCCTCGATGGGTTCCTCATGGATGGCCGCTCGGGTCCGCTCAGCGTGGGGATCCCAATTGCGTGTCACCTTGGATTTCGGCGACTCGTGCTGGTCGGTTGCGACGCGAGCTACCAACAGAACGACGCTCGAAGTGACTACTTCTATCCGGAAGAGGCCCACACTTCGGCCAGGAACCCCGCGAGCACATTGCGTGAGACCTGGGCTCCGGGTGGCCCGGGGCAGTTCGGCTACGGGCTCATCGAGCGACAGCTCCGCGCCGAAGGACGACAGCTGGTCGACGCCACCGTCGGCGGCAGTCTGACGACCGTACCGAAGATCCCCTATGCGGACCTCGTGGCGGAGCTCCGCCGCTAGCTTTTCACCAACAACATCAACATTTTCGAGGGCAAGGGCGATGTATAGCGAGCAGGAATGTCTGGGTCTGATTCTCGCGCGCGGAGGCTCGAAGGGCGTGCCGAAGAAGAACCTGCGCCACCTGGCTGGGCAGCCATTGGTGCTCTACGGCATCCGGGTGGCACAAGCCGCTCGACGCGTCGGCCGTGTCGCGGTCAGCACCGACGACCCCGACATCGCCGCGGTGGTGCGGGAGGCGGGCGCAGAAGTCATCCCAAGACCCGCAGATCTCGCCTCCGACACGGCATCTGCAGAGGTGGGCATCCTGCACGCTCTCGACTGGCTGAGAGACGAGCGCGCGTACGTTCCTGGCATCGTCTCGCTCGTCCAATGCACCTCGCCATTCACACTACCAGAAGACGTCGACGGCGTGATCGGCTGTGTGCTGGACGGCGCCGACAGCGCGTTCACGGCTCATCCATTTTGGCATTTCGTGTGGAAGCAGAACGGTGACGGCTCGATGCGCGGGGTGAATCACAGCGGAGCCCAACGCCAGAGGCGGCAAGACCTCGAACCGGAGTTCTTGGAGAACGGCTCCGCCTACGCCATGCGCGTGCCGAGTTTCAGGGCTACTGGCGACCGGTTCTGCGGCCAGGTCGCCGCCTACGTCATGCATCCCCAGCGCGGAATCGAGATCGATACTCCCGAGGAGTTCGAGCTGTGCGAGGACCTACTCCTGGCCCAGCGCAACCGAGCGCAAAAAGCAAAAGGAGAACGCTGATGGTGGCCTTCGTCGCGGAGTTTACCACCAATCATTTGGGCAACCTGAACCTGCTCTTGCGCATGACGGAGGAGGCGGCGAGAGCTGGCGCCGACTTCATCAAGATGCAGAAGAAGGACGTGACGACCTTCTACACGAGTGACCGTCTGGACGCTGCCTACGAGAGTCCTTACGGACACACCTATCGCGACTACCGCAGCTTGCTCGAGTTCGACGAAGAGGACTTCGCCCGCTTCGATCGCAAATGTAGGCGCTGCGACATCGGCTGGTTTTGCACCGTACAGGATCGCGCATCCCTGGAGTTCATGCTGGCGTTCGATCTTCCCGCCTTCAAGGTTGCCTCGATCAATGCGCGCAATCACACCCTTTTGCGCGAGATTGCCGCGCGCGTCCCGCTGTCCAAACGCATCGTGATCTCGGTGGGTGGCAGCTCGCTCGTCGACGTCGAAGCGGCGCTCGCTTGCTTTCCCGATCACCCGCTGGACGTGCTGCACTGCGTGGCCGAATACCCGTGCCCGCCCGAGTCGCTCCGCCTCGGCAACATTCCCATCCTGAGAGAGCGTTTTGGATCGGACAGAGTTCGCATCGGCTATTCCGGGCACGAAATCGGAATCGAACCGTCGCTCGCCGCCATCGCGCTCGGCGCGGAACTGGTCGAACGGCACTTCACGCTCACGAGGAAATCGTTCGCGCACCACATCGAATGTAGCCTCGAGCCGCAGGAATTTCGCACCCTCTGTGACATGGGACGCCAAGATCCCGCGCGTCTCGGCCAGTACGCTGACGCCCTGCCACGCGCCGCATTGAAGAGCGAGTTCGGCATGTCCAAAGTGGAGCGGGCTTTTCTGCTCGACCACCGCTACGGTGGCCGGGCAGACATAGCCCGGGGCGGCGCGTAGGTCCGACAGGGGCTAGTTCAGATGGGGCAGTACTACTTCGTTCGACACGGCGAGAGCGAAGCGAACCGAGACGGTTGGCTAGCGGGACATCGCGACTCCCCACTCACACAGCGTGGCCGGGAACAGGCACACAGCGTGCGCCCGCAGATCGAAACGCTCGATCTGCAGGCGGTGCTCGTGTCCGATGCGTCCCGCGCGCAAGACACGGCGCGGATCCTGCTAGGGGGGCGCACCTTGCCCCAGCTGACGACGCCACTGCTGCGGGAACGTGGCGGTGGACAATGGGAGGGCCGGCCCGTCGCAGAGCTGCGTGCTGCCGGCCACCTGGTTCGCGTGCGCCGCTGGTACGAACAACCGCCCGGTGGAGAAAGCTTGAGCGACGTCGTGCTGCGCGCCCTCGAAGTGCTCTGTGCCTACGACCAGGGACAGAACGTGCTCGTGGTGGCCCACGGTGCGCTCATTCGCGGCCTGCTCTTCGCCGTGGACGCTGGGCCAGGAGGAGAGCTCTCGTCGCGAGGGCCGGACAACTTGGAAGTCCACGTGCGCTCCCAGCCCCCCGGCGGCTGGACCAGCTTGCGCGCGCGTTGCATCGAGCACGCGAGGACTCACCAGAGCGCCGTGTCGATATGAACGAGCGCTGCAATTTTCTGCTGTGCGAGGCGAGTTCCGTGCTCGAGTCCTGATCGATGCGCCCCTCTGCGTCATATACGTGACGCCAGCGGAGAACGATGATGAGGCACGTGAAAGAGCAGCGTCGTGCGGCGGCGACCATCCCGGCGCTGGTACTGCTCGCCGCGTGCGGAACGGCGCCGGTCGACGGTGCTGATGGCGTCGGGCCCGCCGGGGGTGGCAGCGGCGTCGGAGGCAGTCCGGCCGGGGGTGGCGGCCAGGCGTCAGCGGGCGGTAGCCCAGCGACCGGTGGTGGAGGGACTGCTGCTGGGGGCGGCGAGAGCGGGGCCGGAGGCAGCGCAACCGGAGGAGGGCCGACCGGAGCGGGCGGATCCGAGCCGGGCACCTGCGGTGGCGAGCCGTTGCTCGAAGTGGGCGGAGTCGAGTTCGACTGCGGGGAGAGCGGGCATGTCTTCGCGGCAGCCGGGCGCGCGGACAACCGGGTGAACTACGCGATCCTAGGTGATGGCTACGATCAAACGCAGATCGAGACCCTGTTCCTCCAGCACGTGGAGAACATGCTCAACCACGATGAAACGGGCTTTTACAGCGCGATTGGTGAGCCGTACGCGCGTTACCGAAAGTTCATCAACATCTGCGGACTCGAGCTCGCTTCCGCGGACTCGTGCATCGACAACGCCGACATCGGCCGCGCCTGCGACACGCTGTTCGACGGCCGCTGTGAACCACCCTGCGACGCCGCCGGTACGCGGCTCGGCGTCGTCAACGAAGGCAAAGTAAACACGGCCCTCGCTGAAGAGGTTGCGAGCGACGTCGACATCGACTGGATCGGAGTGACCATCAACGCCGACGCGGATGGCTGGTGGAACTCGGGCGGCAGCGTCATGGTGTGGAACGGCGGCTACTCCGCCCAATCCCAAGCGGCGAGCGTCGCACTCCACGAGGGCGGGCACACATTTCATGGCCTGGCCGACGAATACGGCGGGACCAGCCAGAATTGCGGCGAGTTCGAGGAAATCAATTCCACTGCCGATCCCGCCGGAGAAAAATGGGCCCATTGGCTCGGCTACAGCGATGAGCGAACGGGCGCCGATGGCGAGACCTTCGGCACGTTCGAACAAGGCGTCTTCGAGGGCAGCCGCTACTGCGATCAAGGACAGTATCGCCCCTCACAGGACTCGGAAATGAACCTCTTGCCGCAGCCCTTCAACATGCCATCGGCCGAGAAGATCATTCTCGATATCTACTCGATCGTAGAGCCCATCGACGCGCACACGGACAATTCCGAACCTCTGGTCTCGCCAACGGCCCTGCAGGTGCGCGTCGTGGACCCGGAGGTCCTCAGCATCGAATGGTCGGTCGACGGGGCAGTGGTCGCGGACCAGGAGGGCGAGTGCTTCATCGTGCCCGATCTTTCGCCAGGCGAGCATGAAGTGTCGGTGCGCGTGTTCGACGAGACAGAGTGGGTGCGGCGCGAGCTGGAACTCCTGGAGCAGTCCGTCAGCTGGGAGGTCTCGGTACCGTGAGGCGGAGTCCAAAGGACCTCTGTTTGGTGGGCGCGGCCGTGCTCGGCATCGCTTGGGGCTGGCTCAGACTGCGGGCGGACGAGCCCTCACGACCCAGCCCGCCCCGTCACGCCGCCGCCGGTGTCGATGTGCTCGGCGAGGCACGAGTCGCCG
>Ga0164308_10002201_pt1 | contig 10357 bp, 9 predicted proteins | sample Whisoiple_246_MG_FD_109983 | JGI IMG/M metagenome (GOLD analysis project Ga0164308, IMG submission 109983) | Soil microbial communities amended with fresh organic matter from upstate New York, USA - Whitman soil sample_246_MG | ecosystem: Environmental > Terrestrial > Soil > Unclassified >... | reverse complement strand
GGGCGGCAGGGGCCCCACCCACCGGACCCGAAAGCGGCAGTGCGCGAGGCCGGGCGACGGTTGGCGGGCACGGGGTGTGGGGGCCATGTTCGGATGCCGACCAGCGGGTGCCGGGTGCCGGGTGCCGGGCGGAGCCTGAAGGATTGTGCCTACGGATCAGGGCCTGCGGATCAAGCTTGAGGATCAGGCCTGCATGCTCAAGCCTCAGCGGTCTCGTCCCGCCTCGATCTCGTCTCGTCGCGTAGCGTCGCGTCGCGAGAGGCCCGCATGACGCGGGTCGTGCAGGGCGGGCGGTCCCGTGCAGGACGGACGCGTCCGGGCAGTGCGAGCGCGTCCGAGGGTCGCGGCGCCCGGTGATCGTGAATCAAGCAGGGGCCGCAGCGGGCTGGTGCATCACGCCGGGCTTGAACGACAGCGCCGGACGGGGTGAGTCAGGGAAGCATCACGGCCGGAGTCGTCGGCCAAGTCATACGGATCACTCCGCCGTCCGCACCCGTACGGACTTCCACGTCGTCGACCAGGCCACTGATGACCGCGAGGCCCATCTCGTCCTCGCTGTCCGCTTCGGTCTCCGCGACATCCGGGTTTCCGCCACCAGGCGCTCCCGGTGCCGAGGCGTCGCTCCCCGTGGCGAGATGCCCGTCCCCGACCTCGATGGAGAACGCCTTCTCGTCCTCGGTCAGAACGACCGTGACAGGGGCGGCGATGCCATGGCTCCGATGCAGCCCTACGGCGCGGCTGCACGCCTCGCCGACCGCGAGTCTGACCTCGTCGAGCACCGCCTCGTCCACGCCGGCCCGGCGCGCCACTGCGGCTGCCACGAGGCGGGCCGTCCTGACGTGTTCGGGCTGAGCGCTGAAGCGGAGTTCAACGGTTGGCATGCCATCCCCCTCGAACGTATGGACGTGCTTCTCAGGGGCCCGGGCATGGCGCCCGGTACCCCTGCTCTCATTCTCCCCCGGGAACCGACGAAGCCGGCAGCCGACCATGTGGTCGACCGCCTGCTCATGGCGGCCCGACTGCTGCCGCCTGCCGGTCCGTCACCGCCATGCCTGCCGACCCTGGCGGGGCCGGCCTGCACCGACTCAGTCGGTGGCCGCGACAGCCTCGTCGACCGTGGTGTGAATGGGAAACACCTTGGTCAGGCCTGTGATCCGGAAAATCTTGAGAATGCGCTCCTGGTTGCACACCAGGCGCAGCGAGCCCTCATGGGCCCGCACACGCTTCAAGCCGCCCACGAGCACGCCGAGGCCGGTGGAGTCGAGGAAGTCGACGCCTTCCATGTCGACAACCAGGTGGTAGCTGCCGTCATTCACCAACTCGACCAACTGCTCGCGCAGCTTGGGCGCGGTATACACATCAATCTCGCCACCGACCTCGACGACCGTACGGTCGCCACCAGGCCCGGACACATTGCGAGTCGACAGGGACAGGTCCACGGATCCTCCAGCACCTTGCTATCGAGCGGTCGCCCCTCGGTCTCCCCGACGGAGGCCAGGGGACGGATCGCCAGCCGCGATGGCATTCAATCACTTACCAGCAGCCATGCACGACGCCTTGGGACCATTGTCCGTCACGCCAGTGACACACTCGGTGCCGATGGCCAAGAATCACCGCCCCAGTCGACCACCCGGGAACGCAGGCTCGCGCCCCTCTCCCGCAGTGGTTCTCGACCGGCTCGCCGCATTGGCGGGCCGGGCAGCGCGCATCACTCATACGGAGCACTTGCCCCCGCGTGCGGGAACCCATGCCACCTGGCCTGATCGCATCCGGCCAGAAGTGATCTCCGCAATCGGTCAGGCAGGAATCGACCATCCGTGGACCCACCAGGCCGCCGCAGCCGAACACGCGCTGGACGGCGAGTCAGTCGTGATCTCCACCGGGACGGCGTCGGGAAAGTCGCTCGCCTACCTGGCTCCGGTACTGAGTACCCTCCTCGACGGCTCCCATGCCCCGAACGGCCGAGGCACCACCGCCCTGTACCTCGCCCCCACCAAGGCTCTGGCTGCCGACCAGCGCCGGTCGGTGAAGGCACTCGCGACGCCGCTCGGCTCGGCGATCCGGCCTGCGGTCTACGACGGGGACACGCCGGTCGAAGAACGCGAATGGGTGCGTCAGTACGCCAATTACGTGCTGACCAACCCCGACATGCTGCATCGAGGCATCCTTCCTTCCCACCCCCGGTGGGCCTCGTTCCTGCGCGCCCTCCGCTTCGTGGTCATCGACGAGTGCCACACCTACCGGGGCGTCTTCGGCTCCCACGTCGCCCAGGTGCTGCGCCGGCTACGCCGCCTCTGCGCCCGCTACGGCTCCGATCCCGTCTTTCTCCTCGCCTCCGCCACCGCCGCGCACCCCTCCGTCGCCGCAGGGCGTCTCACAGGCCTGCCCGTCAAGGAGGTCGCCGACGACGCGTCGCCCAGAGGGGAGATGGTCTTCGCACTCTGGGAACCGCCGCTGACCGATCTGCACGGCGAGAGGGGGGCTCCGGTGCGCCGTACGGCCACCGCCGAGACCGCCGACCTCCTGACCGACCTCACCGTTCAGGGTGTGCGCTCGGTCGCCTTCGTGCGCTCCAGGCGGGGCGCCGAGCTCATCTCCGTCATCGCCAAGGAGCGACTCGCCGAGGTGGACCGCTCGCTCCCCGGACGGGTCGCCGCCTACCGCGGCGGATACCTGCCGGAGGAACGCCGGGCCCTGGAAAGAGCCCTGCACTCCGGTGACCTGCTCGGACTGGCCGCCACGACAGCGCTGGAGCTGGGCATCGACGTCTCGGGCCTGGACGCCGTCGTCATCGCCGGCTACCCGGGGACCCGGGCCTCGCTCTGGCAGCAGGCGGGGCGCGCCGGGCGCTCGGGGCAGGGCGCCCTCGCCGTCCTCGTGGCCAGGGACGATCCGCTGGACACATTCCTCGTCCACCATCCCGAGGCGCTGTTCGACCAGCCGGTGGAGTCGACCGTCCTGGACCCGGACAACCCCTATGTCCTCGCGCCGCACCTGTGCGCCGCGGCTGCGGAGATCCCCCTCACGGAAGACGACATCACGCTCTTCGGCCCCGCGGTGCCCGAGCTGCTGCCGCAGCTGGAGGCCGCGAAGCTGCTGCGCAGACGGACGACGGGCTGGCACTGGACGCGCCGTGAACGCGCAGCCGACCTGACCGACATCCGAGGCGCGGGCGGCCGTCCGGTCCAGATCGTCGAGGCGGACACCGGCCGGCTGCTGGGGACCGTCGACGAAGCGGCCGCGCACACCTCCGTCCACGAGGGCGCCGTCCACCTGCACCAGGGCCGGACCTACCTGGTCCGAGCCCTCGATCTGGAGGATTCGGTGGCCTTGGTGGAGGAAGCCGTCCCCCCTTACTCCACCAACGCCCGCGACACGACAGCGATCTCCGTGCTGGAGACCGACACCGAGATTCCGTGGGGTGACGGGCGGCTCTGCTTCGGCTCCGTCGAGGTCACCAACCAGGTCGTCTCCTTCCTGCGCCGCAAGCTGATCACCGGAGAGGTCCTGGGTGAGACCAAGCTCGACCTGCCGCCGCGCACCCTGCGCACCCGCGCCGTGTGGTGGACGGTCACCGAGGACCAGCTGGACGCGGCCCGGATCAGCCCGGAGATCCTCGGAGGTGCCCTGCACGCGGCAGAACACGCCTCCATCGGGATGCTGCCGCTCTTCGCCACCTGCGACCGTTGGGACATCGGCGGTGTCTCCGTGCCCCTGCACCCCGACACGCTCCTGCCCACGGTGTTCGTCTACGACGGCCACCCCGGTGGTGCCGGTTTCTCGGAACGCGCCTTCCACACGGCCCGCACCTGGCTCACCGCGACGCGGCAGGCCATCGCGTCCTGCGAGTGCGAGGCGGGCTGTCCGTCCTGCATCCAGTCCCCCAAGTGCGGCAACGGCAACGACCCACTGCACAAACGAGGCGCTGTGCGACTCCTGACCGAGCTGCTCAGGACGGCGCCGCCCGATCCCGGGGAGACGCCCTCGGCGGAGAGCACGGAGGGCCCACGACCGGACGGCGCCGACTGAGGAACGCACCGCGCGGTTCCACTTCCCGGGCGGACAACGGCACCGACGGACGGCGAGGCCTGTGGTGGCCCCGCCCTCGACCTGACCTCGGGTGCGTAGGGTCCGAAGCGCGCACGAGCCGTTACGTCGGCGATCTCGCCCCTGACTCCGCAGCGCACGATCTCCGCACCCTGGGCCGCGGCAACCCTCGTGGCCTCCCCGCAGGCCGCCTCCACGCCCCGGAGTGCCTGATCGGCCGCGGCAAGCGCCGCCAGGTCCGCGGCGCCACCGGCCCTGTGGCGGGCAGCCACGGCCTGCCCGAGCGCGAGCACCGTCGCAAAGACCGCGCAGAGCGTCGCAGTCGTGACTGCCACCCAGACAGTCGCCAGCCCTCGGTCTCCAGCACCTTCTCCGCTCCCTCTCCTCCTCACGGCTCCGCCCCCACGCCCTCCTCCATCCCCATTCCGTCCACCGTCCCTAAAGCGGTGTCCTCCATCCCCACGGATCCGTCCTCCGTCCCCACGGTGTCCTCGGCCAGGGCGACCGCCTCGGCGCTCAGGGTCAGGGCCAGTGCCCCCGGCCCCGGCGTCGGTGCCTCCACCCTGACCCGCCACAGTCCCCCCGCACGCTCCACAGCGACCCGAGCCCTGTCCGGCGCCGACTCCCGGGCAACGGCACGCACCGCGGCCTCGGGCTCGGACCGGGCCGCCGCCCGTGCTCCGGCGCGGGCGGCATCCACACAGCGGATCTGGTCCGCCGCAGCCACCAGCGCCCAGACGAGAGCGAAGACGAACGCCACAAGCACGGTGAGGGCCATGGCGGCCTCCGCCGTCACCGCACCCCGGTCGGCGCTCCTGCGCCCGGCGGCCCCCTCAGAACTTCGCATCAAGGGCGTCCTTGATCAGCGACTGCAACGCCGACAGCACGGCTCCGCTGGTCACCACCTTGTAGAGCACCGCAGCGAATGCGCAGGCGGCGATGGTCCCCACCGCGTACTCGGACGTTGTCATCCCCCGGTCAAGGCCCCCGCAGCCGGCACGCCTGCCGAACCTGGCGCGCCACACACCACGCAGAGCACTCAGCGACCGCTCCATGAACTTCCCGCCGATTTCGAGCACGATTTCCAACCCCCATGTCTCGGACGTCATGTTGTTCCACCCAGAACTCTTGATCCGGCGCTACCGGCCGGGCATGGAGCCGGCCGGACTCCCGCCTCACGCTCGGGAACCATCGGCCGTCCGGCTCCGGCGCCCAGTCGTGGTCATGCATCGGACCCACGCGTGAGCTCGGCCCGGACCGCTGCCCGACCGCCGGATCGCCCCGCATCGGCGAACGCCCCGACCACGTCGGACGCCCCGCGTCAGCCAAACGACCCCACGCCATCGGATCGCCCCCGCGCGCCGGCACGGGCCGGGGCCGAGCGCCTGCCGAGGCTCAGCCGCTTCGCGAGAGCCCCGTCGCCAGCCCGATCACCACCGGTGCCACTCCCACCGCCAGAAAGGCGGGCAGGAAGCAGAGCCCCACCGGCGCGGTGATCAGCACGCCGGCCCGCTGAGCACGCGCCACGGCCGCACTCGCCCGCTCGGCGCGTATCTCGTCGGCCAGCCCGGAGACAGGCTCCGCCGCGGGCGCACCCGTCGACGAGGCTCGTGCCATGCAGCGGGCGAGTGGCGCCGCACCTGGCAACTCCCCGAACCGGCGCCACGCCTCGTCCGGTTCGCCGCCGAGGAGAATCACGGCTGCCGTACGAGCCAGCCGCTCCCCGACCGGACCTGCGACGGATTCCCCGACCGCCTCCGCCGCCTCCCGCGGCCCGGCTCCCGCCGAGAGGCAGGAGGCCAAAAGGTCCGCGGTGATCGGCAGCTGCCGGGCGATCAGAGCGACATCAGCCTCTTGACCGGCTACGGCACACCCCTTGCCGGAGCGCCGCCACCGCCGCACTCCGTACGCCGCCAGAAGGCCGACCCCGCATCCCGCGATCCCACCGACAAGCACCCAGCCAACCGCCCAGACACCCAGGAACATCGCCCACAGGCGGGCAGGACCACGGCTCGCGCCACGCAGGTCCAGCAACCCCCGTCTCCGCCTGCTCACACCGGACTTGGTCAGCCCGTCCCCCCGCCTGCGTACGCGCAGCTCGCGGCGTCTGCCGGTCATCGTGAGAGTGAGGTACGCGATTGTGCCCAGAGCAGCCCCGACCAGCCCGGCCGTGGTCGGCCAATCCCCCGGGACGGAAATCGCACTCATCCCGCCTCCCCCACCCGTACGATCCGTGAGGCCCAGAACAGACCTGCGGCCTCCAGAGCGCCGCCTGTCACCAGGCAGACAAGCCCGCCCGGGGTGTGCAGGAGAACCGTCAGCGGGTCCGCTCCGAGCGCCGCCCCCAGTCCCAGCCCCAGCATCGGCAGCAACGCCAGTACCACCACCGTCGACCACGCGCCGGCAAGCTGCGCACGTAGCTCCTCCCGCCGCCGCCTCTCCCCCCGCAGCGCGCCCTCCAGCCGGGCCAGGCCTGCCCCGAGTCCGGCTCCGCCGTTCACAGCGACCCGCCAGCAGGCCGCCATCCCGGCGAGACCGTCGAGACCCGGGCCGGCCGATGCCTGCAGCAGGGCGGCCGGGACGTCACCGCCGAACCGAGCTGCAGCCAGCACGGCGGGCCCGGAAGTGCCCAGTGCGTCGGCATCACGCGCGGCGATGAGCAAGGCCTGCCCGGGCTCACGTCCAGCCCGTAACTCTCCGATCACCGCCCCGCAGAGCACCGTCACCGAGTGGGCCGCCTTCTCTCGCGCGCGCCGCCGCTCCCTCCGTTCCAGCCAGCGCCTCGCGAGAGGGACCGCCACAGCGCCGGCGAGCAACGGCAGCACCGATTCCCCCAACAAGGCCGGCAAGGCCGCCACGGGGACACACAGCCATTCCCGCCGCCGCTCGAGTAGGGGGCGGACCGCAGCCCATACGGCCGGCCACCGCTGCGTCTCCCACCGTCGGCCCGTCAAGGCTCTGGCCCGCCGCGCTCCGGTGTCCCGTGCCACGGCCAACCCGCCGGCCAGACCCGTGAAGCCCGCCATCACGCACTCCGGTACACGCATCAGCTCGTGGAAGCCGGTCGCCGTCACAGCTGCTCCCCGACCAGCAGGCCGAGCCGCTCCCAACCCCGCTCCGGAACGAACCCTCGGGCGCTCCAACTCAGGGCGGGCACAGTGACGACCAGGCCCGCGGAATCGCGTTCGAGTACATGGACCTCGGACAGGCGCCGCTGCCCGTTCCTGTCCCGGACAAGGTGGACGACTACGGAGAGCGCCGCGGCCAGCTGACTGTGCAGAGCCGCCCGGTCGAGGCCGGCAGCCGTCCCCAGAGCCTCCAGACGTGCCGGAACATGCTCGGCCGCGTTCGCATGCACCGTGCCGCATCCGCCTTCGTGTCCGGTGTTGAGGGCAGCCAGGAGCTCCGTCACCTCGGCGCCCCGGACCTCCCCCACCACCAGGCGGTCAGGACGCATGCGCAGCGCCTGACGCACAAGATCCCGCAGCGTCACCCGTCCGGCACCTTCCTGGTTGGCGGGACGCGATTCCAGTCGCACGACATGCGGGTGATCGGGCCGAAGTTCCGCCGAGTCCTCGGCCAGCACGATGCGTTCCCGCTCACCGACAGCACCCAGCAGGCTTGACAGCAGGGTCGTCTTCCCAGCTCCGGTTCCTCCGCTGATCAGATACGAGACCCTGGCCTCTACCAGCGCCTTGAGCAACCGGTCTCCGCCGGGCGGAACCGTCCCCGCCGCCACGAGCTCCGCCAGCGTGAAGGCCTTGGGCCGCACCACACGCAGGGAGAGGCACGTCGAGCCGACGGACACCGGTGGCAGGACCGCGTGCATGCGCGTTCCGTCCGGCAGCCTGGCGTCCACCCACGGCCGGGCGTCGTCCAGCCGGCGCCCCGCCACCGCGGCAAGCCTCTGAGCCAGCCGCCGGACGGCGGCCGCATCCTGGAAGACGACCCGGGTCAGCTCGAGTCCACCACCGCGGTCCACCCACACCCGGTCCGGAGCCGACACCAGCACATCGGTCACCGCAGGGTCGGCCAGCAGCCGCTCCAGCACCCCGGTGCCGACAAGCTCGCCCCTCAGTTCCTCGGCCGCGCCGAGGACTTCCGCGTCACCGAGCAGCCGGCCCTGTTCCCTGAGGGCGGCTGCCACCCCCGCGGGAGTGGGCGCCACACCGCTACGGGCCAGTCGCTGGCGCACGGCATCGAACAACGCGTCGGTCATCGCGTCTCTCCCACCCGAGGCCGGGACAGAGCGCCGTCCGAGCGTGCCGGAGTATCCGCCAGCTCCCAGAAGGCGTTGCAGAAACGAGCAAGCGTCCCGCGGGAACTCGTGCCCGGGGGCGAGCCGCTGTCCTGGGCCGCGGACAACCCGGTCTCCGGGGGCAGATCGCCGACGAGCGGCAGTCCCAGAGCCTTCGCCACCCAGTGCTCGTCCAGCCCGGCCGAGTAGGGTCCCCGGGCGACGATCCGCAGATCCTCCAGGACCATGCGGACGGACGACGCCACGCGCTGCGCCGCCGCGACAGCTCTCAGCTCCCCGGGCACGACCAGCAGTCCGACATCCAGCTGAGCCAGCGCCTCCGCCACGCTCTCGTCGACCCTCCGCGGCAGATCGACGACCACCACACCGCCGAGTCGACGCGCTGCGGCGAGCACCGATCGCATGGCCTGCGGCGGAACGACCACCTCGTCGTCCCTGCCCCAGCTGAGCACGCGCAGCCCGTGCAACGCCGGCAAGGACTCCTCCAGCGCCCCTCCACCCACTCTCCCCTTCGAACGGGCGAAATCCGGCCACCGCAGGCCCTCGGACATCTCGCCGCCCAGCAACACGTCGATCCCGCCACCCAGAGGATCCCCGTCGATGAGCATGGTCCGCCGGCCTGACCTCGCCGCTGTCACGGCGAGCGCACAGGCCAGCGTGGACGCACCGGAACCACCACGTCCTCCCATCACTCCGACGGTGAGCGCCGATCTGCCCACGCCTTCCACCGCATTGGCGATCTGGTCGACGAGCCACCCTTCGGAATCGGGCAGCCTCAGCACGTACTCGGCACCGATCTCCACCGCGCGGCGCCATACATCAGGATCGTCCTGATCCCTGCCGACGAGCATGACGCCAGGCCTGCGGGCAATCCCACGGCATGCTCCCGCCGCGTCGTCGCCCACCAGAACCATCGGGGCCCTTTCCCAGCCGCCCCTCTCGCCCGGAGGTCCGTGATGGACCTCGGGAACCGCTCCTGCCGCCGCGCACAACCTGAGCAGATCGTCCAGCAGCTCGGCGTCCTCGGTCACGATCAGCGGTCCGCTCCGGCACCCTTCGATGCTCGACGGGCCTTCGCCCATGAAAGATCCAGCCACGATCTCCGCCCCTCCCACTGCCCCTCAGTGCGGTTTCGCGGCGATCTCGAACGCTTCCGAGAGACGCGATTCCGGAACCCGCGGACTTCACGGGTGGAATCACCATGCGACTCCACGGAAAAACATGTGGATCTTGCCCAGAAACTGTGGACACCTCCGACGTTGTGAATAACTCGGTAGCTCGTACAGGGGACTTTCACAGCGCAGCACTTCCGCTACGCAAAGTGACCATGGATGATCGAGTGCGTCGCCGCCAGAAGTGGTCGGTGGAGGCTGACAGGGGAGAGAGTGCCTCGATCCACTGTCTGAAAACCCGTCCGGACATGCGACGACCCCCGCCGGGGGGGAGAGCGGGGGTCGTCCCCACGGCCGACTCGGGGGGGGGAGGAGTCGGACCGGGTTAGCACGGTCGCGAACGATCCGTGACTTCCATGGTGTACCCGAGCACCTTCTCAAGCAAACCCACCCACCGGACTTTACGCCGAATGGCGGGCCCCTATGCTCACCTTTGTGGAAAACTGCTTCTCGCCGCGCACAGCAGCCTTCTTTGACCTGGACAAGACGGTCATTGCGAAGTCATCGACACTGACCTTCAGCAAGTCCTTCTACCAAGGCGGGCTGATCAACCGACGCGCTGTACTGCGCACCGCGTACACACAGTTCGTGTTCCTCGCCGGAGGTGCCGATCACGACCAGATGGAGCGGATGCGTGAATACCTCTCAGCGCTCTGCAAGGGATGGAACGTCCAGCAGGTCAAGGACCTCGTCGCCGAGACCCTGCACGATCTGATCGACCCGATCATCTACGACGAGGCCGCCTCGCTGATCGAGGAGCACCACGCCGCCGGGCGGGACGTGGTGATCGTCTCGACCTCCGGCGCGGAGGTGGTCGAGCCCGTTGCGGATCGTGACCAGGAACCCGAGATCGGCCTCGACGAGGTGGTCGAGGATCGTC
>Ga0164308_10002198_pt1 | contig 10365 bp, 9 predicted proteins | sample Whisoiple_246_MG_FD_109983 | JGI IMG/M metagenome (GOLD analysis project Ga0164308, IMG submission 109983) | Soil microbial communities amended with fresh organic matter from upstate New York, USA - Whitman soil sample_246_MG | ecosystem: Environmental > Terrestrial > Soil > Unclassified >... | reverse complement strand
TCGAGCGGCTCGAGGAAGCGCTGCAAATCTGTAACCAGATGTGGGACCCGAACAACAACGGTCCCTACGCGGGCAAGCATTACCAACTCGAGGAGACGTTGTGTTCACCGCAACCGATCAGCCGACCCAAGGTGATGATCGGCGGCAGCGGGGAACGCAAGACTCTGCGCCTGGTCGCCCAGTACGGCGACGCGTGCAACCTTTTCGCCAGCTCTCCTGAAGAGGTCGAGCACAAACTCACCGTGCTGCGCAGGCATTGCGATGACGTCGGTCGCGACTACAACGAGATCCGCACGACGGTCTCGGCGAACAACCCCCGGCACAGCCCCGAGACGCGCGACGCGTTCGTCGCCCAGATGGCCGAATACGCGAAGCTCGGCGTGCAGACAGCCATCACCATGCCAACTACCGGCGCGCCAGCCGCCTGGATCGACGGCATGGCGCCCGCCTTCAGGCAGCTTGCAGAACTCGGCTGACGACAGGGAGTCAGCCACCCGGCGGCAGCAGCATCGACTGCCAGGATTTGTCCGCGGCCGCGCCTCGCGCCAGATCCTCCTGGGTGTAGTGCAGCCCATCGGGTCCGACGTAACCGCCGGTGGCAGGGTCGTACTCGGCGACGGCCACCGGCGGTGCGACTGGCGGTGGCGGACCGCTATCCGCCGGGGCGTTGGGCGGCAGCTGTGGAATTGGCTGGCCCGACAGTGTGGCGTTCGGGTCGCCTTTCCAGTTGAAACCATCGTTGAGCGGCACATACTGCTCGTCGCTTTCGCACAACGCGACCGACGGTGCGCGCTTTCCCGGCACCGTCTCGCACGGAATGTTGCGTGCCCCACGCACATTGAACGGCGAATCCTGCGGAACGCGGCAAAACAAATCACCCGCAGGCCGGTCGGGAGCGTCCTCGAATGTCGGCACCCGCTGCTGCTGCGCGGGTAGGAAGCCGGTGCTGCACGGCGGAGGCAGGTTGATGTTCAGGTTGAAGCTCAGATACTGACCCTTGTAGTCCTGCTTGGTGTCGTGGTTGGCCACCAGGCCGGCCTGTCCCGCCGAAACGACCTGCGGGAAGAGCACCAAGAGTTGTTCGATGTTGTCGTGATAGGTGACGGCGACCTGGCCGACGCTGAGCAAGTTGGCCAGCACGACGGGCAGCGTAGGTTTGACGCGGTCGACCAACTGTCGGGCTGAATCCGCTGCGGCGCCGCCCCTTTCGAGAACACGAGCAACGGCCGGGTCGTGTGCCTGCAGCTGCTTCGTCACCGTGGAGATGTGCGATGCCCACGCCTGGATGGCTTCCGAGGTATGGGTCTGCGAATCCAGCACGGGCTGTGACTGCTCGATCAGCGCGATCAACGGATCGAGATTCTCGCGGGCGTCGATCGCGAGATTCGACGATCCCCTGACGATCTGGGATAGCTCGGGGCCGAGTCCGCCGACCGCCGTGTAGGACTCGTCTATGACGGTCTTCAGGTTGTCGCCGGGTATCGCCTGCAGCCCAGCGTTCGCGTCGGCAAGCAGGGTATTGACGTCGGGCGGCACTGATGTGTCCGACAGTGGTATGACGTCACCGTCCCGCAGCGGGCGCGTATCGCCGCCACGCGGTGTCAGCGCCACATACTGCTCGCCGATCGCCGACTGACTGTGTACCTCGGCCCGCAGATCGGAGGGCACGTCGATACCGGATTTCAGTGAAAGCAGAGCCTCCACACCGGTTTTGGTCAAGCGCACCGCATCGACGCGGCCGACCTCGGTACCGCGGTAGGTGACGTTCCCGCCCGCATAGAGGCCCCCGGTTTGGGGCAATTCGACGGTGACGGTGTACCGGCCGACGCCGAAGAGCAGCGCGGGCAATCTCATGAAGTGCAGCGCCATCACACTCATCGCCACCAGCGCGATCACCGTGAAGAGCGCGAGCTGGATCTGCATACGTCCCGTCAGCCGCATCTAGGGTCCCTGATCCCCGTTGTACGGCACCGTCAGCGGGTTGCCCTGGGTGTAGGGGCTGGGAAACTGGCCGATCGTGCGTCCCCACTGCAGTTCCAGCTCGGTGAGGTCACCTTCCCATCGAGTTCCAGTGAACATCCCCGCGTCGAGTCGGCTCAAAGTGAGGTCGACGATGGCGGTCAGGTTGGCGTAGTCGCCGCGCTGCCACTTCTCGATGGTCTCGTTCGGGAACGGGAAGGTAGGTATCAAACTGAGCGCACGGGTCATGCTCGGCCCGGCGTTAGCCAGCGACTCGAGCACCGGCCCGATATCGCTGAGTTCCTTGACCAGGTTCTCCTTGGTCTGGTTGACCGAATCAACCGTCAGCGCGCTGAATTGGGCCAGCCGATCTGCGGCGTCGACGAGGTTCTCCCGCTGGCCTGCAAGCACCGCGAGCGCGTCCGGAATCGTTTGTAGGGCGCGATCGAGTACGGGTCGCTGCGCAGCGAACTTCCCGACCAGATCGTTGAGGCTGTCGGTGGCGGCGATGATGTCGCCGGTCTGGTCGTTGAGGTTGCGGGCGAATTCGTCCAGCTGCTCGAGCATGCTGCGCAGATCCTGCTCGCGGCCACGGAAGGCGGTGGAGAACGCCTCCGTGATGTCCTGCACCTGGCCAAGGCCGCCCCCGTTGAGGACCAACGACAGCGCGGCCAGGGTCTGCTCGGTACTCGGGAAGGCGCCGCCGCGTGACAAGGGGATGAGTGAGCCGTTGTGCAGCCTGCCCTTCGGCGGCGCGTCGGTCGGAGGAGCCAGCTCAATATGCAGCGAGCCCAGAAGGCTGGTCAAACCGATTGTTGCAGTAGAGTTCTCGGGAAGGACCACATCGCGGTTCAGGCTCATCGTCACGAGGGCGTGCCATCCCTGGCGCTCGATCTTCGTCAGCGTGCCGACGTTGACGTCGCCGACGCGCACTCGCGAGTTTGGTTGGATGTTGTTGACGTCGGGTAACTCGGCTTGGATCATGAACGCGCCGTCGCCACCACCTTGGGTGCCGGGCATCGCCAACGAATTCAACCCGCGCCAGTCCCCGCAACCGGATATCCCGGCCAGCGCCGCGACCGCTGCCACGCTGCTCACGATGCGGCGCGTGTGCGTCATCAACCGCCACCTCCTGCGGGCACCATCAATCCGGACAGGCCTGCGGTGGGGTCGGTCGACGCCGCCCCATGTAGCTGTTCGTCGGTCTGCGCTTCGGCGGCCAGCGGCGCCTCCGGCACGGGTGGTACGAAGTCGGGACGCATCCAGTCCTCGCTGTATGTGACCTCGTTGGGACGGGCCTGCGCACCGACCAACAGGTTCTCACCGATCGGCGGGAAGTTGAACTGCCGGTTCTTGACGATCGGCGCGAGGTACTGGACACACAGTTTCGACGACTGCTCTGCGTTCAGCCGTGACGCTGCCTGTATCGCACCGCAGAGAAAGCTGATCGGGTCGGCGAAATTGTTGACCGCTAGCGCCCCGGTGAGCGATCCGTTGGCAGGCTCGAAGATGTTGTAGAAGTTGGCCACCGTAGTGGGTGCAATGTGCAGGGTCTGTTTGAGGTCGTCGAGGCTGCCAACCAATGCACCGCTGATTCCCGCGAGCTTGTCGGCCGCGGTTCCAACGGCCTCGCGGTTGTCGTCTGCGAAAGACTGGACGTCGCCGATAACGGCGCTGAGATCCTCAACCGCCCTGCCCACCTTCTGCGGGTCGTCGGCAATCAGCGAGGTCACCGCGGCCATGTTTCGGTTGAGCTCCTCGAGAATTCCCGCGCTGTCGTGCAACGCGGTCACCAGCGTCGACAGATTCTTGAACGTGGTGAAGATGTCGCTGCTGTGATCGCCAAGCGCTGAAATCGTCTGCGCCAGTTTGATCACGACATCGCGGATGTTGGCGCCCTGCCCGCGCAGGTTGTCGGCGGCGGTGTTGACGAGTCCGCCGAGTGTGCTCACCCCGCCCGGTTCTGTCGGCCTGAGTAATTTCGTCAAACGCTGCAGTTGGACTCGGACCTCATCCCACTCCACCGGGACCGCGGTGCGATCCATGGGGATGACGGCTGCCGTGGTCATGGCCGGTCCGCCCGTGTAGGCGGGCGTCAACTGGACCGCCCGACCGGTCACCAGCTGCGGTGACAGGATCACGGCTTTCGCTTCGGCCGGAATGGGATACTTGCGATCGACCCAGAAGGTGACCATCGCCCGCGTGGGTTGCGGCTCGATCCTGTCCACTTTGCCGACCGGCACTCCGAGGATGCGAACATCGTCGCCTGCGAACAGTCCGTTGCTGTTCTCGAAATATGCTGTCACCCACGTTCTTCCGATCCGATCCGCGTTACGGAGTACAAGGACAGCGCCTGAGGCGATGGTGGCGGCCAGCACGATGGCCATGAACGTACGGGTTCTGCGCAGTCTGCGGTTCATGGCTGTGGGACCGGGTCCTCGACGGTCGCGACCTTCGCAGGAGGACCGGGCGGCGGCCCGCCGGGCGGCGGTGCAGGCAGGGGTTCCCGATAGGGATACCGCGGATCACCCGGCTTACCGGTTATCGCATCGGGCAGGTTGAGCGCCGGCTCACCCCCTTGCCCCGTTCTGGGAAAGGGCACCGGCAACGCCGGAGTGCCGGGTTGGCCGGTCTGGGGGTCGGTTCGGTCGGAGGGCAGTAGCACATTGGGATCCAGACCGAGGTCGGAGAACGCCGCATCAATGAACGGTTGCACGAACTGGCCCGGCAACAGGTTGACCACGTAGGCCTTGAAAAATGGGCCGGACGACAGCGACTCGCCCAGCGACATTGCGTACTTGTTCAGCAGTTTGACTGAGGCCTGCAACCGCTCCTTGCGGTTGTCCACGATGGTCAGCACGCCGTTGAGCTTGTCGAGGGCGGGCCGCAGCTGCTGCCGGTTGTCATCGATGAACCCCTTCAGCTGCAGTGACACCGCAGAGATGTGCGTCCAGATCTGCTGCACAGCTTTGCTTTGCGACTGCAGCTCGGCCAGCAGCGCGTTGGTGTCATCGACGAGCTGGACTATCTGATCGCTGCGCTGGGCCAGCACGCCCGTTGCGGTGGCTGCGTTGTCGAGTAGGTTGCGCAACTGGGCATCACGCCGGTTGAGCGTCTCGGCGAAGCGCGAAACTCCCTGCACAGCGTTGCGCAGTTCGGCCGGGGTGTCGGCGAATGCCTCCGACAGCGTAGACAGCGAGGCCGACAGTTGATCGGTGTCCAGTCCGCTGATGGTGTCCGCGAGATCGCCCAGTGCATCGGGCAATTGGTACGGCGACGACGTGGCAGTCATCGGAATCGGTCCGGTGAGCGCATCCCCGCCACCCGGCACGACGTCAAGCACCTTGGTACCCAACAGACTTTTCGTCTTGATGGCGGCGTGAGTCGCTTCGCCCATTCGGACGTTCCTGTCGACGCTGAAGCGCACCAGCACCTGCGCCCCGTCGAGTTCGATGTCCGACACCCTGCCCGCGGGAAATCCGGACACCTCCACGTCGGCTCCGGACAGAAGCCCTCCGGCATCGGCGAAGTAGGCGGAGTAGGTCTTGCCGTGGCCGACGAGCGGAAGGTTTTGGTATTCCAGGGCCGCGACGACGACGGCGGCCACCAGGGCCACGCCGACGGCGCCGATCACCATCGGGTTGCGCTCGGTGAAAGATTTCATTTCGGAGTGCACCGCCCCGAGACCTGGCCGGCCACTTTGACATACACCGGCTGACCACCTTTGCCGTTCAGCTTGAGCACGATGTCGCACAGGTAGAAGCTGAAGAAGTCGCCGTACATACCCTGCCGACCGAGCGCCTGGTACTTCTCCGGCAGCGTGTTGAGCAGATTGTCGAGATAGTCGTGGTCGGCTACAGCGATCGCGGCGGTCCGGTCGGTCTCGTGGACCACTTTCGCAAATGGTTTGCGTGACTGCGCCAGCAGATCGGCGATCGACTCCGCTGCGGCATCGCTGTATGCCAAGGCATTCGAGAGATCGGTCTTGCGCTCGGTGAGCCGATGCACCAGCTCTGACAATGACGTCACCGCGCTGTCGAGCCGATCGGACTGATCGCCGAGCGACCCGAGAACCACATTGAGGTTGTTGACCACCTCGCCGATGAGTTGGTCGCGGTCCGCCAGCGTGTTGGTGACCACAGCCGCCTGGTTCAGGAACGACACGATGGTGGCGCCCTGCCCTTGTAGCGCCGAAACCAGTTGGCCTGTCAGTGCATTGACCTGCTGAGGGTCCAATGCGCGAAACAGCGGCTTGAAACCGCCGACGACGGAGTCCAAGTCGAGCGCGGGCCGCGTCCTAGCCACCGGGATCGTCTGCCCGGGTTGCAGTGCCTCGACGCCGCCGGTCCCCTCCTGCAAGGCGAGAAACCTTCCGCCGATCACGTTGTCGTAGCGGATTTCGGCCCGGGTCCCTTCGGTCAATACCACCGAATCGTCTGCCGAGAACTTCACTCGTACCGTCGCGTCGGGATTGAAGGAGACGTTCTCGATCTGGCCGACTTCGACTCCTGCGATCCTGACCATGTCGTCGCGCTTCATGCCTGAAACGTTGGTGAATTCGGCGAAGTAGCTCTTGCCGTCGCCGAACCGGAACTGGGCGAATACCGCCAATAGCGCGAACGTCCCGAACGCACACACCGCCAGAAAGATCATCAGGCGCCAGGCCGCGCCTTTGAAGTCGTCTTTCACGTTGCTGTCTCCTGCGGTCGACGGGGTCCGTTCACGGTGTCGGCGGCGCCGGTTCGGCGGGTGCCACGCCTGGGAACAGCGGCGTGCCGCCCGGGCCGTAGAGCGGTGCGCCGTATGGCGGTGCACCCGGGTACGGGATCGGTCCCGGGGCCGGTCCGGGCAGACATTGCCTGATGCTCGGAGGCTGGGGGTTGGCACGCGTCACAGGAAGGAAGTCCGCCCAGCAGGGATTGCCGATGCCGGGGTTCGGCCGGATGTCGAGGCCTGTGCCCCAGCCGGTATTCGTAATGACCTGGCGGACAGGGAAATTCTTAGTGGCGTCCGGCAGCGAGCCGCACCCGGGCTTCCCTCCTGGGCCGCCCTTCGCGGCGGTGATGGGCAGGTTCTCCGGATAGCCATAGGGGTCGTTTCCCAACAGCAGACCGACGTCGAGCTGGATCGATCGACCGTCGCCGCCTCCCCAGACGTTGAACCCCCCGTTGTCGAGGAACCAGGTCGCTCCCTGTAGCCAGCAGGTGTAGACCGGGTCGTACTTGCGCAGCAGACTCGTCGTCGATTCCAGGGAGCCGACAAGTCCTGTGAAGCTGTCCTTGCTGGATGCAAGTAGATCGGTACCCGAGGTCGCCAGCCCAATCGTGTTGAGCAGCAGGTCGTCAAGGTCGGATGCATGATCGACCACCGTTGCGCTTGTGGTGGCAGCGCCGTCGAGCACGGTGACGATGTCCGACGCGACGGCGGCGTAGGTCTCGTTGAAGCTTTGAAACGATCTCCAGTCCTGCCGGATGGTGTCGCTGCGCGCGTTGAGGGCGATCAGCACCTCGTTCAGATCGGTGGTGGCCCGCCCCATCCGCTCCCCCTGACCGCGGACACCGTCGGCGACGGCGGTCAGTACCGCGTTCAGCTTGGCGGGGTCGATCATCTTCAGCAGGGCGGACACGTTCTGGAAGATTGTGTTCACCTCGGTGCTGACATTCTCCGAGCGCAGCACCGCGCCGGCGGCAAGTCGCACTGGGCTTGGATCGGTCGGCATGGCAAGGTCGACGGATTTCGCACCGAAAGCGGTGGTGGCTTGTATCTGAGCCTGCACGTTGGCGGGGATGAACTGAATCTGGTCGGGATCGATCGCCAACTCGAGCTCGGCGTGGCCAGCCGCACCGCCGACACTCTTGACCCGCCCCACCTCGACGCCACGCATCTTGACCTTCGCCCCCGTCTCCATCACCAAACCGGTCCGGTCGGAGGTCAATGTGACTGGTACATAGGAGCGGAACGTGCCGCCGAACACTGCGGTGGTGACGAACAGGAACACCGCAACCGCTGTCAGCAGGATGGCGGTCCACCACGCGTTCTTGAGGCGAGCTTCGCCCGGCCGCGGTCCCACGCTAACCCGCCAGGTTGAAATTGCCGGTCTGGCCGTACACGGCCAGTGAGATCATGACGATTTCCACCGCGGCGACGACCATCGAGGTGCGGACTGCGCGGCCAACCGCTTCGCCGACGCCCGCGGGGCCACCTGTGGCAGTGAAGCCGTAGTAGGTGTGTACCAACATGATGACGACGGTCATCGCGAGGCACTGGAAGAAGGACCAGATCAGGTCGGCCGGGCTAAGGAACGTGTCGAAGTAGTGGTCGTAAACACCCGAACCCTGCCCATAGATCGCCGTAGTGCCGAACCGCGCAGCAAGGAACGCCATCATCACTGCGATGCAGTACAGCGGGATCACCACGATCACCCCCGCCACCACCCGTGTGGCGGCGAGGTAGGCGACGCTGCGGATACCGATCACCTCGAGGGCGTCGATCTCCTCGTTGATGCGCATCGCACCCAACTGGGCGGTCGCGCCTGCGCCGATGGTCGCCGACAAGGCGACCGACGTGGTACCCGGGACGATAAGGCGGACATTGAAGAATGCTGACGCGAAGCCGGTCAGCGCTTCGAACCCCACGGACGCCAGCTGGTTGTAGCCCTGCACCGCCACCAGCGCACCCGTGGTCATGGTGAGGAACCCGACGATGGCCACCGTCCCTCCGACCACCGCCAAAGCCCCACTGCCAAGCCCCATCTGCGCGATCAGTCGCAACAGCTCGGTTCGGTAGTGCAGTACCGCGTCCGGCACGGCGGCCAATGTGCTGGCGTAGAAACGAGCCTGGCCGCCGATCCGGTTCCAGGCCGTTGCGAAATCGGTTGCGCTGCGTCGGAGCCACCGGTGCGTACCGCCCGAGACGTCAGCGCTCACCTGGGTCACCGCCCTACACCGTGAACTGAATGCCGACAGCGGTGACGATCACGTTGATGGCGAACAGCACCATGAAGGTGAAAACGACCGTCTCGTTGACCGCGTTTCCGACCCCGGCCGGACCTCCGTCGACGGAAATGCCCTTATAGCAGGCGATCAAGCCCGCGGCGAGCCCGAAAAGCGTTGCCTTGGTCAGTGATACGACTACGTCGCCCGCACCGGTGAGCAAGGTCAGGCCTGAGACGAACGCTCCGGCTGCGACGTTCTGAATGTAGACGCAGAAGAAGAACGCACCTGCGAGGCCGACGATGATGACTGAGGCGGAAAGCGCCAACGCCACCGTGGTAGCGGCAAGCACGCGGGGAACGACCAGCGCTTGTAGGGGGTTGATGCCCATCACCCGCAGCGCGTCGAGCTCGTCGCGGATGGTTCGCGCCCCCAGATCGGCGCACATCGAGGTCGCCCCTGCGCCCGAGACGACCAGCACTGTCACGATCGGCCCGATCTGGTTCACGGTGCCGATGGCGGCACCTGTTCCCGAGAAATCCGCAGCACCGAATTCGTTGAGCAGGATATTGAAGGTGAAAACCAGCAGCACCGAGTAGGGCATCGTCAACATCAGCGCGGGCAGCACTGAAACCCTTGCCACAAACCAGGTTTGAATGATGTACTCGCGCCACGCGAACGGCGGCTTGACCATCAGAACGAAGGTGTCGAGCGCCATCGCGAAGAACCCGCCGATCGCACGAACGGGCTTCGTCGCGACATGCGCGGAGGTCACCATGACGCCGCCGACGGACGCCGCGGCCAATGTGCGGCACGTCCCGATGTGACGGCGTCTCGACGACTGAAACTGCTCACGATGGCTATCCGGACCGGTTGGCGTGGACGGGTGGACGTTCGTGAGGCTACGCGGCGGGCACTCCGTATGTCTATAGCTGATACGCATAATCAGCGACAGCACTCGGACAAAAGACGATGCAAAAAGCTATTTCCCCCGTATCATGTATCTTGTTAGTACCAACCTATTGATCCGCTTGACGGTGGGAACCCGATGCATCGCCGCAAAGGAGGTCCGCTCGTGACCGACACCAGCGAGGCCAGCGAGAAGCTGGTGCGCGACTTTCTGGGCGCTTGGGTCGATGGCGATATCGAAACCATCTGCAGCGCATTCGCCCACGATGCGATCTACCACAACGTGCCGGTGAAGCCGATCGAAGGCATCGACGGTATCCGTGCGATCTTTGAAGCTTTTCTGGCCGCCTTCGAGCAGGCCGAGCTCGACATCGTCACCCTGGCCGCCGAGCCCGGCCTTGTCCTTGCCGAGCGCGTCGATTACTTCACCATGAAGGACGGGCGCAAGGTCGTTCTGCCCGTGACCGGAGTGTTCATAGTCGAGAATGGCGAGATCACCCGCTTCAGCGACTATTTCGACTTGGCCGACTTCGAGCGGCAGAGCGGCTTCAAGCTGTGAGGCCGC
>Ga0164308_10002196_pt1 | contig 10369 bp, 8 predicted proteins | sample Whisoiple_246_MG_FD_109983 | JGI IMG/M metagenome (GOLD analysis project Ga0164308, IMG submission 109983) | Soil microbial communities amended with fresh organic matter from upstate New York, USA - Whitman soil sample_246_MG | ecosystem: Environmental > Terrestrial > Soil > Unclassified >... | reverse complement strand
CTCGAAGTCCTTGCCGACGAGCTTGTCCATGTTCATGAAGCGGCCGACGAGGCCCCAGAAGCCCTTCTGCTCACCCTCCATCTGCCACGCGACCTTGGTCGCGCCGTCGACGGGCGTGAGGATGAACTGGACCTGGTTGGACGCCGAGAACGGCTTCAGGAAGTCGAGCTTCAGGTCGATCTCCAGCGGGGTCGCGCTGGTGATCACCATGCTGCCCTCGCCGGCCTTCCGGTTGCCCTTCCACGCGTAGTGGGCCCCGACGCCGGAGTCCGGGCCGCTGTAGGTGCGCTTCAGGTCCGGGTCGAGGTCCTCCCACGGCGACCACTTCGGCCACTCGTGGAAGTCGTTGATCAGCGCGTGCACCACCGTCGGGTCGGCGTCGATCGACGTCGCTCGCGACACCTCGTAGGTGCTCACGGGATCGCCGCCGCCCGGACGACCATCACGTCCGGCAGGTCGGCGACGACCTGCCGCCAGGTCTCCCCCTCGTCGGCGGAGCCCCAGACCGCGCCGTTGCGGCCGCCGAAGTAGATCCCGGCCCGCTGGTGGTCGTCGGCGCACATGGCGTCGCGCATGACGGCGACGTAGAAGTTCTCGGGCAGCCCTCGGTCGAGCTGCTCCCAGGTGTCGCCGGCGTCGCGCGAGCGCCACACCATCGCCTGCCCCTCGGGCGGGTACCGGCCCCCCGCGCCGTTGAGCGGGAAGACGTAGATGGTGTCCGGCTGGTGCGGGTGCACGACGATCGGGAAGCCGAACTCGGCCGGCAGCCCGTCGGCGATCGAGGTCCAGGTGGCGCCGTGGTCGTCGGAGCGGTAGACGCCGCCGTGGTTCTGCATGAACAGCCGCTCGGGCCGGCTCGGGTGCCGGGTGATCTTGTGGACGCACTGGCCGAACTCGGGGTACTGCTGTCCCTCCGGCAGGAACTCAGCCTTCACGCCGTGGTTGTGCGCCTGCCAGCTGCTGCCGCCGTCGTTGGTCTGGTAGACGCCGCCCGACGAGATCGCGACGGTCACCGACTGCGGGTCGGTCGGGTGCGGCAGCACCGTGTGGAAGGCCTGGCCGCCGAACCCCGCTCCCCAGTCCGGACGGTGCGGGTGGTCCCAGAGCGCGCGCTCGAGCGTGAACGTCTCGCCGCGGTCGGTCGACCGCCAGACGGCACCGGGCTCGGTGCCGGCGTACACCACGCCGTCCTCGGCGCCGCGGACCAGCTGCCAGACCCGCTCGACCTTGGCGTCGGTGTCGTCGGGGAAGCGGATCGCGCCGTTCGGCGTCTCCTGCCAGCTCGCGCCGAGGTCGTCGGAGCGCCAGACCTGCGGCCCCAACCAGGGCGACGACGACCCGACCAGCAGCCGTGGGGTGTCACCGCGGGTGTCGACGAGGCAGGAGTAGACCTCCTCCATGTCGAAGTGCGGACCGGTGAACTCCCAGTCCACGCGGCCCTCGTCGGACGTGCCGAGCCACAGGCCCTTGCGCGTGCCGACCATCAGAAGCGTCCGGTCTGCCATTGCACCCTCCGATCTGCTGAACCCACTCTGCCGTCTAGATTGACTCGGTGGCCACCACGAACTCATCGCGCCGGGTGGCGGTCTCGGTCTCCCCGGTCTGGCTGGTGGTCATCGGCATCCTCTCGGTGCAGTTCGGCGCCGGGATCGCGAAGTCGCTCTTCGACGTGGCCGCACCGACGACGATCGTGTGGCTGCGGCTCGCGACCAGCGCGCTGATCCTGGTCCTGTTCGTGCGGCCCGCGCTGCGCGGGAAGTCCCGCACCGACTGGGTCGTCGCGGTGGCCCTCGGCACCACGCTCGGGGTCATGAACTGGGCGTTCTACCAGTCCTTCCAGCGCATCCCGCTCGGCGTCGCCGTGACCCTGGAGTTCCTGGGCCCGCTCACGCTGGCCGTGGTCGGCTCCCACCGTGCACGCGACCTGGTCTGGGTCGCGCTCGCGGCCGTCGGCGTCGGGGTGCTCGGCCTCAGCGGCGGGGGCGGGTCGCTCAACGTCGCGGGCGTCGCCTTCGCGCTGACCGCCGGCGCCTGCTGGGCGGCGTACATCCTCCTCAGCGCCCAGACCGGGCGCCGCTGGCCGGGCCTCGACGGGCTCGCCGTCGCGTCGGTCGTCGCGATGCTGCTGCTGACGCCCGCCGCCGTCAGCGTCGGCGGCTCCGACCTGCTCGACCCGCACATCCTGATGATCGGTGCCGTCGTGGGTCTGCTGTCGTCGGTGATCCCCTACAGCTGCGAGATGGTCGCGCTCCGCACGATGAAGCCGTCGGTGTTCTCGATCCTGATGAGCCTCGAGCCCGCCGCCGCCGCGCTCGCCGGCATCCTCGTCCTCCAGGAGTTCCTCACCGGAGCCCAGTGGGTCGCCATGGCCTTCATCATCGTCGCCTCCGTCGGCGCCACCCGCTCCTCCCGCCAGGTCGCCCCCGCCCCCGACTGACGTCGAGCTGGGCAGAAATCACCGTCGAGCTGGGCCTGCGTCACGCTCGCCCGCGACGTCGGCCCGACTCACGTGGGACTTGTGCCCAACTCGACGGGGAATGGGGCCCAACTCGACGCTCGGCGGAGTTCACGCAACCGTCACACGTCGTTGACTCCCGCGAAGCGCCCGGCTCCTAGCGTCGGGGACACGTTGTCCACTCGGGACCATGGGGAGTCACAGATGCGCCTGCCACGGAGTCGCGTGCTCAGCCACGTCGGCCGAAGGGTCGACGTCGTACGACGATGGCCGGCCGACTCCCAGCAGCGGTCCCGACGCAACGCGATGATCGCCTCCACCGCCCTCGCACAACGGCGTGCCGACCTCGAGGACGTCGAGGAGTTCCTGGCCGCGCTGGGCCGGGATCGGGCGCCGGAGGTTGCAGCACACGCTGCGCACGGCTGAGCCTGCCGGACGGGACGCCTCTCCCTGGAACGTCCGGCAGGCTCGGCCTCGGCCCCGGGTCGACCACCGGTCGGCTGCGGGCCGGTTGCGTAGGGTTTCGGGCATGCGACGCCTCGCGACCCTCGCCTGCCTCGCCGCGCTGGCGTCCCCGGCCCTGACCGCGTGCAGCGACGGCGCCTCGGATGACCCCGGGCATGACACGGTCACCGCGTCGCCGCAGGCCGAGACACCGACCCCCTCGGGATCGACGTCGGCCGAGCCGAGCGAGGGTGCCACGCAGGCCGCGCCGAGCGGTCCGCCGAAGGTGATCGGCACGATCGCGACCGGGCTGCAGGCGCCGTGGGGCATCGCGTTCCTGCCGAACGGCGACGCGATCGTCACCGAGCGCGACTCCACGCGCGTGCTGCTGCTCCAGGGTCCCCAGCACGTGCGCCACGTGATCGGCACCATCGACCAGGCCGTCGGGCTCGGCCAGCAGGGCGGCGAGGCCGGCCTGCTCGGCGTCGCCGTCTCCCCGAGCTACGCGACCGACCGCCTCCTGTACTTCTACGCGAGCACGGCGACCGACAACCGGATCCTCCGGGCCCGGCTCGCGGGCGGCACACTCGGTCCGACCAGCGTGGTCCTCCAGGGCATCCCGCGCGGCCAGATCCACGACGGCGGCCGCCTGGCCTTCGGGCCGGACGGCTACCTGTACGCCTCGACCGGCGAGACCGGCAACGGCGACCTCGCGCAGGACAAGAGCTCCCTGGGCGGCAAGATCCTGCGCATCACCACGGACGGCCGGCCCGCGCCGGGGAACCCCTTCCCCGGGTCGCCGATCTGGTCCTACGGCCACCGCAACGTGCAGGGACTGGCCTTCGACGACGACGGCCGGCTGTGGGCCTCGGAGTTCGGCGCCCAGACGTACGACGAGCTCAACCTGATCAAGCCCGGCGGCAACTACGGCTGGCCCATGGTGGAGGGGCGCAGCGACCGCAAGGGACTGATCAACCCGCAGGTCGTGTGGGACACCGACTCGGCCTCGCCCTCCGGGCTCGCCTGGCTCGACGGCCACCTGTGGCTGGCCGCGCTGCGGGGCGAGCGCCTGTGGCGCGTCACCGTGACCGGGGACCGCGCCCACGACCCGGCCGACTTCTTCGTCGGCGCCTACGGCCGGATGCGCACGGTCGTCGTCGCGCCCGACGGCAACCTGTGGCTGTCGACGAGCAACACCGACGGACGCGGCACGCCCCGCGACGGGGACGACCGCATCCTGCTCATCCGGCCCTGACCTCGCCGGTCACGGTCGCCCGCCGCGCGGCGCGGCGCAGCGTCGTGAGCACCGCCGGACCGAGCACGACGATCGCCACGGCGTTGGTGACGGCCCGGAAGGTGTCCCAGCCGCCGGTGGAGGTCAGCAGCGTGTAGACGAGGAACGTGTGCAGGTTGTCGAGCACGGGCGCCCCCGGCACGTAGGAGAGCGACCCCTGGTGCCCCGCCACCGCGATGCCGGCGAGGAAGGGCCAGCCCGACAGGTTCATCAGCAGGCCGTAGAGGTACGCCGAGGCCGCGCCGTACGCCGCCAGCACCGCGATCTCGGCGCGGCCCGCCAGCCCGCGCGGCAGCAGGCCGGCGCCGAGGCCGACCCAGCCCGCACACAGCATCTGGTAGGGCAGCCAGGGCCCGACGCCCGCGGTCAGCAGCGCGGAGGTGAAGAGCCCCGTGCACCCGAGCACGAAGCCGAACCCGGGCCCGAACACCCGGCCCGCGAGGATCAGCAGGAAGAACGTCAGCTCGACGCCGGCCGTGCTGGGCGAGACGCCGCGCAGGACGGCGGTCGCGGCGCTCAGCACGCCGAGGACCGCCAGCACCCGCGCGTCGAGGCCGCCCTCGTTGAGCTCGGCGAGCACGACGGCGATGACGACGGGCAGCAGCGCGACGAAAACGAACGGCGGGTCGACCCGGTCGCCGGCGGGCACCCGGAGCAGCAGCGGCCAGCAGAGCATCGCCAGCCCGGCGAGCGAGGCGACCGCGAGGATCGCCCCCGAGCGCGGCGCGATCCGGACGGCGGCCGGCCGGGTCACGGGATGCCTCCCGCGGCGACGACCTCGTCGACCCGGAGCCACGGCGGCCCGAGCACCTTGGTGACCTGGGGTGCGAACGCGGGCGACTCGGCGACCACCCGGCGCACCGGGCCGAAGGAGACCACCTCGCCGTCGGCGAGCACGAGCACGTCGTCGGCCGCCTGCGCGACGAACTCGACGTCGTGGGTGGCGACCAGGACGGTGTGACCGTCGTCGACCAGCCCGCGGAGGATGCCCGCGAGCACGCGCTTGGCGGCGTAGTCGAGCCCGCGCGTCGGCTCGTCGAGCAGCAGCACCCGGGGCCGGGCCGCGAGCACGATCGCCAGCGCCAGCGCGAGCCGCTGCCCCTCCGACAGGTCGCGCGGGTGCCGGTCGCCGGGCACGTCCGGCACCAGCCGGTCGAGGATCCCGCGGCAGTCACCGGTGCCGCCGTCGGCGGCGGCGCACTCCTCGTCGACGGTCTCGAGGTAGAGCAGGTCGGCCGCGTTTTGCGGCACCATGCCGACCAGGGCACGACGCCCGGCGGGCGTCATCTGCGCGGGGTCGCTGCCGCCGATCCCGATGGTGCCGCCGGCGCGCTTGCCGCTCCCCTGGAGCGCCCACATCAGCGAGGACTTGCCGGCCCCGTTGCGGCCCATCAGCGCCGTCACCCGGCCGGTCCCGAGCTCGACGTCGACCTCGCGGACCGCGACCGCCTGGCCGTGCGCGACCGTGAGGCGGCGTACGACGACCGCGGGCTCGCCCGCGGCGGGCGGGTCGTCGGCGGGCGGGGTGAGCCCGGTGGTCAGGTCGCGGGCCAGCCGGCGCGCGTCGCGGACGCTGAGCGGCAGCGGGCGCCAGCCGGCGGCCCGGCCGAGCTCGACGATCGGCGGCACCACCGGCGAGGTGACCAGGAGCTCGCCGGGCTCCCCCACCGTCACGCGGCCGTCGCCGGTGAGCAGGCACATCCGGTCGGCGAAGGGCACCACGCGCTCGAGCCGGTGCTCGGCGAGCAGCACCGAGATGCCGAGGTCGTGCACGAGGCGGGTCAGGGTCGCGAGCACGTCCTCGGCCGCGGTCGGGTCGAGCGCCGAGGTCGGCTCGTCGAGCACGAGCAGGCGGGGGTGCATGGTCAGCACCGCACCGATGGCGACCCGCTGCTGCTGGCCGCCCGAGAGGGTCCGCAGGTCACGGTGGCGCAGCGCGGCGATGCCGAGGAGGTCGAGGGTCTCCTCGACCCGGCGCCGCATCGTCTCCGGCGGGAGGCCGAGCTGCTCCATGCCGTAGGCGAGCTCCTCCTCGACCGTGTCGGCGACGAACCCGGCGGCCGGGTCCTGCCCGACGTACCCGATCACGTGGGCGCGCTCGCGCGGCGGCGCGTGCACGATGCTGGTGCCGTCGAGCAGCACGTCGCCCTCGAGCCGACCGCCCGAGAAGCGCGGCACCAGTCCGGTGACCACGCCGAGCAGCGTCGACTTGCCGACGCCGGTCGGTCCGGACACCAGCACCAGCTCGCCCTCGTCGACGACGAGGTCGACGCGGTCGAGGACGGCCGCGTCGTCGTCGTAGCGGAAGGTGATCCCGCGCAGCTCGATCACGCCGTCACCCCTACCAGTCGCGGGGGCGGCGTGGCGAGGGGCCCGACGAGCGCCAGCAAGGCGAGCAGCAGCGCAGCGCCGCTGACGGGCGGGAGCGCGTCCAGCGCCGGGTAGGCGACCTCGACCTGGTTGCGGCTGATCCACCAGCCGACCGCGCCGACGGCGATCCCGGAGGCGATGACGACGAGCTCGGGCCACCGCCACGGGTCGGGGCGGTAGCGACTGCGCTCGACCCGGCGCCCGGCGCTGAGCAGCCCGGCGACCGCGGCGGAGATGCCGAGGCCGACCATGGGCAGCGCCAGCACGCGCGGCGCGGTGCCGTCGAGGACTGCGTAGGTCCCGACGCAGATGCCGCCGAGCCCGACGAGCATCAGCGTGCCGGTGACCCGGCGCTGGGCCTTCGTCGCTCCGGAGGTGCGCCCGTAGCCGCGGGTGTCCATGCCGGCCGCGAGGGCGAGCGAGCGCTCCAGGGCGTCCTCGAGCACCGGCACCAGGAAGCGTCGCAGGCGGAGGACGCGTCCGGGCTCGCCGGCCCGGAGGCTCTGCGCGGCCCGCACCCGGCGCGCGCTCTCGGCGAACTGCGGCAGCACCGTGATCGCGACGACCAGCGCCGTGCCGATCTCGTAGAGGGCGGGCGGCGCCGAGCGGAGCAGGCGCTTGGGGTTGGCCAGCGAGTTCGCGGCGCCGACGCAGATCACGATGGTCGCCAGCCGCATCCCGTCGTAGACCGCGAAGAGCAGCGCCTCGGCGTACAACGGGCCGAGCAGCGTGATCCCCGCGACCCACGACGGCAGCGGCACGGTCGGCAGGTCGAGCAGCACCCGGCCGCCGGTCCAGCCGCCGAAGACGATCCAGAAGACCACCCGGATGCCGACGATGACGCCGCCGAGCCACAGGTAGAGCCGGAACGACCGGCCCCACGGCTGGTCGGAGCGGCGCAGCGACACCACGAACGCGGCGACGCCGACGAGCATGAGCAGGATGAACGGGTTGGTGGTGAACGTGGCCGCGGCGCACAGGCCCAGGGCCCACACCCACCAGGCGACGGGGTGCAGGTCACGGGGCAGGCGCGCCGCGGTGGTCACGGTCCGCTCGTCGTACGACGCCGGCGCAGCACCGCTGCGATGCCGGCGCCCGCGAACAGCACCACGATCACGACCGGCGCCGCCCAGCCCGGGAGCCCGCCGCCGTCGTCCGTCGACGCGGCCGAGGCCGGCGTCGCGGTGTCCGACGGGGTCGCTGCCTCGGTGGGGGTCGTCGAGACCGACGCGCCGGCCGACGTGCTCGCCGTCGGCGTGGTCGACGGCTTCGGCTTCGGCTTCTTCGTGGGCGTCGGGCTCGCCGACGGCGTCGGCGTCGGCGTCGCGCTCACCGTGGGAGTGGGGGTGGCCTTCGCCGTCAGCGTCGGCTTGGCGGTGGGCGTCGGCTTCGGCGCCGGGTGCGCGACCGGTGCGACACCCGGCGGCACCGGCCGGGAGCCGGTGTTCCAGGAGAAGGCCACGGAGCCGCCGTCCGGGACCCGCAGGCCGCCGGCGTTGCTCGTGGAGTACTTCCAGGAGCCGCCGCTGTCGTCGGCCCACCACAGGCTCCAGTACGCCGTGGCGGGCGGCGTCGAGACGCACGCGTCCTGGTCGGGGGTCGGCTGACCGGCGACCCGGCAGACGAAGTCGGGCTGCCGCTGGACGAAGGCGAGCGGGAGGCCGGCGTCAGGGAAGAGCTGGGTCGCGAACCGGTCGCCGCCGTCGCGCACGCAGGCGCTCTGCAGGCCGCCGCCCAGCTCGTGGAAGTCGACGACGACGGTGACCCCGTCGCTCGAGGCGCACCCGGCCGCCGCGGCCGGCGCCACGGGGACGCCGGCGTACGCCGCCGCGGCCAGCAGGGCCGCGGCGACGACGCGAGTGACGGTCCGGGTCAGCACGCCGACTTCGTGAGGTACTTCAGGGCAGGGGCGGCCTGGACGGTCGCCAGCTGCCACTGGTACTCGGTCTCCTTCACGATGCCGTGCTTCTGACCGTCGCCGAGGGCCGCACGGTTGTAGGCGATCGCGCCCACCTCACGCTCGAGCCGCTTCGCCGGGGCGGTGTTGCCGACCTGCAGCTGGCGCAGCCACCCGGCCGCCTTGGCCGCGGGCTTGCACGCGCCCGCCTGGCCCAGCGCGGTCGCAGCGAGGCCGGTGGAGTTGGCGTTGGGGGCCTTCGTCGAGACCCCGCCGCCGAAGCTGCCGTTGGCGCGCTGGCGCGACTTCAGCCACCGGACGCCGTCCTTGATCGAGACGCGGACCGCGCGGGTCGGCTTCTCGATGGCCTGGAGGCTCAGCACCGCCATCGCGGTGGCGTCGGGATCGGCCACCTTGGGACCGGCGTCGCAGGACTGGTCGGCAGCAGTCGCATCGGCGAAGTAGAGCCGGAAGTAGCCCTTCGCGCACTGCTGGTCGAGCAGGAAGCCCAGCGCCGGGGTCGCGAGCGGCGACTTCGCGTTGGCGAGACCCTGCGCGGCGAGCGCCTGGCCGATGACGTTGGCGTAGTCGTCGCCCGACTCGGTCAGGTCGGAGATCCGGCCGGTCGTCGCGCCGGACGCAGAGACGCGGCCCTCGAGCTGGGCGACGAGGTCGACACCGCCGAACGAGCGCGGCTTCGCGCCGGTCTCCTGGGCCAGCACGATCGCCTTGGCGACCTGGCCGGCGTAGACGTCGGGGCTGCCGGCGTAGCCGCCGGTCCAGGCCCCGACGTTCTTCGCCAGGGCGGTGCGGATCTTCCGGACGGTACGGCGCTCGCCGCCCGTCGTGGTCAGCGCCCGCGCGATGTCGGCGCTGAGGCTGTAGTCGTCGAAGTCGTACTGCCGGTTGTGGACGACGCCCCGGGTGGGCTGGTCGGCGAGCCAGCCGGCGGCGTCGCGCTCGGGGGTGGCCGCCGACGCGGAGCCGGCGAGCGTGGTGACGGTGAGCAGTCCGGCGCAGAGCACGGCGGACGATCGGATGAGCTGCTTCATGGTTCCTTCCCGCTGCCACAGCGGGAGCGACCGGGACCGGAGCCGAGGTGCCACCGCTGCTTTCCACGACAGCGTGTGATCGAAAGACGCACCGTGGCGGGTGCTCCGGCTCGCTGCCGCGGCGTCGGGGACGCTACGGAGGCCTACGGTTGCGGGTCAGCGCCGGACTCGGACCGGCTTCCCCCACCACGGACGTGCAGTTGCAAGTGCCCGCGCAGCATATCCCGCGCGGGCACCTGCCTCCGATTCAGGACAGCTTCTCGAGGATGAGCTCGCGCACCCGGCCCGCGTCGGCCTGGCCGCGCATCTCCTTCATCACCGCGCCGATGAGGGCGCCGGCCGCGGCCACCTTGCCGTCGCGGATCTTGTCGGCGACGTCGGGGTTGGCGGCGATCGCGTTGTCGACGGCGGTGGACAGCGCGCCCTCGTCGGAAACGATCGCCAGGCCGCGCGCGGCCACGATCTCGTCCGGGGTGCCCTCGCCGGCGAAGAGTCCGTCGAAGACCTGGCGGGCCAGCTTGTCGTTGAGGCTGCCCTCGTCGACCAGCGCCTGCACCCGCGCGACGTCCGCAGGGGTGACCGCGAGCGAGGTGACCTCGACACCCTCCTCGTTGGCCCGGCGGGCCAGCTCGCCCAGCCACCACTTGCGGGCGGCCTGGGGCGAGGTGCCGGCGGCGATGGTCTGCTCGATGGCGTCGAGCGCGCCGGCACCGACGGTGTCGCGCATCTCCAGGTCGGAGAAGCCCCGCTCTGCCTGCAGACGGGCCCGGCGGGCGGTCGGGTTCTCGGGCAGCGTGCCCCGCAGCTCCTCGACGCTCTCCCGGCTCGGCGCCACCGGCACCAGGTCGGGGTCCGGG
>Ga0164308_10002195_pt1 | contig 10372 bp, 9 predicted proteins | sample Whisoiple_246_MG_FD_109983 | JGI IMG/M metagenome (GOLD analysis project Ga0164308, IMG submission 109983) | Soil microbial communities amended with fresh organic matter from upstate New York, USA - Whitman soil sample_246_MG | ecosystem: Environmental > Terrestrial > Soil > Unclassified >... | reverse complement strand
CCACGACGCCGAGGACCTGCGCGGCGGTGACCCGGGACGGCTCTTGCGGCATCCCGCCGGTGATGCCGGCGTTGTTGACCAGGACGTCGAGCCCGCCCCACGTCCTCGTGACGTGGTCGAGCGCCGCAGCCCAGTCCTCCTCGGAGGTGATGTCGAGCCGGAGGTCACCGCCGGTCACGTCGGTCCGCAGCACGTCGTCCCCGCGTGCCTCGAAGGCGTCGGCCAGGGCGGCACCCAGCCCCGAGGCCGCGCCGGTGACCAGGACCCGCCTCACAGCGCTCATCGAAGGGCTCATCGACGCGCGCCGTACTTGCCGAGCTCGAGCCGGGCGATGACGCCGCGATGCACCTCGTCCGGGCCGTCGGCCAGCCGCAGCGCCCGCGCCGCCGTCCAGGCACCGGCGAGCGGGAAGTCCGAGGAGAGCCCGCCGCCGCCGTGGATCTGCATCGCCATGTCGATGACGCGCTGGGCCATGTTCGGGACCGCCACCTTGATCTGCGAGACCTCGGAGAGCGCGTTGAGGGGACCGCCCACGTCGAGCTTCCAGGCCGCGTGGAGCACGAGCAGCCTCGCTGCGTCGATGGCGATGCGCGCCTCGGCGATGCGCTCGCGGTTGCCGCCGAGGTTGGCGATCGGCTTGCCGAACGCCGAGCGCTCCAGGCCCCGCCTGCACGCCAGCTCCAGCGCCAGCTCGGCCAGGCCGATCAGCCGCATGCAGTGGTGGACGCGCCCGGGCCCGAGCCGGCCCTGCGCGATGGCGAACGCCTCGCCGGGTCCGCTGATGATGTTGTCTAGCGGCACCCGCACGTCGGTGAACGACACCTCCCCGTGCCCCAGCGGCTCGTCGTGCATTCCCATCGTGTCGAGCAGCCGCTCCACCTTCACGCCCGGTGCGTTCCGCGGCACGAGCACCATCGAGTGCCGGTGGTGCCGGTCCGCGTCGGGGTCGGTCAGACCCATGAAGACCAGGACCTTGCAGTCGGGGTGGCCCACGCCGGTCGACCACCACTTGCGGCCGTTGACCACCACCTCGTCGCCGTCGACGACCGCGGTGGCCTCCATGTTGGTGGCGTCGGAGGAGGCGACGTCGGGCTCGGTCATCGTGAACGCCGAGCGGATCCGGCCGTCGAGCAGCGGCTCCAGCCACTCGCGCCGCTGCTCGGGCGAGCCGTAGCGCAGCAGCACCTCCATGTTGCCGGTGTCGGGTGCGTTGCAGTTGAAGACCAGGGACGCGATGGCCGAGCGACCCATCAGCTCGGCCAGGGGCGCGTAGTCGACGTTGGTCAGCCCCTCGCCGCCGTCGGTGCCGAAGCGGGCGGCGTACTCGTGCGCGTGCTCCCGGGGCAGGAAGAGGTTCCACAGCCCCTGCGCCCGGGCCTTCGCCTTGAGCTCCTCGAGGACCGGCAGCGGCTGCCAGGGGTCCCCGCTGCGGCGCTGCTCGGCGAGGTCGCGGTGGTAGTCGGGCTCCACCGGGGCGATCTCCTCGGCCATGAAGGCGGCCACCCGATCGGTGAGGTCGGCGGCCCGGGCGGACGGAGCGAAGTCCATGCCCGGCACCCTAGCCGCCGCCCGATTCACCATTTCCCCTGATCGCGTCATGGACGCACCCGCGGCCCGGCAATAGCGTCGAAGGCGGACTCGGGTCGCCTCAACCCGGGGGCGGCCCACCGAGAGGAGGTCGCTGTGTTCATCCAGATCATCCAGGGGAAGTGCACGAGGCAGGACGAGCTCCGGGCGATGGCAGAGCGTTGGGTCGCCGAGGTCGGCCCCGGTGCGAGCGGCTGGCTGGGGGGCACCTACGGCTTCACCGACGACGACAAGTTCATCGGCGTGGTCCGCTTCGAGTCGAAGGAGGCCGCGATGGCCAACTCGAACCGTCCGGAGCAGACCGCGTGGGCCGAGCAGATGATGGCGTTGATGGACGGACCGGTCGAGTTCCACGACTGCGACGACGTCACGCTGATGATGGACGGCGGCTCCGACAAGGCCGGGTTCGTCCAGGTGATCAGGGGCAAGGTCAGCGACCCCGCTCGGCTCAAGTCGATGATGGCCGACACGACGCTCCTGCACGAGATGCGCCCGGAGATCCTCGGGGCCACGCTCGCGCTCGAGCCCGACGGCACGTTCACCGAGACGGTGGCCTTCACCGACGAGGCCAGCGCCCGCGCCGGCGAGCAGGTCCCGCCGCCGCCCGAGGTGATGGCCGAGCTGGAGTACGCCATGCAGGGCGCGACGTTCTACGACCTGCACCACCCCTGGTTCCAGACCCACCGCTGAGCCACGGCACCGCCTGCACGGCCGACGGCCCGCCGAGCAGTGCTCGGCGGGCCGTCGCCGCTGCCGTTGAGCCGGTCGGTCAGGCGGGGAAGGACTCACCCTTCTCGACCATCGACCGCAGGTACGCCGTGGGCCGGAACCGGTCGCCGTACTTCTCCGCGAGCTCGTCGGCCCGGGCCACGAAGGCGCCGAGCCCGATCGGCGCGTCGGTGTCGTTCGGGTCCTGGTAGCCGGTCATGAACTGCGCCGCGCCACCGGTGTTCGGCGGGAAGCCGATGCCCATGATCGACCCGATGTTGGCCGCGGCCGCCGAGGTGAGCACACCTTCCTCGAAGCACTTGGCGGTCTCGAGCGCCTCCACGAAGAGCAGCCGGTCCTTCACGTCCTGGAAGGGGACCTGCTCCCGGCCGTTCTCCCCGGCCACCGAGAAGGTGTCGGCGAGGCCCTTCCACAGCGCGAGCCGCTTGCCCGACTCGTCGTACTCGTAGAAGCCGGCGCCCTTGAGCCGCGAGGGGCGACCGAGGCCGATCATCGTGTCGATGACCGCCTCCGCCGGGTGCGGCGTGTAGGTCTGGCCGGAGGCCTCGACCGCCGCGCGGGTGGCGTTGCTGATCTTCTTGAACAGCTCCATGTTCAGCTCGTCGGAGAGCTGCAGGACACCCACGGGGTAGCCGTCCTGCGTGGTCGCCCGCTCCAGCGAGACCGGGTGCACGCCCTCGGCGAGCATCGCCAGCCCCTCGTTGACCATCGTGCCGATCACCCGCGAGGTGTAGAAGCCACGGCTGTCGTTGACGACGATCGGGGTCTTGCGGATCTGCTGCACGACGTCGTACGCCTTGGCGAGCGCCTCGTCGGAGGTCTGCTCGCCGCGGATGATCTCGACCAGCGGCATCTTGTCCACGGGCGAGAAGAAGTGCAGGCCGATGAAGTCCTTGGGCCGGTCCACGCCGCCGGCCAGCTCGGTGATGGGCAGCGTCGAGGTGTTGGAGCACAGGAGGGCGTCGGGGTTCACGTGCCCGGCGATCTCGGCGAAGACCGTGGCCTTCAGCGCGGGGTCCTCGAAGACCGCCTCGATCACCAGGTCGCAGCCCGCGAGGTCGGCCGGGTCGGCCGTCGGGGTGATCCGGCTCAGCAGCTCCGCCTTCTTCTCCTCGGTCGAGCGGCCCCTGGCGATCGCCTTGTCGAGCAGCTTCGCGCTGTAGGCCTTGCCCTTCTCGGCGTTCTCGGCCGCGACGTCCTTGAGCACGACCTCCATGCCCGAACGGGCGCACGAGTAGGCGATGCCGGCGCCCATCATGCCCGCGCCGAGGACGCCCACCTTGACGGCCTTGTACGGCGGGATGCCGTCGGGTCGCAGCGACCCGGAGTTGATCGCCTGCAGGTCGAAGAAGAACGCCTGGATCATGTTCTTGGCGTTCTGGTTCACGATCAGGTTGGTCAGGTAGCGCGACTCGATCCGCGAGGCGGTGTCGAAGTCGACCTGGGCGCCCTCGACCGCGGCGGAGAGGATCGCCCGCTGAGCGGGGTAGACCGCCCCCTTCGTCTGCTGGCGCAGCAGCGCCGGGAACGCCGGCAGGAACGCCGCGAGCTTGGGATTGCTGGGGGTGCCGCCGGGCATCTTGTAGCCGGGCTGGTCCCACGGGTTCTGCGCGGCGTCCGGGTTGGCCTTGATCCAGGCCTTGGCCGCCGGCACGAGCTCGTCGCGGGTGGCGACCAGCTCGTCGACGAGACCCTTCTCCTGGGCCTGGGCCGGCTTGAAGCGGGTCCCCTGGAGCAGCACGTCCATCAGCGCGGACTGGATGCCGAGCATCCGCACCACGCGGGTGACCCCGCCGCCACCGGGCAGCAGGCCCAGCGACGCCTCGGGCAGGCCGAGCTGCACGGACGGGTCATCGACGACCACGCGGTGGTTGCAGGCCAGGGCGATCTCGAGTCCACCGCCGAGGGCGGCGCCGTTGATCGCGGCGACGACCGGACGCGGGAACTGCTCGAGGCGGCGCAGCGCAGCCTTGACGCTCTCGCCCGCGCCGAACACGTCGGCGGCGTCGGCCTTGGTCGCCTGCACCATCTTCTTGAGGTTGCCGCCGGCGAAGAAGGTCTTCTTCGCGCTGGCGACCACCACGCCGGTCACGCCCGACTCGTCCTGCGCGAGCTCGTCGTACAGCCGGTCCACGGCCGCGGCCATGGAGGCGATGTAGAGGTCGTTCATCGTGTTGGCGCTGGCGGTCGGGTCGTCGAGGGTGAGGGTGACGATGCCGTCGGCGTCCTTGTCGTACCGGACGGCGGTCTGCTCGGTCTGCTGGGTCTCGGTCATGAGTCTGTGAAGTCCTTGGTGGGTCGGGTCCGGGCGATCAGACGAGCTCGACGATGGTGGCGATGCCCATGCCGCCGCCGACGCAGAGCGTGGCGAGGCCGCGGCGCTGGTCGCGCCGCTGGAGCTCGTCGACGAGGGTGCCGAGGATCATCGCGCCGGTGGCGCCGAGCGGGTGCCCCATGGCGATCGCGCCGCCGTTGACGTTGGTGATCTCGTGGCTGATGCCCAGGTCGCGCATGAACCGCATCGCCACGGCCGCGAAGGCCTCGTTGATCTCGAACAGGTCGATGTCCTCGACCGACAGCCCCGCCTTGGCCAGCGCCTTGCGCGCGGCCGGAGCCGGACCGGTGAGCATGATCGTGGGGTCCGCGCCGGAGACCGCCGTGGCCAGGATGCGGGCGCGCGGGGTCAGGCCGAGGTCGGCGCCGACCTGCTCGCTGCCGATCGCCATGATCGCGGCGCCGTCGACGATGCCCGAGGAGTTGCCGGCGTGGTGGACGTGGTCGATCCGCTCCACCCAGTGGTACTTCTCCAGCGCCACGTCGTCGAAGCCCGCCTGGGCGCCGATGTCGGCGAACGACGGCTTGAGGGCGCCGAGGCCCTCGGGGCTCGTGTCGGGACGGATCGTCTCGTCGTGGTCGAGCACCGTCATCCCGTTGGGGTCCCTGACCGGGACCACGGCGTTCGCGAAGTAGCCGTTGGCCCAGGCCTTCGCGGCGCGGTGGTGCGACTCGGCGGCGTAGGCGTCGACGTCGTCGCGGTTCCAGCCCTCGATCGTGGCGATCAGGTCGGCGCCGATGCCCTGGGGCACGAAGCCGGTCTTCAGCGCGGTGTCGGGGTCCATCGCCCAGGCACCGCCGTCGGAGCCCATCGGGACGCGGCTCATCGACTCGACGCCACCGGCGAGGATCAGGTCCTCGAAGCCGCCCCGCACCCGTGACGCGGCCTGGTTGACCGCCTCGAGTCCGGAGGCGCAGAAGCGGTTGAGCTGCACGCCGGCCACGGTCTCGGGGTAGCCCGCCTTCAGCGCCGCGGTCTTGGCGATGTCACCGCCCTGGTCGCCGATCGGGGACACGACGCCGAGGACGACGTCGTCGATCCGGGCGGGGTCGAGGCCGGGGTTGCGCACCTTGATCTCGTCGAGCAGGCCGACGACGAGGTCGACCGGCTTGACCTCGTGCAGCGACCCGACCTTCTTGCCCTTGCCGCGTGGCGTACGAATGTGGTCGTACACGAATGCTTCAGCCATGACCGTCCTTGCGATTGAGTCGTTGGATCGAGTCTGTCGGGACCCCCTTTGATTGTGACACTATTGCTGTCATGGTCAAGGCGGCCCGGAATGTGGTCTGGGTCACCACCAACCCCGGAGGAGCGCGATGACGGACGGCGTGGAGACGACGCGTGAGCTGCTCACCCTCGACGAGCTCACCGCCCGGGTCGGGATGAGCGTGCGCAACGTGCGCTTCTACACCACCAAGGGCCTGGTGCCGCCACCGATCCGGCGCGGCCGCTCGGGCTACTACACCGCCGACCACGTCGCGCGGCTCGAGCTGGTCCAGGAGCTGCAGAGCCACGGCTTCACGCTGTCGGCCATCGAGAAGTACGTCGCCAACATCCCGCACGACGCCACCCCCGCCGACATCGCCCTGCAGCGCACGATGCTGGCGCCGTGGCAGCACGAGTCACCCATCGAGATGTCGCGGGCCGAGCTCGACAAGCGCGCCGGCCGCCCGCTCAGCGACGAGGACCTGACCACGCTGGCCGCCCTCGGGGTGGTCTTCCCGGGCCGGCGCGGCAAGCACCAGGTGGCGGTGTCGCAGCTCTCCGTCGGCCTGGGCCTGCTCGACCTCGGCTTCCCGACCGAGGCGGCCCTCGCGGCCGCCGACGTGTACGCCGCGCACGGCCGCCAGATCGCCGAGGAGCTCTACGAGGTGTTCCGCACCAAGGCGTGGCCGGTCTACAAGGAGTCCGGGACCTCACCGGAGCGGGTCCGGGAGGTGGTCGAGCGCCTCAAGCCGCTCTCGATCGCCAGCCTGGTCCAGGCCTACGAGAGCGCGATGGACGAGACCAAGCGCGAGGGCATCGCCCAGCGGGCACGCTAGGACGACGCGGGCAGCCCCGCGACCGAGGCGACCCAGTCGGCCAGCTCGCGCAGGGTCGGCTCGGTGAGGCCGTGACCTCCCGGGTCGCGCCGCGTGCGCGCGAGCGCGCCCGAGTCGCCCGTGAGGTAGGCCCAGGTGCGGTCGAGCAGCTCGCGCGGGATCACCTGGTCGGCCTCGCCCTGGGCCACGAGGACGGGGAGCCCCGCCAGCCGGCCGGGCTCGACCGGCACGCCGGCGTCGAAGGGCAGCGTCCCGTAGAGGATCGCCGCGCCGGCGAAGCGGGCCGGGTCGGCGAGCACGAGCCCGCCGGCGAAGGCCGCACCGCCGCTGAAGCCGACCAGCACCACCGGCCGACCGTCGGGCGCCACCTCGTCCAGCCACCCCCGGAACCACGCCATCGTGTCCGCCAGGCTCGCGGCGACCGGGCGGCCGATGCCGCGGTTGGCGAACCACGCGAAGCCGCCGCCCTCCGCGATCGGCGCCCGCACCGCGGCGTACTGCGGGCCGGGCGGGAGGTGGTCGGCGAGGGTGAGGATCTCCTGCTCGTGGGAGCCTCGGCCGTGCAGCAGGACCACCAGCGGGGCCTGCGGGTCCGCGGAGCCGCGCTCGGCCACGACGGCAGGGGCGAAGGTGCTCACCGGTCGGCGCTCACTCATGGGCGTCGGCCTCGGCGGTCACGATCCGGCCGGCGGTGCGGACCCCGGCCCAGCGGCGCACCTCGCCCGGCAGGTCCAGCGACTCGACCGGGGCAGCGTGCTCGAACTCGCCCCACGCGTCACGCGGCAGCATCCACATCACCTCGAACTCGTTGCCGTCGGGGTCCTTGCCGTAGACGCTCTTGGTGGCGCCGTGGCTCGACTCGCCGGTGAACGAGTCGGCCCCGACCAGCGCCATCCGCGCCTCCTCGAGCTCCTCGATCGTGTCCACCTGCCAGGCGAGGTGGTAGAGCCCGATGCCGCCGCGAACCTTGGGCGCCGCCTGGGGGCCGACGCCGAACAGCCCGAGGTCGTGGTGGTTGCCGGACCGGGTCAGGCGCAGGAAGGCGGCGTTCGCGCGAGGCTCCCGGGCGGCCACCTCCATGCCGAAGACCCCGGTGTAGAAGGCGAGGGCGCGCTCGAGGTCGGCGACGAAGAGCACGGCGTGGTTGAGGCGGACCGCTGCTACGGGCATCAGGCATCTCCCAGTTAGTTGAATCTTGAATCAAGAGTACGCCGGGTCACGCGGCTGGACAAGCGGGACTGACGGGCCCGCCGGTGTGGTGCCCGCTCCTAGGGTGGGTCCATGAGCGACAACGCAGCGACGACCGTGCTGGTCACCGGCGCCACCGGCTTCATCGGCAGGCGCCTGGTCCCCGAGCTGGTCGACCGCGGCCTGAAGGTGCGGGCGATGACCCGCCGGCCCGAGGCGTACGACGGCCCGGGCGAGGCCGTGGGCGGGGACGTGCACGACCGGTCCTCGCTCAGCGACCCGCTGGCCGGCGTCGACGCGGCCGTCTACCTGGTGCACTCGCTCGACGACCCCGACTTCGAGCGCAAGGACGCCGAGGCCGCACGCACCTTCGGCCGGGCCGCCGCGGCGGCGGGCGTGAAGCAGATCGTCTACATGGGGGGCCTGGGCGCCGAGGACGACGACCTGTCCGCCCACCTGCGCTCACGCCGCGAGGTGGAGGGGCTGCTCGGCGAGGCCGGGGTCCCGGTCACCGTGCTGCGCGCCGCGATCGTGGTCGGCTCCGGAGGCATCTCCTGGGAGCTCACCCGGCAGCTGGTCAAGAACCTCCCGGCGATGGTGGTGCCCAAGTGGGTCTCGACCCGCACCCAGCCGGTCGCCGTGGACGACGTGATCCGCTACCTCGCCGGGGTCATCGGCCTGCAGGAGGCCTACGGCCGCACCTTCGAGATCGGTGGCCCCGAGGAGATGACCTACCTCGAGATGCTCCAGGTGGCGGCCGAGATCTCCGCCGGCCACCGGGTCCCGATCGTGCGGGTGCCGGTCCTGACGCCCCGGCTCTCGTCGTACTGGCTCTCGCTGGTCACCGACGTCGACGTCAACACGGCGCGCAACCTGATCGACTCGATGGGCACCGAGGTCGTGGTCACCGACCACTCGATCCGCGACCTCGTGCCCGGGGAGCCGATGCCGTACGCCGAGGCGGTGCGGCGCGCGCTCGACGAGGGCGGTGCCCGCTAGCCGAACAGCCAGGGCAGCAGGAAGAGCATCGAGACCGACCAGGTCACGTGGGTGAGGATCGGCGCCAGGATCCCGCCCGAGGCGCGGCGCTGCAGCCCGACCACCACTCCCAGCAGGACGGCCGCGAAGGCGAGCATCACGTTGCCCGTGGCGAGGGTGGCCAGCGTGTAGGCGACCGTCGTCACCGGCACCGGGTAGCGGGGCGTGGCGGCGTAGGCGGCGCCGCGGAAGAACAGCTCCTCGGCGATGCCGTTGACCGCCGTGACCAGCACCAGCAGCGGCCACGACCCCGCGGCGGCGTGGTCGAGGACCGAGCGCACCTGCTGGTCCAGGAACGGGACCTGCCGGACGACCAGGCCGCCCAGCAGGAAGATGCCGACCAGGGCGAGCCCCAGCACGATCGGCGTCACCACCGGCCGCCGCAGCCCGGTCGAGTGCGAGATCCGGCCCAGGTGCAGCGGGCCCGAGGCGAACGCCCCGACCGTCCACACGCTCGCGAGCACCAGGGTCGCGGGGTAGAACCACGCGCTGCCCGGCTCGATCCGCAGCGAGAAGCCGAGCACCAGGCCGCCGATCACCACGAAGGCGATCGTCACCGCCTGGCGCCGGCGCAGGGCCTCGGGCGACTCCCGGTGGTCACGCGGGACGACGTCCCACAGCGCTCGCTGCAACCAGGTCCGCACGGCTCACCCCTTCCGCCGCGACCCTACGTGGCGGGGGGTGGCGTGATCGGCGACCGTCAGCGACGGCCCGTGCTGAACGACGCCGCGCTGTGGCGCGACTGCCCGCCGGAGCCACCCGTCGCCGGGCGGGCACCGCCGGACCGGCGGCGCGAGCCGCCGGCGCCGTTCCCGCCGGCGCTCGACCCCTGGGTCGACTTCTGGCCCGGCTTCTGGGTGGACTTCTGCGCGGGCTTCTGGCCGGACGTCGACCCATGGCCGGAGCCAGCACCACGCGAGCCCTGACCGCCGCGCCCGCGGCGGGAGCAGGTGCGACCGCCGCCCGACCGGCCACCGGAGCCCTCGGAGGAGCCGCCGCTGGGCTTGCGGCCCTGGGCGGGAGCCGGGGCCTCGACGGCCAGGCCGCCGGGCACGGTGACCCGCTCGCCGGGGGCGAGCTGGACGAGCACCGGGTGCGTGGCGCCGTTGATCCGCGTCGTGGTCGGCTTGATGCCGGCGGCCCGGGTCAGGCCACGGACGTCGCGGACCTGCTCGTCGGTCATCAGCGTGATGACCGTGCCGGCGGCGCCGGCACGCGCCGTACGTCCCGAGCGGTGCAGGTAGGCCTTGTGCTCGACCGGCGGGTCGGCGTGGACGACCAGCGCGACGTCGTCGACGTGGATGCCCCGCGCGGCGATGTCGGTGGCGACCAGGGTCGTGGCGCGACCGGCGTGGAAGGCGTCCATGTTGCGGGTGCGAGCGTTCTGGCTCAGGTTGCCGTGCAGCTCGACGGTCGGGACGCCGTTCTTGTTCAGCTGGCGGGTCAGGGCCTT
>Ga0164308_10002193_pt1 | contig 10375 bp, 11 predicted proteins | sample Whisoiple_246_MG_FD_109983 | JGI IMG/M metagenome (GOLD analysis project Ga0164308, IMG submission 109983) | Soil microbial communities amended with fresh organic matter from upstate New York, USA - Whitman soil sample_246_MG | ecosystem: Environmental > Terrestrial > Soil > Unclassified >... | reverse complement strand
GCGTCGGCGTCGCGCCAGTTCGGTGCAAGCGCAAGCTTCCACCGTCTCATTCCCGAACAGCTTCAGGCGGCGAGCTCTGAAACTGACCGACAATCATCGCGTGCAGTCTGGCGATCAATTCGAGTTTGCAACTCTCCGGGATGAAGAGCGCATTCGTGCGTACAGCGCAGAAATATCCCGTCCGTCTCGAAACAGACGCGCACGCAATTTTGTTGAACCACTCCCTCGTCGATAACGACGCTGCACAACGACACGTTGTGTTTCGACTGACGAGTGATGACAACGATGGAAAAATCCAAAGCGTCTGATTGGGATGATCTTTCTGATGTTCGTCGCTAAATCACGCTCATCAGTGCTACGAGCGTGTCATGCTCGTGCACGGGGATCGCTCCCTCAGTCACGCCATTGATTGAACCCGCGACTCTCGATCTCGCCAGTTGGACCAGCTCGGATCGCGGGCCACGAAAGCGCGCCGCGCGACACCAACCAGCCATGCACTACTCATCCACCCCATCCTTGAACGAGGCATAGCCGTGCGCAAAGCCATGCGAAACACGTACGCTCTAATCGCCGTTGCTGCCGTCGCTGGCTGCAGCGCAACCGGCACGATCGACGACTCCATCGAGCAGGGCAGAGGCGGTGCTGCTAGCGGAGGCGCGACGGGTCGCGCCGGCAACCCGGCAAGCGCCGGGCAGCGGCCGGTGATCGCTGGAGGCTCGACCGGGACGGGCGGGACCTTCGCCGCCGGCGGCAGACTCGACAACCCAGGCATGGCCGGACAAGGCAAAGGCGGAACACCGAACGGGGTTGCCGGTTCAGGCAGCGGCGGTCGCCAGAACGTGGGCGGTACGGGCAACGGCGGTAAGTCGGGAGGCAGCGCGGGCAGCCCATTCGGCGCCGGCGGAAAGAGCTTCGGAATGGGTGGTACCGCAGCGGGCGGCGCTGCGATGGGTGGCCGACCAAGCGGCGGCAGCACCTCGGCAGGCGGCAGCGGCACCGGCGTGCCCTCGAGCACCTGCACCGAAGCCAACAAGACGGTTACCAACAATGGGACCGGCAAAAACTGCGGCTACACCTATGAGTATTGGAAGGACTCGGGCAATGGTACGCTCACGCTCAAGCCAGACGGCTTCAGCGTCGATTGGAGCGGAGTCAACGATCTGCTGGGTCGCAAAGGGCTGAGGCCTGGCTCTGCCAACCTGGTCGTGAACTACGAAGCGGATTACCAGCCGAGCGGCAATTCGTATTTGTGCATCTACGGTTGGACGAGAAATCCCCTGGTCGAATACTACATCGTGGACAGCTGGGGGAACTGGCGTCCACCAGGCGGGCAAGGACACGTCGGCACGGTGACCTCTGACGGCGGCACGTACGACATCTACAAGATCAGCAAGACTGGCCCGAACATCGACGGCAACGGAGCCTTCACTCAATACTGGAGCGTGCGCACCGCCAAGAAGACGAGCGGAGTCATCACCATCGGCAATCACTTCACCGCTTGGAAGAACGCGGGCATGTCGATGGGCAGCTTCTACGAGGTCTCGATGACCGTGGAAGGCTATCAAAGCAGCGGCAAAGCGGACGTTAAGTTCTCCATGCAATGAGGCGTAATCGAGCGCGGCCGCTCGCGGACCGCGCTCGACCCGGTGAGGTGGCGTCTGAAGGCGGCGCCAAATCCGGGCGCTGCGGGCTTCGCCGGATCGGCTAAGCTTCGCGCACCGCCATGGCAAAAGCCCATTCCCCGTTCGACGTTCCGCTCGCTCCGCCCGATCCCATCCTGGGTGTCACCGACGCCTTCAATGCAGATCAAAACCCCAAGAAGGTGAACCTCGGCGTCGGCGTGTACCAAGACGGACAAGGCAAGATCCCCGTCTTGCGTACTGTGCACGAAGCGGAGAAGCGCTGGGTCGAGCTCGAGACCTCGAAAGCTTACCTACCGATCGACGGGCTGCCTGCCTACCGCGCGGACGTGCAAAACCTGCTGCTCGGCGCCGACCATCCGTACAGCAAGGCGGGCCAAGTCGTGACCGCGCAAGCTCTCGGGGGCACCGGCGCGCTGCGCCTCGGCGCAGACTTCCTGCGCCGATTCTCGCCGAACGCCGAGGTTTGGATCAGCTCGCCCACTTGGGAAAACCACCGCGCCGTGTTCGAGGCTGCGGGCCTCGGGGTCAACGACTACCCCTACTACGATGCGGAGACCCGGGGTCTCGCCTTCGCGCAAATGTCGTCGACGCTGCGTTCGCTTCCAGGCGGCAGCATCGTGCTGCTCCACGGCTGTTGCCACAACCCGACGGGAGTCGATCTCACCCCAGAGAACTGGCTGGAAATCGTGAGCATCGTCCAAGAGCGCGGGCTCGTGCCCTTCATCGACCTCGCCTACCAGGGCTTTGCCGAAGGTCCAGAAGCCGACGCCTTCGCCGTGCGCGCATTCGCCAACGCGGGGGTCCCGATGGTGATTTCGAGCTCGTTCTCGAAATCCTTCTCGCTCTACCGCGAGCGCGTGGGCGCCGTCACCTTCGTGACGAGCAGCGCCGATGAAGCAAAGCGCGCCACGTCTCAGCTCAAGCGCACCATCCGCTCCAACTACTCGAACCCGAGCTCTCACGGCGCCCAAATCGCAGCGATGATCCTGTCGAACGCGGAGCTTCGACAGAGCTGGGAGGCAGAGCTGACCGAAATGCGCGAACGCATCGTGCGCATGCGCGCGCTGTTCGTGCAGAAGCTCATGGCCAAGCAGCACGTGCGCGACTTTGGCTTCGTGCAAAAACAACGCGGTATGTTTTCCTACTCGGGCCTCGAGCTGCACCTGGTTCAGCGCCTGCGCAGTGAATTCGGCATCTACGTCGTCGACAGCGGTCGCATGTGCGTCGCGGCCATGAACGAGCACAATATCGACTACATCACCGATTCGATCGCGCAGGTCTTGTAGCAACGGCCTCGAGAGATTTGGGTGAGCGGGCGCGTCGCGCCGAGCGCGACGCGTAGCTCTGATCGCGTCGGCAGTCTGGAATGGGTTGGCATACGGTTACACTCGGCAAGCGGCGGGAAGCAGACGAGCAGAGTTGGACGCGTTCTGCGAGGCATCGTGGCCCGGACGTTCCTGGTCGTACCGGTACGATCGGGCCGCACTCAGGACTGGGTCTGAAGTTCGCGGAGTTCGCGGTGCGACCGACCCTCGCCTGCTCTCCTCACTCTTAACTTGCCAGCCGCTCCGGACGTATCGCCGCGATAAACCCGAACCCGACTTTTCTAGCTTGAACGATCCAATCCGCTCGACCGCTCCACGCGCGTGCCTCATCGTCAGACGCCTCTCTAGCCTGGCCCTGTTCGTCGGTTGTTTTGGCTGCGCCGACGAGCCGAAAGCCGTGCGAGGCGGCAGCTCGAATGCTGGTGCGGGCGGCGCAGCGATGCCGGTCGGCGATTGGGCCGAGAGTGCGGGCGCGGGCAATGGGGGCGGCGCGCCCAACGACGACGATGCGGGCTTTGCGGACGCGAGCGCCGTCGACGTCGCCGGCGCTGCGCATCATGCGGGCTCTGGGGGTGCGAACGGCGCCTCCGGCGCGGGCAACCTAGCCGGCGCAGCCACTGGTAGTGCGGGCGGCAACGACCGAGCCGAGAACGTAGTGAAGGTGAGCTTCGGCGTGACACGCCAGCGGATCGACGGGTTTGGGGTTGCCACCGCTTGGGGCGTGGTCCCGCCGGCTGCGCGCTTGGACGCATTTTTCAGCGTCAGCAAGGGAGCGGGGCTATCGATCCTCCGCAACCGGATCCCGTTTCGCGAGAGCCCGACCAACAACGACAATTTCATGGGCGGTGGGAACTACGACTTCACCACCAGCGGCACCGGTCCCGACGCTTACAAAACGTTCGCACTCAACTGGAACAATTGGGACTTGGCCGCTACGCGCAACCTGATTGGCATCTTGAACGAAACCCCGGACTACCAGGTCCACACCTATTTCAGCACCCCCTGGACTCCTCCGAACAACGAGACCTCCCGCTGGAAGCTGGGGGTGAGCGATTACGCAAATGCTCCGGAGGTCGGCGGCTACTTGGATCCCGCGCACTACCAGGACTACGCAGATGTGCTCGCGGACTACGTGCTCGGTTTCGCGAGCAAGATGGGCGCGCCGCTGGCCGCACTTTCGCTGCAAAATGAACCCAATTATCAAGTGACGTACGAGTCGGCAGATTGGTCAGCCGAGCAATTTCATGACTTTCTCACCGTGCTTCGCGACGAGTTCGAGAAGAAGGGCGTCTTCAGCGCGCTCCCTGGCTTCACCGTGCTGGCGCCCGAAGCCGCAAACTTCGAAGAGGATCTGCTCCTGCCGAGCCTTGCCGACGCGGCGACGAGCTCGCTGATCGGCATCGTTGGCGCTCATCAGTACGAGTTCGGGCCGTGGAACTTCGCGAGCTACATGCCAAAGCCGCTCAGCAACTCAATCGCGGCTGGCAAGAAGATTTGGGTTACGGAATGGAACACGAGCGCCTTCGAGGCCGAGACGCCACTGCTCCGCGCGTTGCTCTTGGCGCGCTTGATACAAATGGATTTGACGACCGCAAACGTGAGCGCGTACGTCCACTGGTGGTACAAGGACTTGCTCGACGACGAGGGCGATGCAAACAAGACCTTGTGGGCGATTGCGCAGTTCAGTCGCTTCGTCCGACCGGGCTCGGTCCGACTGGAAGCCCCGAAAAGCATGGGTGATGATCTGCTGTTGTCCGCGTTCAAAAACGCAGCCGGCACCGAACTCACGCTGGTCGTGATCAACCGTGCTCCGGCTGACGCGACCTTCGCCCTCGAGCTCGATGCCGGTACGCTCGGCAACGTTTCGAGCTTCCGCACCTCGGCCAGCGAAGATCTGAAGAACCTCGGCAGCGCTCCGAGTAGCGGGTCATTTGCGAACGTCACGGCCAAAGCGCAAAGCATCAGCACCTTCGTCGCCTCGGTGCAGCGCTGACGCTCGAGGCACTGGCTCGCACGAGCGGCCTCGGCCTCCGCGCGGGCATGCTCCAGAGGAATGACGACAGGCTCGCCCTCGCGTTGGTTCAGCACTGACAAAACTCCTATGGGTTACTCGACCGGGCCGGATTCGGACTTCAGCGTTTCGAAACATCCTGGGTGTCCATCTTCGACAGCCAACGTGCATTGCAATGTTGCAATGCACGTTGGATTGCGTCCGTTCGGCTCGCCAGTCGATCGCCGTACGCAATTCGATCGAATTGCCGAGTGACATGCAGCTGCTTAAAAGGCGATGCTTCGTAAAACTCGAACGTCATACTGCGCTTGCATGACGCCGAGTCGAAGGTGGGTGAATGGAGGGTCGAGAAAGAGCTCTCTCGCAGGTGATACAAGTTTGCGATGGCCGGCGCGCTTCTTTCTAGCTATCCATCACACTCGATAGGAGCGAGCGCAGAGCGAATCGCTGCCGTGTGGCTGCTCGGGACATGAGCGAACTAGATACCGTCATTCAGACACTTGAGCGTTACATCTCGCCTTTGAATGCTCGAAGCCTGGTTCAGCGCGCGTCGCGCGATCGACCGGGCAGCCTCCGATCGCCCAAAGCGATGGCTGAGCTCGTGGCCGCTCTCCAGAAGTCCATCAAGCTCTTCCTGGCCGAGCCGGAGCTCAGTCGCGCGTCGCGCGATCTCGGAAAGCTGTGCAACGCCGCGGCAGCTCCCAAACTCGAAGCGTGCCGAATCACCATTGCCACCGAGGGTGACATCATCACGGCCCGCATGGAGGCACGTCGCATTTGCGACGAGATGAGCGTGAAGAGCTTCGAAACCCAGAAGGTGACGACGGTCGTCAGCGAGCTTGCCCGAAACATCATCAGCTACGCCAAGGCTGGTCGAATGGAAATAGTACCTTTGACCAGCGCACGACGCATTGCCATCACCTCGGTGGACGAGGGCCCAGGCATCCCGCACTTGGACAAAGTGCTCTCTGGTCAGTACCAAAGTCGCACTGGCCTCGGACGGGGGCTAATGGGAACCAAGCGTTTGGCCGTTGTATTCGATGTGACGACCGGACCCGGCGGGACGCGCGTCGTCGCGGAGATAGCAGTATGAACTTCGATACGGCCCATCTCACTTTCCCCAAGTTGGGCGAGCGGGTCAACGGGGACGCCGTGCTGGTGCGCCGGGATACGCTGCGCGAGCGCACCCTGCTCGCAGTAATCGACGGCTTGGGTCATGGGCCCGGCGCTGCCGAAGCGTCCGAGCGCGCCGTCAAGGAACTCGAAGCCAGTTCACTCAATGGCTCGGTATTGGAGCTCATGACCGCTGTACACCAGGCCTTGCGCGGTACACGCGGCGCGGTCGGAACCATTTGCCTGATCGACGGTGATCGCCTGGAAGCATGTGCGGTGGGCAACGTCGCCTTGATGTGTGCCAACTGCTACGTGCCGCTCGTGCTCTCTCCGGGAATTTTGGGACACAGCGTGAGCAAATTTCGCGTCGCCTCCGCCCAGCTCGCGTCGGGATCACGCCTGGCTCTGCTCTCCGACGGCTTGTCGCTGCGTTTCAAGCTCGAGGAACTGCGTGAGCTGGCGCCGCGTGAGGTCTGCAAATCGATCGTCGACCGCTTCCGCCGCTATGACGATGACGCGACCGTCTTGGTTGCCGAGCTCAAGAGCTGACATGGATCCTTCTTATTACAGCCGAATCCCCATCATTAAACTCTGGCACTTGTTGCTCGTGCCGCTGCAGGGTGAACTCACGGACGAACTCGCCGGGCAGCTCACCAACGAGGTGCTCGAACAGATTCACAAGTTTGGCAGCTCTGGTCTGGTGATCGACATCACCGGTTTGTGGCTGGTGGACAGCCATCTGTGCGCCGTGCTCTCGCAGCTTTCGTCAGCAGCGTCGTTGATGGGTGCTTCGACCTTCATTTCTGGCATGAAGCCGGACATCGCGCTCACGCTCGAGACGATGGGCGTACAGCTCAAAGGTGTGAGCACGACGCTCGACTTGGAGGGTGCGCTCGAACGCCTGGGCGTCAAGAGTCCCGAATCGAGCGACGACGAAGAAGAGGGTCCGGATTCGAGCAGCAATGATTATACAGCCGAGTACCCGAGCGCTGGCATACGCGTCAAGCGGGCCGCGCGCGACTCTCGCACGGATAAATGACACGCATGACCAGCAACGGAAGCGAAACTCGGAGCGAGCCGGCGGACGCCGCAAACTTGGTAGCGACGATCACGGCCATCGTCAGCGCGCTTCGCGAAGCCGAGGGTGGCGATCTCTCGGTGCGCGTCGATCTTTCTTTGTCGGAGCGTGACCCGATCGGCGCGCTGGCAAGCGCCGTAAACTTCATGATTGAGTCCCTGGCCGAACGTCGCGAGCAGACGCTCTCGTACCAGCACGAGCTGGAAGCACAAATCGGCATGATCGAGAAGCAGCGAGCCGCGATTCGCGAACTCTCCACGCCAATCATCGAAGTATGGCGCGGCGTCTTGTGTGTGCCGATCGTCGGCGTACTCGATAGCAGTCGAGCCTCGGAAATGACCAGCGCTCTTTTGACGGCCATCGTGGACAAAAAAGCGGAATTTAGCATCATCGACATCACGGGCATCGACGCCATGGACACGCGAGCGACCGACCACTTCTTGCGCATGGCGCGGGCCGTGCGCTTGTTGGGCGCGGAGTGCGTCTTGTCCGGAGTCAACCCGGCCGTGGCACGCACGATTACGCATATGGGCGTCGAGCTCGACGGCATCAAATCGCACCGCAGTCTGCGCGATGCGCTGCAACACTACGTCAGAAATGCGCGCGGCTCTCGCGCCCGCGCCAAGGCGACGCGCGGACGAGAGGGCGACCGATGACGATGACTGAAGTACACAACTCCTCGGCCACCGCCGAACTCGGCATGGTGCGTGCTTACTGGGTAGCGCAAGGCGGTGAATTCTTGCGTCACCACTTCGATCCCGAGGTTCGCTCGCGAATGGAGCACGCTTTCAGCTCGGAGCTGAACGCTGCCTTGACCGACCGCGCCATGAGCGACTGGGTCGCGCGCTCTCACCTGATCGAGTTGCTGCAAGCGACGGCGCGAGCTCGCGGCGGTCTGGAAGCATCCGCGGATTTGGCTGCCTACGGCGAGTTCATCCAACGCCGCGCCACCAATCGCTTCACCGAGTTGCTGACGAAGATTTTGACTCCGGAGCTGTTTTTGCGAAAGCTGCCGCTGTTCTGGCGCCGCGATCATGGGCTCCCGGGCAGCTGCGTGGTCGATGCCTGCGCCGCCGGCGGCGCGCGCTTCCACCTCGAGGGCGTGGCAGACTTTCCGCACATCGGTGCGGTTTGGCTCGGCTGGGTACGTGCTTCGCTCGAGTCCGTGCAAGCGCATTCCGTACAACTGACCCAGACCGGTTGGACCGTGGCCAAACCCAGCGCAGCGCGCATCGAGTTCGAGGTATCTTGGACATGACGACGAACGGCGATCTAGAACAGGTGCGAGAGCGCGTAGCAGAGGCCTTGCTGATGCTGTCGAGCGTCGGGTTCGGCGATACTAGCGTGCAGCTGCGCGTCGACGTGAAGAGCCGCCATCCGCTGGAGGCAGCGTTTGCGAGCATCAACGAACTGATCATGGCGTTTGCTGCAGAGAACGAGCAAAGCAATGCTTTTCGGCGTGAGCTCGAGGCGCATCTAGAGGTGATCGAAAAGCAGCGCGCGGCCATTCAGGAGCTTTCCACGCCGATCATCGAGCTTTGGGAAGGCGTACTCTGTTTGCCCGTGGTCGGGGTGCTCGACACGGTTCGCAGCACCGAGATGACGGGCGTGCTTCTGCAGGCGATTGTCGACAAGAAGGCGCGCTACGCGATCATCGACATCACCGGCATCGAAGTGATGGATACGCGGACCGTCGATCATTTCATGCGCATGGCGCGTTCGGTGCGCCTGCTCGGCGCCGAGTGCGCGTTGACCGGCATCAATCCGCACATCGCGCAGACCGTGGTGCAGATGGGTCTGGACCTCACTGACATCGTGACGCACCGCAGCCTGCGCGATGCCCTGAGCCACTACGTCAGCGGTCACTCTCGATAGTGCGGCATGCCGCGCTTCGCGATTCGAGAGCGACTCGACGTCTTCGAACCGCGTCGACTGATTCGGAGCGCGGCAGCCGAGGTCGGTTTTCGGCACAGCTGTTGCCTCGAACTGGCAATCGTCGTTTCAGAGCTCGTGTCGAACGTCGTCAAGTACGGTATCGAAGGTAGTATCGAGTTCGAGCGGCTGGATGATGGCGAGAGCGGCCCCGGGCTCGTAATCCGAGCCACGGACATCGGACCACGCTTTCAAAATATCGAACTCGCCGTGCAGGATGGCTACGACGACCGTGGACCGATCGATCCCGGCTCGATGCTACGACGGGGCGGACTGGGAACCGGTCTCGGCGCCGTGCTCAGACTGTCAGACTCGTTCGCGGTGGACTACGCGATCGATTCGAAGACCATCACCGTGAAGCGATTCGTAAAGCGCCCGGGCGTGCGCGGTCGTCGCTGAGAAACACGATCGTCGTCGGAGGCAGCGATATCTCACGATGCCTCCTTCGACAGCTCGCGATCACCACATGATGACGTAGGTGCAGCTATCAGCACCCTTCTTGCGGCAGGGCGCGTCGTTGTCGTGGATCGTTCGCGCGAGCGGCTGGAAACGCGTCGCCATCGCAGCGACGAGGCCTCGATCGAAATCACAGGGATACGGGTTGTGGCAGACACAGACGATTCGATTCTCGTCCTTTGCCGGCTCGTAGCCATAATGCCCGATGCCCTCGAGCATCTGACCATTTTCCGGATTGAACATGACCGCACCGTTCTTGCGGTGGTTCATGTGATAGGCAACGTCGATTGAAGCGATGCCAGAATGGATATCTTTGACGTGCGGGGGAAACGTCGCATTCTCCGGAATGCTCTTACCGATTCCGAACAACGAGTTTACGCCAATTTCGTTGGCAATGCCCTCGTACGCGGCGAGCCAATCCTCCAATCGGTACCAGCCATTGCGGTCGATGTCCGCTGGTTTCCCAGCGACGCTCTTCAGCAGGTCATGGCGCGTCAAATATTTGACGGCGACCGTGGGATACTTGCGAAAGCCATCCACGATTGCTCCCAGTGAAGCACCGCTGACCTGAATGCCCGGTTCGAATACTTTGAATTGCATGATTTCGGCAAACCTCGGGTTACGGACCCTCCGCCAACACGAAATCATACTCGCCGATACCCTCGATGCACAAGAATGAACACGCTTCCGGATCGAGGTTTGCGGCACAATGGACTACACCGGGTTCGATCACGAACGATTCTCCCGGATGTAGTCTAAAGCGGAGCACGCTCGCGTTCTCGCTCGCGTTCTCGCTCGCGTTCTCGCTCGCGTTCTC
>Ga0164308_10002192_pt1 | contig 10377 bp, 7 predicted proteins | sample Whisoiple_246_MG_FD_109983 | JGI IMG/M metagenome (GOLD analysis project Ga0164308, IMG submission 109983) | Soil microbial communities amended with fresh organic matter from upstate New York, USA - Whitman soil sample_246_MG | ecosystem: Environmental > Terrestrial > Soil > Unclassified >... | reverse complement strand
GAGCAGGGGGCACAGAGCGCGGCGGCGAACTACGCGGTGGCGCTGGGGTCCGCGGAGATGTTCGACAAGACGAAGCGCGACGGCATCCTCGATGCCGTGATTGCTCCAGCTTCTGTCGACAAGTTCCGGACCACACTCGACAAGGCCTACTCGACCGACTTTTTCAGGAACGTCGGGCTCAAAGACGACGGCACTGCACCTGCCGGCTTCGCGTTCATCTCCCGTACGACACCCATCGGGACCAAAGTGACGAAGTCAGGCGCAGACGAGGCGACTGTCGAGGTCTGGTGTTCGGGCCTGATTGGCCTGGCGGGTGAGGGCTCGACCAAGCCAGTTACCGACGGCTGGTTCACCATCACCATGGAACTGCGGTGGGTCGATGGCGACTGGAAGGCCATCACTCATTCCCAGAAGGGCGGCCCTGCCCCCGTGGGCGGCGACAACAGGGCATCCAGCGCAGACGAGATCGCCGGTGCGGTCAATGGGTTCGGAGGCTTCACTTATGCCCGGTAAGCCCTTGTTTCGTCCAAGGTCTCTCGTTGCCCTCTTCGCAGCGACACAGGCCACACTTGTGGTGTTTGCTGCGAGAGCCTCAGCCGCCCCGACCCCTACACCCAGCCCGAGCGGTAGCAACAACCCTTGCGACCTCATCTACGGCGCTGCTCGCGACTACTGCGAGGACGGCGAAGCAGGCTCCGGCGCCCGCAGCACACCCACCGTGACCGACGACGCCCTGGACCCCCTCACCTCGCTGGCCCGCGGCTGCGCCGACGCCGCCGCCTACCTCGTGGGCAAGCTCAGCGAGGCCGTGGAGAGCACCGCGACCGTCGACTTCACCAACTCCACCTTCCGCACCCAGTACGCCGTCGTCTTCGCGGCGTCCACCATCCTCACCCTGGTCCTGTGGCTCTTCGCCGTGGCGAAGCGCGCCATCAGGGGCGTGCCGTTCACCACCGCGATGTCCGAAGCCATCGGCTTCCTCTGGCTCACGGTCCTGGCCTCCGCCTTCACCCCGCTCATCCTGTACGTGGTGGTCTCCGCCACCGACGGCGTCACGGAAGTCATCTCCGCCGCGACAGGCGGGCAGTCCGACGTCTTCTTCGGGTCCTTCGCCGAGGCACTCAAGAAGGGCACCGACATCGGCGGCGGCCCGATCATGCTGATCGTCGTCTCGCTGGTCTCGATCCTCGCCGCCGGCATCCTGTGGCTGGAGCTCGTGATCCGGGCCGCCCTGCTCTACGTGGGTGCCCTGCTGGGTGTCGTCGTGTACTCCGGGCTCGTCGACAAGAACATGTGGGGCCACGTCCGGCGCTGGGCGGGCATCATGATCGCCGTGATCATGGTGAAGCCCGTCATCGTCATCGTGCTCGGGCTCGCCGGGGCTCTCTCCGCCGACGACGGCCCCAACGCCTTCTCGGCCGTCGTGTCCGGCCTGGCCATCATCCTGCTGGCCATCTTCGCCTCCGCCATGATCTACCGCTTCGTGCCCGGCTTCGGTGACGAGATCCAGGGCGCCCGCACCAACCGCAAGCAGGCCACCGACGGCTCCCAGGCCGCCGCGATGATCAGCTCGCCCGCCGCTCTCGTCTCGCAGGGCATCAAGACCCACAGCGGCCGCAGCGGAGGCGGCGAAGGCGGTGGAGGTGGCGGCGCACGGCCCGCCAACCCGGTCAGCGGCGGTGTCGCCGCCCACAGCTCCCGCAACCCGGGCGGAGGGGGCGGTTCCGCCCCGTCGCCCCGCAGCGGTGCCGGACCCACCTCCGGCACCCCCCACGGCAGCCGCTCCTCACGAGGCGGTTCAGGCAGCACAGGTAACACGAGCACAGGAGGTGGAGGGCGTTGACGACCCAGTCCCACACGATCGCGCCCCGCCGCACGTATCTCATCGGCCGGGCCCGGCCGAACGCGATCGTCGGCAAGAACCGCGAGACGGGCGAGATCGCGCTGATCATCCTCGGGGCCTTCCTCGGCATGATGAGCGGGCTCCTCGTCCCGGTCCTTTCCCTGCGGATCGTGACGCTCATGGGCTTCCCCATGCTGGCCCTGGCCGTCGTGTACGTCCCCTACAAGGGCCGCACCTTCTACAAGTGGTTCGAGATCAACCGCAGCTTCAAGCGCACCCTGCGCCGCGGCACGGCCTACCGTTCCTCCGCCATGGAGGCCGGCATCAGCGCCGCCGGACGCGAGGTGGAGATCGGGCCGCCGCCGGGCATCGGCAGGATCAGCTGGCTCGCCGCACCGTTCGGCCCCGACGAGATCGCCGTACTGCTGCACGCAGACCGGCGCACGGTCACCGCCGCCATCGAGATCGAGGGCCCCGGAGTCGGCCTGCGTGACAGCGAGGACCAGGAGGCCCTGGTCGACCGCTTCGGCACCCTCCTCAAGCACGTGGCCAACGGCGACGGCTTCGTGACGCGCCTCCAGATGCTGGCCCGCACCCTGCCCGCCGACCCCGACGCCCACGCCAAGGACGTCGCCCAGCGTGGCGACAGGTCGGCGCCCGGATGGCTCCAGGACTCCTACGACCAGCTCCAGTCGATGGTCTCCACCTCCAGCGAGCAGCACCGCGCCTACCTGGTCGCCTGCATGCACTACAGCCGCGACCTCGCCGGCGAGGCCAACGCCATGGCCCGTGCCATCCGCCCCCAGGGCGGCCGCAAGGTGGACCGCGACGCGGGCCTCGCCGTCGTCATGGCACGCGAGCTGACCGACATCTGCGCCCGGCTCGCCGAGGCCGACATCCGGGTACGCCAGCCGCTCGGCCAGAGCCGGCTCGCCTCCCTCGTGCACTCGATGTACGACCCGGACCACCCCATCGACCACATCCAGGCGATGACGAAGCGCAACGCCTGGCCCGCCGAACTCGACGCGGTCGAGCCGACGTTCCTCCAGGCCAAGACCCGCGAGTCGACGACCCGCGCCCCCTGGTGCCACGCCACGGCCTGGGTGAAGGAATGGCCGATGACCCCGGTCGGCGTGAACTTTTTGGCGCCGCTCCTCGTCCACACGCCCGACGTGATCCGCACCGTCGCCGTCTGCATGGACCTCGAACCCACCGAGATCGCCATCGAGCGGATGCTGACCGAGAAGACCAACGACGACGCCGAGGCGAGCCGCCAGGCCAAGATGAACCGCACGGTGGACCCCCGCGACATCGCCGCCCACGGGCGGCTCGACCAGCGGGGTGAAGATCTGGCGAGCGGCGCGGCCGGGGTGAATCTGGTGGGGTACATCACCGTGTCGTCCCGGTCCCCCGAGGCGCTCGCCCGCGACAAGCGGACGATCCGGGCCTCGGCCGGCAAGTCGTACCTGAAGCTGGAGTGGTGCGACCGGGAACACCACCGGGCCTTTGTGAACACCTTGCCGTTCGCCACCGGCATCCGTCGCTAACGAGAGGGCAGTCACGCCATGCGAGATCCGCTGTCCGCGTTGTCGGATGCCTTCACCGCCTTCCTCTTCGGGAACGTGGAGACCACCCGGCTGCCGGTGCGTACGTCGACGGGTCAGGCCCAGGCCGTCTACCTGCCGACCGCCGCGCCCGGCCTCGGCGACTCCGGCGTGATCATCGGGCGTGAGGTGTACTCGGGCAAGGGCTACATCTACGACCCGTTCCAGCTCTACGGTCAGCAGCTCCCCGCCCCGCACTGGCTGGTGCTCGGCGAGTCCGGCAACGGCAAGTCGGCGCTGGAGAAGACCTATGTGCTGCGCCAGCTCCGCTTCCGCGACCGCCAGGTGGTCGTCCTGGACGCCCAGGGCGAGGACGGCGTCGGCGAGTGGAACCTCATCGCCGAGGAGCTGGGCATCACGCCCATCCGGCTCGACCCGACGGCCGCGCTGAACGACGGGATCCGGCTCAATCCCCTCGACCCGTCGATCACCACGACCGGCCAGCTGGCCCTGCTCCGTACGATCATCGAGGTCGCCATGGGCCATGGCCTCGACGAGCGCTCCGGCTTCGCACTCAAGGTCGCACACGCGTACGTCAACGACACCATCACCCAGCGCCAGCCGGTCCTGATGGACATCGTGGAACAACTCCGCCACCCGAAGCCCGAGTCCGCGGAAGCGATGAACGTCGACATAGACGACGTACGGGCCTGGGGCCTGGACGTCGCCCTCGTCCTCGACCGCCTCGTCGACGGTGACCTGCGCGGCATGTTCGACGGCCCGACCACGATCGGCATCGACCTCGACGCACCGCTGATCGTCTTCGACCTCTCGCACATCGACCGGAACTCCATCGCGATGCCGATCCTCATGGCGATCGTCGGCGTATGGCTGGAGCACACCTGGATCAGGCCCGACCGGAAGAAGCGCATCTTCCTGGTCGAGGAGGCCTGGCACATCATCAACTCCCCCTTCGTCGCGCAGCTGTTCCAGCGCCTGCTGAAGTTCGGACGCCGTCTCGGCCTCTCCTTCGTGGCGGTCGTCCACCACCTCAGCGACGTCGTCGACGGCGCGGCGGCGAAGGAAGCGGCGGCCATCCTGAAGATGGCCTCCACCCGCACCATCTACGCGCAGAAGGCGGACGAGGCGAGAGCGACGGGGAAGGTCATCGGTCTGCCCAGGTGGGCGGTCGAGATCATCCCGACGCTGACCCCGGGCATCGCCGTGTGGGACGTCAACGGCAACGTGCAGGTCGTCAAGCACCTGATCACCGAGGCCGAACGCCCCCTGGTCTTCACCGACCGCGCCATGACCGAGGGTTCCGCCGTGGACCTGCTCCCCGAGGACGTACGGGCCGCGGAGCTGGAGGCGGAGCAGCGAGCAGCGCGGATCGAGCACCAGCAGCGGCTGAACGAGTCGTCCGAGTCAACGGTGGCATGACATGGCACGCCAGGCACCATCCGGTTCGGGACGCGGCGGAGAGGGCCAGGGAGGGGTTCCGGACGGCCTGCTGATCGGGCTCCTCGCCTTCCTCTTCGGGCTCACGGTCCTGGCCTGGACGGCGACGGGTCTGGCGGGACTCTTCGCCCACGGGGGCTGGCCGGACAACGTCTCGTTCGCACGGACGCCGCTGGCCCTGCGCGCCCTGGCGGTCGAGCCGACGGACCTGCCGGGGGCCTGGCCCGACACCCCGCCGGGCGACCTCTCCGGACACGGGCTGTTCTGGGGCCTGTTCATCGGCGAGTTGATGGTCCTGCTGGTCCTGACGGTGTTCGCCGTGGGCGTGGTGACGCGCTGGAGGCTGGTCCGCAAACAGCGGAGCGCGGCCCGGGCGTCCGACGCCCCCGCGCCCGTACCCGTGCCGCAGGAGGCGGCCCAGGGCCTCCCACGGGAGGTGCCGCCCGCCGGACCGGCGCCCGCTCCGGCACCCGCTGTCACCCCCGCAGAGACCGCCGTCCCGGCGCCCGCGACCGTCACGCCCCACGCGCCCCGCACGCCCCTCACCCACGAGACCGCGCACGCCGACCCCGTCGAGGCACTCGCCGCGTACGCACAGGAGACCGCCCCACTGGTCCCCACACCCCGCACACCCACCGTCCTCTACGGCGCGTCCGCCACCCGCCGACCTGCCGTCGTCCAGGCCATCCGGGACGCCGACGGCCCCGCCCTCGTCGTGACCTCGGACCCCACCGTCTGGGCCGAGACGAAGGACGCCCGCAGCAAGCTCGGTCCGGTCCTGGTCTACGATCCGGGGCACCTCTGCGACACCCCGGCCCGCCTCCACTGGGCACCCACCGCCGGCTGCGAGGACCCCGCCACCGCAGCGTCCCGGGCGGCCGCGCTCCTCACCCCCGTGCGCCCCATGGCCCGCATCGACGCGGCGATCGCCGACACCGCCGAGACCCTGCTCCGCTGCTGGCTGCACGCCGCCGCCGTGGACGGCCGCCCCTTCCGCCAGGTCCACCGCTGGGCCTCCGGCGCCGGAGGCCACGAACCGGTACGCCTGCTCCGTACGCACCCCAAGGCGGCCTCGGGCCTCGCCGGGCTTCTGGAGTCCGCGCTCACCGCGTACCCCGAACGCCGGGACATGGCACAGGAACTGATCGTGCGTGCCTTCACGACGCTGTCCTCCGTCCACGTCCGCGAAGCATGCACACCCAACCGAGCCGATGCGCTCGTACTGGATTCTTTTGCGCGTGAAGGGGGAACGCTCTATGTGGTCGGTGAATCCATCGAGGATCCTCGCCACCACCCCGGTGCGATGCCTCTGCTCACCGCACTCGCCTCGCACGTGGTCGAGCACGGCCGCCGCATGGCCGCACGGTCAACCGACGGTCGGCTCGACCCACCAATGACCCTCGTCCTCGACGACGTAGCTGCCGTGGCCCCGCTTCCCCAGCTCCCGGAGCTCCTGTCGGCCGGCGAGAGCCAGGGGATGACTCCCCTGGTCCTGCTCCGCTCCGAGGAACAGGCCCGCGCCCGTTGGCGGGAGCCCCTTCCCGCACCCGGGCAGCGCTGACCACTGCCGCTCCCACTTCCCGCTCACCGGCGGCGGATCTCGTACTCCAGCTCCAGCGCGGTCGGGTCACCCTCCATCGGCAGCGTCCGCCCCGTCGGGGCGAAGCCGATCCGACGGTAGGAGGCCGCTGCCCGCGCGTTGGCCTCGTGGACGTAGAGGCGCACCCGCTGCAGCGGCGGTCCGGTCAGCGACCAGGACCAGTCGACGGCCTCGCGGAACAGCGCGTCCACCACCCCGCGACCCCGGTGCCCGGGCCGGACGAACACCGCCACCAGGTGCGACTGGTCGACCTCGGCCGCCTCCCCGAAGCCCGGCTCGCCCGCGGGCCGCTCGACGAGGACCGTCACGGTCCCCGCCCACAGGCCGTCGGGCGCCTCCGCGACGAACTGACGGCTGTGCTCCCCCTCGGCAGCCCTCGCCGACCGCTCCTGCCAGAACACATCGGGCTTGGTCAGCGCCTGCTCGTACGTCTCCAGGAAGGCGATCGGGGCAGCCGGGTCACGCAGGGCCGCCAACCTGATCTCCTTGGCCCGCTCCCACTCCTCGGCCCGAACCGCACGCACGACGTAGTCCATTCGCCGATCGTGCCCCGTCACCCCGATCACGGCAAACGAGATACGCCGACGGGACGTGGAACGACGACGGGCCCGACACCACTCGGTGTCGGGCCCGTCGGGACAGCCTGCGCGGGTCATGGTGCCCGGCCGGCACCACGCCTCACGTGTCAGACGTGGGAGCCGGCCTTGCGGCGGCGTACGACGAACACCGCACCGGCGCCGATCGCCAGGGCGGCGCCGCTCGCGAGAGCCAGCTGCGACGTGGCGTCGGACGAGCCCGTGGCGGCCAGGCTGCCCACCGGGGCGGACGAGGCGCTCTGCGGCTTGACGTCCGGGGTGTTCGACTTGACCGGGCCGGGCGTGGCCTCGCCCTTCACGGGCTTGCTGCCCTTGGCGGCGATCAGGAACTCGTAGCCCTCGAGATCCGGGCTTCCACCGCAGCTGCCGTTGTCGTTCCAGTAGTCACCCGCGACGAAGGTGACGCCGTTGCCCGCGGGGGCCGAGGCGTCGACCGCGAGCCGCATCTTCACGTCGACGTGGGCCCCGCCCTTCAGCGAGCTGATGGGGTCCATGTAGTTCTCGTTGTCGACGTTCTGCCACTTCGAGGAAGAGCCGGACGCCCACTGCAGGTGCACCAGGTCGTCGAGGTCGTTGAGGCCGCTCTTGTCCGTGGCGTGGACATAGGCGAACGGGAACACCTCGTCCATCGTCTTGTCGGTGCCGTTGGTCACCCGGAGCTTGAAGTCGACCTTCGTGCCGGCGACGACCGTGGACGGCAGACCCTTGACGACCGTGGTGAGCTTCGGCTCGGGGACGCAGTCCTCGTCGTCCTCGCCCTCCTCGGCCGCCTCCTCCTTGGCCTTGGCCAGCGCCTCGTCGGCGGCCTCCTTGTCGGCGAGCGCCGCCTTGGTGGCCTGCTTCGCCAGGTGAAGCGTCCGGGCCGCGTCGACCCGCTCGTCGTCGCGTGCCTTGTCGGCTTCCTCGAGCTTGGTGTCCGCTGCGGTCTTGGCAGCGTCGGCGGCCACGGCGTCGGCCTGCGCCTTGGTGAGAGCCGCCTGCGCGGCCTCCTTTGCCTCGGCGGTGTCCTCGTCCGTGAGGGCATCGACCGCGGCCTGGGCGTCGACGACCGCCTGGTCCGCAGCGGTCTTCGCGGTGCCCGCCGCGTCCGCCTCGGCCTTGGCTTCCGCCGCGGCCAGCGCAAGCGGCGTGGTGTCGGACATGACGGCCTCGACAGCCGCGTAGGCGGCCTTCTCGGCCGCCACAGCGTCGTCGTACACGGCCTTGGCCGCTGCGGCGGCCTTCTCCAGCTCAGCGATGGACGGCTTCTCCTGCGTCTGCGACGCGGGCTTCTCATCGGCGAACGCGGGGGTGACCGACAGCATGAGGGCAGGCGTGGTCACTGCGGCGGCAACAGCTGTGGCAAGTATTCGGCGGATCTTCACGTGAGCCCTTCGAGGTCCGGAAAGAAGAAGGGGTCGCAGCAGAGCGGAAATGGGGCACGCAGGTGCGACTCGAAGTGATCGTAGAGCCGAAGTAGCTGTACACCGTCACGAGTTCTTCACCCTTCTCAACCGGAACAACGCCCCCCGGGCGGACAGAAATGACGAAAGGACGCAGTTGCCTTCACTTGCTGTGGTTTCGCTGTGAGGAACACCACATGCCGTGAAGCGGCCCCGATGCCCTCCGAGCCGTCACCCACCGGCTCCTGGACGCATACGCCCACCACCTGCCCGCCGCACCCGGCGACGAGCCGGCCACGGGGAGCACACCGAGACCGCACGCCGCTGCCGGTGGACGTCAGCCGTTCGTCCGTGCATCACCCCTGGTGAACGCGTCGGCGCCTCCATACGAGTGATTCCCCGTCCGAGATCGGCACCCCATGGATCGGCTGCTCCAGGATGGCGACGGTGCCGAGGGCCGGCGCCGCGTCCCGATCTCCGTCCCATGTCAGGGGAACTGCATGTCCGAACCCACCGAGCGCGAAGTCACCGACGCGTTCGAGGCCGCCGCACCCATCGTGCTGGCCGCCACTCCGCCTCAGGAGCAGGTCACACCCGCGCCGAAGCCCGACGAGACATGGCCGCTGCCGGGCGGCACGGCCTGGGTCTACTACGGCGAGCGCAACCAGGGAATCGTCCGGCCGGTCCTCATGGCCGACGGCTTCAACAGCGGACCGAGTTCGCTGGACGACCTGTGGGCCGGCCTGGAGAGCTCCGCGTACCCGCTGATCGGCGAACTGCGCCGGCGAGGACGCGATGTCGTCCTGATCGGCTTCGACGAACGCAGCGCCTCGATCCTCGAGAACGCGCAGACGGCCACAGCCGCGATCCACCGGGCCGTCGCCGAACGACTCGGCAGCACGCGCCTGGCGGTCGGCGGTTTCAGTATGGGCGGACTGGTGACCCGCTACGCGCTCGCCAGGATGGAGATGCAGCGCATCGACCACCAGGTCGGCGTGTACTTCTCGTACGACAGCCCGCACAACGGGGCCCACATCCCCCTGTCCCTCCAGGCGTTCGCGCACTACATCCGTAAGCTGGACAGCCGCTTCTCCGACCAGATGAACAGCCCGGCCGCGCAGCAGCTGCTGTGGCAGCACATCGAGAACTGGTCGGACAAGCCGGGCGTCAGCCCGCTGCGCACCGAGTTCCTCGACGAACTGGAGAAGGTCGGCGGCTGGCCGAGGATCCCGCGGATCCTCGCAGTCGCCAACGGCGCCGGCAACGGCACGGGCAACGGCATCGACCCGGGCACGACAGCGGTCAAGGGCAAGGGCCTCGGCATCGTCGGCACCGACCTGCGCACCACGCCGACGGGCAGTGACACGCTCGCGGCGAAGCTCCGCGTCGTCTCGCTCCAGAAGAACGAGGTCCTCGCCGAGCGCCTCCCGGACATCGACGGCGCCCCTGGCGGCACTCTCGAAAGCTTCCAGATCCTCGCCGACGCCCTCAACAAGATCGTCGGTCTGGGCGTCGACAACCCGGTCAAGGACCACTGCTTCGTGCCGGCGGTCAGCGCGGTCGCCATCCGCGGGCTCGCCAGTGACAAGGACCTGTACGCGGACATCGACTCCCTGCCCCCGGACGAGGCCCAGGTCGACGACTTCCTCTGCGCGTCGCAGAACGAACGCCACACCAAGGTCACCGAGGAGCTCTGCACGTGGCTCCTGGAGCGTCTGCCTGACTGACGGACGCGTGAGCGGCCTTGTGAAGCAGACGGTGGAACGAACAGCGGGGCCGGACAGCGTGCTTCTGTCCGGCCTCGCCGGTCACGCCCGAAAAAGTGCCTGGGACGCAGAAAAGCCCCGTGCCACAAGGGCACGGGGCTTTCCCGGAATAATTGTTCGGCGGCGTCCTACTCTCCCACAGGGTCCCCCCTGCAGTACCATCGGCGCTGAAAGGCTTAGCTTCCGGG
>Ga0164308_10002191_pt1 | contig 10378 bp, 11 predicted proteins | sample Whisoiple_246_MG_FD_109983 | JGI IMG/M metagenome (GOLD analysis project Ga0164308, IMG submission 109983) | Soil microbial communities amended with fresh organic matter from upstate New York, USA - Whitman soil sample_246_MG | ecosystem: Environmental > Terrestrial > Soil > Unclassified >... | reverse complement strand
TGACCCGATTTCACCCCAAGCCCTGCCTCCAATACCACATCCACCGCTGCCTCGGACCCTGCGTCCAGGGTCTAACCACCGACGAGGCATACGGAGCTGCCGTGCGCGACGTGCGCCTCTTCCTCGATGGCCGCCACGGCGATCTGGCTCGTCGCCTACGCCCTGCTCGCCTGGCGGCCCTCCTCCCGCCGCACGAGGTAGCGCTCGAGGCCCAGCCAGAGCTGCCCGGGCGGGGCCGCCTGCCGGTGCCGCAGGGCCACGTCCTCGTCCGCGACCTCGTCGATCTCGGCCGCCACGCGCCGCATGAACAGCTCGCGGTCGCCGTCGCGCGCGAGCTCGGCCAGCCACCGCAGGCGCTCCCGCGCCCGCTCAAGCTGCGCCTGCGGGTCGTCCGCGGGGCCGAAGTGGGTGAGGCAGAGCCGGGACGGGTCCCACTCCGCCACCGCGTCGAGCGAGCGCTCCCACGCCTCGACGTCGATGTCCGGTGGCGGCGTCGGCGGGATCGTGAAGTCGATGGGCGGTATCCGCACGCCGGCCACGTCGCCCACGTACGCGTCGCCGTTCGCCTCGTGGAGGTAGACGACGTGATGCCTCGCGTGTCCAGGGGCGTGCGCGACGCGAAAACCCTCGATCGACTCACCGCCCACGAGCGCCACGGCGCTCTCGGCCGGCACCGGTAGGACGTCCCCCCACAGGCGGTCCATGTCGTCCCCGTAGAGCCGCGTGGCGCTCTCGAGCAGCTTCGCCGGGTCGACGAGGTGCTGGGCACCGGACTCGTGGACGTAGACGCGCAGGCCCGGGAACCGCCTGACGAGCGACCCGCTCGCCCCGGCGTGGTCGAGGTGGATGTGCGTGAGCAGAAGGGCGCGAGGCTCTTCCTCGAGGCCTGCCACCAGCGTGTCCATGCAGCTCGACGGTCCCGGATCGACGATCAGCCCGTCGATCTCGTAGGCGCCGATGACCCGGTCGCGGCCGAGGTGCATGACATCGATCAGGCTCATCTACTCGGGGCCGCGGGACTCGAGCACCGCCTTGAGGCGCTCGTAGTAGCCGCCGAACTGGCGCTTGAGCACGCGGGCGAAAAGGGGCTCGGCCAGCCGCAGCGGGCCGCCCGGCTGTCCCTGGGCGACGAAGTCGATCCGGGTGCCCGCGGCGGTCTCGTGGAACTCGTGGCCGCCGTCGATGGGCAGCGGCCCGGAGGCCACCCGGAGGTCGAAGCGACGGTTGGGCTCATAGGCGGAGACCTCCACGATCGCCTCCATGTTGCGCCCGAACGGGCCGCGCCGCACCTCGCGCAACCGCGTCCCCTGCCCCATCGGCCCCTCGGTCTGCTTGGTCACGGAAACCACGTTGGGCTGCCACTCGCCAAGCCGCTCGAGGTCGGTGACGTAGGCGAACACCTCCTGGACGGGCCGTGCCACGTCGACGGGGATCTCGATCCTGATCACGCGTCCGAACTTACAATGCCCGTATGGCCGAACACCGTCTGCCGGAGCGCGACCGGCCGTGGGTCATGCGGACCTACGCCGGGCATTCGGATGCGAGGCGCTCCAACGAGCTCTATCGCCGCAACCTCGCCAAGGGCCAGACCGGCCTCTCGGTCGCCTTCGACCTCCCCACTCAGACGGGGTATGACCCGGACCACCTTCTCGCGCGCGGCGAGGTGGGGAAGGTCGGCGTCTCGATCGTGAACAAGGGGGACATGCACGCACTCCTCGACGGCATCCCACTCGACGAGATGAACACGTCGATGACGATCAACGCCACCGCCGCCTGGCTGCTCGCCCTCTACGTCACGGTCGCCGAGGAGAACGGCGTCGACCGCTCCAAGCTCAAGGGCACCACCCAGAACGACATCATCAAGGAGTACCTCTCGCGCGGCACTTACGCCTTCCCGCCCGAGCCCTCGATGCGCCTGATCGCGGACACGGTGGCGTTCACCGTGAACGAGGTGCCCAACTGGAACCCGATCAACGTCTGCAGCTACCACCTGCAGGAGGCGGGCGCCACCCCGGTGCAGGAGATCGCGTACGCGCTCTCGACCGCGATCGCCGTCCTCGACGAGACCAAGTCCCGCGGCCAGGTGGCCGAGCAGGACTTCCCTCGGGTCTTCGGCCGGATCTCCTTCTTCGTCAACGCCGGCGTCCGGTTCATCGAGGAGCACGCGAAGCTCCGTGCGATGGGCAGGCTCTGGGAGCAGATCGGGCGCGAGCGATATGCGGTGACCGATCCCAAGTATTTGAGAATGCGGTACGGCGTGCAGGTGAACTCGCTCGGGCTCACCGAGTCACAGCCGGAGAACAACGTCCCCCGGATCGTGCTCGAGGCGCTGGCCGTCACGCTCGGCCGCGACGCCCGTGCCCGTGCGATCCAGCTCCCCGCCTGGAACGAGGCCCTCGGCCTCCCCCGCCCGTGGGACCAGCAGTGGAGCCTGCGGATCCAGCAGATCCTCGCGAATGAGACCGATCTCCTCGACTACCCCGACATCTTCGAGGGCTCACACGTGGTCGAGGCGCTCACCGACGACCTCGCGGAGGGCGCGCGCGAGGAGATGCGCCATGTCGAGGAGCACGGCGGCGCGGTCGAGGCCGTCGCGTACATGAAGGCGCGCCTGGTCGAGTCCCACCGCGAGCGGGTCGCGAAGATCGAGGAGGGCGAGATCACCGTCGTCGGCCAGAACAGCTTCACCGAGACCGAGGACTCACCGCTCACGGCCGGAGCGGACGGCGGCATCCTCACCCCGGATCCCGAGGTCGAGCGTGAGGTTGGCGAGGCGCTCGAGCGCTGGAAGGCGGAGCGCGACAGCGACGCGGTCGATCGCGCCCTCGAGAAGCTGGCCGAGGTCGCCGCCGACGAGTCGGTGAACATCATGCCCGCCACCATCGAGGCCGCCAAGGCGGGGGCCACGACCGGCGAGTGGGCCGGAGCACTGCGCGACGTTTTCGGCGACTACCGGGCGCCCACCGGCGTCGGTGCGGCCGCCGAATCGACGGACGGCGAGCTGCTCGCTGCGGCTCGCGAGCGCATATCCGAGCTGACCCAGACGCTGGGGCACCGACCGCGCATCCTGGTCGGCAAGCCGGGCCTCGACGGCCACTCGAACGGCGCCGAGCAGATCGCCGTCCGCGCCCGTGACGTCGGCATGGAGGTCATCTACCAGGGGATCCGCCTGACGCCCGAGCAGATCGCCGCCTCCGCCCGCGACGAAGACGTGGACGTGATCGGGCTCTCCATCCTGTCGGGCTCGCACCTGCAGCTGGTGCCCGAGACAGTGCGCCTGCTCCGCGAGGACGGCGTCGACGCGCCGGTCGTGGTCGGCGGCATCATCCCGGCGGCCGACGCAAAGACGCTCGAAGAGGCCGGCGTCGCGCGGGTGTACACGCCCAAGGACTTCGATCTCAACCGGATCATGGGCGAGATCGCCGACCTCCTCGCCGAGCGCGCCGCGGCGGCCCCGGCGCCGGCGGCGTAGGCCGCGGTCCCGGTGGCAGCGACGCCCCGTACCCGCTACGCGCTCAGCGGCGACGCCCACATCGCCTATCAGGTCTTCGGCGAGGGCGACCTCGACCTGGTCTTCGTGCCGGGGTTCGTGTCCAACATCGAGCACTACTGGACGATGCCGGGCATTCCCGACCTGCTCGAGCGAATGGGCTCGTTCGCGCGGGTCGTGATGTTCGACAAGCGCGGCACCGGCCTCTCGGATCCGGTGGCCGCCCCGCCGCCCCTGGAACAGCGGATGGACGACATGCAGGCCGTCATGGACGCTGCCGGCGTCGAGCGCGCCGCGCTCTACGGGATCTCGGAGGGCGGCCCCGCCAGCGTACTGTTCGCGGCTACCTATCCGGATCGAACGTCCGCACTTGTCCTCTACGGAGCGACCCCGCGATTTCGCACGGACGACGACATCTCCTGGGGCGCTACCGACGAGCAGGTCCAGCAGGTGCTTGCCGACGTCTCCGCCAGATGGGGCGAGGGCGCGCTGCTCGATGCCTTCGCGCCAAGTCAAGCGGGGGACCCCGAGATGGCCGAGGTCTGGGGCCGATTCCAGCGGGCCGGCGCCAGCCCCGCCATGGGTGCGGCGGTGATGGCAGCGCTCTTCGAGATCGATGTCCGCGACATCCTCCCGACGATTCGAGTCCCGACCCTGATCCTTCATCGCCGGGGCGATCGCATCGCGCCGATCGAGGGCGCTCGGCTGATGGCCGACAAGATCCCGGATGCTCGCATGATCGAGTTCGAGGGTGACGACCATGTGCCGTTCACCGGGAACTTCGAGCCGATTGCGGACGAGATGGAGCTGTTCCTCACCGGAACTCGTAAGGCCCGCCCCATGGACCGGGTCCTCGCAACCGTGATGTTCACCGATATCGTCGGCTCGACGCGCCAGGCCGCCGACGCCGGCGACCGGCACTGGCGGGAGCTGCTGGGGCGCCACGACGAGCTGACTCGCCGCCAGCTCGATCGCTTCCGCGGCCGGGAGGTGAAGACCCTGGGGGACGGCTTCCTCGCCACCTTCGACGGGCCGGCCCGAGCGATCGAGTGCGCATCGGCGATCCGTGATGGGGTCCGGCCGCTCGGTCTGGAGGTTCGCGCCGGGCTGCACACCGGCGAGTGCGAGCTGGCCGGCGATGACGTTCGCGGCATGGCCGTGAACATCGGCGCTCGCATCGGCGCGATCGCGGCGGCGAACGAGGTGCTGGTGTCGGGCACCGTGAAGGATCTGGTGGTCGGCGCCGACCTCGAGTTCGCGGACCGCGGCGAGCACGAGCTCAAGGGCGTGCCCGGAACGTGGCGCCTGTTCGCCGCCTCCCCGTGAGCACGCCGATCGAGACTCCGGTCGAAGGCATCTCCGACGACGTGATCCGGCTGCGGCTGCGGACCGACGCGGACAATCCGGCGATCATCGCCGCCTGTCGTGATCCCGACATCGTGCGCTTCACTCGCGTCCCGGAGTCCTATGACGAGTCGACCGCGGCGGAATGGGCGGCCGAGTCCAAGCGCCAACGCGAAGCCGGCACGGGCCTCCACCTCGTGGTTGCCGACATCGACGGCGATGAGCTCCTGGGCTCAATCGGCCTCCGGGTCGCTCCGGGCGAGGGTCGTTGCGATCTCGGCTACTGGCTCGCGCCCCGGGCAAGGGGCCGGGGAGTCACGACTCGCGCTGTCCTGCTTCTCAGCCGCTGGGCGTTCGACAACCTCCCGGTGGAGAGGATCGAGATCACGATCGAGCCGGAGAATGTGGCGTCCCGCGCCGTCGCGGAGCGAGCCGGCTACACGTTCGAAGGCGTGCTTCGCTCGCACACCGTGATCAAGGGAACCCGCCGCGACATGGCGATGTACTCCCTCCTGCGGGGCGACTTGCAATAGCCGGAACCTGGATCGGCACTAGCTACGCTGAGGGGCGATGAACGAAGGCTTTCCCGAGGAGCGGGGTGCCTGGCTGCGGTGCTATCGCTGCTGGTCTCAACGCCTCGAAGCCCAAGTCCACTACGACGCGATCCTCAAGGTCGATCCGGAGAGCGGCGAGGCCGCCGACCGCATCGAGGAGATCCAGGAGGCCGTCGTGCAGTGCCTCGACTGCATGCACGATCAGCCGCACTTGACGGTCGCCGACGGCCGCGTCGTGCCGGTCGAGGAGCGATGGGAGCGCATGGTCGCGGGGAAGCCGTACGTCGCCTCGTGCACCGTCACCATCGACCAGGACCAGGTTGAGACCTGCTCCGGCCCGGATGCGGCGGACAGCCTCACCTTCGGTTCGCTCGGGGAGTCAGGCACTCGCGAGTTCTTCACCCACGTGCGCTTCCACAAGCACGACGACGAGCGGATCGTCGTCCACCTCCTTGTCGAGCTCTACGCGCGCACTGAGGAGGAGGCCATTGACGTCCTCGAGGACGCTTCTCGCGGCACGCTCGAGATCACCTCCCTGGCGGAGGAATCGCGCCCTCCCGCGCACGCGGCCGACGAAGCCCACTGAATAACCGCTCGTTGCCTCCTCCGCTTCCAGGGAGCCGAAGGCGACCAGTCAGCCGGCGACCCCGGCTGCGGGAGGCGACGGGGTTTCCGGTGGGCAGATATAAACGCGGCGCATGCCCGGCATCGGCGCCTTCGTCTCCCCCGGACGCTCCCTTGACTCAGCGCTTGATCGCGCGCGGCTCGCCGACGAGCTCGGGTTCGACGGCGTCTACACCACGCACATCGCCGGTCGTGACTCGCTGACGGTCCTGGCCCTGTTCGCATCGATCACCGAGCGAGTGCGGCTCGGCACCGGCGTGGTGCCGATCTTCTCCCGCACACCCGCCGCGATGGCCCAAACCGCGGCGACGATCGATGAGTTCTCCGGCGGCCGGATGGTGCTCGGCCTGGGTGTCTCACACAAGATCACGGTGGAGAACTGGTACGGCGCGAAGATCGAAAAGCCGGTCGCCCAGATGCGCGAGTACGCGAGCATCGTGAGGGCGATCCTCCAGGGAGAGGCGCCCCCCGACGGCGAGTTCTTCAACACCCATTTCCAGTTCATGGGGTACTCCGCGCGGCCCGACCTGCCGATCTACATCGCCGCCCTCTCCCCCAACATGCTCCGCCTGGCCGGCGAGATCGGCGACGGGGTGCTGCTCTGGCTCTGCAACCCCGACTACATCCGCGACGTGGTCGTCCCCGCGGTGAGCGAGGGCCGGGAGCGGGCCGGCAAGTCGCTTGACGGCTTCGACATCGTCCCGGCGGTCACGGTGGCTCTGACCGATGACCCGGACGCCGCGCGGGCGACGATGCGCCAGGAGCTCGTGACCTACGCATCGCTGCCGTTCTACAGGGCGATGCTCGAGGGCTCCGGGTTCGGCGACGACCTGGCCGCGTTCGACGAGGGTATGCAGGCCGGGGACGTGGAGAAGGCGAAGTCCGGCCTCTCTGACGGGCTCCTCGCGAGCCTGGCAGGCATCGGCTCCGGCGACGTGGTCCGTGCCACGGTGGAGCGGTACCGCGACGCCGGCGCGACGTCGCCGTCCATCGGCGGGCTGCCGGGCAGCGACTTCGAGGGCGCCATGCGCGCCGTCGCCGAGCTCATAAACAGCTAAACGCGATGTCCGGGTCAGTCAGATTGCGCGGATGGAGCCGCCATCGACCGGAATCATCGCCCCGGTGATGTAGGAGGCCGCCGGGGAAAGCAAGAACGCCGCGACGCGACCGAATTCCTCGGGCTCGCCGTACCTGCGTAACGGGATGTCCTCAGACTTGCGGGCACGCACGTCGTCGGGGTCGCCGCTAAGGGCGTCGAGCTGACGCACTCTTTCGGTGGCGATCCTGACCGGGAGTATCCCGTTCATCCGGATCCCAGAAGGCCCGAGGTCCTCGGCGAGCATCTTGACGACGCCGGCGAGGCCCGGGAACAGACCGTTGGAGACGGCGAGCTCCGCGAGCGGGACCCGGACCGACGAAGCGAGCACAAACACGACCGACCCTCCGGTGCCTGCGGGGCCGTCGCTTCTCGGCCCGTTCGCGCCGCCCGTCAGATACGTCCCGAGGACCCTTGCCAGGCGAACCGCCCCGAGAAAGACGCTCTCAAACGAGCCGCGCCAGGCGTCGTCCGGGGTGGCGGCGACGGTTCCAGGTGGTGTGCCCCCAACGCTGACCAGCGCACCATCGAGGCGCCCAAACCGATCCTCGGCCGTTGCGATCAGGCGCTCGGGCGTCGCAGCATCGGCGTTATCGGCGGCGATCCAGGCGATGCTGTCAGCGGTCGCCGCGCTATCCGCGAGGCGAGCGGCCGCCGCCGCCGCGGAAGTCTCTCTGCGTGAACTCACAACGACACGCGCGCCTTCTCCCACGAGGGCCTCGGCCGCCGCGAACCCAAGGCCGCTACTGCCGCCTGTGACGAGGTAAGCCCGATCGCGCAAGTGGAGATCCATCCGGCTCCTGCGCCGAGAGCATACGGCGGCGCGCCGGCCCAGAAGTGGTGCACAAAGCGGGATACGCCTCGCAGCTAAGCGCGGCACGGTGCGGCTAGCTGTCTTAGATCTAGTCGACGTTGCCCTCGGCGCCGGCGGGCTCGTCGCCGGTCCCCTCGGGATCACGGGCCACCAGGACTGTGCGCTTGAACTCGGCGACCAGGGTGCCCTCCTGGTTGTAGGCCCGGGTGTGGACCTTGACCACGCCGCGGTCGGGCTTCGAGCTCGACGGCCTCACCTCGAGCACCTCGGACTCGGCGAACAACGTGTCGCCGTGGAACACCGGGTTCGGGTGGCTCAGCTCCTCCGTAGCCAGGTTGGCGATCGCCTTGCCCGAGACGTCGGAGACCGTCATCCCGAACACGAGCGAGTAGACGTAGGGCCCCGCAACGACGTTCCGCCCCTGCTGCGACTGGGACGCGTAGACGTCGTTCACGTGTAGCGGATGGTGGTTCATCGTCAGCAGGCAGAAGAGGTGGTCCTCCGACTCGGTCACCGTCTTCGCCGGCCAGTGCATGTAGGTGTCGCCCACCTGGAACTCCTCCAGGTAGCGCCCGTACTTGTGCGCGCCTGACGCCTCGCGGCCGGCCTGGTCGGTGATCAGCTCGTGCTTCGTCTCGGTGTCGCTCATGCTCCCTCTTGGTTCGCCTTCGTCCTTTCGGGCAGGGCAGTATGCCTAACCGGGGCTCGAGTGAGACTCGAGCAGCGCGCCCACCCCCAGCACCAGCGCGTCCATCCCCGGTCGGCCGATGACCTGTATGGAGGCCGGCAGGCCGTCCTCGGCCTCACCGCAGGGCACCGCGAGGGCCGGCGCGCCGATCGCACTGAACGGGTAAGTGAACTTCGTCAGCTGGCCGCGAAGCTCCAGGTCACCGATCCCCACCGGTGGGGCGACGATGGGCTGGGTCGGGGTGAGGACAACATCGATGCCCCGCATGAGCTCCGCGAAGCGGTCCCTGTAGCGCTCCCGCGTCTCGAGGCCCGCCTCGTACTCGCGGTCGGTGACCTCCATGCAGCGGTCGAGCTTCGCGGCGACATCGTGGCCGTAGCGGTCGCGGTACTCGGAGAAGAGCTTCGCGTGCGTCTCGGCGGTCTCCCGCATGCGGACGTCCCGGATGCCAGGGGGGAGCGCCGGCAGGGGGATGTCGCGGCAGTTCGGGAAGATCGCCGCCGCCTCCTCGACCCGGGCGCGGATGAGCGGGTCGGCCTCGCCCACCCACGCGAGGCCCACCTCCACGTCGCCCGGGGAGATCGTCGGCACCGGGTCCATCTCCGGCGCCAGCGAGGCCATCATGTCGGCGCATTCGGAGACCGTCCGGGCCATCGGACCGACTGTGTCGAAGCTCGGCGAAAGAGGGAAGCAGCCGTCCACCGGCGCGAGCCCGAACGTCGGTCGCAGACCAACCGTGCCGCAGAAGGCGGAGGGACAGCGGATCGACCCGGCGGTGTCGGACCCGAGCGCGGCGTCCGCCATGCCGGCGGCGAGCGCGGCCGCGGACCCGCCGCTGGAGCCGCCCGCGATCCGGCCGGGCGCGATCGGGTTGGGAACCGTGCCGTAGTGCGGGTTCTCCGAGGTCATGCCGAAGGCGAACTCGTGCAGGTTCGCCTTGCCGACGTCGGCGTAGCCGGCCCGCTCCAGGCGCACGACCGCCTCGGCGCTCTTGTCCGGCACGTGGTCCTCGTAAATCAGCGAGCCGTACGTCGTCCGGATGCCGGCGGTGTCGAGGATGTCCTTGACCGCCAGGCGGATGCCCTCCGGGGGCTCGTCGACCTTGGTGATGAAGATGTGCTCGAGCTGCGGCGGCGGCTCGTCGGCCACGCTCAGTGGGCCCGCTTGAGCCGCGCGCGGGCCAAACGACGCTCGATCACCTTCGCGAGCAGCTGCTGGATCTCGCGATCTCCCGAGATCTTGATGTGCCCGTGGTCGTAGGCGTCCTGCCAGTCGACGAGCCTGCCGCGCTCCGCGAGCTCGTTGAACTCGGACCGCGGTATCTGGAGCTCTAGCCGGGCGTCCTCGGGCTCGCCCTTGGTGATGAGTGGCCCGGGCAGCCGCACGCCGAAGACCTGCACGTCGCCCCTCCCGCGGAGCTCCAGGCGAATCGTCAGCTTGAGGTTGCCGAGCGCCGGAACCTCGCCCGCGAACCGCTGGTAAGCACTCGAGATCAGCTCCTGGGCGCGAGGCATCTACGCCTTGTTCCGCTCGAGGAGTTTCCTGCCGATCACCATCTTCTGGATCTCGGATGTTCCCTCGCCGATCAGGAGCAGCGGCGCGTCGCGGTAGATGCGCTCGATCTCGTACTCCTTCGAATAGCCGTAGCCGCCGTGGATGCGCAGCGCCTCCTCGGCGTTTGCGTGCGCAGCCTCGGACGCGAAGAGCTTGGCCATTCCCGCCTCGAGGTCCGACCTCTCCCCCGCGTCCTTCATGCGCGCCGCCTTCA
>Ga0164308_10002190_pt1 | contig 10381 bp, 8 predicted proteins | sample Whisoiple_246_MG_FD_109983 | JGI IMG/M metagenome (GOLD analysis project Ga0164308, IMG submission 109983) | Soil microbial communities amended with fresh organic matter from upstate New York, USA - Whitman soil sample_246_MG | ecosystem: Environmental > Terrestrial > Soil > Unclassified >... | reverse complement strand
CGTTCTGCTGCTTGCCGCGGCCTGGGGGTTGTTCGCCTTCACCGCGACCACGGGCGCCCGGCGTGACGGGCGGACGGCTCTCGAGGTCCTGACGGCTTTGTGCGTGGCCTTGGTCGTGAGCGTCGGTCGCATGGTGCGGGACGGCACATCGCTTCAGGGATGCCTGCTGAGCGTCAGCTTGGTCGCCCTCTTCATTCTGGCGCTGACCCGCGGGAACCCGTCGCGGATGTTCGATCCCAAGCGACCCGGCTCGAGGGAGCGGCCAGCCTCCGATGACGAGATGGTGTCATTCAGGCGGCGGAGGAGAGTGGCGCGCGTTCACCAGGGGGTCTTCCTCGTCGGGATCATCGCGTTCTTCGCTGTCTACGGCCTGTCCGGGGCGACGATCCTCGACTGAAGACACCCAGCTGGAGCGGCGGCAAGCGCGTGGTTGCCGGAGCGTTCTCATCGTGGATCCGTGCGCGTCCGGCTCGCGGCGGAGTGACGCACCTCGGATCCGCGCTCGTCGCGGCAGATCCGGACGTCCACGGGTGTGGCTGACCCGGCGTCTGGGCCACGCCACGACTTGGGGAGCCCGCGCGCGATCCATCGGGTTGCGTTCGGGCAGTGGACTCGTCAGGTGAGGTGTTGCGCGGCTACCGCACGGCCATGCCGCCCATGCCGTTCCAGCCGCCGCGCATGGCGTGCTGCCACCCGACTCCGAACCAGTCCCGCAGCCACTGCTGCATCTGGAAGATCTCGGTGTGCTGCTCGTCGCGGATGTCGCCAGCCAGCGCCTCGACCTCGTCATGTTCGGCCCCGCCCCGCGCCAGCAACTGCTGCGACATCATCACGGCCGCCATGTGGTGCCAGATCATGTCCTGCAAGAACGCTCGATCCAGCCGGTCCCCCGAGAGGCCGGTCAGGTCTCGCATCATCGGCCGGGAGGCGACCCGCTCGGTGCGATCCGAGTACCAGTCGGCCAGCCACTGCCGCATCTGGTCGATCTGGGCGGACTGGGAGGCGACGATGGCATCACCGAACTCACGCATCTCGGCGCGCGGCGAACGCTGCAACTGCTGCGCCGCCGCGACGGCTTCTCCGTGGTGGGCGACCATCTCGGCCAGATAGACGTCCTCGCTGGCTGCCCGCATCCCGTGCATGCCGCCGAACATCATCATCCCGCCGGTTCCCTGCCAACCCGACTGCTGCCAGTCCCGTCCGTCGGCGCGGTCGTTGCGCTGGGACGACATCATGCCGCCACCGCGACCGTTCCAACGATCATCGTCATCCATGACGGTCACGGCCATTGCCGTGGTCACGCCCACCAAGAGTACGGCGACTACCGCCACCATCCCTGCAACGCGGCGACTCATCTCGCAGCCTCCAAACTTCCCTCCCACCTTCTGCCTCAGTCATGTGAGGTCCCAGAGTCAAAGGGCCCACAGGCGACGCAGAAGGTCCCCGACAGCCCACCGTGCCACTCCATCGACCCGCTCGCGTAAGAGGTCGACTGACCTTGAGTGCGGACGCCCGGCGCCTCGCGACTTGACGTGCTCCGGGCGAGTCGAGGTACGTCCGGATCTCAGGCATGTCCGGATGGTTCGGGATGGCGCGGACAGGCGGCGGATAGACGCACCTCCGAGAGGGCGCCCGATGAGCGGCAGATGAGTGCGACTCGCATCAGCCTGGGGGCGCGGGCTGTCGTCCCGCTCTTGATCGTGACAGCCCTGACCCGGTGACCGTGAACGCCAGGGCTGCAGCCCGTTACCCACGTTCCGGGGCTTGATTCCGGCTGCTCGAAACGCTCCATCGGCATGAGAGAGCGCGGACAGGGGCGCGGCCGTGCCATTGTGGTGGCCTCGTTCGCGTTGGTGCGTCGTGCGTCGGCCCGCTTGCACGACGTTGGTAGGTGCGAGCAAGGTTGGGGTGATGGGAGAGAAACCGCTCCGGAGCCGCCTCGGTTGGCACAGGCGGGGGCCACAGCATGACGAGAACGGCGAGCGGTACCTCGGTTGCGTGCGCTGCCACAATCGCACAGACCCCGGGACAATGCTTCCGATCGACCCTGTCAGATAGCGCCCCCGCGAAGTCCGCGCCTGCCGCCGTCGTCGTGATGGGACGATCGGTCTGGAAGGTTCATCGGCTCCTTGTTCCGTTGCCTCAGGACGGTGCCTGGCGACGAATCTGATCAGGCTTCAGTGTCCGCGTTGCGTGAGGCTGCCACTGCACAACGGCTTCTTCGACTCGCTCATTGGAGTCTTCGGCCTCCGAGAAGGGTCGCCGGTGAGCGACGTTCTCGATCCAAGATGCCGGGGTCGCTAGTCGATGCGCTCCCACGTCTTGGCGCTGACGAGGAAGTCGATGTCGGTGCCGTTCGTGGTCGACTCCATCGCGAGCCCGCCGTCGGTCTCGCGCCACATGGCCTTCCAGGTGGTCGACAGGCAGTCTCCATGCACGTATTCGGTCACGGTGGTGAAGTCGACCTGATGACCGTGGACGTCGTAGTAGCCCTCGCACGGCTCGTTGTCGAACCCCTCGGGCAGCTCTTGCGTGGCCAGTTGGACCTCAAGTCTCCAGCGGCCGTCGCCGAGCACCCAGGTCCAGACGCCGGCGTTCCCGCCGGCGAAGTCCCACGCGTCATCTGGGGGAACGGCGGCGTTGATCTCGTCCTCGGTCAGGACGTAGCGGTAGGTGCCGGCCGGTAGGTCGCCAGGGCGGCCGGGGCGTTCCAGCGGATCGGGCTGGGAGTGCTCCGGATGAACGGTGTCGCGGGGCCGGTAGGCGCATCCAGGGGGCACTTCGACAGGCTCCGCCGGGCCAGCTTCCTGGACCAGCTTCTCGACCTGAGAGAGGATCGCCGCCTGTGCCGGATCGGCGCGAAGGCCGGCGTAGACCGGCTCGACGGCGTCCCGTAGCGCGCTCAGCTGCCGTTGGTCTGCCATGGCGATCCGCGTGCCCGATCCGCAGGCCGTGGCCATCTCCGAAGGCACCCGATCGTCGGCGTGCTCGATCGACCAGGCGGCCGTTTCGGCTGCCGCCTTCTGGATCGCCGCGCGGTCTTCGCTGGCCAGTGCCCCGAGGTCCGCGGGGTTCGCGAACAGCACCGTCGTGCGCGGCCACAGCACGGCGTTGGCGGTGACGATCGGGAGGCTTTCTGCCGCATGATTGGCCAGGTACGGCGGCCAGCTTGACTCCCTTGCCTGGGCGTCGTCGGTTACTCGGGCGCCGAGGGCGGTGAGGGCCTCGGCCTGCACCCGGGAGGGGAACGCGCCGATCTCACGGTTTGCGAAGTCGTCGGGCTCCAGCAGCGGTTCTTGTGCGGCTGCAGGGAACCGGAGCTCGTCGGCCAGGACCGCCAGACCTGTCAGCCCGACCTCGTCGAGCCCGGCCAGCATCTCCTGAGCCACCGGGTCCGCCACCACTGCCTTCTCGGCGGCGTAGGAGTTCACGAGGAACGGCGCATGCAGTGGCTGGAACGTGGTGACGCCGACGAGGTCGAAGGCCCGGGTCCCGCTCCATCCCAAGGAGGCCTTGCCGGCGGCGACGTCCTCGATGATGTGTTGCTCGCCGTGGTCGAACCACTTCGGCTGCAGATCGAGCTCGACTCGGCCATCCGACAGCCCCTCTACCCGTTCCACGAAGTAGGCAAGGGCGGGGTCGATGGCGGTCCGGCTTCCCTCATTGCTGGCCAGGACCAGCGTGGTGCGCCGGCTCTCGCCGCCCGACTTGTCTGCGGCGCCCGCACAGCCGGCGGTCATGATCGCGACCAGCGCAGCGGCGATCAGCGGCGAAGCGTTCACGTTTTCCCCCTTTCGGGTCTCTTCACAGATCAAGTGTCGGTCTTACCAGCTGTCGCGATCGTCGGTGCCTGCCCGGCCCGGGTGGTCAGGGTGCGCCCCGACGGAGGTACGCCAGCACGGCGAGCACCCGGCGATGTCCGACGTCGTCCCCGCCTAGGTCGAGCTTCGTGAAGACCCGGTTGATGTGGGTCTCCAGGGTCTTCTGGCCCATGGCGAGATCCGCCGCGATCGCGGTGTTGGAGCGACCCTCCGCCATCAGCGCGAGGACCTCACGTTCGCGGGGTGTCAGTGTGTCCAGGGGGTTGGGCAGCCGTGCGCGAGCCAGCATCCGGCGCACCAGCATCGGGTCGACCACGCACTCGCCGGCTGTGAGCCGGCGCAGTGCGTCGACGAGCGTCGTGCCGGAGGCCACCCCGTCCTTCAGGAGGTATCCCAGGCCGGCCGGGTCGTCGGCGATGAGGTCGGTCGCGTACGCCGACTCTGCGTACTGCGACAGGACCAGGACGGCGACCCCAGGATGGCGGGCGCGGATCTCTTTGGCGGCCGCGATCCCTTCCGTGGTCTGGGTCGGAGGCATCCGGATGTCGACAACTGCGGCGTCGGGGTTCAGGTCCTCGACCAGTGCCAGAAGTGACGGACTGTCGGCCGCCTGCCCCACGACGTCCACACCCTGCTCGGTGAGCAGCGTCGTGAGTCCGGAACGCATCAGGGCCGCATCGTCGGCGATCACGACGCGCACGGCAGCACCACCTCGAGACCCTGGCAACCAGGCTCGTCGATCGCGGCGAGCTCGCCGCCGAGGGCGCTGACCTGATCGGCAAGCTCCGTGGCGATTCGGGCAGGCGCTGCTTCCGCATCGTCCTCGACGCGGATCCAGAGGGCGCCGTCTTGATGGCGTCCGGACACGGTCGCGCGGGAGGCATGCCGGGTGCGGGCGTCTGTGAGCGCGGCACGGACCACGAGGTACGCCGTGCTCTCGGTCGTCCCGGGCAACCTGCCTTCCGGAAATTCCGCCACGACCACGGGCAGGTCGGTGGAGCCCTCGCTGAGGTCGATGACGGCACCGAGTAGGCCCGCGTCCGTGAGCACGGCGGGGTAAATGCCTCTCGCCACGCGCCGAAGCTCCTCGGTCAGCGCCCGCGTCAGCGCTTCCGCCCGGACCTTCCGGTCCCGCCCGACCGGGGAGTCTGCGGGTAGCAGTCGGGTGAGCAGGGCCAAGGACACGGCCCGCTGCTGGGCGCCGTCGTGCAGGTTGCGCTCCAACCGCCGCCGCTCGAGGGCGGCTCGCTCGACGACCCGGGCCCGCGACAGCGTGAGCTCATCGAGCTCAGCCAGGGCAGCGGCCCGCAGTTGCTCGTTCTCGAGAGCGAGACGCAGCGCCGGACCGAGTGCACGCTCGAGTCGCGCACCATCGACCCGACGTCCGTGCACGATCCTCGACACCGTCTGCCCCCGCCGCGTCACCGTGGTCACCCGCTCGTCGGGCGCCGGCTCAGCGCCGCTCGTAATGCGGCCCTTGGTGTCGACGTACGCATTTCGCGCCGGGGCCCAGTACGCCACACGTAGCGCTGGGTCGCGAACCTCTGCGCGCAGGATGTCGGTCAAGGTCTCTCCCTTGTTCCGGTCGCTCAGAACCGTCACCCACCGGGCGAGCCGGGACTCCAGGCGCCACCGCAACCAGGACTCCCGGCACAGCACGGTCAACCAGAGGACGGCCGTCACGTTGACGAACATCGCCAGCGCGAGACCGAGGCCGGTCCCCGGCCGACCGGGCCACGCCACCTGGAGGAGCAGTCCCAGCACGACCAGCCAACCCGCGAGATGGGAGGCCGCCATCGCACGTCCTCGGACGGCCCGGCCCGCGGCCGCCCATGCCACGCCCATAACCAGGATGAGGAAGCCGACCCATTGGACCGTGGGACCGAAGGCTCCGTCGCCCAGCAGCAGGGGGTTGTGCTCACAGGCCTGCCAGCAGCCAAGCTGCTCGAACGGATCGACAAGCAGCAACCGCGCCGACGCAGCCACGACGGCGCCGGCGATGGCGAGCCGCAACTCCGGCTTCGCCGGTGAGCCATGGCGAGCGGACGTGAGCACGACGCCCGCCATCAGCGCGGCGACGGCCAGCGGAGCGACGGCGTCGCTGACGGTCCTGGCCACCAACGGCACGCCGACCCCGCCCGCAATCTCGGGCACGACCCACACCGCGCCCACGGCCGCGACCAGGACAGCTGACGGCCCCGAAGGAGAAAGAGCGGCGACCGCCAACAGAGCAAGGGCGGCAGCCACCTCCAGGGCGAGCAGGCGGTCGTCGGATCCGCCGAGCGTAGCCTCGGGCGAGCGGTGCACGACCGGGACGATGACTACCAGCCCGATCAGGCCGAGCAGGATCGCCGCAACGCGCGCCGCCCTCATCGACGCGGCACCTCGATCATGATGTCGGTCCCGGCGGGCCCGCTTGTGAGAGACATCGTCCCGTCCACGTCTGACAGGCGGTCGGCCAGTCCGGCTAGGCCACCTCCGGACGACAGCCTGGCGCCGCCAACACCGTCATCGCGCACCAACGCCCGCAGCGCCCCTGCCGACTCCTCGACGTGCACTACGACCTGACTGGCCTGGGCGTGCTTCCAGACGTTCGCCAGCGCCTCGGCGCACGCATACCACAGGGTTGTCTCGGTCCGCTCTGGGAAGCGACCGGAGGGCACCCGGACGTCCACCGGTACAGGGCTGTGGCAGCACAGCTGCTCGACAGCCTCACGCAGCCCACGGTCCGACAGCACCCGTGGGTGCAGCCCGCGCGCCAGCTGTTCGAGATCGTCTCGAAGCCGGGTGACCTCCTCCAGGCAAGTCTCCTTCACTCGATCGCGCTGTGCCGGGCAGGTCAGCGAACGGAGGACCAGCTCCAGCTCGTCCAGGTACCGCAGCGCCCCCTCCGAGAGGACTCGTTCGAGCCTCTCTCGCTCGCCGCTCGCGGCATCGATGAGCCGCGCACGCGAGGTACGGACCTCCGCGATCCGCTCATCGAGGTCGCGCTGCAGCTGAAGGTTCTCCTCCAGCAACGTCAGAGCCGACGCGAGCGCACCGTCGCGCCGTGTCTCGGCCTGGGCCGCCACTCGACGGAGCTCCGCAACGGCCTGGTCCGGTGTTCGGTCCCACAGCTCGATGACCGGGTCGGCCTCGTGCAAGCTGGACCCGAGCATCGCCCCGATCATCGTCGCAGAGCACACGATGACGGCGCACAGGTAGGTCGCCAACGGCAAGCCGACGTCGGAGTACTGCGTCCACACCGCGCGCTCGACCACGGGCAGCACCAAGCCCGCCGACATTGCGACGAGCGCGGGCCTGGTCGACGGGTCCGCACCCCGGGCCACGACGATGGCGAGCACCGCCGTCACGACCGCCGCCCACGGCTGGGCAGACAAGGGCAGCACCACGGCGATCCAGGCCACCACCAGCAGCGCCCAGGAGACCGACCGACGGGAACGACGGCCGGAGAGCGCGACAACCGAGTGCAGCAGGAGGGGACGATGCAGGAGGACCAGCAGTGGTGCGATTGGCACGATGAACCAGGCAGACGCCGCCGCAGCAGCGAAGACCGCGCTCGTCCTGAACCGCCGCCAGCCCACGATCGCGACCGCCACCAGCGCCAGCCCAGCCGCGGTGTCCAGCCACGCCAGCGCCCCGGTCATCTCAGCCGGCCACTGCGGTCAGTGCGGCCCCCGAGAGCCGGTCTTTGGCCACGAACCCTGCCGCCGGGCACTCCGCGACGCGCCTGCGGAGGTCCGCGATCGGCCGGCTCGAGGTGAGGACGACAGACGGAGGATCGGGGAGCAAGGCCAGCTTCTTGCTGACCTCGAATCCGTCCTGGTCAGGCAGATGAACGTCGAGCAGCACCACATCGGGCGCCACCCGCTCGGCCTCGGCGACGGCCTCCGCACCATCCGCCGCCTCCGCCACGACGACGAAGCCCTCACGCTCCAGCAAGGCGCGAGCAACTGCACGAAAACCGTCGTGGTCATCGACGATCAGCACCCGCGAGGCCGGTGGCGACATGGCTGCATTCTCTTCCGCCGCGCGCTCCACGTCATCCGGGTGTGCCCTGACGTCGAGTCCGAATCACGGAGCACACCACCCGGCCCTCGAGCCCGCGCCGGTCGGCTGCGCAACTTGAGGGTCGGGCCCGAACTTCTATCGATCACCGTCGGTGGGAGTAGACGTCACGGCGGGTAGTGAACGCGCGCTTCGAAACACCCCGTCGATCGGTCGCACGCACCTTCGAGGCGCCTGGACCGAGGCGGGGAGCCAGAACCCAGTCGGGCTGGTGCTCCTGGGTCGCCTCCGAGGGGTTGTCGGTGACGTAGCGCAGCTTCTTCCCGTTCTTGTCCATCACGGACAACCCGATGGTGATGACGTTCCCGTCGCTGGTGAACTCGCCGCGTAGAAGCATGATCTGCTTACCGTCCGGGGAGTACACCGGGTCCGCGCCGAGGGCGAACCCCTCTTCCCGTTCTGGGAAGAGGTCGCGCATGTGCGTACCGTCGGCGCGGATGGTGTGGGGGAAGACCCACGTCTCAAAGGTGAGCGTCTTGCCGTCGGGCGACCAGTTCGCGTCCCCTGGATGCACGTCGTCGGCGGTGGCGTCCAGTCGCCTCTCGTGGGTGCCGTCGACGTTCACGATGTGAAGCGCGGAGTTCTCATTGCCCTGCTCGTCGAACTGGAAGCGCGTGAACACGATTCGCTTCCCGTCGGGAGAGAACTGCGGGGCGGCGTCGAACCCGTAGCCCTCCGGGAGCGTCGTCACACGGCGCAACTGGCTGCCGTCTGGGCGAGACACATAGATGCCTTGGTTCGTCGGGTAGTCGCCACCGTCGGACTCGAAGACGAGCCACTCGCCGTCCGGTGACCATCCCGGGTCGCCGCTGAAACCGCTGCCGAAGTTGGTGACCTGGACGACACCGGTCCCGTCTGGGTTCATGGTGAATACGTCGTTGGGCCACACATCGTCGGTGAGGTCCGGATCCGAGCGGTTGGAGTCGAAGGCGAGACGGCTCCCGTTCGGGTTCCAGGTTGCGAACCCGCTCGTGTAAGGCCCAACAGAGATCTGGCGTTGGTTGCTGAGGTCGGCGTTGGCGACCCACAGTTGCCACTGGTCATCTTGGTCCGCGCGTTGGAAGACGATGATGCCGGGCAGGCTCTGATGGTCGGAGACTGCGTCGGCTGGCGTAGCGACAAGAGTCCCAAGCCCGAGAGTTGCGATGCCGATGAATGGGATCATCCTGCGAGGTGACCGCAGGATGGTTCCCTGTCGCCCGCGCCGCGGGAGCTGGTCCAGCGTGTTGATTCGTCTCATCTCATCCTCCTCAGATCATCGGTCGACAGGCGTCGGCCTCTGGGCTTGACCGCCCGTTTTCACCGTTTCGTCAGTCCGACGAGACGGTCGTGTTCCAAGCGTCTTGGGGCCCGAGTCTTCGCCCACGACGGGCGACGGGTCGTCGGTGCGAGCCCGGAGACGGTCTCAGGGCCTACCCCGACGGAGGTCGGTCAGATGGCGTGCGCTGGAGCGTTCGGCCAGCGGGTCGGATCCGAGGGCGTCTGATTCGGTGGCGTGGGTCGGCAGGCCGCGCGTCGCTGCGGTTAGACCTGGCCGCTGTCGCGGCGAAAGACTCACTCCCAGGATGGACTCGTAGCGCAGATTTCGGTCGCTTGAGGATCTGCGGAGCCGCCCAGTCGTGGTTGTCGATGACGACGTCCGCGCGCGCGATGGCGTCGACCTCGGCGAGGTAGATGGCCTCGGCGACCGCGTATCGGTCTTCGTGAACCCGAGTCGCTTCGTCCGTGCCGTCCCGTGGACTGTCACGGGCGACGCCGCGTGCCACCGACTGGGCGGCAGGGATCTCGAGCCAGATCCGGTAGTCCCAGAGGTCATCCCATTCGGGGCGGAACGCGAAGACGGTTCCCACGACCAGGATCGCGTTGGGGCGGGCGCGGACGACGACGTCGCGGTGGTCGATGCCGGTCAGAGGGTCATGTGCGCACAGAACGACCTGGCCCGACCCGGCCGGGCCGGCGGGTTCCAGCAGCAGGCGTCGCACCGAGGCGTGGTCATGGGCGTTGCGGTAGTAGCCCTCTCCTGAGCGTCGGTCGTAACCGTGCTCGCTCGCGGGCGGCCACGGATGCTTGAAGTCGTCGAGGGATGCCCGCAGCGTCGGTCGGCCGAGCGTGCGGATGACGGCCGCGAGTTCGTGGGCGAAGGAAGTTCTTGCCGGCCGCGGTCCGGCCGTCGACGGCGACCCGGAGCCGTTGGTCCGAGCGCGCCACGATGTGCGCCGCTACTCGCGTCATCAGGTTGGAGCGGGACGCCGAGGCCACTGGTGGCATCGGCTGACGCCACGTCGAAACGGATTCGAAGGCATCCACGCGGCGAGAGTAGCGAGGATCCGAGCTCCACGAGTTAGGTGGGAGATCGCACACCGCGCGAGTCCGGAAGCCCGACCAGCGACGACAGGTGGCGCTAGGACGCGCCGTCGGGTCGCTGACCCGAGGGACCAGCCATCTCGGCCTCATCGGTCGACGATGTGGGTCGATCGTGCCGGCGGGTTAGT
>Ga0164308_10002189_pt1 | contig 10381 bp, 12 predicted proteins | sample Whisoiple_246_MG_FD_109983 | JGI IMG/M metagenome (GOLD analysis project Ga0164308, IMG submission 109983) | Soil microbial communities amended with fresh organic matter from upstate New York, USA - Whitman soil sample_246_MG | ecosystem: Environmental > Terrestrial > Soil > Unclassified >... | reverse complement strand
GTTCCGGACGCGCCTCCACTCACGCTGCCCGCAGTTCCGGACGCGCCTCCATTGATGCGGCCAGCATTTCCGCCGCTGGCGCCGCCGCTGTCGTTCGTGCCCGATGAACAGTGTCCACCCGCATCTGTGACCTTGCCGCCGGCACTGACTCCGGCGGAGCTTTCGCCAGTGCCTCCGCTAGCGCCTCCCGCCGAGCTGGGCTGGCCGCCATTGTCCGCGTTCTTTCCCGCAGATCCCGCGTAACTCGTTGCGGTGCCTGCCCTCCCGCCAACGCCGAGCTCACCACTGGCGCCGCCTACGCTGGTGCCCGCTGTGCCTTGAGGATCGTCCGTGCTCACGACGCACGAGGTCCACGTGGTCAGTGCCAATCCGACAACGGCCCATCGAAATGCTGTGTTCAACATTTTCGTCCCCTGAATTGCGGAATTGCAGACTGAGATTGTCCAGGAGACTCACCGCCCGCACAAGGGCAAAGGGCGCACAAGATCGCAACGCGGCGCCCTTATCACCTCGCGAGGACAGCGCGTGAGAGCGCAAGTGGGCGAAAGCATGTGCGTAACGTCATACGACACGACCCACCACCTCAAGATTGCCAAAGTTCGCGGACGAGCTCACGAATCGGTCCGCCGTTATCGTCGAGGCGTGGCGCGTGGAAGCAATTGCTGGATCGCATCGAACTCCTGGAACCGCGGTCCGACAGCGACGATCTTCGAGAGCGCATCGCCGTTCGCATTGCTGGCCATGCAAGGGCACCCGGGTGCAGAACACATACGCCTTGGGGACGCGCTGAAACTCGTGCGCGAACGAGCGAATGCTTTGGCCCCACACGCGACGATGATGGTCGCTGCCGGCAAGAAGGCAGGCTACGTGCCTCGTCCGTATAGCGGGCTGGGCGCGAACTTGTTGGACGCAGGCGTGCCGCTTGAAGCAACACTCGTTCTACAGCTGGGCGATCCGGCCGATGTTGGTCGTTGGGTCGTCCGCATAGCTCGGGGATAACGCTTCCAGCGGCCCTCAAAAGGCCGAACCATCGTTGGCTTTTGCAGGATGGCGCGCCCTAGTAGAAGAGTTTAGTACCGCGACGAGCGCGGTCTGAACGATACTTTCGCCAAACGCGGATTTCTCCCATAGCCAGCTATGACGATCGCGCGATCTAACCAAAACATGCGCATGCTCGCACAGATCCATAGCAACATCGGCTTCGCGATGACGTTGCCAAAGTCCGTTCGCGGCGGGTTGCTGGTCGGTCGCATTCGCGGGCACCGACCTGAAGCACCCGCGACTCATTGTTGATCAGGCTCGTCACGGTGAGCGCACCGGCATGGATGAATGCGGCTTGTCACCCGGGCCGCACTCGGAGCAGTGCCCGAACTCGCAGCCGCCGACCACACTGACATAACGCTGCTAAGTGTATTCGGGATAGCCGGCGTCAGAGTCGAAACTGGCTCGCAAACTGTAGCAGTCGAACACCAGGAGGCCCCGTGGACGACCCCAGATGCAATTCATGGAGGAGTCTGTGGATTAATGACCAGTCATTGGTGCGCCTGGTTTGATAGGTTCGCGAAATGAATTGGCGACTTTTGGTTTTGCTGCTCGGCGTGACGGTGACGGTGACGGGTGCCTGCTCTTCAGAGGGTCGCAAGATCAACGCGATGGGTAGCGGCGCTGGCGAGGGTGGCAGCGCCAAAGCGGGTGCGGCTGGTATCGGCGGTACTCCGGATGCGGCAGACGCAGGCGCTGGTGGGACGCCCGCGGAGCCGCCCGAAGGCGGAGCCGCTGGCGAAGGTGGGGATGGCAAAGGCCCCGCGGAGCCCGAAGGCGGGGCAGCGGGCCAAGGGGAGGGTGGCAGCGGAGGCGAAGGCGGCACCGCCGAGCACTATCCGTCAATCACGACACCCTCCGATATGACCACGACGCTCGCGACTGCCTTCACGCTAGTCGTCCAGGCGACGGGGAGCGGGCCCCTCACGTTCTCGCTCAAAAGCGGCGCCCTTCCGGCCGGCATCCTGCTCGATAGCAGCACCGGCGAGCTCAGCGGCACCACCAAGCCGGCAGCCCTGGTGTCCGGTAGCGTGCCCGGTCGATACGACCTCGTGATTCGCGCGGCGAACAGCGTGGGCTTCGCGGACACCGCTCCTTTCAGCATCACCGTTGGAGGCGTCACCCTGCCGAAGCCCCTCGTCTACTTCACGTACGACACGGCCGACGTGACTGCGACCCAGCTCAACGACGCCAGCGGCAATGGCCACTCGGCTACGATTTCGGGAGGCGTCACCACGGCCGTCTCGGGCGCCGTCGGTCAGGCCTTCAAGCTCGATGGCACCACCGGCCTCGTCCAAGCGGCGGGCGTGCCGACCCCGAGCGGTCCCATCTCGCTGGTCGCTACCGTCAAGCCCTCCGCACTAGGTGTCGGCGCTCGCATTCCAGTTCAGTACGGCATCTCCGATCCAGCGCCGACGTACCGGGGCAACTGGATTCAGACTGACAGTGAGGGCCACATCGGCGGTGTCTTCGAGGACGGCGTCGATAACGGCGTGCTTTCAACCACCACCCTGTCGGTCGACGCGTTCACGCCGGTCGGCACGACCTGGGACGACGCGAGTCAGGTGGGTCGACTTTATGTGGGCGGCTTGCAAGAAGGTACCCCCGTGAGCACCGCTGGTCCGTTGCTCTACGCCACGACCAATTTCGAAACGGGTCGCCACCCCCAATTCGCCGCGCGCTTCTGGCAAGGCAGCCTCGACGAAGTCGCGATGTGGAACGTGCTGCTGAGCCCCGAGCAAATGGCCACCGTGGCGTGGCTCTCGAAGACCGGCCAAAGCATGAAAGCTTGGATCGGCTTGTAAGTCGTCGTGCTCGATCACGGTCGGAGAGACTGGTCCAGGGCTGGACGCTCGTAACGCCAGCCCCGCGCAAAGGAGAATCCACGATGAAGAACTGGACTGAAAAGCGCATCGACCGAAGGTCATGGAAGCGAGTGCCGGGCAATCCTTTTGCGGATTACGATCCTAAAGATGGCATAGCGCTCTGGTCGCTATGGGAGATGCCGGTCTTCCTCGGTTGGCAAGCTCGTGCGCCGCGGCCCCGGTCGCCCGCGGAGTAAGCCAACCTCTGTGCGGAGTATTCGGGAAAGCGGACTTGGCCCTCGACGGCACGGTACTCGTCCAGAGTCGTCCGTGGCGCGCAGCCCTAAACGCGCTGCCTTATTCCGTAGCATCGACAGAGGCCGCTCTGATCGCGTACTTGCAATCATTGTCGAACGGGATCGCTTCCTCGCTAGTCATCGACGACCGCGGCCTGTTGCTTTCGCTTAGAAGCGCTCGTCATCATGAATCGGCAATGTCTACCCTGAGCGAGGGCGGCTCGGTCGACTGCCCTAGTGACGAAGGAAGCGCGCGGCGCTCGCGAGGTCGGTGATGACGGCCAAGAGGTGCATGCGTCCGCCGCAGCGGCCGCAGCGGAGATTTTGAAGACCAGCACGCCGTAGCGCTCGATATGAAGCGCGGGGGCGTTCGTGTTGGAGACCGATGGCCGGACGCTGACGGGAAGGCGCGCGGGCACTGACACTGCTCGTCGGCCCGACGATCGCGCTGCGACTGGTGACCGCCGCTTGGGGGGCGCTGGGCGTGTATCTGTTTACGTCTTGGATGCGCCGCAGAGTCAGCGTTCAGGCGGCGCTGCTAGGCGGCCTGGCGAGCGTGAGCAGCCTGGGTGTGCTTTGGCGCGTAGCAGCGGGCAACGACATGTTCCTCTGGCACCTGGGACTGCCGGGGCTGCTTTGGTCGTGCGAGAAGCTGATGCGCGAGGAACGCCGTCAACGGTGCTTTGGTTCGGTCTCGCATTGGGGCTCATGCTTCTTGGCCCAACCTATGGCTCGTTCATCTTCCTCATCTTGCCGGTGATGTTCTTATTCGTCATCGCCGAGTGGCTCGCATCCCGGCCCGGCTTGCGCCAGTCTGTCAGCATCGTTGGACTCGCGCTCGCCGCCTGCGTGATCGCAGCGCTCATCGCGAGTCCGAAGCTCGCTAGCTGGTTGACGTTCTCGATGAACCGACCCGTCGACGACTTCGGGCCAATCCCGTTGCGAGCAGCAATCTGGCACCTGCTCGACTTTTCGATCATCAAACACCATTTCGTAGCCCCGGTTTTCGCCCTCGATAGAGCAGCTCGTGGTTGGGGTGTGGAGGAAGCCGCGGTCGCCCTTCAGCCGGTTGCTACGCTGTTTGCCTTAGTGGGTGTCTTCAGCCCGGTGTTGAGAAAAGCCCACCGTCACACTGCAATATTTGCTTTCGTGCTGGTAGCGGTCGGATTGTTCCTGTCTTGCTCTTGGACCGCATTCGAAGCTTTCAGGCGGATTAGCAATGGTGGCTTTCGTGTCATCCAACGTTTCATGGCGGTGTCGGCATTCGGGTTGGTGCTCCTAGCGACACTCGGCGCCGATGCTCTGCTCTCTCGAATCGGATCACACAGGTGGCTCGCGACGTTGCTGGCCGGTGTTTCGATGCTCGGGTCGGTGGCTTGGTGGACGCACGCAGCTAGTCACTACGGCGGAACGTCAGAATCCGATTCGGTTTATCCGGTCGCCATCAATCCGTTTGCTCGCTTTAAAGAAGAGCGCCGCACTTCGGACGACTTCCGCTCGTATGCGTCAATAAGTAGGTTCCCGGGTGTCGGGCATGACTTCCTGAAGGGGGGGGTACTCAGATGGCTTCCTGATTGTCGGTAACGAGTTCGAGCCCAAAAAGTGGAGCGCCCGGCATCCGTTGCCGATCGTTGCGAAAGGGGCAGACGATGCCGGATCGGTAGCAGTCACCCATCTGAGAGTGAAGATCTTTGACTTGAAACCAGGCGGCAGCGTGGTGCTGCGCATTCGCCTGCCCGCATTCGGTTGGCGGCTTTCCACTGTCCCGACGAGCGCTCAAGTCCACGTCGTCGCCAAGGGCGTGATGGTGGCGATCGAGAATACGGGGCCTGAATCAATCCGGCGGGTCGTGCTGCGCGCGAAGCTGCCCTTTTCCGTGGCGTGGTTCGTCGTTTCCGGCCTTAGCTTGGCGACGGTGGTCGGCGCTCTCGTTCTGCTGGGCTGGCGCAGAAGCCGCGCGTAAAGATCACCCCGAGTTGCAAAGTGGAGCCGTTACTTCCACTCCTTCGTGCGCGTCCTCGTAGTACTTCGAGGCTAGCTTCTTCGCGATGAGAGCTGGTGATGCGCCAAAGTGTTTCTCGAGCAGGGTTCGAAAGGCGTCAATGGTGTACGAACGGACCTCGTCCCCCAAGCGCCCTCAGATGCTGACGGTCTGACGCAGCTTGTTGGGATCTACTTGCTCGGCACTGCTCAGTGCCGACACGGCGTGTTCTCGCTCCGGCTCCATTGCAGCGAGTGCTGAATCCGCCCGCCCGGAGCTTACGAACTCCTGCACGTGCCTGGTCAGCGCCGTGGTCGTGCGTTCAGTTTCCCCTAGTGCAGGCGTGGTTTTGGTGCTCATGGTCCTAACCCAGCGCTGACGACGGACCAGAACGTACATCTCGGGTTAGTTTAGTTTTTGGCGTTTCACTAAACTAGCGTATGCGTTATGATACGTAACTAAAACAAGGTGCAACGGTCCGATTTCAAAGAGAATTTTCCTGGTCGGCTCGTCGAAACAGATGCGAAAGCCCTCGCGTTTGTTCCAGACCCCGCTCCAAGCCAGCTCGTCCTGAGCGCGCCAGTGCTTGCTGCCCTGACTCGTGCGGAGCGTGCACTCGGTCATCTGACCGGCACTCTGCGCGCTGCCGGTCGGCAGTTCAGTCCGCATCTCATTAGTGCGCCGTTGCTTGCTCGTGAAGCCATCTCGTCGAGTCGTATCGAAGGGACAAACACGACGCCCGAGCAATTGGCGTTACTCGATCTCGAGCCGCCGGGAGACGAACCAGCACGCAACATCAGCGAAACCCACGAGGTGGCCAACTATGTCGCCGCGCTCAACCATGGTTTCAAACGGCTCGACCAAATTCCAGTTTGCCTCAGGTTGCTCCAAGAGCTGCACGAGATCTTGATGCGAGGCGTGCGTGGCGACGCAGAGCGCCCCGGCGAGTTTCGAGACGTTCAAAATTTCATTGGTGCGTCTCAGGACATTCGGCAGGCTCGATTTGTTCCACCTCCGGTGAGCGAGATGCGTCGCTGCTTGGAGGAGCTCGAGGTCTACATGAACGAACCAGGAGATCTGCCGCATCTCGTTCGTTTGGCTTTGGCGCACTACCAATTCGAGACGATCCATCCTTTTCGTGACGGTAACGGTCGCGTCGGGCGGCTGATCATTCCGCTGCTACTCTGTAGCTACGAGCGACTCGAAGCTCCCGCTCTCTACCTCAGCCCATATTTCGAGCGATTCCGATCTCAGTACACGGACCTGATGCTTCAGGTAAGTCGGACCGGCGACTTCGCGAGCTGGGTCCAGTTCTTCCTCGAAGCCGTGGACGTGTCGGCGCTGGAATCAATCAAGCGGGCTGAGGCTCTACTTGAGCTGCGCGAAAACTATCGGAAGCGCCTCCAGTCCCTGCGCTCAAGCGCCAACCTGCTGGGATTGGTCGATGCCTTGTTTGCACGGCCGTCAGTTAGCCTAACCCTCGCCGCAGTGCTTCTCGGTGGAGTGACGCCCGCAGCAGCATCGGCGAACGTGCGAAAGCTCGTTGAAGCCGGCATTCTTCGCGAGGTCACGGGTCGCAAGCGCGATCAACGCTTTGTGGCCAGTGAGATCATCGCGGTTGCTCACTCGGACTGAACCAGACCGGTCGAGTACTTCCAGTCACGCCATTAAAAGCCAACCAACGTTGGACTTCTGACTCAGAGCTCTGGCGTCAAAGGCGAACCAGCGTTGGCCCGTTGCACCGTAGCGCGCCCTAGTAGAAGAGTTCAGAACCGCGGGCGAGCAGCATTGCCACATTTGCGCGAATTTGCGCGCCTACAACATGCGAGCGGAGACGGCGCGCGGCCGAACTTGCTGAGGTAACTCCTCAGGGCAGGTCACAGTGAGTCGCGGGTGACGCATCTAATCGTTTTGGGGAGTAAGCTCTTGCCGCGCGATGCTAGGAAACCCGACCTTGGCAACTTTTAGCGATGGCACCTGGCTGAACGAACCCAAGCTGTGGCGCGCGCGAGAGGACGAGCTCGAGGTTACAACGGACGCCGCTAGCGACTTTTGGCGAGAGACTCACTACGGCTTCACTCGCGATAGTGGGCACTTCCTCGCATTCGCAACCGGAGCCGCGTTTAGCGCGCAGGTGCGAATACAAGCCAACTACGAACACCTCTACGACCAAGCTGGCATGATGATTCGGCTCGACGCGAAGCACTGGCTGAAGGCCGGCGTCGAACTCTCGGACGGTCGCGCAATGCTGAGCAGTGTGCTCACGAACGAGCGCTCCGACTGGGCGACGGGACCATTCGTCGGCGATGCCGGCGACTTTCAGATGCGGATCACGCTGAGCGATGGAGTGCTCCGCGTTCAGGTATCAGCGGATCGAATCACGTGGCCGCTCGTACGCTTGGCCCCGTTTCCCCGCGCCTCGTCGTACCAAGTCGGTCCGATGTGCTGCACGCCGGAGCGTGCGGGTCTCGCGGTGCGCTTCTCGGAATTTAGCCTGAGCGCGCCGCTGGGCAAAGATCTTCACGATCTCACCTAGTTCAATGGCAGATCGCTTCCACCCGACGCTGCCGAATAGCAATCGCTAGCGGATATCGTCTACGCTCTGGGAGTCGAATGTCGGACGGCTGAGAAACCCGCAGACCGCGGCGCTACAACGCGCTAGCTACAGACGGTGACCGTGCCATAGCACGAGGCCCTTGGTTTCCTTGGCTCGCACCCGGCTCTTTGGCGTTGGGCGTCGCGCTCGCCGGCCAGTTGGTCCCCTTCTTGGCCTATTTAGCCTTTTTCGGCCTGCTGCCCACCGTCGCGTGGCTCGTTTTTCTGCTCGTGGTGGTGCTCTGGCGGGCCTGGAGGCGGCGCCCGCTGCTGGCTGCGGTTGCTGGAGTTCTACCCGCGGCGGCGGCCCTTCTGGCCACGGGCAACGTCGTGCTAGGCGTTCCCTATTGGGTGCGGGCGCACGCCGCTCCGGCCCTGGCGGCGCTCCACCGGTACCGCGCTGAGCACGGTCACTATCCACAGATCAACTCGACGATCGTCGGCGAATTTCCGAGGGAACTGCAACTGACGCTGCGCAGAGCCGGTTGCCCCCTTTATCGGCCCAGCGGCGCGGCGTTCCACTTGACCTGCGAGGGCGTCGCGTTCACCAAGTGCACGTTCGAGGCGGAGTTGGGGCGTTGGAGGAGTTGGGATTGACGGTACGCGCTCCGGCAAGTGCACTCAGCGCAAGCCGGCTCTGAACCTGGAAGCCCAAGTCTGCCAACACGCCTGGGCTTCTATTTCCCGGAGTCCGTTTGCTTCAGGGTTCGCAGAGCGGTGCCCTCCGTGCTCGCGGACTTTGCTGACCTCGACCGTCTGCGTTCCTATGTTCCCGAGGTGCGATTGCTCCACGTTTAGCGCGCTTCCCCGGCGGGCCCCGGGCCGAGACCGCTTCCACCGTGCGCGCAAAAAGCGAACCAACGTTGGCCCTCTCACTGTAGCGCGCGTAGTAGAAGAGTTTAGAACTGCAACCGGAAGTGAGGGATGCAGCCGCAAGCTTGTGGTTCGGCACCGGTTGGATTTGCGCCGCTTCGCTCGTCTCTGGCACTATTTCGCGATACGACTTGAATCATGTCGCAGCACGGATCGGTCGCAGCTGTTGCTCGGTTGCTTCGAGAGATCGAAGCTTTGTTGAAGCACCCCAGCGTTACCGTCGAGCTCGGTCATCGCGGAGTCAACGCGAGCATCACATTGCTCGTCGTTCAGGGCCTGCTCGCCTACGTGGAGGGAAACCGGAGGCAGGCCCACGACGACCTCGCGACCGCGACAGAAGAGATCCGAGCGCGACTCGAGCGCGGCTAGCGAACGAATCAGCCGACGCGGCGGCCTGCGCGCGCCACGCCCGCTCACCCCCACCAGGCCGGCGCTTCTATTCGTTTCGTTTGCGGCCAATATGTCTGGGATTCTGCGCCCAGACTCAACACGGACGATGAACATCGCGCTGTTCAACTTCGACGGAACGGTCACCGGCTCTTGTCGCTTAGTACTGCGTAGCTGGGAGGTGGCCATGCCGGCCCGAAGGTCAGTAGTTTGGGTTTGCGGACTCAAACATCGAACCAAGGGAGCGACATGGCCGAGGACAGTTTTAGCCGATACTTGCTGCTACCGGAGCTACGACTTTTAGAAACCCGCGCTTTGGGGAAAGACGGGCTGGGAGGGACGGAGCTCGTGGCCGAAAAGGTGAGCCCAATGGAGGTGTGCCCGCGTTGTGCGACGCCGAGCACGAGCGTGTACGACCGACGTTGGGTGCGCGTGAAGGACGAGCCACTGCGACTGCGCCAAACGATTCTCTCGGTGCACAAGCGGCGCTTCTGGTGCGCGGGGTGCAAGAAGCCCTTCACCGAGCCGCTGCACGGCGTACGCAAAAGCTACCGGACCACGGAGCGCTACCGACGACGGGTGCTCTGGGCGTGCGAGACTTTCAGCGATTTGAAGTCAGTGCGCGCGACCTATCGCTGCTCGTCAGGGCTAGTGCATCGCGTGTTGTACGAGCAACTGGAGCTCAAGCGTCGCACGCGGCTGTATCCACGGCCCACGAAGGTAGGCATCGACGAACACCTCTTCAAGCATGATTTCCGCCTCGAACAGCGTCGCTTCGTGACGATGGTCGTCGACCACAAGAACAAGCGGCTGATGGAGCTAGTGGAAGGCAAGAGCAGCGCCGAGCTGACCGCCGCGCTTCAGCACATCCCTGGCCGCGAGAACGTGCGCTGGGTGACGCTCGACATGTCCGACTCGTACCGCAACTTCGCGCGCAGCTTCTTCCCCAAAGCCCAGCTCGTCGCCGACAAGTTTCACGTCCTGAGGCTGCTTACCCCCGCCATTCACCGCGCGCTTCGAGCCTTGAATCTGCCGAAGGAAGCGCTGCCGATGTACCGCGTGCTGCGCAAGAACCCGCGCACGCTGACAGCCGACTGGCGTTGGAAGCTGCGTGTCTGGCTCGCGGACAAGCCCGCCCTGCGGCCGTCGCTCTGGTGAACGGAATCAGCTGGTCTTGGTGGGCGCTTTCGCTCGAACTGAGTATGTTGCTCGGGTTTCTGCCGCCCGTGCTGGTCGGCCGAGCGGTTCTCGATCACGAGTGGCAGCTGCCCCGCGGTGAGGCGCCACGGCGCGCTTTGCGTCGACTGTTGGCACGCTGGCTGGCGGCAACGGCAATGGTGACGACGACGGCCGTGATCATGCCGGTCTCGTACTTCCCGCGTCACGACTTGCGCTTGATGGTG